>VFQO010001119.1_pt1 | contig 12059 bp, 10 predicted proteins | sample 3512331 | NCBI WGS metagenome assembly VFQO01 (sample SAMN10412371, study PRJNA504923) | tailings metagenome | isolation source: Replicate 3 from Balatoc abandoned mine | place: Philippines: Itogon, Benguet | collected 2017-08-28
CGACGATGAGGATCGCGCCAGCACCAGTCTCAGGAGCGGGTTTTTCAACACAATCGGTCGGAACCGGCCAATGCTCTCGCTAGCCCTAAATGTCGACTTGGTCAGCGTCCCATACATAAGGTTTTTTGGTTGGCGATCCCGTTTCTGCCATGCGCTGGACTAGATCCGGGTCATCGTCAGCCAGCGTTTGTCGCCGCGCCAAACCGCTGCAAAGGCTCGCTCTGTTGCTAGCCTTTCACGGTAATTGCCGAGCCTTGCCTCGGTTCGGGCGAGGCCGAAAAGGGCAAGGGCGCTGTTCGGCGCCTCGAACAGCGCCGCTTGAAACGCCGTCTTGGCGTCCTCGAACCGTCCGGCCTCGAACAGGGCCGCGCCCAGTGACTGGTTGACCGGGTAATACCAGAAGGGCGGCTCATTATACGGCACGGATTTCTGCATTTCCGCGGCCTTTGTGAAATGCGCGATCGCATCGCCGTGACGCTTGCTCGCCATCGCTTGCCGACCCTTTGCCACTTCGGTCGCCAGCGCGATTATTAGCGGTGCCGGAAAGCCGTTCGCCTCCATGGTCGCGGCTGCTTTGCTCCCGGCAAGGTGCTCCATCGCCGCGATCTCGGCGGCGAAATCGCCAAGCTTCGGATCGAGCCCGATAGCGATGGCGCGGGCATAGTGGCGCATAGCCTCGACATATTCGAGCGGGTGCGGATCGGCTGTCAGCGCGAGGATCGCCTCGGGCGACGAATATTGCGCGTGGGCGAAATAGGGCGCGGCATAGATCGCCTGCACCCAGTAAAGATCCTGTCCGATCTCGGTGTCGATGACACTTTCAAGCTTGCGGGTCTGGTTGACGACTGTGGGAACGTCACCCATCGCCTGAGCCGAAGTCAGGAGAAAATGAACGTTGTGCGGGTAATAGCCGAACCGGACCAGCCCGTCGTCGCCGAACCTTGCCAGATAGGCCTCGTCCGCGGCGACCGCGAGCTTGTTGGCCTCGATCGAGTCCTGATAACGGCCAAGCCGGTAATAAATATGCGCCGGCATATGGACGAGATGGCCGAGCGCTGCCGGCCCTGTCTGGTCGAGCCGGTCGGCGGCTGCCTCCGCCTTAGCCGGATCGGGCAGTTCGAGCAGATGGATATAGAGGTGTGAAGCCTGTGGGTGGTCGGGCGAGCGGGCCATCACGTTCTCGATCAACCTGACCGCCTCCGCAATGAACGGAGCCGGTGCGCCATCGACTGACCAGTAGTTCCAGGGGCTCGTGTTCATCGCCGCTTCGGCAGCGAGCACGGCGAGATCATCGCTATCGGCATATTGTCTCGCGAGCGCGAGCATGGCCTGCGCGTAATCTCGATCAAGCTGACTGCGGTCTGCGGCCGGATCCGATGAATATCGCAGTTCCTGCGCAGCGATTAGCGCCTTGGTGAAGGCGCCTGATTGCGCGGATAGGCGCCGTGCCTGCTCCAGCGCGTGCAAGGCCGAGGCGTTTTGCCCCGCATCCATTCCGGCGTTGATATTCGGGCCGCGGGCCAGAGCCTCCCCCCACCAGCATTCCGCACAGGACGGATCGATCTCGCGTGCGCGAACGAAGGAGGCAATTGCGGCCCGGTGGTTGAAGCCATAGGCAAAGGCGAGGCCCTGATCGAAATAGCGCCGCGCTTCGGGTTTCTGCGCCCCGAGCGGGAGATCGGAGCGGGCGATGCCGGGAAACAGACCCATAGCGCTCGAACCCGTGCCGTGCTCGCTCGCGATGGCTGCCGCCAGTCGCAGCCGGTCGGCGTAGGCCGCGCCGAAGCCCGGATTGCCCCGGCATGCGGAGCGCCCGGGGCGGGTCGGATCAAGCGCCGCAAAGGCCTCATCCGAGAGCTCGAAAGACGAAGACGATGCAGTTGCTCCGCTGCAGGCCAGCGAAACCAGAACCGCAGCAGAAAATCCGGCGAACTTACCCACGTGGCTCTCCCCCAATTCCGACCCTCACGCGCTTTTACGATACTATGCGAGCGCGCAAAGAAACAGTGGCCTTGGGCTAGGCAGCTATTCCGCGCTCACCCAGCACCGGCTATGCGCACGTCCGTTGCGCGATCACGAACACGGACTGGCGGCTTTCCGGAGAATAGGACGTTCAATGCCTCGAAGGTGAACGACCGGGTCTGGGTCGGCAGCTGACCCTAACCAACTCGGGCCGCGAACGGCGGCTTTTGCGGGTTCTCTTCCCAATAGCCGCCAACTGAAATCGGCCCCGGAACGGACTATGGCTGTTGCTTCACGTTGCGCGCCAACACAGAACTTAGGGGGAAGCGCTTGATCACGGATCTCGCGTATTACGCCGATCCGGACGCTTCTGGCGCACTGGTGATGCGCTTTGACATTGACATTCACTGATGGTTCAAGCCGATCATCGCAACGACCCGGCACGATGTTAGAGCATAAAAGGAAATCCGGAGTATGAAGCGGCATGGAGCTGACGGTATCGCTCTTTTCATCGGAGCAATTGCGGCGTCAATTGCCATGACCAACCCGGCCGTTGCAGCGCCAGATCCCGGCAAGAAGGCCTGCGTGCAAGAAGCGCGCAAACTTTGCCCCGCCGAGATGAAATCGCTGAGCCGCAAGAAGGTCGAGGCGTGCATGATCCGGAACATCGAGAGGACATCCCCAACATGCAAATCGGCGATGCTCAAGATCAAGGCCGAGCGCGAAACCCTGGCGCGGCGCCCGGCGCGAGGTCAGACCGCGGCGTCGGAATAGGCCGCATTCTCCGCCCGGATGCGCACCCACAGCATAGCCGCATTGAGCACGGAATATAGCACCGCCACCCAGACCAGTCCGAACATCAGCGGCACGACCGCGATCTCGCAGATCACGACAAAGTAGTTCGGGTGACGCATGATGCGAAATGGTCCGCTCGTGATCGGCGCTTCGTCTTTGGGGACGATGATCCGCGTCGTCCAGCGCCGACCCAGTGTCGCCAGCACCCAAACGCGCATTGCCTGAAGGACCGCGAAAACCGCGAGCAAAGCCATGTTCACCGGCGCTCCGCCGACGCTCGCCCATAGAACGGCCAGCCACGAGGCGTGCATCAGCACCATGACCGGGTAATGTGATCGCCCGAATTCGACCGCGCCGCGCGCCAGCAGCGCCTTGGTGTTGCTCTGCGCGATGATCAGTTCGGATATCCGCTGAAGCGTGATGAATATCATGATGGCATAGGGCAGGGTCATGCTGGGCTCCGCAGGGTGACCGTACTGGCCGTGAACCCGGGGCCGAGCGCAGCCATCACCGACAGTGGCGCAAGCCCGCTTTGGCGCACCCGGTCGAGCACAAACAGAGCAGTCGGCGCAGACATGTTGCCGTGCAGGCGCAGCACCTCGCGCTCATCATTGAGGCTGCCCTGCGGCAAGGCGAGTGCGGCCTCGATCGCGTCAACGACCTTTGCGCCGCCGGGATGGCAGATGAAGCGGTCCACTTCGCCGATCTGCAAGCCCTGAGGGGCCAGCATCTCTTCCACCGCCCCGCGAAATTCCTTCCGGGCGAAAGCGGGAATGGCGCGGTTGAGAACGACCCCCAATCCGGCGGGCTCCATCTGCCAACCCATGATGTCTAGCGTATCGGCCCAAGTCTTTTCGGCGCTGCCGGAAATCTGCGTGAACCCTTCGTCGCCGGGCCGGATCACACAGGCCGCCGCACCGTCACCGAACAGAGCGGTCGAGACGATATCCGCCTTGCCGACATTCTCGGTCCTCAGGGCCAGACTGCAAAGTTCCACCGTGACAAACAGGACCGTGGCGCCCTGGCCAACCCGCGCGAGCTTCGCGGCGAGCCCCAGTCCCGAAACGCCTCCGGCACAGCCAAGGCCGAACACCGGAACTCTCGACACATCGCTGCGGAACCCCATCCGGCTCATGGCACGCGCTTCGAGGCTCGGTGTGGCAATGCCGGTGGAGGATACGGTGACGATGACGTCGACCTCGTCGGCTGCGATCCCTGCTTCGGCCAGCGCTTTCTCGGCTGCTTCGACAAACAGATCGAGCGCCACTTCAAGATATACCTCGGTGCGTTCGACGATGCTGCGCGGCTGCATATACCAGGCAACCGGGCGGGCCAGCTGGCGAAACTCGATCCCGGCATTGCCGTAGATCGAGCGGAGCCTGCCGAAATCCTCAAACGCGCTGCCGAGCAGCTGTTCGGCAACCTGCGCACCTGTCGTTTGGTCAAGGATATTGAGCGGCGTCGCCGTAGCGAGCGAGTGGATGCTTACCGGAATCATCGAGGGAGCCTCACATCAGCCGATTGACCGGCAGTCTGGATCAAATTTATCAATAGGCCAGGGCCACAAAAGCTTGGTTCTGCTGACAGATACGGCGCCGTTCCGAAAGCAGATGCCAGTTTCCTTTAGTCAAGACCGAGGTCTTCGGCTACCGATCATCGGATGAACGGCAACGAAATTCCCGAGGCAAGTCTGAGGACTTGGGCCGGTTTCATCTTCATGTGCGTCGGCATGTTCATGGCGATCCTCGACATCCAGATCGTTGCAACATCCCTGCCCACAATCCAGGGCGCGCTGAACATCGGCACGGACCAGATGATCTGGATCCAGACCGCCTATCTGACGGCAGAGATTGTGGCGATACCACTCACCGGCTTCCTGACCGCCAGACTGGGTATGCGCTGGTTGTTCGTTTCGGCCGTAACGGTGTTCACCATTGCATCGATAGGCTGCGCCGAAAGCGAGACATTTGCCTCGCTGATCATCTGGCGGATCATTCAGGGCTTTGCCGGGGGCACCTTGATCCCGGCGGTGTTTTCTGCCGTGTTCCTGCTGTTTCCTGTGCGTTCGCAAGGGATTGCCACAACCATTGCCGGAGTCGCGGCAGTCTTTGCGCCGACAGTCGGCCCGATCGTAGGGGGCTGGATCACCGAGACATATTCCTGGCACTGGCTCTTTCGGATCAACATCGTGCCGGGCATTCTGGCCGCAGTCGGGGCCGCGGTGTCGCTGCGCGGCTCGGCAAGCAATATGCGCGTCGCCCGATCAGTCGATGCAGCCGCGTTGACCCTGCTGGCGGTGGGACTGACCGCCTTCCAGATCGGCCTCAAGGATGCGCCCACCGATGGCTGGCTTGCCCCGAACGTGGCTGCGCTGCTGCTGGGTTTTGCGGTGTGCGGAGCGGGGTTCGTCTGGCGCACCTCACGATCATCCGACCCCTTGGTCGAGCTGCGCTGCTTCAGGGATCGCAACTTCGCCATCGGCTGCGCGCTGAGCTTTATTCTCGGCGTGGGACTGTTCGGTTCGACCTACCTGATGCCGTTCTTCCTTGGCTTGGTCCGCGAACATGATGCGATGCGCATTGGCGAGATCATGCTCGTCACAGGTATCGCCCAGCTCATCGCCGCGCCCGTCGCCGTCTATCTCGAACAGCGCGTCGGCGCGCGCTCGCTGACCGTGTTTGGCTTCGTACTGTTTGCGGCCGGCCTGCTGATGAGCACCAACCAGACCGCCGACACGGACTTTGCGGAGATGTTCTTGCCGCAGGTCTTGCGCGGCGTTGCAACGATGTTCTGCCTGTTACCCCCGACGCGGATGGCTTTGGGGCGCCTGTCGCCCGAGCTGGTGGCCGACGGGAGCGGGTTGTTCAACCTGATGCGCAATCTTGGCGGGGCGATCGGCCTCGCCCTCATCGACACCACGATCTTCAGCCGCGCCGCCACCTATGGCGCGCAAATCGCCGAAGAATTAAAGGCGGGGAACATTGAAACCGCGGTAAGGATTGGTATCCCTCGCGACGCCTTCATCGAACAGATTGGCATACCGCCTGATGAATTCACCGAGGAAATGGTCCGCCCCCTGGTGGAAAGACAAGCCTTGGTCGAGGCCATCAACGATGCATGGATGTTGATCGGGGTGCTGACAGCCCTTGCGGTGATACTCGTCTTTTTTGTTCGTCGGTTGCCGATCCAGAATGCGGGCGATATCGATGGTGATGGCGTTCCATCCCCATAGGACTGACGGAGCTGGAGGCATCGATCTTCTGAAACAGGAGCTGTGAGTTAGGCTCCAAAATTTGTTCGGCAGCTCCCCCCCCATGATCCAGCATGAGCGGGCTTGAGACGCGATCCCGAAAGCGGGATGCCGGCTTTTTGCGGAACGAGACGTTTATCTTTGCAGACGTGAACGACCGGGTCTGGGTCGGGAGCTGCCGTTGCCCCACGCGTTCTATGAATGGCGGCTATTCAGGGCTTTTTCCCCAAATGCCACCGTTCGGCTGTCGACCCCATTACGGACACTTGGTTCTGTCCCGTTAGTCTTGACGATTGATCTCATCCAGAATTGCGTGGTCCAACTCTCCGACCCATGTATAATCCGATGGTCGGCAGCGCCGTTGCCGCTGAAGGTCGCATAGGCTCGGGGGAGTGTGCGATGCTAGCTGCTTATGATTTCGTAATTGTCGGTGCAGGCTCTTCCGGAGCCGCACTTGCCGCTCGGCTCACCGAGGACCCAAAGATAACGGTTGCTTTGCTCGAAGCAGGAGGAAAGCCCCCCGAGCGCGAGGCCATCCCGGCTGCCTGCGCTTCGTTGCAACTTGATCCTGAATGCGACTGGATGTTTCAGGGAGAGCCCGGAAAAGCTGGGAGAGGTTTGCGCAGTCACAAGATCCCGGTCCCGCGGGGGAAGATGCTCGGCGGGTCGTCGGCCATGAATTACATGGTGTTTGTGCGCGGGCACCCAGGAGATTTCGATCATTGGGCCGAACTTGGCGCCGCCGGCTGGAGCTTCTCCGACATCCGCCATTGTTTCGAACGGATGGAGGAAGTTCGTCCTTCCAACGAGGCTGCGATTGACGCGGAAGGGCGCGGCCATGCCGGCCCGGTCGGTGTCGGTATCCGTTCTCCGGTCATACCATGTGCCCGGCAATTCGTCGCGGCAGCAACGAAGGCAGGCATGCCGGAAGGCGATTACAACGGCTCGGGCCGCTTCCAGCAAGGCGGCGTTTCCTCGCTCGTCCAAACCAACACGCGGGGCGGTCAACGATCGAGCACCTATCATGCCTATCTCGAGAACGCCGCCGAGAACCGTCCCAATCTGACAATTATCACGAATGTCCAGGCAAACTGCCTTATCCTTGAGGACGACAGCGGTGAACTGTCCGTGCGCGGCGTGGAGTATCGCGATGCGGACGGAAAAGTCTGCCAGATCCACGCAAAGCGGGAAACGATCCTGTCAGCAGGAGCAATCGGGACTCCGCATTTGCTGATGCTGTCAGGCATTGGTCCGCGACGCGAACTTGAGGAGGCAGGCGTTGCATGCCGGCTCGATCAGCCGCATGTCGGCAAGCATTTGAAGGATCATTTTCTTGCAGGTATGATCTTTCCTGCCCCGGGGATTGGGCTTGCACCCGCTGAAATCGGCGTAGCAATCGGACCTGATGCCCTGCGCGGGCCGGGCGGCCCTCTCCCGGCTGATCCGGCAAATGACGACGCATTGAGCGATGACCTGAAGGCGCTAAAGGCCGAGGCGGAACGGCAGCTTGCCGAATTCAAGGCAACCGGCAGCGGCCTTGCGTCGTCGAGCACCTATGACGGCGTGTGCTTCTTTTCGACTGGCCTCGGCGACGATTTCACCCATGATGGCCAGATCGGTTTTCTGACGTCCGGGAACGTTGCCGATTTCCATCGCAATCAGATCAATGCGGATGTTGCGATGTTGGTCGATGATCCCGAAACCATGCTATCGCCGGAATCCGAGAACGTGGTCATCCTGCCAAGCAATTGCGTGCCCCACAGCGAGGGGGAGATCATTCTCCAGTCGGCAGATGCCTCGGTTCCACCGAAGATCGACTTTAACTACTTCGCCGATCCGTATGACCTCAAGGTGATGGTGGCGCTGATGCGCAAATCGCTTGAGATCGCGAAAAACTGGCCGGAAGGCGGGCTTGGCGAATGGATGGTTCCACCCGAGCTCGCCAGAAAACACGGCCATGTGTCAGGGCAGGAACCGAGCGATGCCCTGCTTGAGAGCCACGCTCTGCACTTCGGCAACACGATCTACCATCTGTCATGCACCTGCCGGATTGGCGATGTGGTCGACGAACGACTGCGCGTGAAGGGTGTGCGAAACCTGCGCATCGCCGACGCCAGCATTATGCCGGAAATACCCAGCGGCAATATTAACGCGCCCTGCATAATGATTGGCGAGCGCGCCTCTGACTTGATCAGGGAAGATCATTTCATTCCGGTATAGGTGCCATTGATGGTCCAAGGGGAAGCACGGTGGGGCCGCGTTTCATTCGCCCCGTACTTACAGCCTGATCGATGGCATCAATCGCAATACGCAAGATGAGGGCAGCAATGATTACCGGCAAAATCGAAGTGGTGGATCCGTCAAAGGTTGAATGGTCTGAAACTCTTATCGAGCACATCGGGCGACCATTTTACTTGAAGCCCCTACTCGAAGAACCAGAAACCGGTATGGGCGTAGTGATGCTGCGGTACCCGGCTGGCTTCACTAACCCTCACCACTCGCATCCTTGCGGACACGGGATGTATGTCCTCGAGGGCAAGCTTGTCACGCATCGTGGTGAATTCGGCCCAGGTATGTTTGTCTGGTTCCCTGAGGGCGAAACGATGCAACATGGCGCGTCAGCGGATCAAGATATGGTCGCGCTCTTCATTACGAACAAGCCATTCGATATCGAATACATGACCGAATCATCAGGCATCTAGCCGGAAGGCTCCGGTACAGGACCGACCGTTCCCCACCCGCCATCGGTTATGAGCAGAACTTATGCGCGACCCCGGAAACCGACATGGCTGCTTAGGGCGGAAGCAGTCGTTCAATTTAGACTTTGTGAACGACCGGATCTGGGTCGAAAGCCGATAACAGCATTCCCTAGACCGGCTCCGCATCGCAGCACATACTGGTCGGTTCGTAGTTGGCCCTTTGAACAAGATTCCTATTGAAAGGCGGTCAACCCGAGTGCTCAAAAGCGTTGGCCACAAAATCCCTCCCAAGGCGCAAGCCAACAGGATCAACGCTGTGAGGTATCCCATAGGAAATGTGCGTCGTGACCTCGACACCCAGCCGTTTGAGCTCGCTTTCCGCCATATGCAGCGCCGCGATCGGTACAACCGGATCAGCTGTTCCGTGAACCAGCAGCACAGGCGGCTTTGAAATTTCAGAGTGCGCTAGCCCAGTCGTTGCGGTGAGCATCCCCGAATAGCCGACCACGGCAGCGACCGGCCGCGGTCGGCGCAGCCCGATATGGAGCGCCATCATCGTGCCTTGGCTGAAGCCGACCAGCGCCAAGTCCGCCTCAGTCAGTTCATATTCAGCCAGCTTGCGGTCGATAAAGGCGTCGATCGCTGGAGCTGCCGATGCTGCGCCTGCTGCCAGAGCCGCTGGCGCAAATCCGGACAGCCCCCACCATTGATAGCCTGTCCCTATCATCCCGCACCGCTGAGGCGCGTGGGGTGCAAGGAACAGTGTATCGGGAAGCGCTTCCTGCCACTGAGGCGCGAGCGAGATCATATCGTTTCCGCTCGAACCGAAGCCGTGAAGGAGCAGTACGATTTTCTGGGGCCGCAGTCCGGATCGTGGCTTGAGGCTCGCGCCATTGACAATTTTCGACAATGAAATGGTCTCTCTTGGTGACAAAGGCCGCTTGATTATGGCCAAAATGCTTGGCCGAACACCCGTGCTTCGGGCGCAATGGATAGATGGAGATACCAGGCGGATTTAACGACCCCGCGCATCAGCGATTGGCATTCCGCGCTATCCCTCTCTAATGCTGCGCTATGCTGCGCATTACGGAACTAACTCTGCCACTCCATCATCCGGACGAGGCTCTGCCTGCTGCCATCTGCAAGCGGCTGAAGATCACCCCGTGCGATCTCGTTCGCTTTGTCGTCGCGCGTCGCGGTCATGATGCGCGTGACAAGACGAATATCCAGCTGGTCTATTCGGTCGATGTGAATGTGAAAAACGAGGCGGCGGTGCTTCAGCGCTTTCGCAAGGATCGCAAGGTCCAGCCCACCCCGGACCCGCGCTACCATCTGGTTGCCACAGCACCAGAAGGCGGCACGGCCAAGCGGCCCGTCGTAATCGGCGCCGGGCCATGCGGGCTGTTTGCCGGCCTTATCCTCGCCCAGATGGGGTTCCGCCCGATCATCCTCGACCGGGGGAAAGTGGTTCGCGAGCGGACCAAGGACACTTGGGGGCTGTGGCGGCAGGGGGTTCTCAATCCGGAATCCAACGCCCAGTTCGGTGAGGGCGGGGCGGGCACCTTTTCCGATGGCAAGCTCTACAGCCGGATCAAGGACCCGAATAACCGCGACCGCAAAGTTCTGACCGAATTCGTGAAAGCCGGAGCACCCTCCGAGATCCTCACTGAAGCGCATCCCCATATCGGAACCTTTCGGCTGGTGACGATGGTTGAAAGTATGCGCAAGAGTATTGAGGCCCTTGGCGGAGAGTACCGCTTCTCGAACCGGGTCGATGGCATCGATATTGCGACCGATGCCAACGGGGACCGCCGTTTTCGCGGAGTCCATCTTAGCACAGGGGAGTATCTGGAGACGGACCATGTCGTGCTCGCCATCGGCCATAGTGCGCGCGACACATTTGCCATGCTCCATGCCGCAGGGGTCTATGTCGAAGCCAAGCCGTTTTCGATCGGGGTCAGGATCGAACACCCGCAATCATGGATCGACAAGTCGCGGTTCGGCATCGAAGCTGGCAACAAGATCCTTGGCGCGGCCGAGTATCACATCTCGCACCACTGCAAGAATGATCGGACGGTCTACAGTTTCTGCATGTGTCCCGGCGGCACGGTTGTCGCTGCGACCTCCGAGGAAGGCCGCGTCGCCACAAACGGCATGAGCCAGTATTCGCGTAATGAACGCAACGCGAACTCCGGCCTCGTCGTAGCCATTGATCCGGAGCGCGACTTCCCCGGCGATCCGCTGGCCGGGATCGCGCTGCAACGTCATTGGGAGTCTTTGGCCTATGTGGCTGGCGGGTCGAGCTACAAAGCCCCGGCGCAAAGGCTGGGCGATTTTCTGGCAGGGCGCCCCTCCGAAGCGCTCGGCTCGGTAACGCCGTCCTACAAGCCCGGTGTTCATCTGACGGATCTGGCGCAATGCCTGCCCGACTACGCAGTGACCGCGATGCGGGAAGCGCTACCCGTTTTTGGTCGACAGATCCCCGGCTACGATCACCCCGACGTGCTGATGACCGGCGTCGAAACGCGCACGTCCTCACCGATACGCTTCACCCGCGGCAAGGATTTTCAGAGTTTGAACACAGCGGGGCTGTTTCCTGCTGGCGAAGGTGCTGGCTATGCCGGGGGGATCCTGTCTGCAGCGGTGGATGGGATCAAAATTGCGGAAGCAGTGGCGTTGAGCCTGGGAGGTGCTCAGTCATGATGAGGGCTTTGTGGCCTGCGAGTTTGCCGTCCACAACGCTCTGAGCAAGCAGGCGCTGTACTCCCAGAATATCCGCAAGGGCTTGAAGGACACCCTGCTCGGCCCGGCACGCTTTGCGAAGCGCTGAAGGCTTGGAGCGACGGAGATTCTGCAACTGCGGGAATGTGATGGTGATTTTGGCGGCGGATGTTTGGCAGCTTAGCTGTTGCGACCCTGTGGCCTAAAGGTCGAAGTGTAACCCCGGCGTTTCCTGCAATCCGGAGCGGTACATCTACTTGATGCTAAGTCATTGAAAATCACGGTGCCGGCTACAGGATTCGAACCCGTGGCCCCCTGATTACAAATCAGGTGCTCTACCAACTGAGCTAAGCCGGCTAACCGTGAGGGCGCCATAATCTCACAACGCACCGAAAGTCCAGCCTTCGGTGCGGGCGACCTTGGGGGTGAGGGTGGGCGGGTGCCATAGATCGTGCTCTCCATGCACGCGGCGTAGCCATGCGGCGGTGAGCAGTGCGTCGGAGGAGTGGTCGTCGATTGCGCCCGTCCCTTGCACCGGCGGCGAGCCGAGTGCGTCCAGTGCGTTGTTGAGTGCCTCGTAGCTCCTGATCTTGGTCGCTGATCCCGTCACGCCGCCCAGCCGCGCGGCCATC
>VFQO010002281.1_pt1 | contig 12059 bp, 9 predicted proteins | sample 3512331 | NCBI WGS metagenome assembly VFQO01 (sample SAMN10412371, study PRJNA504923) | tailings metagenome | isolation source: Replicate 3 from Balatoc abandoned mine | place: Philippines: Itogon, Benguet | collected 2017-08-28
TCGCGAAATCGTCACCCGCGTGATAGCTGGAGCGGGTCAGCGGGCTCGATGCGACTTGCAGGAAGCCCTTGGCCCGCGCAATCGCGCCATAGGCAGCGAAGGCCTTCGGAGTCACGAATTCCTCGACAGTGGCGTGCTTGGGCGTCGGCTGAAGATACTGGCCCATGGTGATGAAGTCGACTTCGGCGGATCGCATGTCGTCCATCACCTGGTGCACCTCGAGCCGCTGCTCGCCAAGCCCCAGCATGATCCCCGACTTGGTGAAGATCAGCGGATTATGCGACTTCACTTCTTCCAGCAGCCGCAGCGAGGCGTAATAGCGCGCGCCGGGGCGGATCGTCGGATAGAGCCGCGGCACGGTTTCGAGGTTGTGGTTGTAAACGTCCGGCCCCGCCTCGCAGATCATCTCCACCGCGCGGCGCATCTTGCCGCGGAAATCGGGTGTCAGGATTTCGATGGTGGTGTTCGGCGTGGTCCGGCGCAGCGCTTCGATCACCTTCACGAATTGCGAGGCCCCGCCGTCAGGCAGATCGTCGCGGTCAACCGAGGTGATAACGATGTGTTCAAGGCCCATCTTGGCCGCAGCAATGGCGGTGTTTTCGGGCTCGAACGGATCAACCGCCTTGGGCATCCCGGTCTTGACGTTGCAGAAGGCGCAGGCCCGCGTGCAGACATCGCCGAGGATCATCACCGTGGCGTGCTTCTTGGTCCAGCATTCGCCGATGTTCGGGCAGGCCGCTTCCTCGCACACGGTGTGGAGGTTGAGCTCGCGCATCAGGCGGCGGGTCTCGTTGTACCCCTCGCTCACCGGCGCGCGCACGCGGATCCATTCAGGCTTGCGCTGGCGGGCGGGACGCTCTGCAGACGGTTGTTCCGGCTGCGGTGTGCTGGCGAGGTCGTTCATGGAGAGCCATTTAGGCGCATGGCACCCGTCCCGCAAGCGCACGGGCGCATGCAATTCCGGCATCCTCCATAGCAAAAAAAAGGAGCGCCGGACGGCAACCCGCCCGGCGCTCGCATCATGTGGTCAGTCTGGACTGCAATCAGGCTGCAGGCGCTGCCGGAGCAGGAGCCGCGGCGGCTGCCTGCTGGGCCGCATAGGCGCTCCACAGCATGGCGATCGGCTTGCGCACACCGCCGACTTGCGCCAGCGTTTCGCGTGCGCCGGCAAAATCGCCAACGCCGATCTGCGAAATGCCCAGGCGGGTGAGCGCAAGGTCGCGGTCGACACCTGCCATAGTCAGACCCTTCTGATACAAGGCGACCGCCTTGTCATACTGGCCATAGCTGAGGAAGGCATCGCCGGCAGCGACCACGGTACGCAGCAGGGCAGTCGGTGCCATGGCATCCTTCTCAAGCCTCGGAAGCTCGGCACGGTCTGCGGCGATACGGCCAGCGGCAATCCGGAGCTGATCATCGACATAGCTGTCACTGCCCTTGGGGATGATGCCCTTGGCATAGGCTTCTTCGACGATGTTCTTCACTTCCTGCGGCAGGCGACGCGCATCGGCGGTTTCGACGTAGAAGATGTAATCGTTCTTCTCGCGCAGCGCCCCGACCTTGTCACCCAGACGCAGCAGATCAAGCAGCGGCTGCGGTTCGAAGTCGTTGAGATTGCGGGTGAGGTTCACCGCATCGCGCCAGTTATCGGGAGTCGGATTGTCGATCACCCAACCGCTGACGAAGTCGTAGACCTGCGGCACGACTTCGTTGGTGTAGGCCACCGAAACCCCGCGGCGATACCACTTCTGATCGATGGGCAGGCCCTGTGCCTTGCGCGCGGCAATCGCATCGCTGAGGAACTTCAACCCTTCGACGTGGCGGTTTTCGCTGAAGAACAGCTCGGCCATATTCATCTGAAGGTCGGAAGTGCTGACCGTCGGGGTGCTGTAATTGAGATCAATCGCCCGTTGCAGGTAGCTGCGGGCCTTGTCGTACTGATTGACGCTTGCGGCGAGCTGAAACGCGACGGTGTTATAGCGACCGAGTTCCTCCGGCTTGATCTTGCCACTGGCGAGCATCATTTCGACGCCCTGGAACTGCAGCGCGTTGTCCTTGGCGTTGATCCCGGTGTTGAACAGCATGCCGCCCAGCGCCAGCTGCTCGTCCGGCGAAACGGCGAGCGGAAGCAGCGCGAGCACCTGCGACTTGAGCGCCGCCGGGTCAGCGCCGGGCGCCTTCAATGCGGCTTCGGCAGCCTGATAGGCAGTCACGAATTCCTTCGAATAGACCGGCTTGGCGGCGGCCTGCTCTTCTTCCTTCTTCTTTTTGTCGCGCTTCTGGGCGTGGGCCGCATCGGCGAAGCCGGGAACGGCCAGAACGGCGGTGCCGCTGGCGAGCGCGATGGCGAGCGCGAACTGACGGGCAAGACCGGCGGAACGGCGGCGGGGCGAAGACAAAGTGATCAATGCATCCTCCAATTTAGGGCAACATCGCGCCGATCCGGCGGTGGTCCTGCCCGCATATCTCCCGATGCCTTTGGACGGCTCGCGGCAGATTTGCAATTCCCGCTAGAGGTCACGGGCTGAACGGCCATTGAATGAGACCCGATCCCCCTGCGGGCGATGCGGCAAATGTGGAAAAACGCGCCCTGTTCGCCCTGTGTTCGCGCCCGAAGGTGGCGAAAGCCCCCCCCAGCGCCTAGATAGGGATTGGACTTTGGCCCTTTTTACGAGGGCCACCGCCGCAACGTTGGCGGCGACCGAGCAATACCAGAAGAACTTCAGCAGAAACGGCCATAGCCTTGAGCGACGACACCGACATCATCGATTCCCCCGCCCCTGCCCCGATGGGCGGGTTTGACCGTATCGACATCGTCGATGAAATGAAGTCGAGCTATCTCGACTATGCGATGAGCGTGATCGTCAGCCGCGCGCTGCCCGACGTGCGCGACGGCCTGAAGCCGGTGCACCGCCGCATCCTGTTCGCCAGCCAGGAAGGCGGCTTTGTCGCCGGCAAGCCCTATCGCAAGAGCGCCAAGATCGTCGGTGACGTGATGGGTAACTATCACCCTCACGGCGACGCGGCGATCTATGACGCACTGGCGCGCATGACGCAGCCATGGTCGATGCGTGTGCCGCTGATCGATGGTCAGGGCAACTTCGGCTCGATGGACCCCGATCCGCCGGCCTCGATGCGCTACACCGAAGCGCGTCTGGCGCGCGTCGCCAACAGCCTGCTCGACGATCTCGACAAGGATACCGTCGATTTCACCGAAAACTACGACGGCAGCCGCAAGGAGCCGACGGTGCTGCCGGCGCGCTTCCCGAACCTTCTAGTCAACGGCGCAGGCGGGATCGCGGTGGGCATGGCGACCAACGTGCCGCCCCACAATCTTGGCGAAGTGATCGATGGCTGCCTGGCCTTCATCGACAATCCGCACATCACCTCGGAAGAGCTGATCCAGTTCATTCCCGGCCCCGATTTCCCCACGGCGCCGCTGATTCTTGGCACGCATGGCGCGCGTTCGGCCTACACCACCGGACGCGGTTCGGTGTTGATGCGGTGCCGTCACGAGATCGAGACCGGCCGCAACGACCGGCAAAGCATCGTCTTCACCTCGATCCCCTATCAGGTCGGCAAATCCAACCTTGTCGAGAAGATCGCCGAGGCTGCCAAGGAAAAGCGGATCGAGGGCATTTCCGACATCCGCGACGAATCCTCGCGTGAAGGCGTGCGGGTGGTGATCGACCTGAAGCGGGATGCCACGCCCGACGTGGTGCTCAACCAGATCTGGCGCCACACCCCTGCGCAATCCTCGTTCCCGGCGAACATGCTGGCGATCCGCGGCGGGCGTCCCGAAACGCTGACCCTGCGCGACATCATCCAGAGCTTCATCGTCTTCCGCGAAGAGGTGATCACCCGCCGCACCAAGTACGAACTCAACAAGGCGCGCGAACGGGCGCACCTCTTGCTCGGCCTCGTGGTCGCGGTATCGAACCTCGATGAAGTTGTGGCGATGATCCGCAACGCGCGCAATCCGGCCGAGGCGCGCTCGCGCCTGCTCGCCAAGGAATGGCCGATCGGCGACATTGCGCAATATATTCGCCTCGTCGAAGCGATCGATCCTTCCGATGACGAGAGCGGCGGCACCTATCGCCTGTCCGAACGGCAGGTGAAGGCGATCCTGGAGCTGCGCCTGCACCGTCTGACCGCGCTTGGCCGCGATGAAATCGGCGATGAGCTGAAGGAACTCGCGTCGGCCATCGAGGAGTTTCTCTCGATCCTTGCCGATCGCGTGAAACTCTACGGCGTGATGCGCACCGAGCTGGAGGAAATCCGCGCCACCTATGCAACCCCGCGTGTGTCCGAAATCGCGCCGGCGTGGGACGGGCTGGAAGACGAGGACCTGATCGAGCGCGAGGAAATGGTCGTAACCGTCACCCACGGCGGCTACATCAAGCGCACCTCGCTCGCGACCTTCCGTGCCCAGGGCCGCGGCGGCAAGGGCCGCTCAGGCATGGCGACCAAGGACGAGGATGCCGTCGTCGAACTGTTCGTGACCAGCACCCACAATCCGGTGCTGTTCTTCACCAACACCGGCCGCGTCTACCGTATGAAGGTGTGGAAGCTGCCCGAGGGCGGACCACAGACCAAGGGGCGCCCGATGGTCAACCTCCTGCCACTCGGCGAGGATGAGCGCGTCACCAACGTGCTGCCCCTGCCCGAGGATGAATCCTCGTGGGCGAACCTCAACATCGTCTTCGCCACCGAACAGGGCATGGTGCGCCGCAATTCGATGGATGCCTTCACCAACGTGCCCACCGCCGGCAAATACGCGATGGGCTTCGTCGAGGGCTCAGGCGACCGTCTGATCGGGGTCGAGCTGCTGACCGAGGAGCAAGAAATCTTCCTCGCCAGCGACAGCGGCAAGGCGATCCGCTTCGCCGCGACCGACGCGCGCGAGACCAAGAGCCGCACCGGCATCGGCGTGCGCGGCATGAGCCTCAAGAAGGGCGGCAAGGTGGTCTCCATGGCCGTGGTCGATCCGCTTACCGCCGATATGGAAACCCGCGAGGCTTACCTGCGCGCGGCGGCGTGGAAGAACAACGACGCGGTGCCCACCCTTCCGTCCGAGAAGCAAGCGGCGATGGCCGAGGCCGAGGAATTCATCCTCACCATCACCGCCAATGGCTATGGCAAGATCTCGTCCGCCTATGAATACCGCACCACCTCGCGCGGGGGGCAAGGGATCACCAATATCGGCGCGCCCGAGAGCAATCCTGAACGCAACGGGCCGGTGGTGGCCAGCTTCCCGGTCAAGCATGGTTCGCAGCTGATGCTGGTGACCGATCAGGCAAAGCTGATCCGTCTGGGCATCGATCTGCGCCACCTCACCCCCGGCGGGTTTGAGAACCTCAAGGGCTTCTCGATCTCCGGTCGCGGGTCGTCGGGCGTGCGCATTTTCGATGTCGCCAAGGGCGAACATATCGTCGGCGCGGCGCTGATCGACGACACGACCGAGCCGGAAAACCCTGCCGAAGAAGCGGTTGCAGCCGAACTTTCGAGCGAGGGCGAGCCGCCCGTCACCTGACCGGCTGCTCGCCCCGCAAGCACTGCACGATGCCCGTCGCGATCATGATCTGGCCCGCGTAATAAAGCGGCCAGATCAGGATCGTGTTGGCGGGCTCCAGATCGAGCGGGCCAGCCTTCGCAAAGATCAGCCAGTCGCTCAGCACGAACAATACCGCGCCGGTGCCCACACGGTAGCGCGGATAGTGGCTCATCCACGCGGCCGCGGCCATCGCCCCCAGAAAGGCGGCATAGACCGCAATTTCGACCGCACCGCTCAGCAGCCAGCTCACCAGCGGCGTGCCGATCAGCAGGCCAGCGCCGATCAGCTTCTGCACCGGCGAAGGGCGTGCGTGCCGGTTCCTGAGATAGAGCACCGCCGCAACCACATGGGCCGCGGCGAAAAAGGCGCCGCCGGTAAGAAAATCGAGCTCGATCGCCACATCGCCGCACGCCGCCAGCCCGAGCGCGCCCACCAGCAGAAACCCGTCAGCCCGGTGTCTGCCCTGCGGCACGCGCAACACGGCATACAGCGCCAGCAGCCCGACCGAAGCGCCCTTGAGCGCAAGGCCCCAGGTGCCCTCGCCCACCGGGTTATCGCGCAGGAAGTAATAGGCGACCGATGCGGCGATGCTCGCCAGCAGCCAGGGCCTTTGTTCGATCAACGCACGCTTCGCCATTTGCCTCATGTCCTGCCGGAAACCCCTTGGGGCTTGCAGCCGAGCTATCACGCAATTACGCGGCTCACCATGACCAGCCATGCGACTTCCCACGATGTGCACATAATCGGCGGCGGCCTCGCCGGGAGCGAGGCGGCCTGGCAGCTTGCGCAGGCCGGGGCGCGTGTGCGCTTATCGGAAATGCGCGGCAGCGGCGAGATGACCCCGGCGCACCAGACCGATGGGCTTGCCGAACTGGTCTGCTCCAATTCCTTCCGTTCGGACGACGATACCAAGAATGCCGTCGGCCTGCTGCATCACGAAATGCGGCAGCTTGATAGTCTCGTGATGCGTGCCGGGCATACGGCACGCGTTCCGGCCGGCAGCGCCATGGCGGTGGACCGTGATGTGTTCTCCGCCGAGGTCGAGAAGGCGCTTGTCCAGCACCCGAATGTCACCATCATGCGCGAGCGGGTGGACGAATTGCCCGCAGCCGGCCTTACCATCGTCGCCACCGGGCCGCTGACCGCCGAGACGCTGGCTGCCAGTATCGTGCGCGCTACGGGCAGCGAACGCCTCGCCTTCTTCGATGCCATCGCACCCATCGTTCACCGCGATTCCATCGACATGTCCAAGGTCTGGATCCAGTCGCGCTGGAACAAGCGGACCGAGGCCAGCAATGAAGGCGGCGACTACATCAACTGCCCGATGACGCAGGAGCAGTATCTCGCCTTCCACAAGGGGCTGATCGAGGGCGAGAAGACCGAGTTCAAGCAGTGGGAAAAGGACACGCCCTATTTCGACGGCTGCATGCCGATCGAGGTGATGGCCGAGCGCGGGGTGGAAACGCTGCGCTACGGGCCGATGAAGGGCGTCGGTCTCGATAATCCGTTCGATGTGACGCCGGAATTTCCGCAAGGGCGCTGGCCCTATGCTGTCGTGCAACTGCGGCAGGACAACAAGCTCGGCACGCTGTGGAACATGGTCGGCTTCCAGACCAAGCTCAAATATGCCGCGCAGATCGAGCTGTTCCGCACCATTCCGGGGCTTGAGAACGCCGAATTCGCGCGGTTAGGCGGCCTGCATCGCAACACCTTCCTCAATTCGCCGCAAGTGCTCGACCGCCAGCTGCGGCTCAAGGCCGCGCCGCATATCCGCTTTGCCGGACAGGTGACGGGGTGCGAGGGCTATGTCGAAAGCGCTGCCATCGGCTTGGTCGCCGGCATGATGACCGCAGCCGAGCTCGCCGGGCGCGATTGGCGCCCTCTCCCCGCTACCACTGCGCTGGGTGCCCTTTTGAGCCACATCACGGGTGACGCTGAGGCTGAGACCTTCCAGCCCATGAACGTCAATTTCGGACTGTTTCCACCGCTCCACGATGTCGGCAAGAAGGCGCGTAAGGAAGCCTATACGAGCCGCGCCAAGGCCGATCTGGCGCGCTGGATCAGCGAGGCCCGCGAAGCGGTTCCGGCCTGATCAGCACTTGCAGGCGGGCTTTTTCGCCGCCGGCTTGGGGGCTGTTGTGGCAAATTCGCGCGGGGTCAGACGACCGTTCCCGTCGGCATCGGCCTTCTCGAAGCGGTTGACCGTGGTCACCGCCCATTCCTCGAAGGTCAGCAGATTGTTGCCGTCGGCATCGAGATCGCGGAAGGCATCCGAGCGGGTCGAGAGCATTTCATTGCGGGTAATCAGCCGGTCGCGGTTACGATCATAGCGGAAGAAGCGCTGCTCCTCGCGGCTGAGATCGCTCACTTCAGGCGGTGCAGGGCCTTTCATGGCGCCGGGATCGGCGATTGGCAGCGTGTCGGACGCTGGCGATGGCTCAGCGGCGGGTGGTGGCGGGGCGGATTCAACCGCGGCGCGGCCCTGCCACCAGAACACCCCGACCCCCGCAAGGACGAGGCCACCCAAGACTCCGAGCACCACTTGTCGCAACGGTCTGCCCCCTGTTGCTGCATTGGCCTACGCAAATATACCTAATCACCTCAGAAAGATAGCGGCCCGCAACGCGGCGAGCGGAGCCCCCCTTCCCTCCATCAACGGACGCCCCCCGCGGCGCAGCGCGCGCGCGGCAAGGGCATCAAGCACGGCAAGTCCGCGCAGGCTTTTGGGCAATCTGTCTCCAGTCGCGCCGCCCGACAGCCCGATCTCGACAAGGCGCGCTTTCTCCTCGGGGTCCGATACGCTGGTAGCCGCATCGGCAAGCGCCCAGCGGAAAGCGGCCGCGGCGATAGGAGCACCGGCTGCCACGCTGACTTCGCCGCCCAGCGCCGCAAAGAACGCACCCCGCCCGCAGCCGAATTGCTCGATTTCCGAACGGCCGAGGGTCTCGCTCGTCACGAGCACCTCCCATGCATCGACCATTGCCAGCAGCGATGCCTCGCGCCCGGCCCAATCCCTGCCGATCGCATCAAGAACCGCATCGCCGCGCGGCCTTTCTGCGACAGGTTTACCGAGAGCCTCGCGCCACCAGGCAAGCCGCATCTGCCCCAGCATGGGCTCGGTCGTGCGGGCGACGATGCGCGCGAGGCGGCGGTCAAGTTGAAATACTGTGGTTAACGGCGCGCGCAGCTGCGGCGGGCTCCATGCCAGCGCAAGCCGCATTTCCGGCGCCAGGATTTCGGGGCTTTCGTCGTTCATCGCCTTCGCGACTAGCCGCGGCCTTTCGGCAATGGCAAGCGCTCTGTCCCCGGCCGCGATAATGACCAAGATGTTTGCCGAGCTGCGACAGTTCACCCTTTGATAACCATCCTCCTCCACATTCCGCTTACGTGTCGCGAGTAAAGGGCTGGAAGGATGGGGGAACGTGAAGCCGCGTTCCGGCCCCTGAACGCGCATTTACCGTGGGCGTTAGGAAATAAAAAAGCACAAGCGGCCTATGACGGCAGCGAAGGTTGTTTTGAGCAATTCAGGAGGCGCAACGATGGCATTTCTCGGACAGCTGGTGTCGAAGCTGAAAGCCTGCACCAGCGGCAATGCCCTCATCATTGTGGCGACCGGTCTTCCGGTACTTATCGGCGGTGCCGGCTTCGCGGTCGATACCGCGCAGTGGTACATGTGGAAGCGCGAATTGCAGCACGCGGTCGACCAGGCCGCCTATGCGGGCGCCTGGGCCATGTCCGACCCTGACAGCGAGGCCAACTATGCCCTGCGTGCCCGGCAGGAATATGATGCCAATGTGCAGCAGGTCAGCGGGTTCGATAGCGATCCCCTGATTGCCCTCGCCGATTTTGGCGGCGGCACCGAAAACAGCGTCGTGGTCAGCTCGACCGCGACCCGTCTGCTTCCGTTCTCGAGCTTCCTGACCGGTGAGGCTGCGACCGTACGTGTCCGCGCGCAGGCGACCTTTGAAGGCGGCGCTACCTATAACGCCTGCCTCATTTCGCTGCGTGAAGACGGCACCGGCACCGACATTGGCGGTAACGCGACGATCCGCGCACGCTGCGGCCTTGCCGCCTTGTCCTGCGACGACGACGCAATTGTCATCGACGGATCGGCTGACGTCGATACCGATTCGATTGCGACCTGCGGGACGGTCGATTCAACCGACCCCGAGCACGAGGACATCATCGCCGAAAACGTGCGCGGCCTGCGCGATGCCTATGCCGATCTGGTTCCGCCGGATAACCCCACGCGTCGCACCTACAATTGCACCGGTCGCGCCCAAAACCGCCAGGCTTCGCTGCTGCCCGGAACCTATAGCGGGATCCGAATTGCCTGTAACACCACTTTCGCGCCCGGCATCTACGTGATCGACGGCGGCGAACTTGACCTTACGCACAACGCAACCGTGACCGGAGCCGGGGTGATGTTCGTGCTCAAGAACGGGGCCGAGCTCAAGCTTGGCGGCCAGGGCAATGCCAATGCGATCAACCTCACGCCGATGACAGCCTCGCAATTTGCCGGCACCGCCTATGCCTCGCAGGCGAATGACCTTGCCGGCATCCTCGTATTCGAGGATCGCAACAACAATGCCACCGGCAGCCACATCTTCAACGGCAACTCCAACTCGCTGATCGAAGGGCTGATCTATCTTCCCGATGGCGACCTTCAGGTGAACGGCACCGCCAACGTCTCGGCGCAATGTCTCCAGATTTCGGCCTACACCATCAACATTCTGGGTGGAGCCTATCTCGAAACGTTGTGTCCGATCGATGAGACGACCGAAGCCGGCACCGCCCTGCCGCGCGTGCGGATGGTGGCGTAACATGACCCGCTTGTTCCAGCGCCTTACCGGGGACCGGAGCGGTTCCTTTGCAATCGAGACAGCCTTCGTGCTGCCGATTCTGATCCTCATGACGATCGGCATCTTCGAGGTCGGCACGATGATCGCGCGTCAGCACGAATTGCAGAGCGCCGCTAACGAAAGCGAGATCATCATTTTCGCGACGAACCAAGGCGCCGAAACCAATATCGCAGATATCCGGAACATCCTGCGGCAATCGGTTAACCTGACCGGCAACGATATCCAGATAACGCAGAGCTACCGCTGCAATGCCGACGCGGCCCTAGTTGCCAGCCCCACCCTTTGTCCCGACGACGAACCGATGTCATCATACATCAACCTCGACATTACCGACACGTATCGTCCGGTCTGGACCTACATGGGCGTCGGCCGCCCTATCCGTTTCTCGGTTCAGCGCAGAGTGCAGGTGTCGTGATGATGCACAGAATCCGCCGCAAATCGGTGACCATTGCCCGCAGGCTGGCACATTCGCGCAGCGGCGCTGCGGTGATCGAATTCGCCCTGCTCGGGCCGTTGTTCCTGATGGTGCTGTTTGGCGTGCTGCAGGTTGGCATCTATCTGCAGAACTACAATGCTGTGCAGTCGCTCGCGTCGGACGGCGCGCGGTTCGTGATGGTTGAATACCAGAAAGAAAACCAGCTCGACGACGACCAGATCCGTTCGGTGATGCTGGGCCTTTCGACCAACGCGCCCTATCTGCTCAACCCTGACCGGTTGAACATCACCGTCACCCGCGGCACCTCGACCCGCGTGACCGGAGCCACCAGAATCAACGTGGCGATGGCGTACCGCCTGTCCGATTTCATTCCGGGAGTGGATCTTCCGCTCAGCGTGATCCGCTATAACCGCTCGGTCTGGGTTGTGCCCAACCCGACCTGATCAAGCGAACAAAGCAAAAGCGCGCCGGTTGCCTCATGTGGCAACCGGCGCGTTTGCTTATCCGGCGTAGCAGACCTTGCGCGCAGCTTCGGCAATGCGCTTGGCATCGATCAGCGCGAGCTTTTCGAGGTTGGCCGCATAGGGCAGCGGCACATCCTCGTTGCACACCCGCAGCACCGGCGCATCGAGGTGGTCAAAGCCTTCCTCCATGCAGATGGTGATGATCTCGGATGCGATCGAGCAAGTCGGCCAGCCTTCTTCGGCCACGATCAGGCGGTTGGTCTTGGCAAGGCTCTTGAGCACCGTGTCCTTGTCGAGCGGACGCAGGGTGCGAAGATCGATCACTTCGGCATCGATGCCCTCGCCCGCCAGCGTCTCGGCCGCTTCCAGCGCGAGGCCGACACCGATCGAATAGCTGACGATGGTGACGTCCTTGCCCTCGCGCATGATCCGCGCCTTGCCGATCGGCAGGACGTAGTCATCGACATCGGGCACATCGAAGCTGCGGCCATAGACCAGCTCGTTTTCGAGGAAGACCACCGGATCTTCCGAACGGATCGCGGCCTTCATCAAGCCCTTGGCATCGGCCGCATCATAGGGTGCGATGACGATCAGGCCGGGCACGCTGGCGTACCACGGCCCGTAGTTCTGGCTATGCTGCGCGCCGACGCGTGAGGCGGCGCCATTGGGGCCGCGGAACACGATCGGACAGCGCATCTGGCCGCCCGACATGTAGTTGGTCTTGGCGGCCGAGTTGATGATGT
>VFQO010002282.1_pt1 | contig 12039 bp, 12 predicted proteins | sample 3512331 | NCBI WGS metagenome assembly VFQO01 (sample SAMN10412371, study PRJNA504923) | tailings metagenome | isolation source: Replicate 3 from Balatoc abandoned mine | place: Philippines: Itogon, Benguet | collected 2017-08-28
GTTATAAGACAACTCTTTACCCTGAAGCTGACGTGCGGTAGCGATGCTGGCTTCTTTGGCGTTGCGTTCAACATAAAAGGCTGCTTTTTGGTGTGGGTTTTCACCATAACGCAACTCTTGTGCTTTCACCAATTGCGTATTAAAGGTGCGCGGGAAGTCGAGTGGTTGCTCGAAAGTGCCTTCACCCAAACGTGAACCAAAGTAGTTGGCAATGGCGCCATCGTAACGGGCGGTAGTTTCGTAGGTTTTAATGGCTAAGTCAAAACGCGTAGCGTGCGAGAGTTGACCTTGATTGGCTTGCAGTTCTTCTAATACACGACCATAGTCTGCAATATCAGTGATCACTGCCACGTCAGCATGGTTTTTGGCTGCGGCACGCAACATAGTCGGGCCACCAATATCGATGTTTTCGATGGCATCTTCTAAGCTACAATCGGCTTTAGCAATGGTTGCTTCAAACGGATACAAGTTAACGACCAGTAAGTCGATTGGCTTAATGCCATGCTCTGCCATGACGGCATCATCGGTACCGCGACGACCCAGTAAGCCACCGTGCACTTTAGGGTGCAGGGTTTTAACACGACCATCCATCATTTCGGGGAAGCCAGTATAGCTAGAAACTTCGGTTACCGGAATACCCGCTTCTTGAATGGCTTTGTAAGTACCGCCCGTCGATAAGAGTTCGACACCTAGCGTATTTAGGTTGCGGGCAAAATCAATCAGGCCGGTTTTGTCGGAAACACTCAGTAAGGCGCGACTAACAGGTTTAAGCATGTGGGGCTTCTCCAGGTGAAGAGGATTCAAAAAGAGGTGGCTTGAAAGCGAATAGAACCTAAGGTTTTCATTCGCTTTCTGTCAAGCCGTATTGTTTCAGTTTTTTGTTTAAGGTATTACGATTAATACCCAGCCAACGCGCCGACATGCTTTGATTGTGTCCAGTACGGCGCATGACAAAATCTAATAGTCCACGCTCCATCTCTTGTGTCATGATGGCGTGCAGATTGCTGGGAATTTCACCATCTAACGTGGCAAAATAATGCTCCAGAACCGACTGCACGGACTGGTGTAAGCTATGAGGCGTGGACATGCGATGATGAGTGTCGTAGAGTTAATGCTAAGTTTGTTATTTTAATCGAAAATGCGGTTAAAGTTAAGAATTGAATGAGTCAAGCATTCATTAAAAGGAGTCTTTATGTGGGATTGGTTGTGGAAACGGGGTCAGTCGAGCTATTTGTCTCCGCAAGCGTTGCAAGGGCTACCGCCTGCATTGATTCAATTACAAGGACACCCCGATCAACGCTGGCAGGGAGAGCGTTCCTTGCTAGACGCCTTGGATAAAGCCGATGCGCCGGTTAGGTCGAGTTGTCGCAGCGGTAATTGCGGTGCTTGTCTAGCTTATTTAGAAACGGGGGAGGTGGGTTACACTAAGGAAGTGACTTTTCCCTTAGAAGCAGGAGAGGTGTTAATGTGCTCTTGTGTGCCCTTGTCGGCCATTCGTATTCGCCTGCCTGATAAGCCCGTTGGGGCAAGACGTCGCACAAAATAAGGAAAAGCAAATATAAAAAAGCCGACACTGGGTCGGCTTTTCATTGGCTAAATTCACTACTGTGAATTATTTAGCAACCATCGCTTTAACACGCGCATTCAAACGGCTTTTCATACGAGCTGCTTTGTTTTTGTGAATGATGTTTTTGCGTGCAATGGTATCGATCTGAGCTTGAGCGGTGCGGAAAGCAGTCATCGCTGCAGTGTGGTCACCTGTGGCGATTGCTTCTAGGGTGCGACGAACTAAAGTTTTAGTTTTAGATTTTTGAGCAACGTTGCTTAAACGGTTGCGTTCTGCAATCAGTACACGTTTTTTAGCTGATACGATATTTGCCATGTTGTTTTTTCCTTTGAAATTGGGTAATCCGTAGACGCTTGCAATCCATCAATAAGGAGGAGATAAAATGCAAAAGAAGCATTATGCCCGTTTGTTCAACTTAGGTCAAGGTTATTATCGAGTTAACCGCTGAGTTTAGCTCGAAAAAAAGGGTGGATTCCGTTACAATTCAAACCTAAGAAATAAATTAAGTTGGATTTTTATGGTGATTTGGGCGTGGTTAGGCGCCATTTTAATTGGCTTAAGCTTGGGGTTGCTGGGGTCGGGTGGTTCCATTTTAACCGTGCCTGTGCTGGTGTACCTGGTTGGTCAGGATGAGAAGGTTGCTTTTGCTGGTTCATTAGCGATTGTTGGCTTAATTAGTCTTGTTAGCGCTTTTGCTTATGCACGCAAAGATATGGTTGACTGGCGCAGTGCTATGTTTTTTGGCTTGCCAGGCATGGTTGGCGCCGTGTTTGGTGCCTACATGGCGCGTTATATTCCTTCCTGGATGCAAATGCTGCTTTTCGCAGCTTTATTGTTGGTTGCGGCATGGCTCATGTTTCGACCGATCAATTTAGATGATGCTCCGAGTGAGCCACGAGCTTTTTGGAAGGTCGGTCTAGATGGGTTGATCGTTGGCGCATTGACTGGACTGGTTGGTGTTGGTGGTGGGTTTCTCATCATTCCTGCTTTGGTGTTGCTAGGTGGCTTGTCCATGAACGTTGCTGTGGGTACTTCGTTGGTGATCATTGCCATGAAGTCCGCCAGCGGGTTTTGGGAATACCTGCACGTATTGGATGATTTGAATCTGTCTTTGGATTGGAGCTTAATTGGCTTGTTTTCCTTACTAGGAATTGCGGGTGCTCAATTGGGTCAGCGTTTGAATAGTCGTTTGCCGCAAGTTTTGTTGCGACGTTTGTTCGCGGTGTTTTTATTGTTTATGGGCGCTTTCATTGCATGGCGCAATCTTCCACAACTATTAGGAGTGTAATCAATGAAAATGATCATTGGGTTAGCTGCGTCATTCTTACTTTCGTCTCCTTTGTTGGCTCAAGGGGCTGAAGTGGACATGATGAAAAAAGCTGTTTTTGCTGGTACTAACGGTATTTCCGATAGTATGCAAACCAGCATCGCTGACTTGTTGCTACAGCGTAAATGGCAAGCGAATGCTAAAGGTCAATTGATGGAAGCCAAGTGTGGCGTGGTGCCTCATAAAACCCAAGTTATCGATTTAAATGCTGATGGTGTGAAGGAAGTGATGCTATTGGTGGGTAACGAATGCTCTTCAGGAAAAATTGGTCAAACAGTTTACTTGTTCAATCAGTTGGCGGATGGTAAGGTGCAACGTCAGCTGGGCTTTTCGGCCAGTGGCTATAAGGTGTTAACAGCGAAAACCCAAGGTGCTTGGCCTGATTTGCTTTTTTTAGGTACGGGCGAGTGTCAGCCAGTATGGCGCCATCGTGCAGACTCGGGACGTTATAACTTTAATCATTTGTACGAAGCCAAGCCACAGGCCTGTATGGTTGGGCAAATGCAAATTCATGGCAACAACTAAGGCTTACTCGCTACCCAAATCACTGTTAAAAGTGGTTGGGAAAGCAGTGGTGCAGCATCAGATGATCCAAGAAGGTGATCGGGTGTTGCTGGGCTTATCGGGGGGTAAAGACTCTCTGACCCTGTTACTGGTGTTGAAACATTTGCAACGTCATGCCCCCATTTCATTCGAGTTGGCTGCCTGTACCGTCGATCCTGAAATTCCCGGTTTTGACCCTTCGCCTTTGGCGTCGTTTTTGTCTGAGCTAGGTATTCCTTACTTTTATGAAAGTCATGGCATTATGGCGCAGGCTGAATCTTCAATGCAGGGAGATTCTTTCTGTTCTTTTTGTGCTCGTATGAAACGCGGTATTTTATATTCGGTGGCGCGTCGCGAGGGCTACGGTGTTTTGGCATTGGGACAGCATTTGGATGATATGGCGGAAAGTCTGTTCATGTCGATTATGTATCAGGGCAAGTTACAGACGATGAAAGCCAATTATGTGATTGATGCTGGTGATTTGCGCGTTATTCGCCCGTTAATGTCGGTGCGAGAATCGCAAACCCGCGCTTTTGCTGAGTCGGCCGATTTACCAGTCATTAAAGATAATTGTCCTGCCTGTTTTAGTAAACCTCAGCAGAGGCAACGCATTAAAGCCCTTCTTCATGCTGAGTCGCAACTTAACCCGCAACTTTTTGCCAATATTCAGGCGGCTATGGCTGCTTTAGTTGCTGATCGTGGAACGCATCGTGACGAATCAACGTAAAGCAGATTGGTTCATTCGTGTACTGACGGGCTTAAGTCGTTTGCCTTTGCCGCTTGTACACGGACTAGGTTGGCTGTTAGGCCATCTCTATGTGCTTTTTCCCAGTCGAGATAGGCGTGTTACTTGGGTAAATCTGGGTATTGCTTTTCCTGAGTTGACAGCTTGGCAGCGCTGGCGCTTGATGCGTCTGTTTTTTGCTGAGTTAGGTAAGACGGCTTGTGAGCTGGGATGGATGTGGTTAGCTAAACCAGAAGCCTTGTTTGCACAGATCAAACAAGTGAAAGGCCTTCATTTGATGGAAGCTGCGCTTGCCCAACAAAAAGGGGTGTTGTTATTAACACCGCATTTTGGTGCTTGGGAGTTAGCGGGTTTATTTTGGGCTTCAACCCATGGTATGGCGAGCCTCTATCAACCCTCTGACTATCCTGAGATTGAAGATTTTGTGCGTGAGGCGCGTCAACGCACGGGGGCTAAATTAGTACCCACCGATATGTCGGGCGTGCGTGCCTTGTTGGCTACCTTAAAGCAAAACCAAATTGCCGGTATTCTACCCGACCAAGATCCTGGAGAGAACGGCGGTGAGTATGCTCCTTTTTTTGCCCTGCCTGCCTATACAATGGTATTGGCGGGTCGTTTAGCGAGCAAAAGCCAAGCCCCGGTATTGTTTACCTGGTGCGAACGCTTGTCTTGGGGGCGTGGTTATTGTTTGCATGTTTTGCCTGCCAGTGATGCGATTGCAAGTAAGGATTTAGCTGACTCAGCGCAAGCAATGAATGCCGACATTGTCCGTTATGTCGCGCAATGTCCTCAACAATATATATGGAATTACAAACGCTGGAAGCGACAAGCAGATGGAAAAGACGTGTATGAGTCTTGTTAGGGCATTAACTCAGCAACTTAGGCTAAGTTTACTGGCATTTATGTTGCCGATCTTCATGTTGTTTCAGTCGAATGGTTGGGCGGAAACATCTCCTTTGTCTGCTGAGGTGTCAGCACCGATTGAAGCTTGGAAATTGGAGCGCCTGCCATCTGATTGGTGGCGCGCTTTTGAACAGGCCGATCAGACTTCGCTAACGGTCAAGTTGCAAGCACTTCATGCACGCTTGATGGCTGAAATTGCCTTACAGCCCGCTGAGTTACAGAATGATTTGGCTAATCAAATGGACGCTATTCGTTTGAATAGCCGTGCTTACGTCGATTTGCGTCAAAAAGAGCCTACATTAGGCAAACAGGAATTAAAGTCGGCCTCGTCTTACACTTTGGCGCAATGGTTAGATTTATTGCAAGCGGTGCGTTTAGCAAAACAAGCTCAACAAAAAGAACAATATGCGTTGGATCAGCTGAGCGCTCAGCTGGATGCCATTGCTGGTGAGGCTGATGACGCAGCAGCAGCTTACGTTAGCGAAAGTCAGCAAGGGAAGTTGTCTCGATTGGTCGTGATGATTGAACGCCGTTTTGCTTGGTTGGTGGTTGGTCAGTCTTTGCGTTTGCAACGCTTGTCTTTGGAGAAAGAAAGTCAACGTCTGGATAAATTAATTGAGCGATGGCAAGCAGCGACACAGCAGTTGTCTCTAGCAGAAGCTGATGTGAAGCAGGTTAGCAGTGATCTAAGCAAGACACGAGCTGAACTGGAAAAACAGTTCGATCGCTTGCGCTCAGCTCAAGCCAGTGCGGCATTGGTATGGGGTGATGATGCACTCAGTCGAGCGAAAGCGCATCGCCAACAGGTCAACGCTTTGTCGGCTAATATCGAGTTATTAATGGCACGCCTTTATATGCAGTGGAACGAGCGATTATTGGCTTATGTTAATGCTCGTTTGGATACGGCTTTTGATTGGGAAAAATCATTACGTATGCCACTGGAAACGTGGCAATCGGACTGGCAGGCTTTTGAATCCTTACGTGCGCAATTGAAAAACCAGTTAGAACATCGACGCGAACAAGTGCAAACTGACTTTTTGGCATTGAGTGAGCATGAATCGACGGAAGTTAATCCGAGACAGTTGAGTCAGGTCAAACACGATTATCAAGAAGTCTTGCAACAGTTATCGAACGAACAAACCTTATTGAAAAGTGCGGATGGTTTATTAAAAGATTTATCAACACTGGATGAGCTGCAAGTGGCGTTATTGCTGGCGCATGATGGCGTTTGGCGCAATCGTTGGCATAGCACGATGCAGTTAATGCGTGATGTGACTAATCAGAGTGTTGAGTTACTCACCACTACCTTGTTTAAAGTGGGCGACACACCCGTAACCAGCATGGGCTTGTTGCGGGTGGTTATGTTCATTATGATCGCTTGGTGGATCAGCTTTTGGCTACGCAAGGGATTAACGACGGTTGCGGCTCGTAACGAGAAAATTGCACGTCATACGACCTACACCCTTGGTCGTCTCATTCACTATATCATTATGGTTATCGGTATTGTGGTGGCATTGTCGTCAGTGGGTATCGACTTCTCTAGCCTAGCATGGATTGCCGGTGCCTTATCGGTCGGTATTGGTTTTGGCTTACAAGATGTGGTTAAGAACTTTGTCGCTGGTTTAATTGTGATGTTTGAAAAAACCTTGAAAGTGGGCGATTACATAGAATTGCCTTCGGGTATTTCCGGGACAGTGAAAGAAATCAGTCTGCGTTCGACTTTGATTATTACGGGCGATAATTTGGAAGTAGTGGTACCCAATGCGGAGTTCACTTCGGGGCGTGTCGTTAACTGGACATTATCGGATTTATACCGTCGCGTACACATTCCGTTTAATGTAAGTCTTGCTTCGGATAAAAAAGAAGTCGTTGATGCGGTTTTGCAAGCCGCCAAACAGGTTCCTTACAGTATTCAAGAAGGGCGTCGTCAACCCCAAGTGGTTTTGTCCAGTTTAGAAGGTAAAATGTCGTTTGAATTATTGGTGTGGATTAAGCAAGGAACGGTGAACCATGCCTATGGTGTGAAAGCATCTTATTTGTGGCAAATTGAGTCAGCGTTACGTCAGCGAGGCATTGAATTGGTATGAGTAGATCTGAAAACCCTTGGGATCAGCGTTTTGCCAGTGTGCAGGGGTTTATGTATGGAGAAGCCCCCAACGCTTGGATTGCCAGTCAATTACCTCAGTTGCCAAAGGGTGCATCGGTGTTGGCAGTGGCAGATGGTGAAGGTCGAAATAGTGTCTGGCTGGCGCAGCAAGGTTATCGTGTCAGTAATTGGGACTATTCTTCGGTTGGATTAAGCAAAACACAAGCACTTGCTCAGGCTGCAGGGGTACAGGTGGTGACGCGACAATTGGATTTAATCCATGATGCGTTACCCGAAGAGACGTTTGGGGCCTTGGTTGCCAGCTTTTTTCATGTTCCTAAGTCAGCTCAAGCGCTCTGTTGGCAGCACCTGTTTGCTCGCTTAAAGCAGGGTGGTGTCTTGGTGGTACAAGTATTTGATGAGTCTCAGTTGCCCTTAACCAGTGGCGGTCCTAAGTCGCTGGATCTACTTTATAATTTAGCCACCTGGCAAAGTTTGTTGCAACACTGGCAAGTCGAAGTGTGTGAGCTGGCAGGGGTTAATTTAGATGAAGGTAGCCACCATCAGGGGTTGGCTCAGGTCATCAATATTAAAGCGGTTAAGCCCGTTGAGGAGCATCAATGAATATTCGGCAATTATGGCAAGCAGAGTTAGCTTCAGCCGCACAAGTGTTGCAAGCCTTGCAGCAAGACTCAGTATTGCTGGATGATTTTGAGCGCTGGGTAGAAAGTTGCGAACAAGCGTTGCGTGCTGGTAATAAGCTGTTATTTATTGGTAATGGCGGCAGTGCAGCAGATGCTCAACACTTGGCAGCCGAGTTGGTGGTTCGATTTAAGCTAACGCGGCGCGGGCTGCCAGCCTTAGCATTAACAGTCGACTCATCGGCATTGACGGCGATTGGTAATGATTTTGGCTTCGATCAGCTATTCTCGCGCCAAGTTGAGGCGCTGGGCGCTGAAGGCGATGTGTTGATTGCCCTAACCACTAGTGGTAATTCAGAAAATGTATTAAAAGCAGTTCCTGTAGCGCAAGCGATGGGTATTCAGGTGGTGGCAATGACGGGTGCCTCAGGCGGCAAAATAGCGAAAATGACTGATATGTGTTTGCGTATGCCGAGTGATGATACGCCACGTATCCAAGAGGCTCATACCTTGTTGGGTCATATGTTGTGCGACCTATTAGAGCAACGAATGTTCACTAGTGAAAAAGCTTAATTAATGCTATTATTCAAGCCCAGTTAGACTGCGAAAGATACGAATTAACTGCGTCTAAATTACGTAAAAAAGATATTGATATGACTGACCAGAATGAGTTGATAAGTTTCGCGGCAGAAGAAATCCGCGTTCCTGAGCAAACACAAGCACCTTGGCGTGTTTTGGTGGTGGATGACGATGGTGAAGTGCATCAAGCCACGCGATATGCATTGGAAGGCAGGCTTTTATTAGGTCGATCTATCAACTTAATCCATGCTTACAGTGCAGCTGAAGCTGAAGAGCTGTTACGACAAATGCCAGATATTGCGGTGGTATTGCTGGATGTGGTGATGGAGTCTGATGATAGTGGTCTGTGTTTGATCGACCTGATTAGAGATCAGCTCAATTATCGTTGTTTGCGTATCATTCTGCGTACTGGTCAGCCAGGTACCGCACCTGAGTCAACATTGGTGGCGCGTTATGATATTCATGATTATATGCTGAAAACCGATGTAAGTCATGAAAGGCTCGTGACCAGTTTAACGACCGCGGTCAGAACTTATCAACAGTTGGCTAATATGGCCTTGATGGAGCGTCAATTAGCATCGGCGGTGCGCGCTGTCGATCGTTGTTTAGATTTGCATCAGCCTGAAACCTTTGCCCAATTCTACTGTCAGCAACTCAAGAGTATTTATCAGCTATCCCCATTAATGGCCGTATTTTGGTTGCCAGGGGCTGTTGAAAGTGCGCGTATTGTGGCGGCAGATGAAAGTCATCAAGCTTGGTTAGGTCAGGCACTGTCTTCTCTGTCGGCAGAGGCCGACTTAATTGAATATGTTCAAGAAGCGATGCAGTCAGGATGTGTCAATCACACGGATTGTTTGTTGCTTGGTTCGGCTCAACACCGTTTGTTGGTGTTGTTATCGGATGATAATATTGCTGATCACGTACTGGCGGAGAGTTGGCAAGTCTTTCATTCATTAATGGGTGTTTGCTTCAAGCACGTTTGCTAGGCGGTGTTTCGGCCATGACGAACCCAAGTCGTTTACCATCTTGGTTGCGTTGGTGGCAATCGCTTAGGTTGCGCTTACTTTTTACGTTACTGACCGTGATGTTCGGTTTTTATATTTGGATAGAGCATAACGTTGCATCGGTATTGACGGATGTCGCACTAGAACATAGCAAAAGTAGTATTCATCTTACCTCCGAAACACTTAACCTTGCGATTACCCCTCACACCACCTTAACTGGCCTTAGAGGGCTGGATGACTACTTCAATGAGTTGTTGAAGTATGATGGTGGTGGTTTGGTTTATTTAGGGCTTTATGATGAGCATGGTGTGGTGTTAGCGGGAGCAGGACTCGAATTTTATAATACAGAAGCCAGTCACTTACCCTTATCAACTCAAATTCAACGAGGTGTGGTGCATGTGCGTCAGCCCATTTTAATTTTGAATGATCAAGTCGGCGAATTGCGTTACGGTTTATCCCTATTGGCTTTTGATCAGAATATTAAGCGTATTCACCAGAATAATTTGTGGGTATTATTTTTAGCTGTTTTATTGGTGGTTGCCGCACTACTGTTAAGCTTCACATGGGTTAATCAGCGCTTTTCGCGTTTAATGAAAGCCAGTCAGGCGTTGGCCAAAGGGGATTATCAGGTTAGAGCCCCCGTTGAGCATCAAGATGAATTAAGTTTGTTGGCTCAATCTTTTAATACGATGGCTGATGCAGTAGCAACCCGTATTCATGCCTTAGAGTCAAGTCAAGCCAAAGTAGAACAGTTGAACGCTGAGTTAGAAGCGCGTGTTGCTGAGCGTACGCAGGCCTTGACTAGTGCCTTACGTACACTCGAAGATACCCAACAACACTTAATCCAGTCGGAAAAATTGGCGAGCCTAGGAGCATTGGTTGCCGGTATTTCTCATGAGTTAAATACGCCTGTGGGTAATGCGTTAACAGTGGTGACAACATTAGCGGACAAGCATCGCACTTTCCTAGAGATAGTGAATGCTGGTCAACTACGCAAATCAGATTTAGAGGCTTATGTTGCCAGTGTACAGGAAGCAGAGCGTTTAGCGAGCCGTAATTTGCGCAAAGCGTCGGATCTGATACACAGCTTTAAACAAGTGGCTATTGATCAAACCAGTTATCAGTGTCGAGAATTTAAGCTGTTGGCGATGGTGGAAGAAGTGCTGATGACCATTAAGCCGATGATGCGACATTCGAACGTAACCATTATCACCGATATTCCAGCACGTCTGTCCTTGCGTAGTTTTCCTGGTCCTTTGGGACAAATTATTACCAATATGGTAGCTAATGCGTTAAGTCATGCATTTGATGAGCAGAGTCGTTTGGCGCAAATTCGTATTATTGCAGCTCTTAATGATGATAGGGATTGGGTTCATTTAACGATAGAAGACAATGGTAAGGGTATTGCACCAGAGCATCTGAAAAAAGTATTTGATCCTTTTTTTACTACCCGTTTAGGTCAGGGTGGCAGTGGTCTGGGATTGCACATTGTACACAATTTGGTGACGGGTATTATGGGAGGTAAGATTATCGTTGAAAGCCAGCTGCAAAAAGGAACGCGATTTATCATGAAGTTACCCGTGAATGCGCCTCAATTAAATCATCAGAGTGGGCAGACTTTATTATGAAGATGCGCATATGGGATAGCAAAATGTTACTCATCTTATTGGTGTTGTTAACGGGTAGCAAAACTCATGCAGATTGGCATGGTTTTGCTTCGGTGAGCGGAGTTTGGTTCTCCAATCCGAATGCAGATTTTGTTTACAATAATCTTTCTAGTGGTGCAGGGCGCACGCACACAGTTGATTTTGGTTTAGACACCAATCTGGGTTTGCAGTGGAGTGGCTCACCTGTTTCAGGTGTGCGACTGAATGGTCAGGGGGTGCTTGCTCGCGATGCAGCTAATCGCTTTACGCCAAGCGTAACACTGGCCAATATGGCGTTAGACATCAATCCTGCTTTTTCTCTAACGCTGGGGCGGGTACAGAATCCCAATTTCCTGTATTCAGATTATCGTCATGTGCATTATGCTTTGCCTTGGTTACGTCCACCGCGAGAAGTTTACGGTATTACCAGTATTTTTAATTATGACGGTGCGCAGGCCAATATTGATCTGGTGCGTCACGGTGACTTTGGCTTACGCTTAACGACCGGACTAGCCCAATCGAATACGGATTATTCTCGTGATGGCGGCGAGACGGTTGATCGACTCAGAGCAACGCAGATGGGTTATGCTTCCCTAGCATGGCGAGCGTCGGACTGGCTAATTAAACTGAGTTATGAGCAGGGTAATTTGTTCACGAATAATGCGCGTATTGATCAGGCGATGCTAGCGATTGCACAGTCGGATTCCCTGCTTGCACAACAAATGGCATTAGATGGTAAAGACTATCGTTTTATGGCGTTCGGTGTACGCTATGATACCGATGACCATTTGTGGTTATTCGAGGCTGCCCATCGGGATCTGGATGCCTATTTTGGTCGACGTTCGGGCGTTTATACCACTTACGGGCATCGTTTGGGTGTTTATATGCCTTATATCACATTGGCACGTACTTGGACTGAGGTAAATAGCAGTAACCATCCCGTAGCCCAACAACTTTATGATAGTGTCAAGTATTCACTCACTTCGCTTACTTTAGGT
>VFQO010002283.1_pt1 | contig 12036 bp, 11 predicted proteins | sample 3512331 | NCBI WGS metagenome assembly VFQO01 (sample SAMN10412371, study PRJNA504923) | tailings metagenome | isolation source: Replicate 3 from Balatoc abandoned mine | place: Philippines: Itogon, Benguet | collected 2017-08-28
CAGTTAGAAAAGGCGGTGGAAGAACTTCTGAAAGATATTCAATAAAAGAAGTTGATTACTGGCAAGACAGCTGCTCGAGCATAAAGTTTCGGGCAGGTGTTTTGCCATTTTGCACAAAAAAACTCGGTCCGAAAAGACCGAGTTTTTTTCTTATTCACCCGAATTGTTATTGATACTGTTTGGTATTCAGTGTTTCATCATTTTTGAAAAACTGAGAAAGCTTAGCAAAAGAGCTTTCGAAGTAGCCTTCAAGCATTCTCTTGATGATGAATGTTCTGTACTCATCCTTCGATACAATTGGGAAATATTCATGGCTTTTGCCATAAGACTTGTGACTAACAAAACCTTTTCTCTCAAGAATTCTTACAATAGTTGAGACTGTGTTGTAAGCAGGTTTTGGTTCGGTCATTGGTGTCAGGATATCTTTGACGAAGCCTCGCTCGATATCCCAGAGGATTTGCATGATCTCCTCTTCGGCTCTGGTTAATGGTTTCATAAGGTGTTAAGTTTTAAATCGATAGAAAATTATCGACTTAGTTTCTCACATCAAAGAAAAATCTAAAATATTTTTACATTTTAGTTTTAAAAAGTTCCTAACCTGTTGAAAATAAGTGAAATAAAAAAGCCTCCTTTTGAGGAGGCTTTAGGTTTAATTTTTTAAGCAGTTCTTAATTTTATAATTCCAGTCGCATGAAGCATTTTGACGATAGGATAAGTAGGGTCAAATTCATACCACTTCACGGCAAAATTTGGCCTGTTGGGAAGTTTGTGATGATTGTTTTGGAATAGCTCGCCAAGCATCAGGACATCCAAAAGCAGCGAATTTTTGGATTGGTCGTTGTTGTCAAAATTTGCGTAGCCGTATTTATGTCCGCTCCAGTTGACGATGGCACCATGTACAGGCCCCATCAAGAAGTGTATAGGAAGCAGGAAATACATCCACCAGTGTGTACCGGGAAGTTCAAAAACAGAAATCGAAAGGATGTAAATGGCCGCATAGATTAATCCCCAACTTACTCTGACCAGCATGCTATCGGCAAATTTGTCAAACTTTCCCCAATCAGGAATATCTTTTGAAAACCTGTCCTCTGGCTTTAGCTTAAAGGAGAAATAGTCGTTGTAGATATTTTTGGTTTTCCACATCATAGTGAATAGGTTTTCGGTATGATGCGGGCTGTGGGGATCTTTTGGGGTGTCGGAGTAGGCGTGATGCATTCGGTGAAGAATCGCATAAGCTCTAGGAGAGAGGTAGGAGCTGCCTTGCCAAATCCAGGTGAAGAAATAGAAGAACTTTTCCCAGTATTTGCTCATCACAAACATCTGATGGGCGGCATAGCGGTGAAGGAAGAAACTCTGGCAAAACAGGGAGAAATACCAGTGAAGCAGGAAGAAGATAATGATAATCACTCGATACTATTATTAAATGTCTCAACAAATATACGTCTCAAAAGCGGACAATTTTTCATTTTTACACCAATGAAATTGGTTGAGCGATCCTGATTTTAATCATTTTCTGTAGTTTGGTACATTATCCAAGCCGGCCACCATGTCTCAGACCACTTCTCCCACCACCATTTTGACTAAGATCATTTTGGGTGGCATTTCTGTACTTATTGCTGATTTTCTGCTTTCAGGAGTTCAGATAGATGATTGGACGACCAGTTTTTTACTGGCAGCCGTCATCATCCTGATTAATTTAACCCTTAAGCCGCTCATGATTTTATTGACCCTTCCGATCACCTTGATCACATTTGGCTTGTTTCTGTTGGTCATCAATGCAGTGGTTATTTTGATCGCGGCTTATTTGATCCCTGGATTTCAGGTGGATGGATTTTGGTGGGCGATGGGATTTGCGATTGTGTTGAGTTTGATCAATGGGGTTTTTGGAAATAGCCTGAGTTCAGATCGCTAGAGTCTGGTCACCGACTCGTCTATAGGTTTTTAGGTTTCCGGCGGAGGATTTGACCGAAATCAGTCCTTTAGTGGTGGGATGGATCCGAACAAGCAGTAGCGAAATCTCATCATCATTGCTTTGTTCGGGATAATTCTCATTGAATAGTTTGAGTTCTTCCACATGAATTATTGCACTGGGAATACAGCATTCTTCATTGGCAGATTCGATCATGTAACGCTCCTCATCAGGATCAATTCCGATTATTTTTTTCTGATCAGAAACACCTATCACCAAATCTCCGCCTTTGGAATTGGCCATAGCGGAGATTGTTCTGGCTATTTTTTCTTTGGAGGTGATTTTGAGTTTAAAATCCAGCGTGTCACTTTCTCCCTTTCTGATCAGATTATTTACAAAATCTTGAATATTTTTTTCTGATTCCATTTTTTAAACTTACTTTCTGATGTTAATTTAAAGACTAGTACACTACGGATTTTTACAACCAACCACCAAATACACCAAGATAAATCGCTATGCCATTTTCTAATCCTGGTTTTGATCCAGAAAACGTCGAAAAACTTAAGGCGGATCTCACAAAGTCCGGCAAGCTTTTCAAAATCATTCCCGACGAAGAAAATTCAGATGAATTTGTCAATTTTTATTTCATCGGAAGATTTGAGGGCAGAGAAGTCATCTACGATGCGGCTTTGTATACGCTTCGTCTCCATCACTCCAGTGAGGTGTATGAGTTAGCAGAGCATGAGGCTGCTAAGAAGTTTCCCAATTTCAAAGGCATCAATTACGAAGAAGATGAAAATGGAAACATGAAGCCTCTCACCAGTGAGGAAGAGGAGATCGGTTGGTTTATTACCGAAATAATAATGGAGCTAGAGGAAGAGGAAGCAGTCAAGGTGCAGGAGTTTTTGGATTTGGATACCAACCACGACTATGGAATAGGACTGGATGCTGCACTCAATGTGGAAGAAATTGACGAGAAAGTAATTGCCAAATTCATCCGTGAATTCAATGAGGATACTTTGGTATTGGACGATACACTTTATTCTTTCCAAACTGAGGAAGACGAAATTTAAGGTTTGGAAATCAATTCCTATTTTTGAAGCGCTGAGCCAAATCAGCGCTTTTTTTTATGCTCAAAATCGCCTGGTCACCCATTTATTGTCACCCCCTTCCTGCTGGTCATCGCTTTCCCATGGAAAAGTACGAGCTACTTCCTCAGCAACTTATGCATGAAGGTACAGTTATTTTGGATAACTTTTTTCATCCAAAACCCATTGATAATAAATGGATTACCACTGTACACAGTGATGAATACTTCAATAAACTCAAAACGCTATCCTTGACTAGGTCAGAGGAGCGGGCCACAGGTTTTCCACTGAGTCAGCAGCTGGTGAATCGAGAGATAGAAATATTAGGAGGATCAGTACAGGCCGCTCTTTTTGCTTTGGAAAATGGTATCGCATTGAACATCGCAGGGGGAACACATCACGCTTTTTCAGATCGGGGAGAGGGTTTTTGCTTACTCAATGACATCGCGGTTACCGCTCAATATTTACTGCAGAATCGCCTTGCCAAGCGAGTACTTGTCATAGATCTGGATGTGCATCAGGGCAATGGTACTGCGGAGATTTTCGGTGGTCGGGAAGACGTATTTACATTCAGCATGCATGGAGAAAAGAATTATCCACACCGAAAGGAATCCTCACATCTCGATGTGCCACTGCGGGATGGGATTGAAGATCGGGCCTACCTAAAACTGCTGGATGAGAATTTGAATTTTATTTTCGGAAAGTTCACTCCTGATTTTATCATCTATCAGTCTGGTGTAGATGTGCTCAAAACAGATAAACTCGGTCGATTGGGATTGACCCATGCAGGTGTGAGAGCAAGGGATAAAAGGGTGTTGCAACTGGGAAAGAGCCAGCAAATTCCCATTATGTGCTGCATGGGAGGGGGCTATTCCAAAGAGATCAAAGACATCATCGAAGCCCACGCTCAAGTGTATCGACTAGCCCAGGAGATGTACTTCTGACTTAACGGAAATTAACGTATCCCCAAATCTTCCAAACTTGCAAAATCAATACTTTCTATATATTTGCGCCCTGTCATCTATAACGATTAACCAGTGAAAAAAGCATTTAAAATTATTGGAGCGCTAGTCCTAGGCTCAGTATTTATTTATTCTTGCAATCCAAAGACTGACTCCGGTGCTACTACAGCTTCTACTTCTGAGGAAAGAGTTGCAGCAGGAGACATGAAGGTCGGATTTGTGTACACCGATTCTGTTATCAATAACTATGAGTTTTTCAAGAAAAGATCTGAAGAACTAACTGAAAAAGGAAAGCGGTTTGACACCGATCTTCAGTCACGTGCCCGCGGCTTGGAGCAAGAAGTCGCTACTTTCCAGCAGACAGGTGGTAACATGACTGTAAATCAGCAGCGTGCCAAGCAGGAAGAATTGATGCAAAAGGAACAAAATCTATATACTTATAGAAATAACCTGATGCAGGAACTATCCGGCGATGAGGCCGCACTTCTCAATGAAGTCTATGAGCAGCTCCAATCCTACATGAATGAATATGCCAAAGAGAAAGGCTTGGATATGATTCTTAGCTACACTCGTGGAGGTGCACTTTGGTATGCTACCGAAGCTATTGATCTGACCAAAGAAGTAACCGAGGGTATCAATAAAAAATATGCGTCAGGAACTACCGCAGCTCCTGTGGCAGCAGACTCTACTGCAAAGAAATAGGTCGAATTACCAATTCGATACAAAGAACCCGGAAGCTGATTCCGGGTTTTTTTATGGCTGAAAAATTGGGTACTTTTGCGCCTCTAAAGAAACTACTTAAGACATGAAGATCACGGAATTTTTGAAACACAACTACCGACACTTCAATGCAGCAGCACTGATTGATGCGGCGGAAGGGTACAAAACACATTTGGATCAGGGAGGAAAAATGATGGTGACTCTAGCAGGAGCCATGTCAACTGCCGAATTGGGCATATCTCTGGCAGAAATGATTCGTCAGGATAAAGTACAAATCATTTCCTGCACCGGTGCAAACTTGGAGGAAGATGTGTTTAACCTGGTTGCTCATGACTATTACGAGCGCGTGCCCAACTATCGAGAGCTTTCTCCAGCCCAGGAGCAGGAATTGCTCGATCGTCACATGAACCGTGTCACCGATACTTGTATCCCCGAAATGGAAGCCATGCGCCGGATCGAAAATGTGATTTTGGAAGAGTGGATGAAAGCCGATCAAGCTGGTGAGCACTATTTTCCGCATGAATTTTTCTACAAAATCCTCCTTTCAGGTAAGTTGGACGCCTCATTCCAGATCGATCCAAAAAACAGCTGGCTTCTTGAAGCCGCTAAAAAGAATCTTCCGATTATCGTTCCGGGTTGGGAAGATTCCACCCTCGGCAATATGTATGCAGGTCACGTGATCTCCGGAGATGTGAAAAATGTACATACCGTGCGAAGTGGTATCGAGTACATGATGTTTTTGGCTGAATGGTACACCGAGAATGCAAAAGACGAAAGTACCATCGGATTTTTCCAAATTGGCGGGGGAATTGCAGGAGACTTCCCAATCTGTGTGGTGCCGATGTTGCATCAAGATCTTCAGCGGGATAATGTGCCTCTTTGGGGTTATTTCTGCCAGATTTCCGACTCGACTACCTCTTATGGTTCCTATTCTGGAGCTGTGCCCAATGAGAAAATCACTTGGGGTAAGCTGGGTTTAGATACGCCAAAGTTTATCGTCGAATCTGATGCCACCATCGTTGCCCCACTGATATTTGCCATCGTGCTTGATCAGTAAAAATGAAAAAATTCAGTTCCAATATTCTCAAAGCAAGTAGCATTATGCTGCTTGCTTTTTCCTTTTCTATTCAGCTTCACGGCCAGGAGTTGCGCTCTCTATCAGGAGCTAATAGCCCGTCGGATGACACCAATCCAGTTTGGATCGGTAACAATACCTTGCTGTTTACCAGGGCCTTTCACCCTCAAAATGTAGGAGGTAAGACCGATCCAGGAGATATCTGGATGACTCAGCGTGATGCGGCGGGACTTTGGACGGAAGCTGTTCACCGTCCCGACCTCAGTACTACCGGCTATGACCTTCCGCTCGGGATGGAGGATGTGCTGACTCTACTCGTTTTTCGGAGCGAAAATGGACAGTCAGCCATCCACCAATACAGTAAGTTTGGAAATGACTGGAACTACCTTCGTCAGGTCAATTTTCCTGATTTGGGATCGTTGCAGGGTACGATCACTGGTAGAGTGGCTGCTGAGGGAAAGGTGCTTTTTTTATCAGGGAAGCGATCTGATTCTGCTGGCAATGAAGACCTATATGTAAGTGAGAAATCCGGAGTTTTGGACTGGGCAAGCTTACAAAATCTCGGTCTAGTGGTCAATGGTAAAGGTCAGGAAGTAGGTCCGTTTTTCGATTCTGAAAGCCAATTGCTTTACTATTCATCCAGTTCCCACCCGGGTGCCACTGGAAAAGATATTTTGATCGCTAAAAAATCGGGAGACTCCTGGTCATCCTGGTCGATTCCTCAAAAGTGGGATCAAATCAGCAGTCGTGGATCTGAGTCATCTATCACCTTGATCGGAGGAAAAGAAGCCGTTTGGGCAAGCACTCAGAATAGTGATGGATTTGCAGACTTGATGACTTTTGCAACTCCCGTTCCATTGGTTTTGCCGGAAGAATTTCCCCTTCCTTCGGCTAGGGCGGAAACACCTGTTTCTCAAGTTATAACTCAAGAGGCATCTACCGAGCAAAAGGCTGTCGTCAAAGAAGAAGAAGCTGAATCTCCCAGGATTCAGGTAAATACACCTGTCACAACTACAGAAGCCGAGGTTCCGATCTCTTGGCTCGTAATGGATGCCAAAAGTAAAATTGAGGTTCCATATACGTTGGAATGGCAGGTAGGAGTACAACCGAAAAATCTTCCCAGAGAAATTCTAGTTTCTAGGCTTAAAGAGGAAGGTGTGACAGCTGCCAAAATCTCCGCAAGAGGCTATTTTCCGGTTTGGGTGAAAATTGAAGAGCTTTTTTCAAAAGGTAAAACAGTAGTATTGTTGACAAAAGCAGAACCGGGAAGTTCCGTTCTTTTGAAGGATGTGAATTTTAAAAGAGGTACCTCCGAACTGGAAGGTGAATCTACTAAAGCCGTTTTACTGGAGTTAGTTAAGTTTTTAGATCAAAATCCCCAGATCAAAATCCGTATCAATGGTCATACCGATAACCTGGGAGATCCTTCCTTGAATAAGCAACTGTCTCTGGAGCGAGCACAAAGTATCCGGGATTTTTTGATTCGTGAAGGTGCTGATTTCGAAAGTCTGCGAATTACAGGTTGGGGCGGTACCAAACCAATTGCATCTAATGCGACCGAGGCAGGTCGATCAAAAAATAGGCGTGTAGAACTCGTAGTTGAAAATTAAAGACTACTAAAAAGAGGCTTCAAAATCATTTGAAGCCTCTTTTTTATAAATTTTAAACTTGTATTATTCATTAGAATTCGTAGCGAGAGTTCAAAATGCAAGAAAACCAGGTACTTTGGATCCCGATAGTTATTGGGAAAAAAGCGAAGTGAAACGTCTGATTTTAAGTATTTTAGGCTCTTAGTAGATTTTCTGATGGATATTTCAGAGTCAATTTAAAGAGAATACCCTTCGCGATAGGTTCTTTTCACAAACTGATTAGCCGGTTCGAAATTGGTGATTTTCATATTTGGGCCATCCCATACGAGTTTTATGTTTCGGCCGGGATAGTCAAACTGATTCTCCGCCCCAGCACGAGGAACTCGGTAATCATAGCTTCGGATGGCGAGATTTCCCATCAAGACCGACTCAGTTAGTGGACCGGCTACCGAAAAAGGAGAACTCAGGCGTTTAAATTCCTCAGACCCGTGTCCTGCGATACAGGCTTCGACCCAGTTGGCATAGTGACCGCGATCACCCTCAGGCACACGATATTCAGTTTGTGGGACAGATACCTCTTTGGTTCTGGTGGTAGGTAATAGTTGAGGATTAGCACCGTAAGTAGCACACATCATTTTTCCCTTGGTTCCTTCGATGATCACCCCATTTCCCCCATCTCCCATGATTTCATTTGGTGCGAGTTCTTCTGGTCGAGTCGGCTGTATTCCTCCATCCATCCAGTGGAATTCCAAGTCATCTTTTCCGGGGCGATCAAATCTCAGCGTGATATGAGAGGAAGGAGGGCAGCTTTCTGGGAAATAACCTCTCTGGAACTCACCCACATAAACTGAACCTACTGAGGCTTCGGCAGACTTAGGGTATCCAAGTCCCAATACTCGGAAAGGAGGCTCCATAATATGGCAAGCCATATCACCTAGTGCTCCTGTTCCATAATCCCACCATCCTCGCCAATTAAAGGGCACTAAGTTTCCAACATAATCTTTGTAAGGAGCTGTGCCTAACCAGAGGTCCCAATCCAAGTCTGCTGGTGGAGTCAATGGAGCCGTTGGCCATGGAATACCTTGTGGCCAAACCGGTCGATTGGTCCAAGACCAAACTTTGGTGGCTTCTCCGATCAATCCTGCATTGTACCATTCGACCATTTGTCTGACACCATCACCTGAAGATCCTTGATTCCCCATTTGGGTGACTACTTTGTATTTTTCTGCGGCTTCGGTGAGTATTCGTGCTTCATGGATATCATGTGACATGGGCTTTTGCACATAGACGTGCTTGCCCATTTTCATGGCCATCATCGCCTGCACGGCATGCATATGGTCAGGAGTCGATACAGTCACCGCATCGATGTTTTTTTCTTCCTTTTCGAGCATGACACGATAGTCTCTGTAATAGGAGGCTTTCTCATGATCTTTTCGGGCTCTAGCTGCACGGGTGTCGTCCACATCGCAAAGCGTGACGATATCTGCTTTTCCGCTCCGGAATACCCCAGATACATCACTGTAACCCATACCTCCGACTCCAATGCAAGCTACTCTTAGCTTGTCACTTGGAGCTACAAAGCCCGGACCGCCAAGGACATGTCTCGGTACAATATAAAAACCTGCCATTGCCAAGGCAGAGCCTTTGATAAAGCTCCTTCGGGAGTTTTCAGGAGTAGAATCTGGTTTATTTTTCATAAAATGAAGCTTAGGTTTACTGTTTCGAATCAAAAAGAAGGCAAAATTTTGGGACAAATTCAACCCTTAAGGACCGGTTGTCTAATATTCTCTTTAGAAGGTCAAATTTGAATGTCTTCGGAGAAGTTTCAATTCCTCAAATTATTTTTTTTTGTGGAAAAAGATATTGAAAAATTTCAACTAAGTTTGAACAAAACCCTTCAAGAATGAAAAAAATAACCTGGCTTTCTATGCTAATCCTTGCCTTGGGATTGGGTAGTTGTCAAAAATCACCCAAACTGTCCCAAGCGGGACTTATTCCTATTCCCAATCAACTCACCGATGGATCGGGTTCCTTTGAGCTTACTGCCGATTCTGGAATCAAACTATCCGGTTCGGGTGAAAACCTCACCCGATTGGGAGAAATGCTGGCTGAAAAGCTTCGTCCGGCCACAGGTTTTACGTTGCCAGTTTCCTTTGATGCCGGACAGATCGAACTTGCCTTGACAGGAAATGATAATTCAGAGGCATATGACCTAGCGATTACCGAAACTGGAGTGAAAATCAGTTCTAGTGGCGAAGCTGGGCTATTCTACGGGATTCAAACTCTGATTCAGCTTTTCCCGGCTGAGATTGCTAACCAATCAGTCCAACAAGTTTCGTGGACTATTCCTCAGGGGACCATCGCAGATTCTCCCGAGTACGGCTACAGAGGTTCCATGCTTGATGTGGCCAGACATTTCATAGCTATAGAAGATGTCAAATACTACATTGATCAGATGGCAGCCTACAAATTGAATTACCTTCATTTACATCTATCTGATGATCAGGGCTGGAGAATTGAGATCAAATCCTGGCCTAAACTGACTGAGATAGGTGGATCTACTCAAGTAGGAGGAGGAGCGGGTGGTTTTTACACCCAAGAAGAATACAAAGACCTCGTAGCCTATGCGGCAGAGCGCTATATCACTTTGGTACCTGAGATTGATATGCCTGGCCATACCAATTCCGCCTTGGCCTCCTACGCCGAGTTGAATCCAGGTGTGAATCTCCCGGATGGGGATTTTTCCACTGTAAACAAACAAGAGCTTGATTATGAAATGCCTGTAAAAAATCCACAAGCCTCTGAGCTTTATACCGGAATAGAGGTGGGATGGAGCACGTTTTCGCCCAAATTGGAGTTGACCTACGCTTTTGTGGATAGTGTGGTTAGGGAAATTTCCGAGTTGACTCCGGGCCCTTACTTTCACATCGGAGGGGATGAGTCTCATGTTACGGAAAAGGACGACTATATCTATTTTGTAGAGCGAGTTCAGGATATTGTGGCTAAATATGGCAAAACGAGCATCGGCTGGGACGAAATAGCTACGGCGAAGCTCCTGCCTGGGAATGTTGCTCAGTTTTGGGCAAAAGAAGAAAATGCCAAATTGGCTATCGACCAGGGAAATCAGATTCTGATGTCACCTGCTCGAAAAATGTACCTCGATATGCAGTACGATAGCACCAGCCGAATCGGCCTTCACTGGGCGGCCTATATCGAATTGGATTCTGCTTACCTGTGGGATCCAACAGAATATGCTCCAGGTATTGGCAGAGAGAATATTCTTGGTCTGGAGGCCCCGCTCTGGACCGAAACGGTCACCAATCGGGCCGATATTGATTATCTCGTTTTTCCAAGATTATCGGCCTTGGCAGAAATAGCTTGGTCGTCTAAGTCTAATCGATCTTGGGAGAGTTACCAATCCAGGGTAGCGACTCATGGTAAGCGTTGGGACATCCAAGGAGTTGGATTTTATAAATCGCCAAAAGTCAGCTGGTAAGCCAAAACAATATGTTTCAAAAAGCCCAAGACCCTAAGTTTTGGGCTTTTTGATTGGGCATATTTCTTTGAATTTGGATTTTTTGGGCCTATTATCGGGTTCTAAAACTTCATTTGAAAGCACATTTTCCATGGGAAATATTATTGTTGAGTTTAGCAATTGGATTTGGGGTCCTCCGATCTTGGTATTGCTTTTAGGAGGAGGATCTTACTTTTTTATTCACTCAGGATTTATTCCTTTTCGGAAAATGGGTCACGCCATCAAGCTCTTAAGGGGAAAATATGATGATGATCTAGCACCAGGTCAGATTTCATCCCGGCAGGCGCTCTCGGCAGCAATTGCCTCTACAGTGGGATTAGGAAACATTTCTGGAGTCGCTATTGCCTTGAATATGGGTGGTCCCGGTGCGATTTTCTGGATGTGGGTAGCGGCATTTGTTGGAATGGCTACCAAATTTTACACCTGCTCCTTGGCTATTATGTATCGGGGAAAAGATTCTGCAGGTGTGATTCAGGGAGGTCCTATGTATGTCATTGATAATGGCATGGGCAAAAAATGGAAGTTTCTTTCTTATATCTTCTGTATCGCAGGTGTTATTGGTCTTTTGGCGATTTTTCAGGCCAATCAGCTGACCGCTGTCATCCAAGCAGTCCTGATCGAGCCCGATACTATGGAAGAGACGATCCGTAATCGATGGATTATTGGAATCGGAATGATGCTTCTGACTGCAGTGGTGATTCTGGGCGGTATTCAGCGAATCGCCGCTGTGGCCTCGAAGATGGTTCCTTTTATGGTTGGCATATACTTTTTCACCGTCATTCTTATCGTGTTGCAGTACCTGGGTGATATTCCGGAGATGCTTAAATTGATCCTTGTCGATGCCTTTACCGGCAATGCAGTCATGGGCGGCGCAGTGGGATCGGTGATCATAGTCGGTGCCCGAAGAGCGGCCTTTTCCAACGAAGCAGGAATCGGAACTGCCCCAATGGTGCATGGTCAGTCTAAAAACAATGAGCCGATCCGAGAAGGACTAATTGCAATGCTAGGGCCTTTTATCGATACGATCGTGGTGTGTACGCTTACTGCTTTGGCGATTTTGCTGACTGGTGTTTGGGAAAGTTCGGAAAATGACGGGGTAAAATTAACCTTGGCTGCTTTTGAGATTGGGATTCCTGTGGTAGGAAAGTATCTTTTAAT
>VFQO010002284.1_pt1 | contig 12036 bp, 10 predicted proteins | sample 3512331 | NCBI WGS metagenome assembly VFQO01 (sample SAMN10412371, study PRJNA504923) | tailings metagenome | isolation source: Replicate 3 from Balatoc abandoned mine | place: Philippines: Itogon, Benguet | collected 2017-08-28
TCGAGCAGGCCGACCACCAGCGACGCGGCAGTGACCGGATGGACGAACAGCCAGCCGATCGCCCGGTGGGCAAGCAGCAGCCGCTCGGGGTCGTCGAGGCTGGCGGCTGCGGAGCGAGAATCGAGGATGAGCGGCGCATCGCCATGATGGTCGCCGACCAGCGCCATGGTAGCGCGGCCAAGATTGGGGTCGCACGCCAGCAGCCAGATGATGATGGTTTGAGCGAGTTCGTCGGGCGGTAACTGCAGCAGATGATAGTTTAGGCTGCCGAGCGGCTCGAGGGAGGTCAGCTCCTCATGCTGTGAGAGCAACGGCGTGATCAGCGCCAGCGCTTCATCGAGGCGGTTCTTGTCGGCGAGCTTGCCCGCCGCCGCGCCAATGTCGCGGATTGTGCCGCGATTGCCGATCGGAACACGGTGCATGATCGCGGTCAGGGGCTCTACGATTGCCGACGGTAGCTCGTCGGCATGGAACATCAGTTCGAGCGATAGCTGGTGGATCGCATGGTCGCCGGTGCGTTCGATATTGGCGTCGATCAGCGCCGCGGCCTTTGTGTGGGTGTCGGGATGAGCTTTAGCGATTTCGCAGATCGCCGCGAGGATATGGCCGAGGCTGTTGTCGTCAGCGCTCGCTGCATGGGCGGCGAGCGCGTCGGTGGCACGGGCACGTCGGTCAGGATCGGTAAGATCGAACGTGCCGATCGCCTTGGCCGCGGCCGACCGCGCCAGACCCGCATTACCGCCGACATAGAGAATCGCGCGGTCTAGCGCCGCATCGGGCTCGGTCTTGGCCAACGCCTGCAACGCCAGGAAGACATAGGCGCTGTCGTCACCGTCCTCGGGGTTGATTGTCTCAAACGTATCACGAGCGCGGCTGCCCTGTTCGGCCCAGCTCCGATAGCCGCCATTGGCCATGCCCGAGGCGAGATCCTCGCCGGCGCGCGTCGACAGGGCTTTGACGGCGGCGAGCATGTCCGGGACGCTGGCGTCGAGCGTCGGGATCAGCTCGCTATAGACGTGCATCACCGTGAAGAAGTCGTGCTGGTTGATCGGTGATGTCGCGATTTGCCGCGCGGGTTCCAGCACATCGATCGTGCCGTCATTGTGGAGTTTGGCCAGAGTCGCGCGGAAAGCCTTGCCGAGCTCGTCGGTGCGGTGACGGCGCAGCCGTTCGACGAACAGCTCGGGCAGCGTGCCCGCATTCACTGCTGCGATGATGTCGTTCCGGTCGCTCAATCGTCCCCCATCGGCGGCGCCTGGGTCAAGCCGCGGTCCCTGTATAGGCGAAGTTTGGCGCCAGTTCATCCATTCGGCGCGCGACAATACACTCGCTCTGGACCGGTCCCCCTTTGCCGGAATGATAAATCCACTCAAGGTGCGTCCCTAGACTATGCCGTCGAGCAATGGACCGTCGGGTTGATAGTTTGGCCGCTGGAAGGCGGCGATCAGCCAGTCGAGGACAGGATCATCCAGCAGGCCGGCAATGAATACTGAACGCCAGTTGTTCCTGCTGCCATGGGTATCGTCTTGGCGGTCAAGCTCGAGCGTCAGAATGTCATCGAGACCCTGGCGGGTCGCAGGCGCATTGCGCAGCTCGGCCGCCGCGAGGCTCGGGCGCCGCAGCATGCCCATCCAGCTCGCCTTGAGATAGCGCATGATCGACGTGCGCTCGACGATGTTGGCCATGTGGAACCGCACGGCCGTGTAGTTGGGATCAATGGCGTCGAGGAGCGGGCGCAGCGTGATGCGCGGAACTTTGCCAGGATCTTCGAACCGCGCGACGAACAGCCGCTCGCCCAGGATGTCGTCATAATAGGGATGGAGGATACGCTCGCCCGGATTGGGTCCGGTGAGAAGCGTGCTGCGCTTGCTGTTGCATTTGCAGGCCGGCACGAGATTACGGCTGAAGATCGCGAAAGCCGGAAAATCGGCCTTGGGCAGCAAATGATCGAGCGTGCCGCTGTGGAACGATCCGCACATCGGGCAGCAATTGGCGTCGCTCTCGGCGCGCATGCGGTTGATGTGCGGAAGCTCGTTGGATGGGCTGGCGTAAAGCGACTTAAGTTGTGCTTTGATGGGGTCGGGTAGGGCCACGTTGAGGATGGCGTGGGCGTTACCGTTGGCAGCAACATACTGGAGATAGCCTGCCTTGAGTGCGGGGATTTCGACCGCGAAATCCGGATAGGATTTGAGGCGCGTGTTGAGGCCGAGCGCATCGAGCGCACCGGCATCGTCGAAATCCTCGGACGCATCGAGCCGGTTCATTGTCCGTCGGCCTCGCGATCGGTGCCTTCGACGCGAGCGCGGATCTCGCCGAGTAGGTCGAGCGACACCCGGTCTTTATAGGTCTCGAACACCGTCGCCCACGATGCTGTCTGCGCCATGATCTTGTTCTCGACTTCGAGCGCCAGCCGCGAGGGCTGATCCTCGCCGAATACGAAATAGGATATCGCGCCGACATCGGCGCCGAAGGTCTTGAGCGTCGGCGTCTCCGCCGTAATTGCACGGTCTTCATCCGACCGCAGCACCGTGACCTGTTCCTCGACCGCCTCTCGCACGAAATAGACCGAATGGGTCGCGAGGATCGCCGCCGACCCGGTCTGCGCGAGCAGCCCATCGAGCAGCGCGACGAACTGGCTGATGAAGTTGGGATGGAGGTGCGTCTCGGGCTCGTCGAACAGCAGCAGCGTGCCGTTCTCGATATAGAGGCCAGCGAGCGCCGCGAACCGGAGAAAGCTGAGTTCGCCGCTGCTCAGGGGATAGGTTTTGCCGTCGATCATTCGGACGGGTTCGGAGCGGGTGTTGATCGACGCGTAGCGACGGATAGTCTCCTGCTCGGCGCCGCGATTGAGGCCGTGAACTGGGACCGGACCGCGCTCACCGCTCTTGGTGCGCAGAACCAGCTCCCGGAATCCGTCGATCGCGGTGATGGCCTTCAGGAAGATGTCATAGCGGCTGGTGCCGCCGATGCCCTCGATGCTGCGCGCGAGCTGGACGATGAGATCGCTGGTCGTCTGGCGCGAGCGCCCACTCACCATCGAAAAGCGCCGATACCAGACCCGCGCGCGCTTGCGCCGGTCGCTAGGGAACACCGAGGTGATGGTCGCCGACGGGTAGAATCCCAGGATGCGGTTGAATAGCGGCCGGTCGCCCCGAATGTCGGTCAGCTTCGGCTTGCCGACAAGTGCGGCATCGACGATCTGCGCCAGTGTCTGGCTTTTTCCGACGCCATTCTTGCCGATCACGATCGCGAAGCGCTGCGGCAGCACGGCGTCGCCATCGGCGAAGCGGAAGGTGAGGTCATGGTCGTTGGGCCGGCCAGCGAGCCGGAATTTGATATGGAGCCCGTCGGAAATCCGGTCGAGTTCCTCATATTCGACGCCGCGCAGGATTGGTGCCGCATTCTTCCAGGTAAAATAGGGTTCGCTATGGCGCAGGAAGGCGTTGAGAAAGATCTGGCTCTCACGCGCGGCGCGCAGCCAGGGTCGGTTGATTGGCCGGTCATCGGCCTCGACGATGTCGTTCATCGCGCGCAGTGCGAGCCGTGCTTCCTCCGGGCCGAGATCGCCGACGATCCGCCGATAGCTGGCCATGTCGGGCAGCATCGTGAAATAGTCCGGGAGTTTGTCGGCCGGCACCGGCATGTCGGGAGTCCGATCGACGGCGTCACGCAAATGCAGCGTATCGCTCTTGCCGGTCTGCTTCTCGACGAAGCCAAAGAAGCCGCGGAAGGTCAGCCGCTCGTGCGCGAATGGGGTCTCGCTTCGCGGCTGGATCGCGATCTCGATGAGGATGCGCTCGCCGAAATCATTCCAGCTGTCCGAACTTGGCGCGATCGTAATCGTGCCCGCTTCGCTCTGGCGCGAAATCGCGCGTTCGGTGACGAACTGCACACGGTAATCCTGTGATGGGTTCTCTGCCACCATACCCCCTGATTTCGATCCATTGCCTTGCGATTCTGCCTGACCTCAGTCGGGTACTATAACAACAGCTGCCATCTGAGGCGTCGCTTGGGAGCAACAACTAAGTCCCTAAGTCGGTCAACCGCTAGGACGCAATGGCCCGATGAATGACCGGCAGGTTTTAGTGCGCCACCTTAAGCCGTCAAATGTCCGCAATGTCAGCGCCTGAGGACATGCGTAGGTGCAGTAGGGTAGGGCTAGCATTTCTCCAAGCGCGATGTTACAAAACCTCTGATTAAAGTGATTCTGATTAGAGGATTTGTAACGTGGCCCAACAGGCGATCAGCCAACGGGAACAGCTTCGCGCGCTCATAACCGGGCATTCGATCCTGCGCGCGCAGGATCTGCGCAAGCAAGGCATCGCCGGCGCGACGATCCAGCGGGCTCTGGATGATGGCGATCTCGTCCGCATCGGCCGCGGTCTCTACCAACATCCCCAAGCTGAAATCAGCGGCGATCTCACCCTCGCCGAAATCGCAAAGCGAATCCCGAAAGGGGTGATCGCCATGGTATCGGCGCTAGCCTGGCATGGCCTGACAGATCAGATGCCGCGCAAGACCTGGGTGGCGATCGGGGCCAGAGATTGGTCACCGGCGCTGGGCAATCCGCCGGTTCGCGCCGTGCGCTTTGCCGACAAGTATCTTGGGCAAGGCATTGAGCATCACAAGATCTCTGGGGTCGACGTGCCGATCTATTCGATACCCAAGACCCTTGCCGATCTATTCCGCAATGGCCGCCTTGTTGATCGCTCGGTCGCGGTTGAAGGACTGCGCGCAGCGCTGGAACAGCGCAAAGCGCGTCCCGCCGAGATCGCTGACGCCGCCAGGGCAGGGGGCGCCTGGCGGATCATGCGGCCCTATCTGGAGGCCCTGACATTCCATGGCTGACCGTCCGAAAAATGTCGCAGCTTCGGTCAAGGACCACCTGCTCAACATGGCACGCGCCGAGGGGCGTGGGTTTGAGATCCTGCTCGTACGCTTCGCGTTGGAACGCCTGCTGTTCCGACTGTCCAAGTCGACTCACCGTAACAATTACATCCTGAAAGGCGGAATGCTCGTCACCCAGTGGATGGACCACGACAATCGCGAAACCCGCGACATGGATTTCCTGGGATTTGGGCCTGACGATCAGGAAGCGATCCGGGCGATTTTCGCCGAAATCATGGCGATGGATGCGACGGACGGCCTTGTCTTCGATGTCGAGGCCCTCGCAGCGAGCCCCATCCGGGAAGACATGGAGTATGGCGGGATCCGGCTCAAGACCTCGGCCTATCTCGAACGAACTCGCATTCCGATCACGCTCGACATCGGATTTGGAGACGCGCTGGCCGATGCGGGTCAAAGCATCGACTATCCTTCGCTCCTCGGCATGGAACAACCCAACATTCGCAGCTATCCGCCCGAAGCGGTCATCGCCGAGAAATTTCAGGCGGTCGTTGCGCTGGGGCTCGCCAATGGACGGATGAAGGATTTCTATGATCTTTGGGCTGTGCCGCGAACACAGTCGCTTGCACCCGAGGCGCTAGATGCCGCGATTGCTGCCACGTTTGAACGCCGCGGCACCGCCATTCCGTTTGAATGTCCGGTTGGACTATCGGCAACGATGGCACAGGATGCCCAAGCGCAACGTCGCTGGCTCGCCTATGTCTCATCGCTCGATCTCGCCACGCCCGACTTTGGCGACACCCTCGACGCGATCTGGGCCATGTTGCAGCCGAGTTGCGAGCGGCTTTCGAGAACCTAAGCATATCGCGAACAGGACAGGCAATCTGTGTGAAGCTCGTCGGCCTATCGACCCATCAGCACAGCCAATTGAGAGTGTGGGGATCAGTGTGGGGAAGGGGGGCTTTCAAGATAAATATCTATTCCAAATCAAATATATAGCTATGTAAAATGAAGACACCCTCTCCGCCACACTTGTCGCCATCGGGCGCGGAAATCCGCACTCAAACCCACAGAAACTCACGATTTTCCGTGTAGTCGCGATCAACACCCCGTTCGTTGTCTTTCGGGCAGATTCGGCTCGATCCGCAAAGGTCTTTGGGGGTAGTTTTGGGGTAGGCCTGGAATGGGGCGCGCCAACCGGGGTGCTTCGCTCCCCCGGTTGCGCATCATGATCATCAGGAACCGGCGCTGCCCAGATAGGCGGACCACTGGTCCATAAGCTCGCGGCGCTTCGCCAGGGCGTCCCCGCGGCGATAGGCGCGCTCAACCTCGCTCCCGACCTGATGGGCAAGAGCATGTTCGGCGATCTCGCCCGGAAACTTGGTGCATTCCCCGCACCAGTCACGGAACGACGAGCGGAAGCCGTGGACGGTGCAGTCCAGTTCTTCCATCCGCCGCAGGGTCATGGCCATGACCATGTTCGACAGGTGCTTTTCAGGCTTCAGTCCAGGGAAGAGATAGTCTCCAGTCTGCGGAAGAGCCTGCAGCAGGGTGAGCACGGGCTTGGACAGGGGCACACGATGCTCCTTGCCGGCCTTCATCCGATCACCCGGGATAACCCAGAGACCCGCATCAAGATCAAACTCGGACCAGCGGGCCTGAAGCACCTCGGACGTGCGGGCAGCCGTATGGATCAGAAGTTCAAGCGCCCGGGCACCAAGCCCCTTGGCCTTGCCAAGGCGGACCATGAACCGCCTTCTCGCCAAGCTGGCACCGATGGAACGAAATGTCGTGGTTCGGTGACTTTGTGGCGATTTAGGCGGGACTCGAGCGATCGATTTGCTTGGCTGGAACGGTGGTTTGTTGCCGTTTGCGTTTCGATGGAGACATTCCGGATTGTCCAACAAACCCGACATTCCATTGGACTTCGCTCGCACGCCAAGCATTGGTGCGGTCAGTGAATCGCGGCTGAGCTGATCGGCCGCTGCCCTGACCAGCACGACTGGCAGGGCCTTGGGTGGTGGGAGCAGCAATGAGCGCTGCTCCGCTAAGGAGAACCGCCCATGACCGAAGCCAAACAACCGAAGCCCGCAGCGAAGCACCCACGCAAGATGGTCCGGGAACCCCAGCCTGCGAAAGCTGCTGAAGAATACGTCCTGATCGAGGCACCCAAACCCAAGACGAAGGCTGCCCAGGTCGAGCTCATGCTCCAGCGCGACGATGGCGCCACGCTCGACGAACTCTGCGAGGCAACCGGCTGGCAAACTCATACCTGCAGGGCCTTCCTGACGGGGCAGCGCAAGAAGGGCAGGGAGCTGAGCCCTCGCTGCGCTCGCTCGTTGCTAGCATCTCGATCCGAGCTGACTGCATGGAGATTACGCTGAAGCCTGGAGCCCTGACCATCGAGACAGAAGCGAATTGGACCTGGACGCTGCCTCTCCCGACGCGGCGGCCCTTCCGAGAGGCTCGGATCAGGATCGACAGTGATGCAACTGAAGCGCGTACGTCGAACGATCTGCTCGCCCTCGTAGCCGATGCAATGGTGGCCCAACGCCTGGTGCTGGCTTCCCCAGAACTCAGCTTGGCCCAACTGGCCAAGCGGGAAGGGCGGTGCCGAACCCAGCTTACTAGGCTGCTGCGCCTCTCGTGGATGAGCCCCCGGATCATCGATGCCATCGCTGATGGTACTCAGCCCAAAGGGCTGACGCGCCGCGCCCTCCTGATCTGCGACATGCCGATCCACTGGGCCGAGCAGGAACGGCAGTTCGGCTTCGCGGCCTGAGCGTCAATCAATCCAGTAAATCGAGGTGAAGCCGGGTTCTTCGGGGCAGAGAATCCGGCATATTTTTGCCCTCAGCGCGAGGCCAGTCGAGAGTCTCTGGCTTCACTCTGATTTTGATGTGCCGCCAAACCTCGCGGAACTGCGCCATTCAGCAGGCGCAGGGCGCCCGCAGGCGAAAATCTGTTACCTCGAAAGACTGATTGGTGCGCGACCCAGTGCGAAGGCAGCCACGCTCAGCCGCAGAAATTCCCTGATTTCGGCGATTATCAGGGAATTTAGGCATTTTCTACACCTGGATTCCGGCCAAAAAGTCCCTGAGACCTAGGATTTCTGCGGGCTAGCGGCGGATTTCCCGTAACGCGGAACAGGGAATTCGCGGTCCGATTACAGGGAATTTGACCCTGATTTCAGGGAACCGAGCACAATTTTGCACGCAATTCGTGCGCTTAGAGGGGCGATTTTCCGGTTTTACGTGGGGATTCGGCCGGCATTTGTGGGGAATCCGCGTCCATTCGTGGGGAATGAGCGGTCCTCCGTGGGGAATCTGGCTCCTAAAGTGGGATTGCAGGCGACTTAAGCGAGACAACCGCGGCGCAAAGCGGGGAGCCGAAGGCCATTACCGAGACAGCTCTCGGCTAAAGCGAGTCTGGCTGGCGCAAATCCGATACAAGCCGTGCGCGATCCGGAGCAGGTGACGGGTCCTGGAACAAACCAAGACCAGAACGAATCACAGCCTTCTGCGCCCACGCCAAAATTCGGCGCCTCGGCAAAGAAGTCCGATTTGCGCTACTTGGCGCCAGCGCCGGCTTTGAGTTGCAGATTGAGTATCTGGCGTGAGAAAATTATTGTTATTCAACGTGCGTGATATATTGTGCCCGCCAAGGATCATAAATGAGTAACGCGTCGAATCTGTTCGTTTCGCGCTGGCAGTAGCTCGCAAGTAAATTTAAGTCAGAAGGTCCTAAGAGGGTCCTGAGAGGCTTCTGAGAAAGAGTAACGTGTACTGGAGGGGTGGGCTTGCCGGCCAAGTAATGACTTTCGTAAACTTACTGCGGTCCAGCGATGGAGGCAGTTATGAACCAAACCCAAGCTATCAAATTTCGCCAGCAGATCGTCATGCAACCGCCAGGCTCGCTTCGGCCCGCGCCGAGGAATGCCAGGACCCATTCGAAGAAACAGATCCGCCAGATCGCCAAGTCGATCGAGCGGTTCGGGTTCACCAAACCTGTGCTGGTTGATGAGACCGGATCGATCCTGGCCGGCCACGGCCGGGTCGCCGCAGCCAAGCTGCTGGGCCTGGCCGAGGTACCGGTGCTGTGTATTGGCGATCTGTCACCGGCCGATCGCAAGGCCTACCTGCTTGCAGACAACAAGCTCGCGCTCAACGCGGGCTGGGACCAGGAAGTGCTGGCGCTCGAGCTGCAGGAGCTGATCGATCTTGAGTTCGACGTTGACTTGACGGGCTTTGCGCTTGCCGAGGTCGATGCCATTCTCGACGGCGCGGCCGAGGCTGATCCAGCCGGTACCGATCCGGTGCTCGATCGGGTGGTCGAGCCAGCTGGGCCGGCGATCACCCGGCCAGGCGATATTTGGCTGCTGGGCCGGCACCGGCTACTCTGCGGCGACGCGCGCAGCGCCGATGACTACGCGGCGCTGATGGCAGGGGAAGTGGGCGGGATCGTGTTCACCGATCCGCCTTACAACGTGGCCATCGACGGCAACGTCTGCGGGCTAGGGCAGGTCCGGCACCGCGAGTTCGCGATGGCCTCTGGCGAAATGAGCTCGGGCCAGTTCACCGAGTTTCTGGCGAGCGCGCTGCAGAACATGATCCAGCACGTTTCGTCTGGCACGATCCTCTATGTCTGCATGGACTGGCGGCACATGCGCGAGCTGTGCGAGGCGGGCGAGATCTGCGGGCTCGAGCTTAAAAACCTGGTGGTCTGGAACAAGACCAATGGCGGGATGGGGGCCTTCTATCGCTCGAAGCACGAGCTGATCTTTGTCTTCAAGCTTGGCGATGCACCGCACGTCAACAGCTTCGGTCTTGGCGAGACCGGGCGTTATCGCACCAATGTCTGGGACTATCCCGGGATCAGCAGCATCAGCGCCAAGCGGGCCGAGGAGCTGGCGATGCACCCGACGGTAAAACCCGTCGCGCTGGTGGCTGATGCCTTGCGCGATTGCTCGCGGCGCGGCGACCTCGTCCTTGATCCGTTTGCGGGCTCGGGCACCACGCTCATTGCCGCGGAGAAGACCGGGCGCCGGGCGCGGCTGATCGAGTTCGATCCGCTCTACTGCGACACCATCGTCCGGCGGTACGAGGCAGTGTCTGGCAAGCAGGCGCGGCTCGCCGGTAGCAACCGGGCTTGGGAGGATGTCGCGGCCGATCGTCTCGCCAGCGTGGAGGCGGGGCAATGAGCGACAAGAACAAGCGCGACTACGAAGTCGGTTACGGCAAGCCGCCGGTGAGCGGACAGTTCAAGAAGGGGCAATCCGGTCATCCGCCCGGCCGGACGCCGCGCAAGCGGTCGGGCGAGCCCAAGTTGCCGGGTCATCAGCCCACCCAGCAATTGCTGCGCGCTGAGGCCGAGCGGCTAGTCGCGGTGCGTGATGGCAGTCGGATCTTCAAGATCCCAACGACTGAGGCGGTAATCCGCTCGCTCGCGCAAAAGGCGATGCAAGGCGGCGTCCTGGCGCAGCGCACCTATCTCGCGTTGCAGCAGGCCGAGGACAACCGGATTGCGGCCGAGAAAGAGGAGCGGTTCAACGGCTGGCGCGAATACATCGACAAGGTGAAGGAGCTAAGGGACCTCGCTCACAAAAATGGCGATCCCGAGCCGGATATCTTGCCGCATCCAGCCGACGTGATCTTCGATTACGTCAACCGTGAAGTGCGGATCGTTGGGCCCACCACCAAGGCCGAAGCGAAGGATGTAGAGGAGCGGAAAGAACTGGCTGATCTCATGTATGAGATGAGCCTGTTTCTCGAAGAGTCGGACTTTGGAAAGCCGACCGACGAGCATCCGGTCTATGGAAAGTTCCTCTACTTCTACCTGCTGATCCTCACCACACTACCGCCGCGGCTGCGCAAGTTTGATGAGGAGCTCCACGAGGCGATTGTGCGCCGCACTTTTGGGCGGCGTGCGAACTGGGCCGCCTATCTGAACCAGCGCTTCAAAGAGCTCGGCAAAGAAACGGACGTGAACAAAGTGCAGACCCAGCCCGTTGATCTCAGGGACCTGGGCTTGCGGTTTGGGCCCAATGGATTGGAGGAGTATCGTTGGCCCAAGCGGAAGCGGAAGGAGGAAGCGAAATAGCTGATCTCTGAATTCTAGCGTCCGCGAGAGCTTACGGAGCCTCGGTTGTGGCAAACATCAAGTTAAAATCACTCACGTGGATAAGTAGACTAGAACAGATTGGCACTCTGTTGCTCAATCTAAGCAGTTCTAGAGAAGACAGTTGCAATCGATGTAGTTCGCAGAAATCTGCCAATTGCTAACGCGAAGTTCACCACCAGATACCTCCAAAACGGAGGAAGAATCTGAAAATATGATTTTTTCCGTCCACATGGTGATTGCGTGCCACGGAGAACGTGGCATTCTCTGACCTCGGAGCCGAGTCGCCCTTTGGTTTGGAAGCTCCTGAAAAGAGGAAAGTTAATTGCTGAAGAGCGGCGGCGGCTGCCGCTTCCGTGCGGCATCCTATTGTAGTTTTGTGACAATACTTCGAGCGTCGGATAGAAATTGTCGCAAGAATATGATGAGTAGTGCTAATTTCATCTCGTTGCGGAATTAATTCCGCGCGGTTTATGTTATTTGTCTAATTCTATTTGCGTGGAGAGGTGTGTGAAAAAGAGAGCTGTTTTTGCCACCACCTGCGCTGGGTTGATGTTCTCACTCACCGCGACCCCAGGCGACGCAAATGAAATCCAGACCTATGTTTATGATGCACAAGGTCGACTGATAAGCGTGTCTTACGCTGGAACAATCAACAACGGTCAAAAGCACTCAGTCTGCTACGATACCGCAGACAATCGTACACAATATAAGTCGGACTCGACAGGCGCGGGCGTAACATGCCCCAATGGTAATCCACCGCCACCGCCGACTCTTCCTACCATCACAATCTCCGACGGCAACGCCCTTGAAGGCACTAACGCCACCTTCACGGTGGCTCTGTCAAACCCATTCACGTCAAGCATCAGTGTCAGCTATGCAACAGCGACAGGCACGGCGGGGGCGACCGACTTCACTGCCGCAACTGGCATGCTGACGTTCGCTCCCGGCGAAACCCAAAAGACTGTGCTCATTTTCGCCAAGACCGACACTAAGCTTGAGACTGACGAGTATTTCTACTGTCCGTCGTCAGAACATTTGGCGCAGATCGCGGCGTAGATTAGCGGAGTGCGG
>VFQO010002287.1_pt1 | contig 12024 bp, 9 predicted proteins | sample 3512331 | NCBI WGS metagenome assembly VFQO01 (sample SAMN10412371, study PRJNA504923) | tailings metagenome | isolation source: Replicate 3 from Balatoc abandoned mine | place: Philippines: Itogon, Benguet | collected 2017-08-28
CACACCTTCGGGCTGGAGGTGACGACCAGCAATTGCTCGAACAATTACGGGCCGTACCAATATCCCGAAAAGCTCATCCCGCTGTTCCTCCTCAACGCGCTGCACGGGCGCAACCTGCCGATCTACGGCGACGGGATGAACGTGCGCGACTGGCTGCATGTCGAGGATCACTGCCGCGGGATCGAGGCCTGCCTCAAGCGCGGGGTGCCGGGCGAGACCTATAACATCGGCGGCGGGGCCGAGCTGCCCAACATGACCGTGATCGACACGATCTGCGCCGAAGTCGACCGTGCCTTTGCCGAGGTGGACGGGCTCGCCGCGCGCTATCCCGATGCGCCGGCGGCGAAGGGACAGCCGACCAACAGCCTCAAGACCTTCGTCACCGACCGCGCCGGGCATGACCGCCGCTACGCCATCGACGAGACCAAGGCCCGCGCCGAACTCGCCTACGTGCCGCAGCGCGGCTTCGAGGAGGGCCTGCGCCAGACGCTGCGCTGGTATCTCGACAACGAGGCGTGGTGGCGTCCGCTGGTGCAGGGAGCGCACTGAGCTTTACCCGCCGACCATCCACCGGCACTCCGAACCACTCGCCACCGCGCGCAAGAACTAGAAGGCAAGGACTGACATGGCCAAGAAGGCACTTATTACGGGCGTAACTGGGCAGGACGGAGCCTATCTTGCGCGCTTGCTGCTGGAAAAGGGTTACGAGGTTCACGGGGTGAAGCGGCGCTCGTCGTCGTTCAACACCGGGCGCGTGGAGGACATCTATCAGGACCCGCACGAGCAGCATAAGCGCTTCATGATGCACTATGGCGATCTCACCGACAGCACCAACCTGATCCGCATCGTGCAGGAAGTGCAGCCGGACGAGATCTATAACCTTGCCGCACAAAGCCATGTCGCGGTGAGCTTCGAGACGCCCGAATACACCGCCAATGCCGACGCGATCGGCACGCTGCGTCTGCTCGAGGCGATCCGCATTCTCGGGCTGGAGAAGACCACCCGCTTCTATCAGGCCTCGACCTCCGAACTCTACGGTCTGGTGCAGGAAGTGCCGCAGCGCGAGACGACCCCGTTCTACCCGCGCAGCCCCTATGCGGCGGCCAAGCTCTATGCCTTCTGGATCACGGTCAACTACCGCGAGGCCTACGGGATGCACGCCAGCAACGGCATCCTGTTCAACCACGAAAGCCCGCTGCGCGGCGAGACCTTCGTGACCCGCAAGATCACCCGCGCTGCCGCCGCCATCGCGCTGGGCAAGCAGGAGAAGCTCTACCTCGGCAACCTCGACGCCAAGCGCGACTGGGGCCATGCCAAGGAGTATGTGCAGGGCATGTGGCTGATGATGCAGCAGGACGAGGCGGACGACTATGTCCTCGCAACCGGCGAGACCACCTCGGTGCGCGACTTCGTGCTGTGGGCGTTCGAGGATGCCGGCATCCCGCTCGAATTCCGCGGAGAGGGGATCGACGAGAAGGGCTACAGCACCATCGACGGGCGCTGCCTCGTCGAGGTCGATCCGGCCTATTTCCGCCCGACCGAAGTCGATCTGCTGCTTGGTGATCCGACCAAGGCGCGCGAGAAGCTCGGCTGGACGCACAAGACCAGCGTGCGCGATCTGGCGCGCGAGATGGTGCAGGCCGACCTCGAGGTGATGCGCGCCCCCGCGCCCCGTGTGATCCTGTAATCATGTCGGGCGAGGCTCTCTATCCGCTGGCAGGCAAGCGCGTGTTCGTCGCCGGGCATCGCGGCATGGCGGGTTCGGCGATCGTGCGGCGGCTGGAGCGCGAGGATTGCGAAATCCTCGTCGCGCCGCGCTCCGAGCTTGATCTGATGGATCAGGCCGCGACCCGCGCGTGGTTCGCCGCGCATCGCCCGGAGGTGGTGGTGGTGGCTGCGGCCAAGGTGGGCGGGATCCTTGCCAACGACACCCAGCCGGCCGATTTTCTCTACGACAACCTGATGATCGAGGCGAACCTCATCGAGGCCGCGCACCGGCACGATGCCGAAAAGCTGCTGTTCCTCGGCTCATCCTGCATCTACCCCAAGTTCGCGCCTCAGCCGATGGCGGAAGACGCGCTGCTGACTGGCAGCCTTGAGCCCACCAACGAATGGTATGCGATCGCCAAGATCGCTGGGATCAAGCTGGCGCAGGCCTATCGCAAGCAGCATGGCCGCGACTTCATCTCGGCGATGCCGACCAATCTCTACGGCCCGGGCGACAATTTCAGCCTGACCTCCAGCCACGTCCTCCCCGCGCTGATCCGCAAGGCGCACGAGGCCAAGCTGGCGGGCGCGGAGACGATGACGATCTGGGGCACCGGTACGCCGCGCCGCGAGTTCCTGCATGTCGACGATCTGGCCGATGCCTGCGTCTATCTGCTCCAGCACTATTCGGGCCACGATCACGTCAATGTCGGCTGCGGCGAGGATATCGCGATCCTCGAACTCAACCGGCTGGTGAACGAGATCGTCGGGTTCACCGGCGAGATCGTCCATGATCTCGACAAGCCCGACGGCACCCCGCGCAAGCTGCTCGACACCAGCAGGCTGACCGGCCTCGGCTGGCGGCCCACGATCGGCCTCGCTGATGGGATCGCGCAGACCTACCAGTGGTTCCTCGAGAATGTCGAAGCCGGCAACATCCGGGAAACCGCATAGCATGGCGGACGCATCCCCTTCCGATCTCGCGACGCGACCGGCGCTGCATGTCGGCCTGCTGTGGCACACCTTCCTGTCCGAAAACCTCGGCGTGGGAGCGCTCACCATTGCCAATTCCAACCTGATCGCAGGCGCGGTGATCAAGGCTGGCTATCGCCCGGTGTTCCACCTGATCGGATCGCGCGGGACCTACGATTACACCGCCGAGTGCCCTTACGAGAGCACCTTCACCAATGTCGGCTACAAGGCGATGGCCAATCCCTTTTCCAGCCTGCACAGCCAGTTCCGCCGCTGCGACATCGTGTTCGACATCGGCGCGGGCGACAGCTTTTCCGACATCTATCCCTGGTCGCGCTTCAACCTGATCCTCGCCTCGAAGTTCGCGACGCGGCTGGCGGGCACGAAACTGGTGCTGAGCCCGCAGACCATCGGCCCATTCTTTTCCAAGCGCGCCAAGTTCGCCGCGAGCGAGGCGCTTTCGCTGGCCAGCGCGGTGTTCGCGCGGGACGAGACCTCGCTGGCGCTGCTGGAGACTATGGGGTTCGCCGACAAGTCGCGCCTGACCACCGACGTCGCCTTCGCGCTGCCCTTCACCATGCCGGCGGACAAGGAGAGCCGCGATCTCGCCAAGGGGCCGATCAAGGTCGGCGTCAATGTCTCGGCGTTGCTCTATCGCCGCGACCTCTCGCAGGGCGACAAGATCGCGCTGGCTGCCGATTATCCGGCGCTGATCGACACCATCTTTGATCGCCTGACCGCCGATCCCCGGGTCGAGCTGCATCTGGTGCCGCACGTGCTGGCGCACACCATGCCCTACGAGGATGACTACGCGGTCTCGGAAATGCTCAAGGAGCGCTACCCCGCCGCGATCCTGCCGCCGCGCTTTGCCGGGCCGTCGCAGGCCAAGAGCTATATCGCGGGGCTCGATCTGCTGCTGGGCAGCCGGATGCACGCGACCATCGCCGCGATCTCGTCGGGCACGGCGGTGCTGCCGCTCGGCTACAGCCGCAAGTTCAACGGCCTGTTCGGCTCGCTCGGCTACCACTGGAACTCGGATCTGACCGCCGAGCGCAACGCCGCGCTCCTCGAAAAGTTCGATGCGGCTATGGCCGATCTGCCGACCGTGCGGCGCGAAGCCGTCGCCGCCAATGCCGAGGCGCAAAAGCGGCTGGGCAATTACACCGCCTTCCTCGAGCGTACGATTGCCGATCTGGTGGCGACAAATGCTTGATGTCGAGACCATCGCGGCAGGCGGGCTGTGTTCGGGTTGCGGGATGTGCGCGGGGCTCGGCACCCCCGACAATCCCGCCTTTGCCATGCGCGACACGGCAGAGGGCTATCGCCGCCCGGTCAGTCTGCGACCCGCGACCCGCGGCGAGCAGGCACTGATCGATGCCGTCTGCCCCGGCGCGCGGATCGCGCATGATCCGGCCAGCATGGAAGCGGATTATCATCCCGTCTGGGGTCCGCTGATCGAGACCCGGCTCGGCTGGAGCAGCGATCCGGCACTGCGCCGCAATGCCTCCTCGGGCGGGGCGCTCTCGGCGATCCTCACCCACCTGCTGGTTTCGGGCGAGGCGGATTATGTGGTGCAGACCGCGGCCGACCGTACAGCGCCGATCCGCAACGCCCTGACCATCAGCACCGCTGCCGAGGACGTGTTCCGCGCGGCGGGATCGCGCTACGCGCCTTCCTCGCCGCTTGAGGACATCGGCGCGCGGCTCGATGCGCCGGGCCGCTTCGTGTTCGTCGGCAAGCCTTGCGACGTCGCGGGCCTGCGCCAGCTGGCGCGGCACGACCCGCAGGTCGACGCCAAGGTGCCTTACATGATCGCCTTCATGTGCGCGGGCGTGCCCAGCTATGGCGGCACCTCGGCGCTGCTCAAGGCGATGGGGGTCGAGGACGAAAGCGCGGTCACCGCCTTCCGTTATCGCGGTGACGGCTGGCCCGGCTTTGCCACTGCCGTGATGGCGGACGGGCGCAAGTTCACCATGGATTACGACACCAGCTGGGGCACGATCCTCAACCGGCACCTGCAGTTCCGCTGCAAGATCTGCCCAGACGGGATCGGCGAGTTCGCGGACATTGTCTGCGCCGATGGCTGGCATTGCGACGATCATGGCAATCCGCTGTTCGACGAGCAGGACGGCCGCAGCCTGCTGATCACCCGCACCGCCAAGGGCGAGGCGCTGGTCGGCCGTGCGGTGGCGGCCGGAAGCCTCGTCACCGAACCCACGCAGATTTCGCAGATCGCGCATATGCAGCCGTTTCAGGCGCGCCGCAAAGGGCTGGTGCTGTCGCGGGTGGCGGCAATGGTGCTGACCGGACGTCGGCGGCCCCGCTTTTCCGGCCTCGCGCTGGCTGGCAATGCGCGCAAGCTCGGGGTGAAGGAGAACCTGCGCAGCTTCCTCGGCACCCTGCGCCGTCTGGTCGCCGGGATCGGGAAGCCGCTGTCGTGACCGGCGGGCGGGCCGGATAGGATCGTGGCGCGGGGCCGTTTCAGCAGCGCGGGTCTGACGCTCGGGCTCGGCTATGTCGGCGAACATGGCCTGCTGTTCCTGCGCACGGTCCTGATCGCGCGCCTGCTCGGCCCGGAGTATTTCGGGATCAGCGTCACTTTCCTGCTGGTGACCAGCACCTTTGCGCTGATCAGCGATCTCGGCATCGAGAAATATGTGATCCAGGCGCGCGAGGAGGAGCTCGGCGCGACCATGCCGACGCTGGCGAGCCTGCTGCTGGCGCGCGGGCTGACGATGGCGCTGGTGATCCTCGCGCTGTCGGGCTGGATCGCGGCGCGGTTCGGCAATCCGGAACTGGGCTGGTTCTATGCCTGCGCGGCGGCGATTCCGGCGATCGAGGGGCTGCGCCATCTCGATCCGCTGGTGCAGCAGCGCTCGATGCGCTTTGCGACCTATGTGAAGATGCAGCTTGGCGGGCTGGTGCCCGGGGTGCTGCTCACCATCGTGCTTGCGGCAGTGACCAAGAGCTACACCGCGATCATCGCGGGCTGCCTTGCGACCTCGGTGATCTCGGTCGCGCTGTCGCACATCCTAGCGCGCACGCCCTACCGCCTCGGGCTCGCCCGTGAGGCGCTGAAGCCGGTGCTCACCTATGGCTGGCCGTTGCTGCTCAATGGTGGGGTGATTTTCCTTGCGACGCAGGGCGACCGGATCGTAATCGGCACGCTCAAGGGCATGGCGGACCTTGCCGGCTATGTCGCGGTTGCCGCGCTGACCGGCGGGGCGAGCATCTTTCTGGCGCGGCTGTTCGGCAATCTGTGCCTGCCGCTGCTGTCCGAAGCGCGCGACAATGCCGCGATGTACGCCGAACGCTGCCGCACCACCGGGGCGGCCTCGCTGCTGATGCTGTCGGCCACGCTGGTGCCGATTGCGGTCATCGGCGCGCCGATCGTGGTGCTGCTGTTCGGTGCCGGCTACAAGACCGCGCCGCTGCTGGTGGCCTTCCTCGCCATTCAGGCCGCCGCGACGGTGCTTCGCGCGTGGTGCGTGTGCATCTCGCTCAGCGTCGGCGGGACGAGCGACATTCTCGCCAATAACCTGTTGCGGATCACCGGACTGGGCGGGGCCTTCGTCGCCCTGTCGATGGGGCACGGCGTGGTGTGGGTGGCCGGGTTCATGTGTGCGGGCGATGTGGCGGCGACGTTCCTGTCGCTGTATCAGGTGACCCGCCGGACCACTGCCGCGGCCCGCCCGGCGGTGTTCTTCGGCACGATGTTTGCCATTCTGGCGGGACTCGTGCTGACCGTGCAGGCGGTGATCGATCCCTATGCGGGGTGGGCTGTGCCGCTGCTGGCGGCGGTGCTGTGCAGCGGGGCGGGGGTGGCCGCCGCCCTGTCTGCCTCGGCCGACCTTCGCCGCCGTCTGCGGGGCGGCGCGACGCAAATTCTCAAGATCGCCAAGCGAAAGGGTGGATGATGGACCAGACAGTTCAGGACGTGCCTGACGTCAACGCCGATGGCTACAAGGACAAGCAGAGCACCTATTTCGGCGGCGTGCGGCGCGATTTCCTAGCGCTCCTGCCCAAGGATGGCAGCGCCAATGTGCTCGAGATCGGCTGCGGGTCGGGCGAGACCGGCGCGGCGGCGATTGCCCAGGGCCTGTGCCAATCCTACACCGGTGTCGAGCTCGCCCCGCAGGCCGCCGCCATGGCCCGCACCCGCCTGACGGAAGTGTTCGAGGGCGATGTCGAGCGCATGACCTTTCCCTGGCCCGATAGTCATTTCGATGCGGTTCTTATGAGCGAGGTGCTCGAACACCTGATCGATCCGTGGACCGTGGTGAAGCGGGTCGCGGCCAAGCTGAAGCCCGGGGCGATCGTGCTCGCCAGCTCGCCCAACGTCGCGCAGCTGGCGATCCTCAAGGGCATCATCGCCGATCGCTGGGAGCTGACCGAGACCGGGGTGATGGACCGCACCCATCTGCGCTGGTTCACGCAGGGCAGCTACCGCCAGATGTTCGAGGATGCCGGAATCCGGATCGATCAGGTGCGCGCCATGGCCCCGCCAGGGCCGTTCGGCAGCGTGTTCAACCTCGTGACGCTGAACCGCTTCCGCCACCTCACCATGCGCCAGATCTGCGTTGTCGGGCACAAGCCATGAGCGACGCGGGTGCGATTGCCGGTCAGCTGCACATCGTGGCGGCCGTCAATGACGAGGAGATCCTCGCCAACAATCTCGAACGCTCGCCGCTGGTGGCGAGCGGCGCGGTGGGCCTCAGCTGCTACCGCGGCGCGCGCTCGGCATCCGAGGCCTATAACCGCGGGATCGACGAAAGCACGGCCCCGATCATCGTCTTCGCCCATCAGGACGTGTTCCTGCCCGAAGGCTGGGAAGACGGCCTTGCCCGCGCGATCGCCGAAATTGAAGCCAAGGATCCCGACTGGGCAGTGATCGGCGCTTGCGGCGTCGATCTGGCGGGCAACCATGTCGGCCATGTCTGGTCCTCGGGCCTCAGCCGCCGCGTCGGCGGGCGGTTCGGCGCGCCGCGCGAGACGGTCTGTATCGACGAATTCGTGATCATCCTGCGCCGTTCGAGCGGGCTCAGGTTCGACGAGCAGCTGCCCGGCTTTCACCTCTACGGCACCGACATCGTGCAGATGGCCCGCGCGGCAGGGCTGCACGCCTATGTCGCCGATCTGCCCGCGATCCATAACAGCCGCCCGGTGCGCACCTATCGCGGCGGTTATGCCGATGCCTGGCACTATATGCAGCGCAAGTGGCAGGCGATCCTGCCGATCGCGACGCTGACCGTGCCGCTGACCCGCACCCCGCTGCCGCTGCTGCGCTCGCAGTTCCGGCTCTGGCGTACCTTCCCCAAGCGCCTTGCCGGCGCCACGGACTCGCGGATCGATCCGCGCGAGCTGGTGCGCCAGCTCGATCTGTAGCGCCGGGGGGCTGTTCTAGGCGGAGGCAGCGACCTGTTTCGCCCATGAGCGCATCTGGCTCAGCGTGTCGGGGAAGGCGGATTCCTCGATCACCATGAACCAGTCGACAGTGCCGACAAGCGAGGTTCCGCCGCCGCGTCCGAGCCCGATCTGGGTGTCGCCGGTGAAGTTGCAGCCCTGCATCTCGATCACCTTCGCGCCGGTCTGATGGAGCGCGAGGTAGAGCGCATTGCGGCTCGCAATCGGGGTTCCGTCGATCAGCACCGTGCTGCCGGGCGCCGAGGAAATGCCCTGCGCATATTGCACCACATTGGCGCTGCCCTGATCGCACAGGATGGTCGCGGCGGTGCTGGCATCGGTCTTAGTGAAGCCCATGATCACGGTGAAGGTTCCGCCCGTGATCGCGCGGTTCACCCGGTCGCCATTGTCGAAGGTCGCGCCGGTTGCGCCGATCACAGGCTGGCTCGCCGCCGTGCTCTGGGTCAGATCGTTGTTGTTGGCGCTCATGTCCTCGCTGCGCCACACCCCGCCCGTGACCGAGGCATTGCGCAGGCGATGGATCGAGGACTGCCCGCCGGCCGCGTTCATCCCGGCCAGCAGGTCTCCCAGCGGGTCAGCCGACGGCGGCGGCGGAACATATTCGGGCGCTTCGAGCGCGAAGGCTCCCAGCGCCGCAAATTCGGGGAAGGGTGTGCGGTCCATGTCGTGCGGGATGACAGCGCGGAACCCGCTCGCTGCCAGCTGCCCGGCCGGTCGGAAGTTCTTGGCCTCGAAGTTCACGAACAGGCTGGTCTCATCGCCGCCCACCAGCACATTGGTGGCCGCCGCCGGCTTGGGATTGCCCGAATGGATGCGCAGGCCATCGATGGTGAGGTTCGGCAGCGGCCCTTCCGCATCATAGAACAGCGTGCGGACCACGTTGTTCTTCAGCATCGAATAGCTATCGGCGGTGGAGCCGAAGGGAATGCCGTTGGTCCTGATCCACAGGCCCTGATTGGGCAGAGTGTTGTGCGCGATAACCACATGGCTGGCGACCATGCCGAATGGCGCGCCGCGTCCGAACTGCGAATAGCCACCGGCGGGGTTGAAGGTCTCGGTCACTTCGGTGCCGATCCCGATGGCATTGCCGACAGCGAAGAAATCGAGCTCCTTGCCCGCCCCCGCGCCGGCATTGCCGCTCGGCGAGAAAAACAGCCCCTGCGCCTCGACCGCATCGGCCTGATTGAAGGCGATGATGACGTTCTCCAGCACGCCCGCGGTGTGCTGGTAGAAATCGCTGTGCTTGTTGAAGTGCGAGATGACCGTGAGCGTGGCGGTCTTGATGTCGCGGTCGGCAAACCCGGCCGAAGCGAGGCCGGGCAGGCTTCCGCTTGCCGCGGTGCGCTTTTCCAGCGGATCGTTCTCGTCCAGCAGCAGCACTGCGGTGATGCCGGGCAGGGTGTTGAGCCAGGTCACCAGATCGGAGAACCAGTAGCCGCCCACGCCGCTCGCACCGTTGTAGGTCGGCGGATAGGTGGAGCTGCCGGGGAAGTAGGCCTCGTTGCCTTCCACCGGTCCGGTGTCGAAGGTGTATGGGGTGCCACCGATGTTGACGATCCACACCCCGCCGGCACTCGCCCCCTGCCCGCCGGTGCGGGTGAGGGTCGCGGTGGCCGCAGTGCCGGTGTAGCGGATGGTGAAGGCGTCGATCTGGTCGGACTGTGGCCGCCCGCTATGGATGCGCACGCGGTTCTGGATGCAGCATTTTGAGTTCGAGAAGATGTCGCCCGCCACCCGGTCCAGCTCGCAGCCCCGGATCAGGTTGGCAGTGTTGCCGAAATTGGTGAGCTCGGTGACCTTGACCTCGGTGAACCACGCCGCGCCGCGCACCGAGCCAAGGCCGTTGGGCTTGACCGTTCCGCGCCACAGCTCCGAATTGCCGAGCGGCGCGCTCGAGATCATGTTCACCCCGTCGAGCCACGCGCCCTGGCCCTCGTCGGCGCTGCTGCCGTTGATGGTCAGCACGTAGCGATAGTCGAGCGTGAGGTTCGTGCCGAAGAACCGCAGCTTGTAGCGCGCATCGTTGATGTTGGCCGTGCCGTCATTCACGTAGGCTGCCCGCCCGATCGTGACATCGGGGGTGCTGGCGGTGATGTTGAGCCGTCCGGGCAGGCTGGTGCGCAGCGAGATGCCGGGTGAGCCACTGCCGATGGTCAGCTCGTACAAGCCGGGCTCGGCGATGGTGATGAGCGGATTGGCCGAGCCGAGCTGGTTCACATAGGTCGCCGCGGCGTCGAGCGTGTGGTAATTCACGCCCGCGACCGCCGGCTGTGACGGAGCGACCGTCACCGCGTGGGTGAACTCCTCTTCAGCGGGGGAGAACAGGTAGGGGCCAATCACCCGCTTCTGCATGGTGCCGTCCCGCGCGGTCGCCTCGATATAGAGGTTCGCCTGCCCCGCCTTGCCCACCGGCTTCCGCAGCCGCACCCACCAGCCGTAATAGGCGAAAGGGCCGCGCTGGGTCTGGATGGTGTGGAAGGTCGGCCGGGTGATGACCGCCTCGCTGCCTTCGAACATGAACTTGACGCTGGCGATGCCGAAATTGTTGATCAGCGTACCGCCGTCATTGGCCATCGCGATCACGCCGACATCGAGCGTGTCGGTGAAGTACTGGTAGGGCGGCACCAGCAGCCGCAGCGCCGGTTTGGCGGTGGTGCGGACCGGATCGGACGGCACCGCGGCAAAGCCGCTGCCCGCCGTGCCGGTCCAGGCGGCGGCGGGCTCGATGCTTTCCGGGGGCGGGACATAGATCTGGGCCATGTTCGCAAGGGGCGTCCAGTTGCCCGAGATCAGGCCGATGCCGTGCCAGCTCATCAGGCGAAACCCACCAGATTGGCGGCGGTGGTGCCGGTCGCCCGGACGGCTCGCAGCCGGATCGCGATCACGCTGCCGCCGGCGACGTTGCGGAGCGTCACATCCTCCTCCGATCCCACGGCGCGCAGCACGATATCGCCGCCGGTGCCGACATAGACCGCCTTGGTCGCACGGGTGAGTTCACCGGTGTCTTTGGGGATCACGGCGAAGGCTTCGCGGGCGGGGGCGATCAGGCTGTCGTTGGCGGAGCCGAAGGGATCGTGAATCATGAAATAACCTCTTTCGTTTAATTGATCGAGGCAAATGAACCAAAAAGGTTATCTGTAGGAAAGCGCTTTCTTCGCCGCCTTCGTCGCATTTCGCTGCGGAGGATGCAAATGCGGGGCGGAGCGCAGGGCGGGGCGAGCGGTTCGCGCCATGCTGCAAGTGCGTTATCGGCTTGGACGCGCCGCCGAATTGGTCTAGCCCTGAGCCATGGCCACGACATTCCGTCCTGCTCCGATCGGATCGCCGCTTGCCCGCCGCGGACAGGCCGGTTCGGACAATGTGCCGATCTATCTGGCGGTGGCGCTGGGCTACATGCTGCTGCTGCCGCCGCAGCTCAACCTGATGATCGGCACCACGGCGCTGCCGCCCTACCGGTTCATGCTGATCCCTGCGGCGCTCTACATGATCTCGCGGGGCCTGCGCGGCCAGATCCGGCTCGGCTGGATCGATGCGCTGATCGTCGCGGCGACGGCGTGGGTGTGCTTTGCGCTGTTCATGACGACCGAGGCGGCCGAGGCCTTCACCGCGGCCTTCGCCCAGACGACCGACATCGCGCTCGCCTATTTCTTCGGCCGCTTCACGATCCGCTCGCTGAGGGACCTGCGGACCTTCCTCATCATGATGGCGCCGGGGCTGTTCTTTGTCTCGGCCATCTTGGTCCTCGAGTCGGTCTCGCACCAGTTGATTATTCAGAAGTTTTTCAGCCTGATCACTGGCAGGCCCATTATCTACCGAGCCGATCCGCGTCTCGGGCTGTTCCGCGCGCCGGGACCCTTCCCTCACCCGATTCTTGCCGGTGTGTTTCTTGTAAGCTTTCTCCCGCTCTACGTGTTGGCCGGG
>VFQO010002289.1_pt1 | contig 12022 bp, 10 predicted proteins | sample 3512331 | NCBI WGS metagenome assembly VFQO01 (sample SAMN10412371, study PRJNA504923) | tailings metagenome | isolation source: Replicate 3 from Balatoc abandoned mine | place: Philippines: Itogon, Benguet | collected 2017-08-28
AACAGAGTGAACGAGTGGGACCACCCGGTCGCGCTGGTCACGGTCGCGCGCCAGATCGCCTTGCCGTCGGCCGTCGGCTGCAACATGCCGTGGTCCTGGAGCACATTGAACACGGCGGTGTTGTTCGCAGGGATGCCATCGATGCCCTGGGACAGCAGGTGTGCGCGGAGCTTGTCGGAAACGGTCTTGCTCACCAGCCATAGCGCATCGTCCGTGAGCCAGCCATCGGAGGCCTCGGGCTGGTTCAGTTTCAGCTCTTCCTTGAGCAGGTAGCGTAGCCCGTTGACCAGCTTGCGTTGGAGCGAGTGCTTGGGTGCGGCCATGGCGCGCGCGGGATCGCCGCCCAGCTCCTGGGCGACGGAGGCGCGGTCGGCCTGCACGACCAGCTCGCCCAGCACCCCGGCGTGCTCGTACTGCCCTGCCAGGATGTAGAGCAGCGGCGCCCACAGGGACGGATAGCCGCTGAGCCAGTCCAGCAGATCGCGGTCGAGCAGTTGCCGGTAGAGCAAGCCTGTCGCGGCGCTGTGGAGCCGGTACTCGCGGTCGGGGTTGTAGCGGAAGCGGTAAGGCTGGCGCAGCGGGCCGTGCCATGGGTGCCAGGTGCTGCCGTCGGCCAGCTCGACGTGCAGATCGACGGCCACCTTGCCGATGTCATGGAGCAGCGCGGCATAGGCGACGGCCGCAGTCCAGGCTTCGGCCTGCGCGGCCTGGTCCTCGGGGGTGGCGCCGATGGGCAGCAGATGGGACTGCCGCAGCTTCAGGCTGTAGGCGACGATTTCGAGGCCATGATCGAGCATGCCGCCCGGGTATGCGTGGTGGTGCGCTTCGGAGGCCGGGAACACCTGGACCAGCTCGGCGTATCGCTCCAGTGGCGCGCGGTACAGGGTGGCGAACTGCCGGCGCGAGAGCGACGTGCGCTGCCAGATGTGTTCCAGCAGCTTGCGCCGGCGTGGCGTGGACAGCAGCGATGTGGCCGACTCCGGCCGCATCAACCCTTTCGGGAGGTCGGTGGCGGGGGCTGGCGACGGCGCGGCAGCGACCGGGGGCCGTTTTCGTTGGAACAAGGAGAGCATGTGAGTGTCCTGATGGGGGCCGATCGGGAGGCCTTTTGGCCTTTTCGCGGTAGGGCCTTTCCCCTTGCACCCCATTCCCTTGCCGTTTCGACCCTTTGGCCTTTAACCGTTTCGGTATAGCGGGACCTAGGCTACGGCTCCAGCGTCAATGTGGAACTCGCACGAATGGATTGGACGGCGACCCTGCGCTGCCCCCCGGCATATGCTGCCAAGGCGCAACCCCGCCACGTAGGTTTTTAACCAGGAGCCAAGGTTGACAAACGCGACAAAGGAGACAAAAATGAATCCTGTCTAAAACCTATCTGGGAGATGACCATGCCCACCACCATCGAATTCATTGCCGATCGTCTGCCGCGCGTCACGGTGGAGGATGTGCGCCGTTTCGCGGATACCGTCGAAATCCGGGATGCCAGAGCGTTCGCAGCCGAATTGCAGGCGTTCGTCCACGAGCGCGTGGAGGCAGTGAAGCTGCCCGCCAACTTGGAAGGCGAAACGGTGGCGCAGGCCTTGCAGCGCAAGGCGGCCGCGCTGCGCGCTGACACGCGCTGGGCACCGGCTGAAACCGACATCCAGCGAGGCCGCGCCGTGTTGTTGGAAGCCTTCAACCAGCCGCACAACCTGCCGATCCCCGACTACGCCAAGCTGGCGGACAAGTCGCGCCAGCAGATCTACAAGGACATCCTCGCCCGTCGCCTGCTGGCGTTGAACGTCGGGGGGCGCGGTCAGAAACTGCCCGACTGGCAGCTCGACCCGGTGAAGCAGCAGTTGACCCAAGCCGTGCTCCAGGAGGTCGAGGGCATCGACCACTGGACGATCTACCGCGCGCTGTCCGAACCGCTCGAAGGCTTGGGCGGTCGCTCGCCGGTGGATGCGGTGACGCATGGCACGATCGATGACGTGGCCGAGGCCGTGTTCAACGTGCTGGGCGTCCAGGTGCATTGAAGCGAGATCGCCATGAGCCACGAGCTGCCTTCGTTCCTGATCGATGCCGGTGAACTGCTCCAGCATGTGAGCCGCGTCGTCTATCGGGGCAGCCCGCTGTACTTCGGCCGCAGCGGCACGAATCGCTACGATGACCCGGCGGGGACCTACGGCTTGCTCTACCTGGGGCGCGACCTGCCCACGGCGCTGATGGAGTCGGTGTTTCACAAGCACCAGTGGCTTGCGGACACGCAACGCTCGATCGCGCTGAAAGAAGTCCAAGCCCGGATGGTGCGCGCAGTAGGCGTGATGGACGACGTGCTTCTGGCCGATCTCACGGCGCCGGGCGTCATGGCGGGCTACTTCGGCCTGAACCTGGAGCAGTTGGCCAGCCGCGACTACACGCACACGCAGCAGGTGTCCGCCCAGGTGCATGCGATGCGCGGAAACGACGGCCAGCCCCTGTTTGACGGGGTGCTCTACCCGTCGCGCAACAACTACCCCGCCAAGAGCATCGCCTTGTTCGAGCGTGCGGGAGCCAAGGTCAGCGTTGTCGAGGACATCGACCTGGTTGACCATGTGGACTGGCCGCAGTTCGTTGCCACCTACCGCATCGGCGTGGAACCCGATCCCGGCCCGGTGGAGCCGGAGGACGAAGCGTCCTGAAGCAGCAAGAAAGCGCATTGAAGCCTCAAACCGAATGAATTGGAGAAAACTGGAATAGGCATTCCTCAACAGCAGGAGACGACCATGAACACGACGACCCGCACCAGCACCGCAGAACGCCTCGGCCGCGCCTTTGGCCGTGGATGGCGTGCCTATGCGCGCGGCGAACGGCGGGCGTCGAACTGGTTTGTGTCCAAGGGCATGCCGCGAGCTGGTGCTTCCGCGCTCGTGTGGGTAGCCAAGCTGACTATGCTCGGGGTGTTGCTGTACACCACCTTCTGGCTGGCTCTGCTGCTGGTGGGCCTCATGCTCGTAGCTCGTGGCTTTGAAAAAGGCAGTGAGGATTTCTCGCTGCCACACGACGAGCTGCGCCATGGTGAAGCTGGGTTCGGCTTGTATTCGTCGGATGGGTATCGTCTTGACCCACATGACCCCAACAATCCGTATGACGACTAGAGACGTTGCCGGATAGCTGATTCCGGTAGGTGCAGGAAGAATCAATGGATACTGATCTACGAGAAATGTCCCGAGAGCAGCTTGTCGAGGAGGTGGTCAAGCTGAGACAAGGCATACGTGCGCATCGAGATGCCACTGGTCATGATCTATGCTGGCATCGCCCGGCTCTTTGGGAGCTTCTACCTGAAAAAGTTGCTCCCGAAATAGCTGTGCCGGCATGGCCGCACTTCATGCGAGGGTGCGTCAAGTACCGCGAATCTCTGGATAAGCAAGCTCCTGAAGCGCCGCGCACGGATGAACCTTTTCAAGGCTAGGAGAGGAGCGTCTATGGACATCAAGTGCATTGCCGGATTTGCTGCCATAACGAAGGTGCCATCCGCGAGTTCATCGCTCTATCGCGATGTGCTTGGGTTGCCACTGGAAGCGCAGGAAACCTATCTGTTCATGGACAGGTTTCCAGGGGCCAACCACTTTGGCGTCTGGCCTCTTTCAATGGCAGCTCGGTCCTGTTTCGGCCAGGATGAATGGCCAGAGCACATACCGGAGCCGACTGCGACCATCGAGTTCGAGTTGGCTGATGAAGCGGCGGTTACTGCGGCGGTTCAGGAACTGAAGGACAAGGGCCAACGGATGGTTCATGACGCCAGGCCCGAACCTTGGGGGCAGACCATCGCACGATTCATGAGTCCAGAAGGTCTACTGATCGGCCTAAGCTATGCGCCATGGCTCCATGAGCCTGGGGCGTGATGGAATCAAGTCTGGCATCACCGGGACACCTTGTTGATTCCCGAAGACGTGCTGTCTTTCGCTTCTTTTGATCCCGTTGCGAGGTTCTGTGCAATCGCCCCGGCCCTGACGCCTGCCCATCCCAGTGCTGCGACCCAAAAGGTCGGCAAGACCAAGAACATCGTGCCCATGACGAACATCAACAGCATGTCGCCGAAGGCGTTGTTCAGCCCCACCAGTGGGTCGAAGTTGGTGTGCGGCCGATTCCACCCCCAACCCCATCCGTAGAGTGCATCGAGGATGGTGCTGTCGATCCAGCGGGCGAGTTGAAACCAGAAGTCCACGAAGAACAGCGCGAACTGCACGACGCTGACGGTGACGACCGTCTTCAGGTCATAGGTGCCGATGACCAGCACGAGCGGAATGCAGATGACCAGTGCCATCTTGAGCAGGGCGAGAACCATGGGCAGGGCCTGTCTCACGACGTCCATGGCGGGAAACGCGGCAATCGCGCCGACCGCCATGCCGACGTCGCCCGTGGCGCGCGTCACGATGTTCGGCAAGGTCTTGTCGATCTGGCCGCCGTAGTCCGTATAGACGCTGCCCTGGTTCAACTTCTGCTGCCGCGGGGAGGCAATGGCGCGGATCACCGAGTCGTCCACCTCGGCCCGGCTCAGGAACCCGGCCCAGCCCGCCAGGCGACTCAACAGGCTCGGGTCCACCTGACCCAGCAGGCGTGCCCGCAGGCCGTTACTTCCATCGCTCCACCACTGGCGGCAGGTCGGGTAGCCGCCACCGCTGGCCACCTGCGCAAGCCCTGCGTCGCGGGTGCTGTCATAGGGCCAGTCCTCGCGTGGGGTGCTGGAACGGTATGTGTCGTAGTAGCCGTTCGTGTCGGTGAAGAACCGCGATCCGATCCAGGTCACGTCGTGCATCTGCTGCTCATCGAGCTGAGGGCGCTGCATGAACAATTTGGCCCGTGCAGGCCCATAGCAATCCCGCGAGAAATCCGCTACTTCCTGAGCCAGCACCGGGTCATCGATGCGCGTAGCGTCGATCTCCATGCGCATCTGCCGCAGGTCCGTGCCGCACGGGATCGCTGCCACCGAAGCGCCCGTGACGGCGCGCGAGAGCGCGTGCATGAACGCCCACCACACCGGCACCTTCGCCGACTGGTTGTTGATGGTGCTGAAGGACTGCGACCAGCCGGTATCCCCGGGCTGCGCCACGCTGACCTGGCACTGGGCCGAGCGCGAGCTGTCGTACTGGATGGTGTTCAGGTCCACGTCGATGAACGGAATGCCGGCGAACATCACCACCACGATGGCGACGAAGACCCGGTTCTCGATGCGGGCGGCGCTCAGCACGCCTTTGTTGCCCTCGTCGGCGCCTTCCGCACGGGCCTTCAACCACTCCTGCACGATGATGGCGACGAAAGGCAGCGCGAATACCCCGCTGGATACCAGCACCGCCCAGATGCCGTTGTTGACGATCCAGGACACCAGCGTCAGGTAGTACTCCAGGTAGTCGGTCGTAAAAAGCGTCATGGCCTTGATCTCCCCTCAAGCGGCCTGCATCAACAGGCTGGCTTCCAGTGCCACGATGGCGGCGACCCCGGCAATCTCGCTGCGCACCAGGCGGCGCCGTGCTTGCGCGTCGTCGGCCTCGCGCGCCAGCAGCCGGCGGCGCATCCAGACCCATCCGTATGCCGTTGCCCCGTACAGGCACAGCCGCCACACCAGGAAGTAGCCCGAAGCGGCCGCCAGCCACCGTTCCCAGCCGGCCACGCTGCCGACGAGGTAGATGCCGAGGATGTTGGCGCCCACGGCGGCGGCGACGAGCGCCACCGTCCACAGCAGCACCTTTGCCGCGCGCCGGCTGAACAGCCAGCGCGGGCGCAGCCATCCGGCGCGGGTCGGGTTCATGGGTTACCTCCCGGATTGCCCCTCTGGAGCCGGTCGAGGCGATCGGGAACAGGATCACCCTCGTAGATGCCACGCGAGCCAGCCGCGCGCGTGCCGTGGCGCTGGATGATGGCCATCGGTGAGTTGTTCGCCAGCTCGCGCCGCAGTTCCAATTCCGTCTTGAGGTTGCGGATCTCCTGGTCGAGCGTGTCGCTCTCGTGGTTCACGGCCTCGACCGCCAACTGGTTCGCCGCCACGTTGGGCTCCTTCTTGCCGGTCAGCAGGGTCCGCTGGAGCAGCAAGGCCTTCTCCAAGACGGACGACAGCGCTACCTCCGACGCCAGCCGGCGCGCCAGCAGGTCCTGGTCGGGCTCGTCGCGCAGCGCCTCGATGACGCCGCGCGTGATGGGCAGCGACGTGCTGCCGGCCTCGCGCAGGTTCTCGAACGTGGTGTTGCGCGCCCCTGAAATCAGCTCCTGCAGGACTCCCAGCTTCGTCTCGTATTCCTCCTGGATCAGCGGCGTCAGCCCCACGCCGGGCACGGTCTCGGTCTTGGTGCAGGAATCGCAGGTGCGCTGCTCCTGCTCCCCGAGCACCCGCGTTGCCCATTCGACCGCCTGCTGCGGCGAGGTCCAGGTCTGGCAGGACAGGCTTGCGCAACTGGCAGGCGCGATGGACGACGTGTCGGTCACGCCGCGGCCGTTGACCAGGTTGTAGCCCGCACGGGTCACGTCGCCGACCACCCGGATTGCACGCTGGCCCGCGCCGCCGGCATTGCTGCCGCCCACCCAAGGCACGCCGTCGTTGCCGCGCCTCGTCTCGGCCTGCTCGATCGCCGAAACGGCATCGGTGCTCGACACGGCATCGCGCAGCGCCATGCCTTCGGCCATTTGGCTCCAGCCGAGCTGACCGCCCGCCATGTCGGCCATCTTCTCGGCCATGGCACGGCACGTCAGCTTGGAGCGATCAAAGTCCAGCCGCGCCTGTAGCACGCCATTGGTGAGCAGGTTGTAGAGGCCGGGATCGGCGCGTTGGATGATCAGCGCAGGCAGGGAAGCCACGGCGCTCGTGGCGCTCTGAATCACATTGCTCATGATCTGCTGAAAGCCGTTGGTGATGCCGTTGAGCTGGTTGCGCAGCGTGGTCTGGATGCTCATGTCGCCGCAGATCAGGTTGCTGTTCCAGCCCACACCCACGCCGATCGAGCGCATGCCGGCCGCACGGCCCATCGACACGGCGCTGCCGCCGCCGATCGAATACATCACCTCGTCGCCGAGGATGGGGCCGCTGGTCTGGTATCCAGCCTGCGCCCATGCGAGGCCGCAGCCCAGGGCGAGCGCCCCGGCCAGCGCCGTTGGGCGCAGCAAGCGACGCGCCCGGGTGGAGAGGTTCATCAGTTCAGGACGCTTCATCGCCGTACCCTCAATAGAAATCGATGCTGCCGAGGAACACCTGGCCCCGGCGTTCGCAGCACGCATAGGGCCGCCACAACGCCCATGCGTAGTCGCCTTGCTGGGCCTGGGTCAGGAAGCCGCTGCGTGGGAAGACCGTGCAGGACGAGGACAGGACGGGCGTGAGTTCCTGCCACTTGCCGGTGGAAGCATCGCCCTCCATCAGCGCGCCGGCAGGCCAGTAGCCGGGCCGCGAGTTGGCGAGCAGCGGCTGATAGACGTGGATCTGCCCGCGGCGCGTGACAACATCGCCTGCGCGCTGGGCGACGACTGCGCCGGCCTTGTGGTCGTCGGTCTGGTGCAGAAAGCCGCCACGCGGATACACGTTGCCCCAGAGGTTCATCGTGGTGCGTGCGCCAACCTCGCGCCGGCCCGGAATCAGCGCTTCCGGGTAGGCCATCTCAGGTACGTTGTAGCGCCAGGCCAGCGTGTCCAAGGTGCTGAGCAGGTACGGCATGAATGCCGTGCCCGCGCCCTCACAGATGTAGCCAGACGATGAGGCGAACTCGCTGAAGACCAGAGTGCCAGGGTGGCCGATCACGTCGGCGTTCTTGAATTTGGCGAGGTTGTTTTCGTGGTCTTCGTTGGTGGTCCCATCGCCACCGGCTTCAGCGGATGCGTTGGGCGGGCTCATCGACTGCACCTCGACCCAAGGGTTCTCGCCGGTGTTGCTGTAGCTGGAGACCACGGCGTCGGGAACGTAATGGCGCACTTTGGTGGACGTGCGCACTGTGCAGCCCGTCCAGGTGCAGTAGAGCCAGTAGCAGATGCCGACGACGCGGTATTCGAGGCAGTCGGGCGACGCCACCGAGCCGACGATGGTGGCGGTGTTGAGGGCGTAGCTGCCCGTAGCGCTGAGCAGCAGCGCGGATGCCACGCCAGCACGGATGCGGCGCATCAGGTCGAATGGTCGGGTCACGGCTGGTTCCTCCGGTGCTGCTCGATGCGCGCGATGGCGCGAGCCACGTCCGGCTCGCCATAGACCACGTAGCGCTTATCCACCACGACGGCCGGGAGGCTGGTGACGCCCAGGCTCCATGCGTCGGTGACGCCTTGGTACGCGGAAGCGATGCGGCGCTGGAGATCGGCGCCGCCGCTGGACAGCCGGCGCTTGACGATGGCCGTCGCCTGTTCGGGGTCGGCGGGCAACTCCGCTGAAAGCTCCGCTTCAATCCGGTGGGGTTCGTCCAGCTCGATCAGCCGCTCACCACCCATGGTCTTGACCGGGTGGCGGCTGTCGGTGACGACCACCACGTCGGCGGCGAAGGTGGCCGGGCTGAAAACGGCCAGCGCGCTCGGCAGCGCGACGGCCAGGCCGAGGGTTCGCCAGCCCGACGCGAACCGGAAAAGAGATGCTGGCATGTCGCGTGCCCTTGAAGTTGATCAGAGCAGTAGTCAAACGCGAAGCCGATGCGGCCCCAACAAACAATGCGCATCGCGCACTGCCCGCATACCTGCTTGTCTCGCGCCCATGAAAAAGCGGAGGCCGAAGCCTCCGCGTGGATCAAGGAGCCGATGCCGTCGCTACAGCAGGCCGGATTCCGCGAACGAGTACGGCGTGCCCTGGCCGACGATGAGGTGATCCAGCACCCTCACGTCGATCAGCGACAACGCGGCCCTCAGCGTTTGGGTCAACGCACGGTCCGCGCTTGACGGCTCCGTGCAGCCCGAAGGGTGTTGGTGAGAAAAAATGACCGCTGCCGCATTCAGTTCCAAGGCACGCTGCACGATCGGACGCCCATGCACCGACGTCGAATGGATCGTGCCTCTGAACATCGGCTCGTAGGCCAGCACCTCGTGCATGCTGTTGAGGAACACGATGGCGAAGATTTCATTGGGCTCGGCGGCCAGTTTCAGGCGCAGGTAGTCCTTGACAGCCGCAGGCCTCTCCAGGGATGGCCCCTTCTTGAAGACCCGCTGCTCCAGCAGCGCGATGGCTTGCCGGATGATCCAGTCATCGGATTGGGACGCTGGGGAAAAACGTGGCTCCACGCAGGAGTCATTGACGACGAGAGACATGGCGAACCTCCAGAATGTGAACGGAGGACGCCACCCTGGGAGGGCAAGCCCTCCTGGGGATGGAAACAGCGGAACAAGGTGCATCCACCACCGCGCAGCGGTGATTGTTCGCAGCCAGGATGCGAAGCGAACGGGTCGCGGTCAGCGCGGCAAGCCGCGCCGTAGCCTCCAAGACCGAGGGCTACCTGGGCATGTCGCCGACAGCGTCGGCAGGCATTTCGGATGTGGGGGTGGCGGGTGAAGCTGCCGCGTCGCTGGCCATGTCCCCAGCCGCCAGCATGTCCATGGCCGACAGCAAGGCATCGCCCTCGATCGGCCCCTGCAGCAGGATGGCCTGGCCCGTCTCGCGATCGAGCAGCCGCAGCGACGGCGTGGCGGTTACGCCGCTCTTGGTGGCTTCCATGGCCTGGACGCGAATGGCAGCACCGGGACGTTCGCTTGCCATGCACTGCTCGATGGCTGACGTTGTTTCGGGGTAGCGCAAGCCATCGGGCAAGCCCTGGCCGTCGCTGCGCGTGTGGGCATAGACCCACTCGACGGCATGCCAGAACGCGGCATGCCCGCCCGCTTCGGCGGCGCACTCGGTCAGGCGCGCCTCGGCCGATGCCGCGGGCTCGTGTGCGGCCAGCGGCTGGTGGTGCCATTGCAGGGCCACGTCGGTGTTGTTGCCTACCCAGCGCTTGAGCTGCGGGAAGTATTCCCGGCAGAACGGGCACTCCAGGTCGGCATAGAGCGTCAGCGTGAAGCGGCCCTCCGGGTTGCCCATCTGCCAGGGCGGCCCGGAAGGCTGCGTCATGCTGACCGGCGCGGGCGACTGCGCCGGGGATTCGTCGGGCGACCGGGACACGAACCAGACCAGCAGCAGCGCGACCAGCGCAGCAGCCATTACCCAGGGCCAGCGGAGCCGCCGATTGCGGCGGCGGAACGCCTGGACCTGCATCGGGATGGAAGGACGTTTCTGTTCCATGGCGTTCTCCGGCTTACGACAGTTCCAGGGCCGGCGACTCGATGCCGCGGGCCCGGTCGATCTTCTCGGCGACCCGGAAGGCCGCTTCCAGTTCGGTGCAGCCGTATTGCTGCATGAGCTGGTAGCGCTCGGCCTTCTCCTCGGGTTCTGTCTGCGCGAGCGCGAGGTACAGGCTCGGCGGCACGGCGCGGAACAGCACTTCCATGCTCTTGGAGAGGATGACGCCCTCGGTGAACTTGCCCGCCTCCTTGCGTGCCGACAGCATCAGCGCCTTCTGCGCGGGCGAGAGTTCGCGGAACCTGGCGATCTTCTCCACCTCGTCCGGCGGCATCGACAGGCAGATCCACCACTCGATCATGTTGAGCATCGGCTCCGCCGCGCGTGGCAGATCGTCGATGTTCTGCGTCGCGAGCCAGAACCACGCGCCGAGCTTGCGCCACATCTTCGTGATCTTGACCACGTAGGGCGCGAGCAGCGGGTTCTTGGTGATGATGTGCCCCTCATCCGTGACGTTGATGATCGGGCGTCCCAGATACTGGTCGCGCTCGGCGATGTTGTTCACCGTGCTGATCAGGCTGATGTAGGCGATGGAGAGCTGCGCGTTGTAGCCCTCGCGGGCATAGGTCGCCAGATCGACCAGCGTGATGTCGGCCTCGGGCCACGGCGTGCCGTCGCGGTCGAACATCTCGCCGTCCGTGCCTTGGCAGAACATATCCATCGCGTCCGCCATCTCCAGCAACCGCACGCGGCGCATTTCGGGCAACGTCGGGTCCTGGCCACGGGTGCGAAGCGCGTTGCGCACGTCCCGCGTGAGCACCGTGCGCTTCTCGCTACCACCGCCACCGTGGCAGTGCTCAGCGGCGTCGAGGATGCACTGGCGGATCAACGAGCGGTCGGCCCGCGTCATCCGAGCTTCCTCCTTGTCCTCGCCGCCGGTGATCATCAGCCGCGCCGTGATCTCCAGTTCGCCAAGTACGTCGCGCTGCTCGTCCGCTTCCATGGCTGAGGCGTCGGGGGGCAGGTCCTCGTCCAGCGCATCGGCATCGAGCGTCTGCACATCGCTCGGCGTCTCGATCAACCGGCGCGCATCGGCGAATGGCGCGAGGCTGATACCCGAGCCAGGGGCCAGCTTGACCCGGTTAACCGTCAGCCCGAGCCTGCGTGCGAAGTCGCTGAACAGGCCGAAGCTGTTGCCGGCTTCCACGATGAACAGCCGTGGCCGGTAGATGGCCGTGACCTGGTTCAAGAGGTTGTTGAGCGTCGCGGACTTCCCCGAGCCGGTGGGACCGAACAGGAACAGATGGGCGTTCATCTGCCGGTCCAGCCTGTTCAAGGGGTCAAACGTAATCGGGCCGCCACCGCGATTGAACATCGTGATGCCGGGGTGCCCCGTGCCCTGGGCGCGGCCCCACACCGGCGACACATTCGCGATGTGCTGCGCGAACATCAGTTGGGTGTACCACCTGCGCCGATCCTGGCCGGGGTTGTAGCAGCACGGCAGCCAGCGCAAGTAGCTGTTGAGCGGTGCCACCTCGTCGTCCTCGCGCACCGGCTGCAAGCCGGCGTTGAGCATGACGTTCGCCAGGTCCAGGCCGCGCCGGTCCAGTTCCGCTTCGTCGCGTCCGCGCAGGTAGAACGCCAGCGTCCCCCGGTAGAGCTTGTGCGCGCTGCCGATGAGGGAGCGGGCTTCCTGCACGTCCTTGAGCGTCTGCTCCGACGCCAGCGTCTCGCCCACGGCCTTCTTCGCCAGGTGGTTGAGATCCGCTTCCAGGACATCCTGCGGCGTGGCGACCATCGTGAGACAAAGCAAGGTGTCTTCCGGCATCTGGTCGAACAGCG
>VFQO010002292.1_pt1 | contig 12010 bp, 14 predicted proteins | sample 3512331 | NCBI WGS metagenome assembly VFQO01 (sample SAMN10412371, study PRJNA504923) | tailings metagenome | isolation source: Replicate 3 from Balatoc abandoned mine | place: Philippines: Itogon, Benguet | collected 2017-08-28
TGTTGCAGGACCTCGCGATGGGGGTGACGACGGTTCACAACCCGTCTTCGCAGGCCAGCACCGTCTTTGCCGCGGCGGAGCGCCAGCGCGCCGGGCTGACGACCGGTCCGCGCATCTTCTCGACCGGGGAGATCATCTACGGGGCCAAGGCCCCCGACGTTTACGCGCGGATCGATTCCTACGAGGATGCCCTCGCCCATGTGCGCCGGATCAAGGCGCAGGGGGGTATCTCGGTCAAGAACTACAACCAGCCGCGCCGCGAACAGCGCCAGATGGTGGTGCGCGCCGCGGCGGCGGAGAACATCCTTGTCGTCGCCGAGGGCGGATCGCTGTTCGGCATGGACATGAACATCGCCGCCGATGGCAATTCGACGCTGGAACACAACATCCCCGTCGACGTGATGTACGAGGACGTGCTGCAATTCTTCAGCCAGTCGGCCACCAACTACACGCCGACGCTGGTGGTGACCTATGGCGGCCTCGCGGGCGATCCCTATTGGCGGCAGGCGACCAACGTCTGGGAAAACCCGCTGATGGTCCACACCCCGCCCAAGATGCTGCTGGCGGAAACCGCGCGGCGCACCAAGGCGCCCGAATGGGCCTTCGTCGATGACAACAACGCACGCGAGGCGCGAAAGCTTGCCCGGCGCGGCGTGAAGGTCAGCATCGGCGCGCACGGCCAGCAGGCGGGCGTCGGCGCGCATTGGGAGCTCGGCAGCTTCGTGCGCGGCGGGATGAGCCCGGTCGAGGCGCTGAAGGCGGGGACCATCGTTCCGGCGCAGTCGCTCGGCATGGCCAAGGACATCGGCAGCATCGAGGCTGGCAAGCTCGCCGATCTGGTGATCCTCTCGGACGATCCGTCGCAGGATATCGCCCATTCGGACAACATCGAAAAGGTGATGATCGGCGGGCGGCTGTATGATGCCAAGACCATGAACGAGGTCGGCACCGGCGATGCGAAGCGCCGTCCGTACTTCTGGGAAGGCGAAGGCGCGACGGGTGCGGCCGGATCGCAGCGCACCACCAGCGAAGGCCGCGGCCACGCCGATGGGGACGCGGGGTAAGGGAGTGTATCCCCCGTCCCGGACCTGATCCGGGACCCCGCTGCTTGTCGATCTGCCAGTAGATAACTGGCCCCCGGGTCAGGCCCGGGGCGGGGGTTGCGTGACGGGTCTACACCCCCGCCAGACCCCACTTAGACCCGGGTTTGACCCCCTCCAGGGTCGGCCAGGCCCCCGGTTTTTCCATGTTTCACGTGGAACAATCGGCCTCCAGCAGCGTGCGCAGGTCTTTCAGGGCCTTGGCCCGCAGCTGGTGGACGCGCGGCACGCTGACTTCCAGCACGGCCGCGATTTCGGTGAGGTTCAGTTCCTCGACGAAGAACAGCTGGAGCACCAGCTTCAGCCGGTCGGGCAGCTGCGTCATCGCCCGGATCAGCCGCTCGCGATCCTCCGACGCGCACAGCGCCTCGAAGGGATCGGGATCGTCGGAGGCGAAGGCGAGGCTGGTCTCGTCATAGGCGTCGTCGATCGGGGTGAGCTTGACGCCCGAGGCTTCGATGGCGAGCAGTTCCGTATCGGAAACCTCCATTCTTTCAGCGAGTTCGGCACGGCTCGGCTCGCGCCCCAGTGTCCCGCGCAGGCTGGAAAGCGCCCGCTCGTACCCGGACCGCCTGGCCCGCGCGGTGCGGCTGTCATGGGCAACGCGGCGCACTTCATCCAGCATCGCGCCCCTCACCCGGATCTTGGCATAGGCGGCGAACCCGTCCTCGGTCGGCCCGGAATGGCGCTGGGCACATTCGGTCAGCGCGAGGATGCCGGCCTGCACAAGGTCTTCGATTTCAAGGCCTTCGCGGCCCCGCCCGTTGATGTGCCAGGCGGTGCGGCGGACCAGCGGGAGAAAGCGGCGGACCCGGTCCTCGACCTCGGCGCGAGAGGGGGCATAGGGGTGGTTGAGAGCGCCGAAGGCGGCGTGATCATGTTTCATGCGGCAAGCTCCGCAGGGGCGGCAAGGGCAGGGGCTTCATCCGGCGCGCCGATGGTGCCGACCACGGCGATCGGTTGCGCGGCGGGCAGTTCGGCGATCGACAGCACCATGCAGCGCGGTGCCCTGAGCTTGAGCAGCCCGGCGAGCGCGCGGCGGGCCGGCGGCTGGACGATCAGGGCGATCGGCCCGCGCTCGGCATCGGCGACAGCGTTGATTTCGCGCTGGATCATCGCCCCGCAATCGGGCTCGATCAGCGGATAGCCGGTCGCCGGGTCCACCATCCCGCCAAGGATCGCGGCCTCAAGTCCGGCATCGAGGGTGACGACCTTGAGCGGCTCGTCCGGGCCGACGATCCGGGCCACCAGCCGCGCCGAAAGGTCGGCGCGCACGGCATCGATCACGCTGTCGAAATCGGTGGTCTTCTGGAGCGCCAGAGCCAGCGCGGTGAACAGCGGCTGGGGGTGGGCAAGCCCGATCCCGTCCGCCATCAGCGCGCGCAGGGTGCGGGTCAGCGCGGCGAGCGGCAGCGGGTCAGGGTACACCGCCTCGACCAGCGCCGGGGCGCGGGTCTTGAGGCCATCCACCCACTCGCGCACCTCGTCCGGGCCGAGCAGCTGGTGCGCCTCGGCGAGCAGTGCCTGATTGGCGTGGGTGGCGATGACCGACGCGGGATCGACCACCAGAAACCCTTCCGCAACAGCATGGTCACGCGCGGCCGGGGCGATCCACAGGGCGGGGCAATCGAAGGAGGGATCGCGGGTCGGCTCGCCGGTCAAGCCGTGGCCCGGGCGCACGTCGCCCGCGTCGATGGCAAGCAGCTTGCCCGGGCGCACATTGCCCCGCGCGATGCTCACCCCGCCCATCACCACGGCGTAATCCTGCGCCGCCAGATCCAGCGAATCCCGGATGCGGAACTGCGGCAGGACGAAGCCGAGATCGCGCGAGAGCTGCTTCCTGATCCCCGTGATCCGCGTGATCAGCGGGGCGCCTTGGGCAGCGTCGACCAGTCCGACGATGCCGTAGCCCAGCTCGATGGTCACCAGCGTGCTATCGGCCACATCGGCGAGCGCGATGTGATCGGGGGCAACCTCCTCGACCGGTTCGGCGACCGCGACGGGGGCGTTGGCGCGCTTCTTCAGGTGCCACCAGATAGCGGCGGCCATCCCGGCGGCGGGCAGGAAGATCATCTGCGGCATGGCCGGCACAACCCCCACCGCGCCAAGGATCAGCGCCACCGGCAGCCACCCGCGCGGGTCGGCGAACTGGCCGCCGATTTGCCCTGCCAGATCGCGCTGGTCCGAAACGCGCGTGACGATCGCGGCGGCAGCAATCGACAGCAGCAGCGCGGGCACCTGCGCCACCAGCGCATCGCCCACGGCGAGCGTCACGTAAGCCTCGCCCGCCTCGCTCGCGGTCAAGCCGTGGCTGATCATGCCGATGGCGAAACCGGCGACGATGTTGACCCCGAGGATCAGCAGCGCCGCCATCGCATCGCCTTTCACGAACTTGCTGGCACCATCCATCGAGCCGTAGAAATCGGCCTCGACCGTCACCTCGCGGCGGCGCTCGCGCGCCTCGTCGGCGGTGACGAGGCCGGCGGCGATGTCGGCGTCGATCGCCATCTGCTTGCCCGGCAGCGCATCGAGCACGAAGCGCGCCGACACCTCCGACACGCGGCCCGCGCCCTTGGTGATGACGATCATGTTGATGATCATCAGAATTGCAAAAACGAACAGGCCGACGACGAAATTGCCGCCGACCAGAAACGCCGCGAAGCTTTCGATCACGTGGCCTGCCGCCGCGCCGCCCTCGTGGCCGTGGACCAGCACGACGCGGGTCGAGGCGACGTTGAGGGCAAGCCGCAGCAGGGTCGCGAACAGCAGCACCGAGGGGAAGGACGAGAAGTCCAGCGGGCGCCGCGCGTTCAGCGCCACCATCAGCACGGCGATGGAAATGGCGATGTTGAGCACGAAGAAGATGTCCAGCAGCAGCGCCGGGATCGGCAGCACCATCAGCGCCAGCAGCGCGAAGATGCCGACCGGCAAAGCCAGCGAAGCGGACATTCCCGCAAAAGGCGCGGCGAGACGGGACAGGGGGGCGGTCGTCATGGCGGGTGAACTCACAGGCCGAGCGCTTTCAGCCGGTCATAGGCACGGCGCACCTGCGGGGGCGCAGCGGCGGTATCGGTGCCGAAGGTGCTGCCGAGGATTTGCGACATCGGCGGGCGTTGCGACGTGCGGGCAGGCAGGGCACCCAGCGTCAGGGTGGGAGGTGTTCCCGGGCCGAAAACGCCCTCGTCGGCAATCAGGTATGGGGCGGGGGTAAAGCCCCCCACAGGGCCCGGCCGCGCGGAATAATCGGCGCGTGCGAAGTTCGTCCCCCGCCCGTCCGTCGCACGGTCGAGCGCGCGGCCCATCTTGCCCTCGATCACATCCATCACCTGCGCCAGACTGCGCGGCGAACCGTCGGACGCGTAGAAGATGCCGCGGTTGGCGGCGGCAGGGCGGGCGAACAGCGCGGGCGCGCTCTGGCCCGGATCGGCCTGCATTTCGCTGAGGAACCGCCCGGCACCCCCCGCGCCAAGAAAATGCGCGAGGTACAGCTCCCCGTGGTTCGGCTGGCGGCCGAGGATCGGCATCAGATGCGCGCGGTTGTCCTCGGCAAGACCGGCGGCCATCAGCGATGCGATCTGCGGATCGCTGCGCATGGCCAGAATCGCCTCGCGGCGCGCCGGATCGGCGACCCAGGCGCTGCCCGATGCGGTCACGTCGATCTGGTCGGCGATATGCCCCAGCCCGAAGCGCGGGCCGTGTTTCTTCATGGTATCGAGCCAGGTGCTGTCGATGAACTGGTAGAGCCCGGTCGCGCTCGATGTGGCGGCGCGGGCATCGGGGTTCATCGCGGACTCGACCTCGGCCTGGGCGAGGAGATAGTTGAAATCGATGGAGGTCGCCTGCGCGGCGTCGGCAATCGCGGCTTCGACGGACCCGCGCGGCGCGGCGATCTGGCGGGCCGCTCCCGGTGCGGCGGTGTCCAGCCCGGCGCGGGCGGCGGCATGGGTGCGGGCGGCGCTTTCAAACCCTGCACGGATCGAGCCCGCCGGCAGGTTCATCGACATCGGGGAATGGCTCATGCGCAAATTCGCCTGTCCGTGGCGGCCGCGGGATGCGGTCGCTTCGGGGCAGCATCTGCAAGCGATGTGCCAGAACGGCCCGGTGCGGGCCTAGGCAAGAACCCCTAGGCGCGGGCCGGCGCGTAAGTGGCGCGGCGGCCGCGGCGCGATCCGCCCAGCGCCTCGATGCGCGCGGCGACATTGGCGGCGAGCAGGTTGCGCACGCGACGGTTGACCTCGTTCAGCTGGCGCGCTGTCTCGGCAAGGGTGCGGGTCTCGCCGTCCAGCATCTGCGGGCCGATCGCCGCAAGTGCATCGCACAGCGTTTCCTTCTCCTGCGCGGCGCCGATCAGCCCGTCGGCATCGAGGGCGGCAAGCGCCTGCCGCTCGCGTTCGAGAACGGCAATCATCTGCCGCAGGTTGCCGGCCAGTGTGGGGACCGGCTTGGGAGCGGCGGCGCGGCGCGCGGGGACGAGGATTTCCGGCACCGGGTCAGCTCCGCTCGGGCAGCGACAGGCTGACCTGCGCGGCGATCATCGCATCGGCGATCTTGGTCGGCACCAGGGGATAGGAGCCATCGCGCAGCGCGGCCTTGATCTGCTGGACGCGCTCGGCGTCGACCGGCGGGCTGGCCGTATCGCTGGCGGCGGTGACTTCAAGGCTGATGCCCGAAGCAGCCGCGCCGGAGGTATCGGCGGCAGCAGGGCGGGGGCGCGCTTCGATCTGCGCGCGCTCGCCGGCGGTAATGGCGCGGGTGGCGCTTACTCCCGGCAATTTGCTCAGTTCGACAGAGGGCATGGGCTGTGTCCTTGGTGTGCAATTCCTGTCAGCGAGAACGGCGGCAGGAACGCGGGTTTAAGGGGGTGGTGCAAGCGGGACCTGGAAGGGGGCTCAGCCGGCGGGGATCACGGCGAGGCCGGGGCGCTCGATCCGGGCGCGCAGGCTCTCGGCCTTGCGGCTGGTGCGCACCTCGATCCACTCGCCCACCGCGCCTGCCTGCAACGCCTCGCCGGGCTGCTGGACGCTGAAGCCGCGCCCGCGCACGACGAGGGTGATGGCATCGCCGCGCTTCACCGCAGGGGCGGCGGCACGGGTGGCGGAACCCTGACCTTGCGCCGGAGCAGTGGCAACGAAGACCCGCCACGCGGTCGGCCCCGGACATTCGACCTGCACCGCAGTGCGCGCCGCCGTATGCCAGCTCACCGCAAGCGGTCCGCCGCATCCTGCCAGCCGCAGCCGGGGATCGCTCGGCCCGCGCGCGCCGCCGGGGGAACCGATGGCAGCGCCGGTGAACTCCGCCACTGCACGGTCGATCGCCGCCGGCTCGGTCGTGTCCCCGCGCGTCTGCGCCGCGGCGGGCGGATCGCACAACGGCAGCAGAATCGGCAGTACCAGCGGTGCGAACCGCCAGCCTTCGGGCCTGATCGGAGAGGTGTCCATCGCGAGCATATCCTTGTCATGGCGCGGTGTGCGCGCTCCCGGAAGCAGCAAGGGCCATGCCAAGCGCCCGCTACGCATTCTCCCCGGGTTCAGCGACGCGGTCGCTTCAGCATAAGCCGCTAGGCTGCTTCGCTTGAGGCTTCACCCCTGACTTGCGATTGTGCCCGATGGTCTTTGCTCCCGGTTTCTCCCGCTCCGCCCGCCGCCGTGCCAGCCCGGATGCCCCCGTCCCAGACGGCGAAACCCGCGCGGAAGAAGCGCGGCGCGCCCTGCTGGAGCGCATCTGCGGTTTTGTGATCTCCCATGATCTCGCCGTGACGGGCGCCAACCTTGCAATGCTGTGCGGCGCGCTTTCGGGATCGCAGCCCGAACTCGCCCGCGCGCTGGTGCAGCGCGAGCTTTCGGGCGAGCCCATCGATCAGGCCTGGCTGGATACGCTGGCCCAGCTTGATCCCGACCGCCACGACCACATTGCCGCGCTCGAAACCCTTTCGGAAAAGCTCGAATACACGCTCGAACGCTTTGCCGAGACCGCGCGCGAGGCGCAGAGCGACACGCATGAGCACCGCGATGCGATCGGCGTGCAGGTCGAAGCCTTGGGCAACCCGGCCGAACTCACCCAGGTGATCGATCTGTCGCGCGCCATGCTGGCGCGGATCGAACAGGTCGAAGCGGCCATGGCCCGCAGCGAGGTGGAGATCGACCGGCTGCGCGAAAACCTCGCCGAGGCCCGCTCCGAGGCCGATGTCGATCACCTCACCCGCCTGCCCAACCGCCGTGCTTTCGAACGGCGGCTGGTGTCCGCCGCGATCGAAGCGCGCGTCAAGGGCGAGCCGCTGAGCATCGCCTTCTGCGATGTCGACCATTTCAAGCAGGTCAATGACCGCCACGGCCATGCCGCAGGCGACCGGGTGCTGTGCGCGCTGGCGGCAAGCTTTGCCGAGATGGCGGGCGAGGCCTGTTTCACCGCGCGCCACGGCGGGGAAGAATTCGTGCTGCTGTTCGCCGGTCTCGGCAAGGAAGCTGCCAAGGGGCGGCTCGATGCGATCCGTCGCGCACTGGGCGCGCGGGTGTTGATGAACCGCGACACCGGCCAGCCGTTCGGGAAGATCACGTTTTCGGGCGGGGTCGCCGAGGTGACCGGGGATGCTGACACCCGCAGGGCGTTGGCCCGCGCGGACGAGGCTTTGTACCGCGCCAAGCAGCAGGGCCGCAACCGGATCGAGCTGGGCTGATCTAGGCCCCGCTGCCAGTCTCGCCCGCTTCTGCCACCTGCGCATCATAGGCGAGGCTGGCGTAGAGGTCGGGCTCTTTCCCCACGGTGATGATCGTGCGCACCCGCGCTCCGGCTCCGCGCGCCTCGACGGCGAGCGCAGAGGCGCGGGCCCAGGCTTCGGCCTCGCCGCCGGGAGCGTGGGTGGCGAAGATCGTCAGGGTTGTGCGCGTATCGGGCGCTTGTGATGCAAGCCAGCGGCCAAGGCCGGGGCCGCCGGGCACCGGGCGGAACAGCGCCTGCGCCGGGGCGATCTCCGGACGGGGCTCCCCGGGTTCGGTCTCTTCCCGCACTGCGCGCGCGGCAAGGCGCCGGCCTGTCTCGGCCTCGGCGGCGGGCAAGGCGGACAGCGTCAGCAGGAACAGGATCAGCGCCAGATCGGCGAGGATCAGCTGCCAGCCATGCCCTCCCCGCGCCGGGCCGGTGCCGGCGGCATGTGCGACCGCGCGGCTCATGCGACACCTCGCAGGTGCGCGCGGCGGGCCTGCGCGGCGGCCTCTGTCCCGCCGATCTGGGCGATGAACCATTCGGCCAGCGCATCACGCTCCTGCGCGTCGGCAAGGCCCCGTCGCTCGACAGCACTCGCCAGCGGGAAGCACACCAGATGCGCGATCAGCGCACCGTAAAGCGAGGTGAGCACGGCGGTCGAAACCGCTGTCATGATCACGGCCGTGGCGTTGACGCCTTCTGCGGAAGGCGCGAGCTGGGTCAGGCCGTAGAGGGTGCCGATCAGGCCGAACACCGGGGCCAGTTCCCCCGCGCAGCCGAACACCTGTGCCGCGCCGATGCGGCGGGCTTCATCCAGCGCGCGTTCGGCACGCCGGATCGTGCCCAGCGGATCGAGGGTGCCGTGGCGCAGGTAGCTCTCCACCATCAGGCCCAGCGTGCGATCGGGCGGCAGGGCGGGATCGGCGCGGCGCGGGCCATCGCGCTGGATCGCCCCGAGCGCAAGCGCGAGCGCCTTGCGGTTCGCCTCGGCCGCGAAGCCTCCGCCCAGCAGCGCGCCTGCGCAGCGCAGCGCGGCGCCGAAATCGCGCCACCCGCAGCGCGCGACCGTGGCGAGCACCGTCCCCGCAACGACGATCGCCAGCGCGGCGGGATCGAACAGCGATGACATCGTGGGCGACATGGGATCCCTCCTGCTGGTTACGGGTCGCAGAACGGCCGCCCCCTTGCCGGATTAAGCGCAATGGCAATGCGGCAGGGGTTTGCCCCGATACCGCGCAGCAAGCGGCAAAAGCCTGCCGCCTGCTGCCGCAGCGCCCCTTTTCCGGCGGGCGATCTGCGGTTTGGCACGCTTCCTGCTGAACCGGCTGCGAACCCCGCGGGCCTGCCCCGCCGCACTTGAGGAGGCTCCATCTGTGAACGAGCGACTTTTCGGTATCCACGGCGCCGCGCTGACCCTGCGATCGCAGCGCATGGGGGTGATCGCGTCCAACATCGCGAATGCCGCCACCCCCGGCTACAAGGCGCGCGACATCGATTTCAACGCCGCGCTCGACGCCCGGCTCGCCAGCGCGCGCGGGGCGGTGACGACCCCCGGCGGCGATGCGCGGATGCTCTACCGTGCCCCGACCATGCCCTCGCTCGATGGCAACACGGTCGAACTCGGGCGCGAACAGGTCGCCTTCGCCGAAAACGCCGTGGCCTATTCGGCGACGCTCAGCTTCGTGCAGGGCAAGGTCAACACCATCACCCGCGCGCTGAAGGGCGAGTGAGGCCGATGCCCGATCGCACCCCCATGACCCTGTTCTCCATGACCACCCGCGCGATGAGCGCGCAGATGGTGCGGATGAACGCGGCGACATCGAACCTCGCCAATGCCGGCTCGGTCTCCACCACCGAGGAAGGCGCCTATCGCCCGATCCGCGCAGTCTTCGCGACCGAGCTCGACAAGGCTTCGGGCCTTGCCGGAGTGACCAGCAGCGGTCTGGTGCGCGCCGAAACTGCAGCCACCAAGCGTTACGATCCCTCACACCCGCTCGCCGACAAGGACGGCAACGTCTTCGAAGCGCCCGTCGATGAGACTGCCGAGATGGTCGAGATCATGGAGAGTTCGCGCCAGTACCAGAACCTGGTGCAGGCGCTCCAGACCGCCAAGCAGCTGATGCTCGAAACCCTGAGGAGCCAGTGATGACCACCACCACCAACACGTCCCTTGCCCCCGCGGCGCAGACCACGCTCGACCGGCTCAACACGCCGTCCCGCCTGACCGGCGCCACGCAGACGCTCGGCCAGGCCGATTTCCTCAAGCTGCTGACCACCCAGCTTTCGCAGCAGGACCCGCTCGAGCCGACCGACAACAAGGAGATGCTGGCGCAGATGGCGCAATTCTCCGCGCTGGCCGCGCAGACCGAGAGCGGCGCCACGCTCGAGGAAATCTCGACCAAGCTCGACCGACTGATCGCCGCGCAGGAGGCCATGACCCGCCGCCTTGCCGCTGTCCCGCAACCCTGAACTCCCCTTACCCGAGAAGGATAAAGCCCCATGTCGTTCTTCACTTCGCTGTCCGGCCTGCGCAACGCCGAAACCGATCTGCGCGTCATCGCCAACAACATCGCCAACGCCGAAACGGTGGGCTTCAAGAAAAGCTCGGCGCAGTTTGCCGATCTGGTCGCAACCGGTTCCGCCACCGATCCGCGCCGCGCGCCGGGCATCGGTGCGACGATTGCCGGGATCACGCAGGACTTCGTGCTCGGCCCGCTGGAACAGACCGGTCGCGCGCTGGATCTGGCGATCGATGGCGACGGGTTCTTCGCGCTGTCCAATCCCATCTCGGGCGATGTCGCCTATTCGCGCAACGGCAATTTCCGCCTCACCGCCGTGGGCGAGCTGGAGGACAGCTGGGGCAACCGCCTGCAAGCCTATCCGGTCGATGCGGCGGGCAATGCGACCTCGACCGTGCCGGCCGATGTCAATGTGCCGATCACCAACGGCGCAGGCTCGACGCTGGCCAACGTCACCATCAACGTGCGCGGGATCGTGATCGCCGCTTTCGCCGATGGCAGCACCGAGCCGGTCGGGCAGGTCGCGCTGGCGACCTTCCCCGCGCCCAACGGTCTGCGTTCGATCGGCCAGACCAAGTGGCAGGCGACCGGTGAATCCGGCGCGGCCGTGTTCGGCAATCCGGGCATCGGCACCTATGGCGAGATGATCAGCGGCGCGCTGGAGCGGTCCAACGTCGATCTGGCCGAGGAAATGGTCGCCCTGCTCACCGCGCAGCGCAACTTCCAGGCCAATGCCCGCGCAATCGACACCGCGACGCAGATTTCCACCACCGTCATCAACCTGCGTCAGCAGTAAGGGGCTGACCGGTGGACCGTCTGATCTACACCGCCCTGACCGCGATGAACGCGGCGATGGACCGGCAGCGGGTGGTGGCGAACAACCTCGCCAACGCCTCTACGCCGGGCTTTCGTCAGGAAATCTTCGCGGTCACCGCGGCGACGCTGAAGGACGGCTCGCTGGAGGCCCGCGCCATGGCGCGCGGCAATGTGCGCGGCGCCGACATGAAGGCGGCCCGCGTGGTGCCGACCGGCAATCCGCTCGATGTGGCGATGGAGGGCAAGGCGCTGATCGCCTTTCAGGCCCCCGACCGGCAGGGCGAGGTCTATTCCCGGCGCGGCGATCTGCGCGTGGGCGCAACCGGCCTGCTGGAGAACGGCGAGGGGCTGGCGGTGCTCGGCGAAAGCGGGGCGCCGATTACCGTGCCCCCCGGCTTTGCGATCAGCTTCGCGGCTGATGGCACCGTGCTCGCCACCGATCCTTCCGCGCCCAATGGCGCTGCCGAGCCGGTTGACCGCATCCGGCTGGTCAACCCCGAAGGCAGCCCGCTGGCCAAGGGGATCGACAGCTTCCTGAAGGTGCCGGGCGCCAATGGCGGCACCGGCGTACTGCCCCCCGATCTGACCGCCCGCCTCACCCCCGGCGCGCTCGAGATGTCGAATGTCGAGACCGCCGATACGCTGGTGCAGATGATCGAGGCGCAGCGCGCCTTCGAACAGCGCGCCAAGATCATCGCCACCGCCGGCACGCTCGATGAAGCGGGCAGCGGGCTGATGGCGCTGCGCTGACCCCAATTCCACGGAGACCGTAAGACATGCCCACTTCCGCCCTTCACGTCGCACGCACCGGCCTTGAGGCACAGGATGCGCGGATGCGCGTCATCGCCAACAACCTCGCCAATATCGGCACCACCG
>VFQO010002293.1_pt1 | contig 12003 bp, 12 predicted proteins | sample 3512331 | NCBI WGS metagenome assembly VFQO01 (sample SAMN10412371, study PRJNA504923) | tailings metagenome | isolation source: Replicate 3 from Balatoc abandoned mine | place: Philippines: Itogon, Benguet | collected 2017-08-28
GGCACGCCGCTGAGCCGGGCACTCGACACCCTCAGCCTTGCCGCCATGCTCACGGTCGTGCTGTCGGGACTGGCTGTCGCGCTGGCCGCTGGTCGTCATGTCCGCCGCCAGACCGACGCCGTCGCGCTGATGCGCTGTCTGGGCGCCTCACGGCAGGAGCTCAAACGTCTCTACGGCATGCAGCTGTTCGTCATCTGGCTGGCCGCCCTGCTGCTGGGTGGTGGCCTGGGTGCGCTGGCCTCGGCACTGCTGTTCCAGGTGCTGCAGGGCCTGCTGCCTGACATCGGCCAGGTGTTCGCCTGGCAGGCGCCGCTGCTCACCGGCATGGCCACGGCCAGCCTGACCCTGGTCGGCTTCGCGCTGCCGGCCCTGCTCAATCTGCTCCAGGTGTCGCCGCTGCGCGTGCTGCGGCGCGATCTGCTGCCCATGCCGCCGCGCCTCTGGCTGATCACCGCGCTGGCCATGGCGGCACTGGGACTGCTGCTCTGGCTCGAGACCGGCAACGCCCGGCTCAGCATCGGCGTGCTGGTTGCCGGAAGTCTGCTGGCGCTGCTCCTGGCACTGCTGCTGCGCGGCCTGCTCGCGCTGCTGCGCCGCCACGGGCAGCAGCGCCCGCTGCCATCGGTCGTGCAGGGCTTGCGCGAACTCTGGCGCCATCCGGCAGCGGCCACCACCCAGATCATGGCACTGGCACTGGGCATGGCAGCCATGCTGCTGGTGACACACATCAGCAGCAGCCTGCTCGACAGCTGGCAGAACAGATTGCCGGCAGATGCGCCCAACCAGTTTGCCCTCGGCATTGCCGACGACGAGCGCGATGCCGTGCTCGACACCCTGGCTGGCGCCGGCATTGCCCGTCCGGCGCTCTATCCGGTCATTCGCGGCCGCCTGGTTGCCATCAACGACGAGCCCGTGCAGACCCGCATCAGCAAGGAGTCTTCCGACGACGATGCACGAAGCAGCGAGGAATCACTCAACCGGGAACTCAATCTGACCGTCTCGGACAGGCTGCCGGCAGGCAATCGTCTGATCGCCGGCCGCTGGTGGGAAAATGACATCGGCGGCCAGACGATTCATCCGGTCTCGGTGGAGTCACGACTGGCAGAACGCCTTGGTCTCTCGCTTGGCGACCGACTTCGCTTTTCGCTGGCCGAAGGTGACGTGCAGGCACGTGTCAGCAGCCTGCGCGAGGTTGACTGGGACAGCTTCCAGCCCAATTTCTACATGGTTTTTCCACCTGCCGCGCTGGCCGGGTTCCCGGCCAGCTACCTGACCGGCTTTCATGTCAGGGATGACCAGCGCCAGGTGCTGAACACCCTGGTCAATGACTTTCCGGCACTGGTGCTGATTGATGTCCAGGCCCTCATGCAGCAGGTGCGCAGCCTGCTGGCACAGGTCTCGCTCGCCATCCGTGTCGTGCTGAGCTTCGTGCTGGTGGCCGGGGTGCTGGTATTGCTTGCCTGTCTGGCCGCCTCGCTGGATCAGCGTCGCGAAGAAGCCGCCCTGCTGCGCGCCCTCGGCGCAAGCCAGCGCGAACTGGCGCGGCGACTGATCTCCGAACTGGCCATGCTGGGCCTGCTGGCCGGCATGCTGGCAGCCGGCCTAGCCACGGCAGTGGCGATCATTGTGCAGACACAGGTGCTGGACATGCCGGCACAGGCAGACCCGCTGCTCTGGCTGCTGACGCCGCTGGCAGGTTCCGTCCTGGCCATGCTCGCGGGCTGGCTGGGCATGCGCCGCATCTGGACCACGCCGCCAGCGCGCGTCTTGCGCGGGGAATGATCGGCTGCTGCCGCCTCAGCCGCTGACCGCGTAGAGCACGCGCTGCTGATAGCCGGTAACGACATCCCACCAGCCTGACCATTCGGCATCGAGCGCGGCATCGCCGGTATCCAGGCGCAGCGGTCGTCCTGCCAGCTCATCGAGTTTGGCATGGGTGGCCAGCACCTGCACGCCGGCACGACCGATGCGGCGCAGCAGATCCGGTCTCAGCTGCTGGTTGCCGCGGCCGATCAGGCTGCCCTGGCCGCCGGTGGGCGACAGCAGCACCTGCATCTCGCCCTCATCGGCGAGGGTGCGCAGGGTATCGGCACTGGCATCGGCAGCCAGCAGGCGGCCATCGGCAATCACGTCGACGCCCATCAAGGTCGCCGGCAGACCCAGCGCCGCCAGCACGGCAGCCGTCGTGGTGCCCGGCCCGAGGGCATAGCGGACACCCGGCTGCAGGCGTTCCAGCACATCGGCGACAATCTCCGCCACCACCAGCTCCTCGACCTCGCGGCCTGAGCACTTCACCTGCTGCAGATAGCGCGGCTCCACCGGCACCCGCATCTCGCCATAATGGCGCGCGCGCACCCGCCCCTGCTGCAGTCCGGACTCGTCGATGTCACGGACCTCGGCCACCTCGACACTGACCCACTGGCCGTCACGCAGCAGCTGCAGCACGGCGGCGGCGGCCTGGGGATTGATGGCAAACACCCCGGAATGCATCTTCACGCCTGCCGGAATGCCCAGCACCGGCACCTGCAGGCCGATGGCCGCGCAGACATCGCGCGCGGTGCCGTCGCCACCGGCAAACAGCAGCAGGTCAACACCCGCTGCCTGCAGTGCCCGGGCCGCACGCCGGCTGTCATCCGCCACGGTGTGCTCGGGCAGCGACAATGGCAGCACCTCGGCAGCGATGTTCGCCTGGCGCAGCACGTGCTCGCCCATCGCACCCGCCACCGTGAGCCAGTGCAGCGGTCGCCGGCTGCACGCCTCTCCACGCTGCAGGACAGACAGCATGTCCAGCACCCGCTGCTGAGCCGGCGCCAGCCCGGCGGCCGCCTGCGCCTGCAGCTGCTCGCGCAGCGCTGCGGGCAGCTCGTCACTGCCCTTGAGCGCCAGCGGGCCGCCGGCACCGGCATAGGGGTTCACCAGCAAACCCAGCCGCAACGGACGCTCCGAAACATCCTGAAATGATTTCATAGTTGGTTACACATTACGGAGGAAAGCACAGGACAGACGCCGGGGTGCTGACTATATTGAACTCAAGGGAAGGCGACGCAGCCACCGATGAAAACGCCGCAGGGCAAGAGGACGTGACGATGATGATCCAGACCGAGAAGAGCATGAACGAGAAGCGTGTGATCGGCAATCCGTTCCAGTTTGCCATTCTGCTCGACGATCAAGGCCATGAAATCGCCATCACGGAAGAGATGATCCAGAAAGCCTGTGATGATCTCGCCAAGCGCTGCCAGTTCCCGTCGGTTCGCCACGCCGCCTGACCGCTGTTTACCCTCTGGCCTGAGTCCTCGATGACTCGGGCCTTTTGTTTTCAGATCCGCCACAGCGCATACGACGCCACCTGCTCCACCGCCTCACCCTCTGCAGACACCACCACCGCATTCAACGTGACCCGGGCCTTGCTCCTGGTCAGCAGCTGATCCCTGAGCGCAGCCAGTGCAGTGTCATCCGGCAGCATGGCCGTCGCCTTGAAGAGCTGAACGATCGGTCGACGGTAACGAATCTCGGTGTGAAAGACCGCTACCTGGCACGGCAGCCCCTGCGCCTGCGCCCACAGGGTCAGCAGCGCCCAGCCGGTCACCGTGGACAGGCTGGCCAGAGAGCCCGCGAAAGCCGTGCCCTTGTCGTTGCGATTGGGCGCCAGCGGCGCCTGCAAGGTCAGGGAATGACCGTCACACGCCTCCACCTCGACCCCCATGAATGCCAGCAGCGGCATCTCCTCGCGCATGGCCGCAATCAGTGCATCCGCGGCGGCGCGCTCAGGCAGCCTGATCGCGGCAGTCACGGCCAGACCTGCCAGAACGGCTCCGGTGTCGCGGGTGCCGCCTTGTCAGCCAGTGCCGAACCGACATAGATGAAGCCGGCAATCTGCTCCTGCGGCTGCAGCCCGAGGCCGTCGCGCACGGTGACCGAGGTCGCCATCTCGCCGGTGCGCCACATGCCGGCAAAACCCTGGTCATGTAGCATGAGCAGGAAGTTCTGCACCGATGCGCCCAGGCTCAGCCATTGCTCCCAGTCCGGAACCGTCGGATGTTCCTGGCGCGCCAGGATGGCCACCACGATCATCGGCGCACGCTGCGGCATCTGGCGCAGGCGCTGCGACTCGGCTTCGGCACGCGCCGGATCGCTGGCCGCCACCGAGGCCACGAACAGATCACCCAGACGGCTCAGACCTTCCCCCTCGATGACCAGGTAGCGCCAGGGACGCAGCAGACGATGGTCAGGGGCACGGCCTGCCGCCGCGAAAGCGAACGCCAGCTGCTCGGCGGAGGGCGCCGGAGCCCCCAGCTGCGACAGCGAACGACGCGTCAACAACGCCTCTTCAAGCTGCATGATGTACTCCTCCCGTGGCTGCGAGCAGCCGGGCACGCGTGGCCTCGGCATCGGCAACCAGACGTGCCATCAGCTCGGCACAACTGGGCACGTCATCAATAAGTCCCTGGGCCTGGCCGATGAGCTGCACGCCGCGCGCGTGATCACCGTCCTCGATGGCGACCCGGATGCGCTCGACGGCGGCACCGAAATACATCAGCTTGATCGCCTCCATCACGCCCTGTTCACGCACCGAACGCAGCACCTGCGACACCGGGGTGCGCTGTCGCCACATCAGCTGCAGCGACTGCCAGAGCGCGCGCCAGGGCGTCAGCGGCTTGCGTGCCACGGCACGGCCGGTGGGCGTGGCCATGATGCGACAGGGCATGCCGTCGAAATTGCGCGTGACCAGGGTGTCATCCACCGATTTGGCAAGCACCAGCTCACGGGTCCTGTCATGCAGCGGGCTTTCCCGGGTCATGGCCCAGCGCGTGCCCATGGCGATGGCATCGGCGCCAAGGGCCTGGGCCGCGATCAGGCCTTCGCCACCGGCAAAGCCGCCAGCGGCAATGATGGGCAATGCGGTCACGCGGCGAATGGCCGGAATCAGCACCAGAGTGGTGACATCACCACCATGCGCCGCGGCTTCATGGCCGGTGACGATCAGGGCATCGGCGCCATCGCGTTCAGCGGCCATGGCATGGCGCTCGGTGACCACGGTGGCCAGCACCTTGCCGCCATAGGCATGCGCGCGACGGCAGAGCCAGTCACCCTTGCCCAGCGAGAAGTTGATCACCGGCACCTGTTCGTCAAGTGCCACCTCGGCGTTTTCACGGGCGCCGGGCATCATCAGCGCCAGACCGATGCCGAACGGCTTGCTGGTGAGACGCTTGGCAAGCTGGATCTCGGCGCGTGCCTGCTCGGGTGTCAGGTGACCGATCTGGATCAGGCCCAGACCGCCCGCCTCGCTCACCGCGGCCGCCAGACGGGCATTGGAGACATAGGTCATGCCCGAGCACAGGAACGGGTGCTCGATGCCGAGCAGCGAGGTCAGGCGGTTGCCCTGGCTCACGTGGCCTGCTCCGGCAAGGCGCAGGCAGCCCAGCCACCGGAACGCGTCGACAGCCAGGCGGCACTCAGGGCCCAGGTCGTGTGCGCCGCCTTGCTGCCCGTGAAGACACCGGCATGGCCACCCGGCACGACATGGAAGGTCTTGTCGCGGGAGCTCACCACATCCATGATGGCCTCGGCCGCCGGTATCGACACGATAACGTCGGTTTCACCGGCAAACGCCAGCACATTGGCAGTGATGTCCGCAAAGTTTGCCAGCACGCCACCGACCTTGATGCGCCCGCGCACCATCTGGTTGTACAGCCCCATGTCGCGCATGACTTCCTGCACGGTCCCGCCCGGATAGTCCGGCATGTTGGTGAACCACTCGTTCATGGTCATGTAGCGCGCCACGTAGTCGTCATCGCCGAGGTTGCGCAGCAGTTCGATGTAGCTGGACACGACCCCCAGCGGGTTGGTCATCTTGAACATGAACGACAGCATCGGGCCCGGGATGTGGAACAGCTTGTCATCCAGGTTGTCGAGGCGGAAGCCGGTGGTCTTGCGCACGAAATGGGCCGGCTTCTCGATCAGGGCCGACAGGCGACCGCTGAGCGTCTTGTGCATGTCGACCGGGCTGGCGATGGTGACCAGGTTGAGCACCTCGCGATCCTTGCTGGAGGCCAGGTACATCAGCGACAGCAGGCCACCCATGCAGTAGCCGAGCAGGGACAGCTGCTGACTGCCGCTGTGCTTGCGAATCGCCTTCATGGCCAGCGGCATCCAGTAACCGACGTAGGTTTCCAGCGTCAGGTGCTTGTCGTCACGGTTGGGGGAGCCCCAGTCGATCAGGTAGACGTCGTAGCCATGGGCGAGGAAGTAGCGCACCAGGCTGCGGTCGGCCATGAGGTCGAAGATCCAAGCGAACACGCCCAGTGGCGGCACCAGCACGAGAGGAATGCGGTATTTCTGCTGCTGCACCGGCTGGGTCTTGCCCTCGATGACAACCTCGGTCTCGTCCAGCGGCCGGTAGTGCCGAACCGACATCAGGCCGTCACGCAGGATGGTTTCGTAGGCAGACAGGTCCTGGAGCATGTAGCGCTCCTTGTGGCGGCGGCTGTCGGTGAGCTTGCGCGCCATCGCCACGCCGGTTTCGGCATACTGTCGCGCCCGCGACAGCAGATTCACTCGCGCCATGTGCTGGCTCTCCCGCAAATGCAACTAATACGTTCGTACCATTATAGAAATGCCATGGGCCGCGCTATTGACCTAGGCAACGCCATTTCCTGTCACTGCGACCATACCGGATAATCGGTGTAACCGGCCGGCCCCGGACTGTAGAACGTCGCCGGATCCGCCGCGTTCAGCGGCGCACCCGCCCGGATACGGGCTGGCAGGTCGGGATTGGCGAGAAACGGGACGCCGAATGCCACGGCATCCGCCTGTCCGCTTGCCACGGTGGCGGCCGCCTCTTCGGCACTGTAGCCCATGTTGGTGACCAGCACGCCCTGCCAGGCAGCGCGTACCGGCGTCAGCACATCGCCCTTCTGCTGGTTGTAGAAATCACCACGCATGAGGTGCAGATAGGCCAGCCGGAAACGGTTGAGCTCGCCGGCCAGCCACCCCGCGAGGCCGACCGGATCGCTGTCGCGCATGTCGTTGTAGCTGTTCAGCGGCGACAGACGCAGCCCGACACGATCGCTGCCCCAGACCGCGATCACCGCCTCCAGCACCTCGAACAGGAAGCGCGCACGCTTCTCGCGGGTACCGCCATAGCCATCCGTGCGCTGGTTGCTGCCATCGCGCAGGAACTCGTCAATCAGGTAGCCGTTGGCGCCATGCACCTCGACGCCATCAAAGCCGGCCGCCATGGCCTGGCGTGCGGCATGCGCGAAGCCCTCGACGATGCCGGGAATCTCCGCCTCCTCAAGGGCCCTGGGCGTGACATAGGGCACCTTGCCGTTGGGTGTGTGCACGGTGTCGTTGGTGATGGCCAGCGCACTGGGCGCGACCGGTTGGCGCCCGTCATTGAGGTCGGGATGGCAGGCGCGACCGCCGTGCCAGATCTGCAGCACGATGCGGCCACCGGCAGCGTGCACGGCGTCGGTGACCAGCCGCCAGCCGGCAACCTGGGCATCGCTGTGCACGCCAGGCTCGCGCCAGAACGCCGAGCAGCCAGGCATGGCCATGGTGGCTTCGGCGATGAGCAGGCCGGCGCTGGCGCGCTGGGCGTAGTGCTCGGCCATAAGGGCATTGGCGAGATGCTCCTCGCCAGCGCGACAGCGTGTCAGCGGCGCCATCCAGATGCGGTTGGCGGCCTGCAGGGCACCGGCTTGCAGGGGCTGGAACAGCGACGACAGATCAGACATGGGGACTCCCGGACAGTGTTGAGGACGCTGCGACACAGACTAAACAGTCGCTGCATGCCTGCAAAGCCCACACTGCACGCAAAGCGCACACCGGCACACACGTCACCGCCCACTGCCCGTGCGTGCCAACTTCTGCTTTACTCGGCGACTGGTCCTTTTTCCTGGAGATGCGTGATGGCAACAACAACCCTGCATGGCAACCCGGTCCGGGTCGACGGAACCCTGCCCGTCCGTGGTGACACCGCCCCAGCCTTTGCGCTGGTCAGGAACGATCTGTCCGATGCCACGCTGGCCAGTTTCGGCAGCCAGCGCAAGATCCTCAACATCTTCCCCAGCGTCGACACTCCGACCTGCGCAACCTCGGTACGCCAGTTCAATGCCCGCGCCTCTGGCCTCGACAACACCGTTGTGCTCTGCATCTCGGCTGACCTGCCGTTCGCGCAGGCCCGCTTCTGCGGTGCCGAAGGTCTGGATCGCGTGATCAACCTGTCAACGCTGCGTGGTCGCGAGTTTCTGCGCGATTACGGCGTCGCCATTGCCGACGGCCCGCTGGCCGGCCTGGCAGCACGTGCCGTGGTCGTGCTCGATGGCGACAATCGCGTGCTGCACAGCGAGCTGGTCAGCGAAATCGCCAACGAGCCTGACTACGCTGCCGCACTGGCCGTGCTGGGCTGATCAGGCGGATGACACACGAACCCGCCTTCGTGCTGCGCGCCGGCGCGCAGGCCAGGCAGCTGCTGGAACAGCAGGGACTGACCCCGGACAGCCTGGCTGCCCTGGGTGCACCGGCCGGCGGCCCCAAGTTCCTGGTCATCGCCGCCCTCGACCGTTTCCTGTTCGGCGACTGGCTGCCGCAGCGGCGCTCGCCCCTGCCCGCCTTCGGCGCGTCGGTGGGGGCCTTCCGCCTGGTGGCGGCAGCACACCGTGATCCGGTGGCGGCGATCGACAGGCTGGTGGCGGCTTACTGCGCCCAGCACTACCGGGAACGGCCCGATGCTGCCGAGATCACCCGCCAGGTACGCGGCATTCTCGATGCCACCCTGAATCACGATGACATCGAGCATGTGCTGGCACACCCCTGGCTGCAGCTGAACCTGATCACCGCGCGCTGCCTGGGCCTCGCCGCCAGCCATCAGCCGGCCGTGCAGGCGATCGGCTTTGCCCTGGCCTTCGTCAACAACCTGCGCCACCGCCGTCGCCTGTCCGCCTCGTTCGAGCGCTGCCTGTTCCACAACCAGCAGCGTCCGGCCGACATTCTGCTGCCGGACAGTTTCCGCAATCACGTGATACGTCTGACCCCTGACAACCTGGCGGCAGCGACGCTGGCCAGCGGCAGCATCCCGCTGATGATGCAGACCGTGCGTGACATTCCCGCCGCGCCACTGGGCGCACACATCGATGGTGGTCTCATCGACTACCACATGGACCTGCCGCTTCGGGAGTCGCCATCCGGCCTGCTGTTCATTCCGCATTACGAGCAGCGCGTGGTGCCTGGCTGGTTGGACAAGGGTCTGCGTCACCGTCGTGCCCGACATGTCGAGCGCATGCTGGTGCTGTCGCCGAACCCGGCGCTTGTCGCCCGGCTGCCCGGCGGCAAGATTCCCTGCCGCAAGGATTTCAGCGGCTACAAGGGCCGTGACAGCGAGCGCCTGCAGGCCTGGCAGGCCGCACTGTCACTGGGCGAGCGGATTGCCGACGAGTTCCGCGACATGCTGGCGCGCGCTGATGTCATGACCCGCCTGCAGCCGCTCTGACCGGCTCAGTGGCGGATGTTGGCAACCAGATAATCGAGCAGCAGCCGGACGCTGGGCAACAGGCCCCGGCGTGACGGAAACACCGCATGCACGATGCCGCTGCGCGGCGCCCAGTCCGGCAGCACCTCGCAGAGCTCACCGGCATCCAGCGCCTGGCGCGCGATGATGGTGGGCAGCTGGACCACGCCCAGACCGTGCATGGCGGCAATGCGCAAGGCCGTCATGTCCTCGGTCACCAACCTGGGCTGATGCCGTATCAGGCGGGACTCGCCGTTGACGGACTCCAGGCACCAGACATGCTCTCCGACCGTGCCCCAGTCCATGCTTGGCAGCCCCTGCAGATCCTCGGGTTGCCGGATTGGCGGATGACGCGCCAGCAGGTCGGGGCTGGCGAGCAGGCGCTGAGGACTTTCGCAGAGCACCCGCATCACCAGGTTACTGTTTTCCAGCGGTGGAAAGCGTACGCGAAGGGCCAGATCCAGCCCCTCGGCCAGCACGTCGACACGGCGATTGGTGGCTTCCAGCTGCACGACTATCTTGGGATGACGCACCATGAACTGGCTGATCAGCTCGGCGATGTTGTAGTGCAGCAGCGTGATCGGGCAGCTCATGCGCACGATGCCCTGCGGCTCGCCCTGATGACGGGCGATCACGTCACGTGCGCACTCCGCTTCCACCTGCATGGCCACGCAGTGTTGATAGAACTCGCGCCCCAGTTCCGTGACCGAGAAATGTCGGGTGCTGCGCTGCAGCAGGCGCACGCCGAGACGCTCCTCAAGCTGGCTGATGCGACGGCTGAGCGTTGACTTGGGCAGATTCAGGGCCCGGCCGGCAGCGGCAAAACCGCCGTGATCCACCACCTGTGCGAAATAGAGATAGTCGTTCAGATCATCCATGGTCGTTCCATCAGCGCAACACTGATACTCATATGTTCTGTCTTGTCCAATACATGTCCAGTGATTAATGTCTTTCGCACGGCTTTTTTGCAAGCATGGATGGAACAGCAAAAAGACCAGACAGTCATCGGAAAATACCCCCAATCGACAGGAATACGACCATGAGCTTTACCTACAAGCGTCTCGACAAGAACAATGCCGCTGTCCTGCTGGTCGACCATCAGGCCGGCCTGCTGTCACTGGTGCGCGACATCGATCCCGACAAGTTCAAGAACAGCGTGCTGGCCCTGGCCGATCTGGCCAAGTACTTCCAGCTGCCGACCATCCTCACCACCAGCTTCGAGACTGGCCCCAACGGCCCGCTGGTGCCGGAACTCAAGGCCCTGTTCCCGGATGCGCCCTACATCGCCCGTCCCGGCAACATCAACGCCTGGGACAACGAGGAGTTCGTCAAGGCCGTCAAGGCTACCGGCAAGAAGCAGCTGATCATCGCTGGTGTCGTGACCGAGGTCTGCGTGGCTTTCCCGTCGCTGTCGGCGATTGAGGAAGGTTTCGATGTCTTCGTGGTGACCGATGCTTCCGGCACCTTCAACGAACTCACCCGCGACTCCGCCTGGCGCCGCATGGAAGCCGCCGGCGTGCAGCTGATGACCTGGTTCGGCGTGGCTTGCGAGCTGCACCGCGACTGGCGCAATGACATCGAGGGTCTGGGTGCGCTGTTCTCGAAGCACATCCCGGACTATCGCAACCTGATGACCAGTTACGACGCATTGACCAGGAAGTGATGCGACAACACGTTGGATGACGCTGGCGGCGGAGAATTCCGCATGCACCGCCGCCATGCGACACTAGTGTCATGACCGGCGCTGGTCAGGGGCATCCCGATTGCCCGCCAGCGCCCGGCCACGCCACTTTTCAAAACCAGACGACACCATGACTTCTGACGCAAAAAGCCTCTCCGTCGCCCCCATGATGGAAAAAGCAGATTTAATAAAAAAATCAGTGCTTTGAATTACTTCGTGTGCAGTATTTGCACACATTTTTGGGCACGATTTTCTGCGATTTTTTGCGCTGGGCTACGCTTGAAAGGTGGTCCAGTCCCCACACTCTTTGGGAGCGCTCGACCAGTCAATTTGACAGGCTATTTGAAGACATTCTCTGCGCCCACATCACGCGGATGACGCATCGCCGAAGCGATCAACGCCATGTCCTCTTCGCTGACCCCATGCTCACCGAAGTAAACCCTCCACTCCCTCACCACCGAACAAATCCGGTCGATGATCGTCATGGCCTCATCGCGAGACAGACCAAACGCCCGGTGAGACGACATGGCATTGGTGAGCGTCGCCAGACGCCCCTCCATGCCGACCCCCAGATGCAACTGGCGCTCTGTCGCGAGGCTAGGTGCGGGCAACACGTCATAGAGGGGCGACAGACGCCAGCAACCGGTTGCCTCATCATGCAGAAAACCGTGGTTGCGCAGATGGTCATCGTTGTTGCTGACCAGGATATTGAAGACCATGCGACTGAACAGCTCGGTCTGGTCCCTGGCGATCTGTCCACGTACCCCATGGCTGGCCAGGGCGGCGGACAGATCCATATAGCTCCTGTGGGGAG
>VFQO010002295.1_pt1 | contig 11993 bp, 12 predicted proteins | sample 3512331 | NCBI WGS metagenome assembly VFQO01 (sample SAMN10412371, study PRJNA504923) | tailings metagenome | isolation source: Replicate 3 from Balatoc abandoned mine | place: Philippines: Itogon, Benguet | collected 2017-08-28
AGGCGCTGACGAAGTGCGTCTGGATCGGCGCGAGCCGCGGCCAGATCGACGAGTTCAAGGAAACGCAGGCCGCCGACCTTCGCGTCAAGGCTCGCTTCTCCACGCTCGAAGCTGAAATCGCCCGCATCGGCGGTGACTGGCGCCGCGTGCTGCGCCAGCAGGCCCGCGAGAAGAAGATGCTCGAAGAACTCGGGCTCGTGCCGACCGCTGCCGAACTGGCGGCGCAGGCGGCCGGCGCTGCCGGGCCGCAGAACAACAACGAGGAAACCGAATGAATCCTGCCCTTGGCTTGCTCGGGCGCATCGCCGCCGAGCCCATGCTGGTTGCTCCGAGCTTCACGGCGCTCGGCGAGACCGTGCGCCACATGCTCGATACGCCTTTCAACGCCGGCGTGTCGGCGCTTGACGAACAGAGTGAAGACTTCCTCACTTCGTTCTGCGCCGCCTACGGCGACCCGCGCAGCGAGCGGAAGCCCTACGCCCAAGTCGGCGACACGGCGATCGTCCCCGTCCACGGCACCCTCATCAACCGCTTCAACTCGTCGTGGGGCTTCGTCACCGGCTACCAGTACATCGAGGGCGCACTGGCGGCGGCGATGGATGACGCCAGCGTCTCGCGCGTCGTGATGGACGTGGACAGCTACGGCGGTGAGGCCGCTGGCGCGTTCGAGCTTTCCGACACGATCCGCCAGATGCGCGGCAAGAAGCCGATGATGGCGCTGGTGAATACCGCCGCCTACTCGGCGGCTTACGCCGTGGCGTCGGCGGCGGACTCGATCGTCGCCACGCCGTCTGGCGGCGCCGGCAGCATCGGCGTCGTCACGATGCACGTCGATTTCTCGAAGGCGCTGAAAGAGGCCGGAATCACGGTCACGCACATCTACGCCGGCAAGCACAAGGTGGACGGCTCCCCCTACCGCCCGTTGACAGAAGAAGTGCGGGACTCTATTCAGGCCCGCATTGACAAGACGTATTCCGTGTTTGTTCAGCGCGTTTCGACGAACCGGGGCATGACTGAAAAAGCAGTGCGAGATACCGAGGCCCGTACCTACGACGCCGAGGACGCGATGAAGTTGGGCCTGATCGACGCCGTGGCCCCGCCGAAAGAGGCGTTTGCGGCGTTCACCACCGGGTCGTATGGCCCTCGCAAGAAGGACAAGATGAGCATGAGCACCGAGAACGAGAAGCCGGCCAATGCCGACGCCGGTGCCGCCGCTGCCGCCCCGGTCGAGAAGCCGGAAGCTGCTGCGCCGGCCGCCGAGGACAAGACCGCCGCCGTGGTCGCCGAGCGCGAGCGCGTGAAGGCCATTCTGTCGTGCGACGAGGCCAAGAATCGCGGTGACCTCGCCAACCACCTGGCGTTGAGCACCGACCTGTCGGTAGAGGCCGCGAAAGGCATCCTCGCCGCCGCGCCGAAGATTGAAACCAAGCCCGCCGCCTCGGGTGCCGCTTTCGCGGCTGCGATGGCGAAGGGCAACCCCGAAGTCGGGCCGGGCGCTGGCGATGCGTCCGCCGATGAGAAGGAAGATGTGGTTTCCCGCATCAACCGGAACCATGCCCTCGCCACCGGCCGCAAGCTGGACACCAAGTAACACCCCTTCAACCTGAGAGACCCAGCCATGACCACTCTCGCTTCGTCCAACCTCGCCGCCGGTACGTTCACGCCCGACCAGCGTTACGCCGGTGATGCGGACCTGATTTCCAACAACTTCACCTTGGCCGCCGGCCAGAACCTCGCCGACTTGGCGGTCTGCGGTCGCATCACCGCGTCGGGCCTGCTGACGCTGTGCAACCCCGGTGCTGTGGATGGTTCGCAGGTTCCGGTCGCCATCCTCGTCGAAGCCACCAACGCCGTCTCGGACACGGCCGCGGCCTTCTACGTCGCCGGCGAGTTCAACATCGACCAGTTGACGTGGCACCCGAGCTTCAACACGGACGCGCTGCGTCTCGCCGCCTTCGGCGTGAACGGCTCGCTCATCATGCGCAAGCCGGGCTACTCCGGCTGATCCACTGACCATCACGAGACCGGAGTAGTCACATGACCATCCAGCTTTACGACACCCACGAACTGATGGGCGTGATCCGCACGATCAAGCCCGTCAACACGTTCTGGCTCAACCTCTGCTTCCCGCGCGCCCAGACGTTCGACAGCGAGTTCATCGACTTCGACTTGCTGGATCGCGGCCGCCGCCTCGCGCCCTTCGTCGCCCCGACCGTGGGCGGCAAGGTCATGCGTCAGCAGGGCTACACCACCAAGCGGTTCACCCCGGCCTACATCAAGCCGAAGTTCGTCGTCGACCCGCGCCGCACCATCAAGCGTCTCGCCGGCGAGGCGTACACCGGCACGCTCTCCCCGCAGGCCCGCCGCGACGCGATCGTGGCCGAACTGTTGCAGGAAGGGCAGGACATGATTACCCGCCGCATGGAGTGGATGGCGGCCAACGCCGTCATCAACGGCACCATCACCGTGTCGAGCCCCGACTACCCGGCTGTCACCGTCGACTTCGGCCGCGCGGCGAACCAGACCATCACGCTCACCGGCGTGAACCAGTGGGGCCAGGCCGGCATCAACCCGGTCACGCTGCTGGAGCAGTGGGCCGAGCGCGTCGCCGAGGCGTCGGGCTTCCTGCCGACCGAAGTCGTGATGGGCGCCGAAGCCTGGCGCGTCTTCTCGGCGGACACCAACGTCCGTCAGGCGCTCAACCAGGACTTCCGCGGCGGCTCCGCCTCGCTGAACGTCTTCGAGCCGGCTCCGCTGGCCCCGGCGAACCCGTGGGCGATGCGTGGCTCGATCGGCCCGTTCCGCATCTGGACCTACAACGACCTGTTCGACAACGATGCCGGCACCCCGCAGCCGCTTCTGGACTCGAAGACGGTCGTGATGGTCTCGCCGGGCGGCCTCGAAGGCGTGCGCGCCTACGGTGCCATCCTCGACCCGCACAACAACTACCAGCCGACCGAGGTCTTCGCGCGCAACTGGATCGAGAACGATCCGGCCGCCGAGTTCCTGATGATGCAGTCGGCTCCGCTGACGGTCGTCGCCCGCCCGAACGCCTCGCTCTCGGCGCGCGTCCTGGTGTAACCCGAACGGCCCGGCGGTTCGCCGCCGGGCCTACCCTGGTAGAAGGAAAATCCCATGTCCCTCAAGAAAGTGAAGGTGCTCAAGGGCATCCTCGTGGCTGGCCTCGACACCATCGAAACCGGCGGCGAAGTCGCCATCGCGGCCGACGAAGCCGAGAAGCTGGCCGAAGCCGAGATCGTCGAGATCGTCGTCGACGAGAAGCCGGCCAAGGCCGAGAAGAAGGCCAAGGACGACCTGTGAGCCTCTGGCAACGCCAGAAGGACGAAGCGCAACTGGCGGTTCACCGCCAGTTCGCGCTTTCGGCCACCTACACCCCGCCGGGTGTCGGCGCTTCGCCTGTGGTGGTGCATGTGCGCCACCACACGCGAGTCGCTGCGTATGGCGATCTCGACCGCGAGGGCTTCGCACAGACGGTCGACGACATCAACGCTGTGATGATCGACTCCTGCGAGGTCGTGCCTGAGAAGCGCGGCGTCATCGAGTTTGACGACGGCCGCCGCTACAAGATCGACCTGGTGCAGCCGACGACGGGCCGCTTCGTCCGCTGCGACGTGGCCGGTCTGCGGAGCGCCTGATGGCTCGCGCGATCGTCAGCGTCGACATCGAGAACTTCGCGCCGCTCACCCGAGCCTTCCGCGAAGCTCCGGCCAATGCGCGTGAGGCCGCGCGGCGCGCGGTGAACCTTGCTGCGGAGCGCGGTCGCACCCTGGGGGCAGCGGCGATGCGCAAGCAGATCAACCTGACGCCCGGCTACCTGAGTGATCGACTCTCGGTCACGAAGCGCGCGACGCTCTCCGACCTCTCGGCGGACGTGACCGGCCGCGACCGCCCGACCTCGCTCGCTCGTTTTGCAGTCAACCGCGGCGACGCCAAGAAGCGCCTGCCCGGTCGGCTCAAGATCAAGCCCAACGGCACCGCGCGACTGGCGCGCGGGACTTTTCTTGTGCCGCTCAAGAAGGGTCGCGCCGAAAGCGGCAACGTCGGCCTCGCGATTCGCTTGCCGCTCGGCGGTCAAGTCCGCGGCCGCAAGCGCGGCAAGGCGGGCTTGGTGCCGTTCGGCAAGGCCGGCAAGACGACGCGCGCCTACCTTCTCTACGGCCCGAGCATCGACCAGGTGTTCGACAAGACCCGCGACCAGATCGCACCCGGCGTTGGCCGTGCCCTCGAACTGGAGGCGTTGCGTCAGCTTCGCGTCCTCGGAGTAACCCGTGGCTGATTCCAAGCGTCTGCACGTTCTCAAGCGCCTGACCGCTTTCATCGAAGGCATCACGGTCGCCAATGGCTACGATCACGACCTCGCGGGCCGCGTGTCGCGCGGCTTGAGCCTCGTCTCCGCGGAGACGCCGCTGCCGTGGGTCAACATCATCGAGAACCTCAATCCCGACCGCGACCCGATGGAGGCCGGCGCCGGCCTCGTGCAGCAGGACGATTGGGTTCTGCTGATTCAGGGCTGGGTCGAAACCGACGAAGACGACATCTATCCGACCGACAAGGCGCACGCGCTGATGGCGGATGTGAAGCGCCGTCTGTCGCGTATTATCGACCCCGGCGACCCGACAAGCCGCAACCCCGACTACCACCTCGGGGGAGACATCGATGGTTTCCTCTGCGAGCCGGGCGTTGTCCGGCCCCCGGATGAAATCTCAAGTACCGCCTACTTCTACCTGCGCGTGGTGGTGGAGTTGGTGGAGCATCTGGACGACCCGAGTCGGCTGGATTAAACAACGCGCGGTTTCTTCCCCAACCACAGGTGTACGACTATGACGCAGAAACAGTACGTCCTCGGGCGCGGCGAACTCTACTTCGACCGGATGCTCCCGAATACCCGCACGCTCACCGGCGAGCGTTTCATCGGCAACGTGACCGCCTTCAACGTGGCGATCGAGTCGGAGACGCTGGATCACTTCGACAGCACGCAGGGCATCCGCCAGAAGGATGACTCGGTGCTGCTCCAGATCAACCGCACCGGCGCCATCACGACCGACAACATCAACTCGGACAACCTCTCGCTGTTCGTCCAGGGCTCCGCGGCGACCGTCACGCAGACCTCGACGCCGGTGGTGGACTTCCCGATCAACTCGATCGTCCGCGACCGCTGGTATCAGCTTGGTCAGACCCCGGCCAACCCCACCGGCGTGCGCAACGTCTCGGCGGTCACGGTCACGGGTCCGGGCGGCATGCCGATCTACACGCTCAACACGGACTTCACGCTGGACGCCGCGCTGGGCCGCATCCACATCCCGGACACCTCGACGATTCCGGTCGGCGCGAACATCCTCGTGGACTACACCCCGGCTGCGGGCACGCGCGATCGCATCTCGTCGGCCTCGCTGGGTTCGATCGACGGCGCCCTGCGCTTCGTCGCTCGCAACCCGAAGGGTCCGGTGCGCGACGTGTACATCCCGTACTGCTCGCTCACCCCGTCCGGCGAACTGAACTTCATCGGCGAAGAGTGGTTGGCGATGGCGTTCAACCTCGAAATCCAGAAGCTCAACGACACCACCGAAGCCATCTACATCGACGGCCGCCCGGCGTAACCCGCTGGGGTGAGTAACCCCGGCACCGATGCCCCGCCAGTGAACCGGCGGGGCGTCTCTCCCACTCCCTGACGAGAGTACAACATGGCACTTGCCGACATCATCATTCCACGCCGGGAAATCCCGGTGTTCAACACCCACTTCACCGTCCGCCCGCTTTGCGTTGACGACGTGATGCGCGCCATCTTCGATGCGCAGGACGACGTGAAGGCCGCCGCTGCTTTGTACGAAGAAGTGGTCGGCGACAAGAAGGACGACGAAACGCTGCTGCGCTTCCTCGCTGCCATCATCGACCGGATTCCGCCCCTGGCGGCCCGCATCGTCGCCTACGCTTCCGACGAGCCGGACAAGTGGCAGACCGTTCTGACGCTGCCCGTTCCCGTGCAGACCGATGCTTTCTTCGCCATCTTCGAGATGACTTTCGCGGAGCCTGACTCCCTAAAAAAGTTCGTCGAGAAGCTCACGTCGGTCACGGGGATGCTGGCCCGGAAGTAGTCGACCTATCCGGCGGAGACGAAGACCGAGAGTGGCAGTGGGTTGAAGGTCTCCGCCGTGACGTGAGCTTCTTGAGGGCGCAGGGCCACCCCGCGCCCAATCGGCTCCCGATCTGTATGCTCTGGCATGAAGTGGAGATTGCTCGGGCACGGGTCCACCAAGAGTTCGTCACCCAAGCCATCCTGTTCCAGAACGCTGCGGCGTCCATCATGTCCAAGGATAAGGATGGTGCCAAGGCTTTCCAGAAGCTCGTAAAGCAACTGAGTGCCGATGGCTACTAACGATCGCAACATCCGTCTCCGCGTATCCGCTCAGACCGAAGGGCTGAACGAACTCCAGCGCGTCTCCGAATCGCTGGCGAAGCTGGAGAAGTCGCAGGACGAGTTTGCCCGATCGGCCGGCACTGCCGGCCGGTCGCTGCGCGACCTGGAGAACGAACTCCGCGATCTGAACCGCACCGCCGGCTCCCTCAACAAGCTGGCGGACCTCAACGACTCGTTCTTCGCGCAGCGTCAGGCGTTCCGCGCCAGTTCCGCGGAACTGCGCCGTGCGCGTGCAGAGCTTGAGCGTTACCGTGCGGAGAACGACCGCGCGACGGTCGGTGCCCGGAAGTACGACACGCAGATCAAGTCGCTCCAGAAGAGCGTTGACCTCGCAGCTCGGTCGCAGACTCAGGCCCGAAACACCGCGGCGCGCTATGCCGATGACCTTCGCCGTGTCGGCCTCAACAGCGCCGAAGCACGCAAGACTCTCGAAGGGCTGCTCGCCGCTAACCAGCGGCAGTTGCAGACGGCCAGCGCAAACGTCAGCACCTTCGACAAGCGGCTTGCTGTCGAGAAGCAGATCACCGCGGAACTGGAGCGCCAGCGCCAGATCGTTCGCGCCCGGATCGCCTCGGAACGCCAGGTCCAGAGCGGCTTCCGTCAGTTCAGCCAGCAGGCCGAAGGCGCCCCGCTGCGCGCCCTCCAGCGCGACGTGCAGGAGCGTGCCCGACTGGAGCGAGACGCCGCAGCGGAGCGCACGCGCAACGAGAAGCGTGCTGCCGACGAGGCGCAGCGCGCGGAGCGGCAGAAGACCGAGAACCTCAAGCGCGAGATCAACAAGCGCATCGAGGCTCTCAAGCGCGAGCGCGCCGCCGGTGGTGGCAACTTCGGGCGGTTCACCCGCAACGTCGCGGCGATCGACGCCGCGGCGCCGGCGCAGACCGCGCAGCGTCTCCGACTGGCGAACATCGAGGAACGCTATCAGGCGGTCTTGGCGCGCAACCCGGCACTCCAGCTTGCCGCTGCGCAGGCCAGCCGGCAGGCGGCCGCCGCGGACGAGCGCAAGGCCGCTACGACGACGCGCGTCACGGCGGCTAACCAGCGTGTTGCGCAGTCTCAGAACAGCGTGGTCGCCGCCCTGCGCGCAACCGCCGGCCAGGGCCGCACGACGCTCGACTTCTTCCAGCGTCTCCGCGGCCAGGTGCTCGAACTGGCGGCCACCTACGGCAGCTTGCTCACCGCCGTCACCGTGGCGCAGCAGGCGATCGCGGTCAGCATCGAACGTACCGGCATCGAGAACCGGCTGCTGTTCGCGAACAACAACGACCTCCAGCGGACGGCGGAAGACCTTGAGTTCGTCCGCGAGACCGCGGATCGCCTCGGCCAGTCCTACAACAACCTGGCGAAGCTGTATTCGCGCTTCGCCGCGGCGTCCGCAGCCGCCGGCGAGCCGATCGAGAAGACCCGCCGCATCTTCGGCCAGTTGGCCGAGGCGTTCACCGTGCTCGGGCTGTCGCAGGCCGACGTGGAAGGCTCCTTCCGCGCGCTGGAGCAGTCCATCTCAAAGGGCAGCGTGCAGGCGGAAGAACTGCGCGGCCAGCTTGGCGATCGCTTCCCCGGCGCGGTGGCTCGCTTCGCGAAGGCGATCGGCGTCACCGTCGAGGAGCTGAACAAGCTGATGGAGGCCGGGCGCGTCTCGTCCTCTGCGATTGGGTTCTTCGCGGAGGACATCGCCATCGCGGCGCGGGCCACGCTGCCGCGTGCGACCAACAGCTTGCAGTCGAGTTTGCGGCGTCTCCGCACGGCGTATCAGGACTTCCTTGCGCTGATCGTCGACAGCGGGTTCGGCAACGAACTCGCGAAGCTGGCTCGTCAGCTCTCCGACTTCTTCAAGAGCGCAGACGGCGCGGCGTTTGCGCGCACGATCTCCAACACGTTCAGCGTGATCGTCACCGCTGCGAAGCTGGTGATCGAGAACATCGAGTTGGTCAAGCTCGCGTTCCAGGCGCTCGCGGCTTACTTGATCGGCCGTGTGTTCGCCGCTGCGCTCGCCGGCATCGTCACCGGGTTCGGCGCCCTTGCTCGCGTCCTGCCCGCCGTCTCCGCCGCGCTTCTCGGCACCGGCGTTGCCGCCGGCCGAGCAGCTATCGGCGTTCGCACGCTCATCGCCGCACTCGGCCCGATCGCCTTCCTTGTCGGTCTTGCGGCGACTGTCCTGCTCGATTGGGCTTTCAAGGCGGCTGACGCAGAGCGACAGGCCGAAGAACTGGCGGACGAGATGCGCAATCTCGCCAATGCCCGCGGCGAAGAATTGATCGCGGCTCGTGACTCGAACGCTGCGCAGCTTGAAGAGATCAAGAATACCCGCGAACTCATCAAGCTCAAGATCGAGGAAGCGGAAAAGCGTCTCGCGGCCGCCAAGGCGGCGAACGAAGAGGCGCAGCAGTCGTCGCAGGCCGCAGCGCGTTCCGGCGCTCCGGTTCGATTCGGCAACTTGTCTGCTTCGGCGGAGGTGGCCGACGCTCGGGCGGAGCTTGACGGACTGCGCGAAGAGGACCGCAAAAAGGCTGACGAGCAGCAGCAGCGCGAACTGGCAGGCATCGCTGCCAGCGCCCGCATCCGAGAAGAAGGCGAAAAAGCGCGCGTCGAGGCGCTGCGACTGACCGCCGAACTTGAAGCGCAACTAGCCGACGAGAACTTCCGCAAGCGCATCGCGCAGGACGACAAAGAGTACGACGCACTGGTGCGGCGCACTCAAGAGATCGCAGGGGTGGCGCAGCAGGCGCGCAGCGCAGGTACGCTCGGCCAGTCGGCGGACGACCGCATTTCCGAGGCGTTGTCAGACGCTCGCGGAATTCGTCTCAACGCGCGCAACGCGATTCGCCCCGGCTCGTCGGAAGACGACAAGAGCGCGCAGCGCGCCGTCGATGAGCGCAACCGAGAAATCCAGCAGCTTGAAGAGGCTGCGCAGGAAGAGCGTGAGCGTTCACTCCGCGACTCGCTGGAGCGCCTCACGGAAGACGAGGCGACGGCCGCCGAGGCGCGCGTCGAACTCATCAAGCTCGAATACCGGGACAAGATCGCCGAGCAGACGAAGTTCCAGCAGCAGGCGACGGCCCTTGGCGAGACCGGACTGGCCGCTCAGTTCGCAGCCAACATCGCTGCGCTGGAAGGCGAGCAGGAACAGGTTATTGCCATCGAGCAGCGCGAGACCGCTGTCGAGGGCCTGCGCACGAAGTACGAGGCGCTCAACGAGACGCTGGACGCCAGTGTTCGCAAGCGCGACCTCGAACTGGAGCGCATCAACACCGAACGCGAACTCGGCCTCATCACTTCGCAGCAGGCCGAACAGCAGGCCGAAGCGATCACGCGCGAGTACCAGCCGCAGATTCTCGCGAACTTGCAGGCGCTCCGCGACTTCATCGAGGCCAACGCCGATGCGCTTGGCAAGATGTTCAACGTCGAGGAAGTGCTGCTCCAGCTTGACGCGCTCCAGGTCAAGACGGAGACGGTCGTCACCGCCGGCCAGCGTCGCGCGCAGGAACTCAAGGAGAGCTTCGCGCAGGGTGCTTCGCAGGCGCTCTCGTCGCTTGGTGCCGGCATCGCCGACGCAATCCGCGGGTTCGGGTCGTTCAGCGACGCCATCAAGGGAACCCGCGACGCTTTCCTGAACTTCGCTGCTGACTTCCTGGTGCAGATCGGCCAGATGATCTTGCAGCAGGCGATCCTGAACGCCTTGCAGAATAGCTCGACTTTCGGCGGGCTCTTCAAGGCGGCCGGCAACGCGATCGTCGGCGCTGCGCACACAGGCGCGATCGTTGGTAAGGGCTTCCCTGACTACCGCAGCGTCCCGGCCGGCATCTTCGCGAACGCCCCCCGCTACCACTCCGGCGGCATCGTCGGTCTCAAGTCGGACGAGGTGCCTGCTATTCTCCAGACCGGCGAAGAAGTTCTGGCGCGCAACGACCCACGCAACGCGATGAACGGCGGCGCCGGTGGCGGCAGCAACGTGCAGATCGTGAACGCGATCGACTCGGAATCCGTGGTGGCCGCTGGCCTCCAGGGCGCCGCCGGTCGCCGCGTCATCACCAACATCATCCAGGCGAACAAGGCGCAGTTCCGCCAGATTCTCGCCTCGTAACGGAGACAACCAACCGTGGCTTTTGCAACCGGCACTGCCGCAAACTTCGGAGCGTTCTACACGGCGCTCCGCGACTTCCTCGTGTCGGGCATCGGCGTCGGGGGTAACTGGACGCAGATCGCCGGCAGCACCGGCGCGCTGACAGCGGAGAACGCCAGCGTGACGCCGGGCAACCGCGTCGTCGTGCGCGGGCCGGGCACTGGCGGCACCGACCAGATTCTCGTCGGCATGTCGCCGAGCATCAACACGGCGACCGACACCTTCAACCTCGTGTTCACGGGCCTCACGATCTGGAACCCGGCGCTCACGACGCTGACCGACCAGATCAATCGTTCGCGCTTCACGCACCTGCACCTGTGGGACCAGCCGATGCAGTATTGGTTCATCGGCAACGCACGTCGCTTCATCGTCGTCGTTCGCGTTTCCACGGTGTACCAAGTCGGGTACTTCGGCTTCGTGTTGCCCTACGTGCTGCCGACGCTGTGGCCGTATCCGCTCTTTGCCGGCGGATGCAGCGGCAACAACACCCGGCGATTCTCGCAAGTGGACGCGAACCACTCGGCCTTCTTCGACCCCGGCCTCGACAACTCGGCGCTGCTGTTCCCCGATGTGGTTTGGCGCGACGTGGAGAACAAGCAAAACACAAGCGGCGGCACTACCGATCAGTACGACCAAAATGCTGTCCTGACCCACCCGTACCGCTACGACCGAGAACCGATCCGCGAGAACCTCGACGGGACGTACCACCTCGAACCCGTGTCGATCATCTGCCGCAACCCCTACGAAGCGCAGATGGCTCGCTTCCAGAGCGTGTTCCGCGTAAGCGGTTTCGGCAACAGCGCCGAATCCATCATCCAAGTCGGCGGCGTGAACTATCTCGTCGTCCCCAACGTGTTCCGAACGCAGTGGGACGACTACTGCGCGATCGCCCTGGAGTGACTCATGGCTTACCAGCAGACTACCGCAACCGGCGTTGCCGACCTCATCGACAAGCTGGCGGCGTTTGCCGCGACGCTCGGCTGGACGATCGATCGCAACACCATCGCGTCGGGCAACCGCACGGTGTCGATCAGCCGCGCAGGAAGCGATTTTCTCCACGTCTTCAACACGGACACGACCAACATCTTGCTTCGTGCTTCAACCGGCATCGACGCAGGCGTGGCGATTGCGTCTCAGCCCGGTGTCTCGCAAGCACAGGCGGTGTCGAACTGCGGTGCGGGTCCGTTCGCTACGGTCTTCCTCTTCGGAGATACCACCCCGGCCCCTTACATCCACGTCGTCTTCGACACGGGCAACTCCATTTTCCGCCACATCTCGCTCGGCATGATCCAGAAGATCGGTTCGTGGACGGGAGGAACCTACTTCGATGCGCTGAACCTCAGCACAGGCACGAGCTTTAACTCGGACCCTACCTCTGCCCAACACCACATCATGTTCGGAAACGGAAACGGTACGGAGGGTGGAATCCGGTGTGAC
>VFQO010002296.1_pt1 | contig 11983 bp, 8 predicted proteins | sample 3512331 | NCBI WGS metagenome assembly VFQO01 (sample SAMN10412371, study PRJNA504923) | tailings metagenome | isolation source: Replicate 3 from Balatoc abandoned mine | place: Philippines: Itogon, Benguet | collected 2017-08-28
TCGCCGAGACCCGCGAAATGCTGGAGGCTTCGGGCGGCGAGATCGTCGCCTGGGAAGCCGATCCGGCCGATCGCGCGCGGCTCGATACGATCTTCCGCTTTGTCCACACCGTGAAGGGCAATTGCGGGTTCTTCGATCTCCCGCGCCTTGCCGCCCTGTCCCACGCCGCCGAGGACGCGCTGGCCGATTGCCGGGCCGGACGGCGCGAGCCCGACCGCGCGCTGGTCTCCGCCGTGCTCGCCATCATCGACCGGATCGTGGCGATGGTCGATGCGATCGAGGCCGGCGAGGAATTCCCGGAAGACGGGGACGAAGCGCTGATCGCAGCGCTCGATGTTTCACGTGGAACATCGCAGGACACGGGTCTGGACGGGGTCAAAGGGGGGTCTGAGGCCCCTCTGGACGAGGCTACGCCCGGTCAAACCGCCGCCATGGCCACAGGGCGCCGCGCCGATGCCACCGCGGCCCAGCGCACCATCCGCCTGCCGGTCGAACTGCTCGACCGCGTGATGAGCGGCGTCAGCGACATGGTGCTGGCGCGCAACGATCTCGCCCACCGGCTGCGGCAGGCCGGCAACCAGCCGACCATCGACGGCCCGTTCGAACGCCTCACCGCGATCCTGTCCGATGTGCGCGACGCGATCACCCGGATGCGGATGCAGCGGATCGAGACCCTGCTGGGCGCGCTGCCCCGGCTGGTGCGCGATCTGTCCGCCGAACTCGGCAAGCAGGTGCTGGTCGAAACCGACGGCGGCGATGTCGAGCTCGACCGCGAGATGATCGAGACGATCCGCGATCCGCTCACCCACATCATCCGCAACGCCATCGATCACGGGATCGAGGCTCCGTCAGTCCGCCGCGCCGCGGGCAAGCGCGACAACGGCCTTGTCACCATCGCCGCGCGGCAGGCGGGCAACACCATCGCCATCCTGATTGCCGACGACGGGCGCGGGCTGGACGAGGAACGCATCGCCGCCAAGGCCATTGCCACCGGCCTCGTCACCCCGGCCGAACGCGCCGGGATGAGCCGCGACAAGCTGCTGAATCTCATCTTCGAACCCGGCTTCTCCACCGCCGAGACCGTCAGCAATGTCTCGGGCCGCGGCGTGGGGCTCGATGTGGTGCGCCAGAACCTCGAAAAGGTCGGCGGCAGCATCAAGGTGGCAAGCCACACCGGCGCGGGCACGCAGTTCACGCTGCAGATCCCGCTGACGCTCAGCATCATCGCCGGGCTCACCGTCGAAGTGGGCGAACAGCGCTTCGCCATCCCGCAAAGCTATGTGGAGGAAATCGTCCAGGCGAGCCCTGCGGCGCTCGAATTCACCCGCATGGGCGAGGCCGCGCTGGTGACTTTCCGGGGCAACCGCATCCCCTGCCTGCTGCTCGCCGATCTGCTCGCGCTGGAGGCCGCCGGCAAGCGCCCCGATCTGACGCTGGTGCTGCTGCGGCTGGCCAGCGGCGATCTGTTCGCGCTGGTGGTCGATCGCATCCACAGCCACGGCGACATGGTGGTGAAACCGCTGGCGCCGGCGGTGATGAAGTCGGGGCTCTATGCCGGATCGACCCTGCTCGACGATGGCCAGCCGGTGCTGCTGCTCGATGTCACCAACATCGCCGCGCACCACGATCTGCTGGGCGAAGGCCGCTCGCGCGTGCTCCAGCCAGCCGATGATACGCCCGCCGCCGCCGCCAAGGCCGCAGAGCGTGCGATGCTGTTCACGGACCATGCCGGTCGCAAGATGGCGGTGCGGCTCGAACTGGTGCAGCGCATCGAGACCGCGCCGGTGGCCGCGATCGACCGGTCGGCCGCGCGCGCGCGCATGGTGATCGACGGGATGATCCTGCCGCTGGTCGGCCTGCCCGAAGGCGAGCCGAAGCGCGACAAGCTGCGGCTGCTGCGCATGAGCGACGGGGCGAGCGAACTGCTCTACGCGGTGCGCGAGGTGGAAGATGCGGTCGAACTCACGAACGCGCTGGTGCCGGTGCCCGAAGACCCGCTGATCGAAGCGATGACGCTGGTGGAAGATCGGCCGGTGGCGCTGATCGATGCGCACGAATTGTTTGCCCGCCACGGCGATGCGCCACTGGCCGCACCCGGCGCCCGCCCGCGCTGCGCCCTGCCCGATAGCGACTGGGCGCGCACGATCCTCGCCCCGCTGGTGGCGGCCGCGGGCTATGACATCGTCGCCGGAGCCACCGACGATGCCGATATCGTCACCATCCTGTTCGAGGATGTCTATGAAGCCGCCGAAGCGCTCGGGCGGGTGCCGCGCGGGCCGGTGATACGGCTGCGCGATCATCCCGAAGCGCCGTCCGCGCGCGGGACCATCTACCGCTATGACCGCGATGGCCTGCTGGCGGCACTCGCTGCGGCGCGCCACACCCGGCTGGCAGGAGGCCTTGCGCAATGACCGAACTGCTCGTGATCATCCAGATTGCCGGGCGCCGCTGCGCGCTCAGCGCGCATGACGTGAAATCGGTGATCGAACTGGGCGTCGTCACGCCGGTGCCGCGCGCGCCCGATTTCATCACCGGCATCACCGCGCTGCGCAGCCAGACGCTGACCGTGATCGATTGCCGCCGCGCGCTCGGCCTGCCCGCAGGCACCGGCCAGACCGACGACCGTGCCGCCGTGGTCGCGCATGCGGGCCATTCCTATGCACTGATGGTCGACGCGATCGAGGACATCACCACCGCGACCGCCGCACCGGGGCAGATCCCCGGCGGCTTCGGCCCGGAATGGTCGCGCGTGGCGACCGGCATGATCGAGACCATGACCGGCCCCGCCCTGCTGATCGACCTGGCCGCGCTGATCGCCGGACCCGAGGGTGTCCGCGGCGAAATCGAAGCTGCGGCTTAATCCTCTGCTTACCACATCGGCTTAAGCTGCGCGCGGGTCCAACGCAGGAAATGCCATGAAAACATGCCTCATCGTCGATGATTCGCGGGTCATCCGCAAGGTTTCGCGGCATATTCTCGAAACGCTCGGCTTCGCCGTCGATGAAGCCGAAAACGGCCGCGACGCGCTTGAGGCCTGCGCGGCAGGGATGCCCGATGTGGTGCTGCTCGACTGGAATATGCCGGTGATGACGGGGATCGAATTCCTCGTCCAGCTGCGCCAGCGCCCCGGCGGCGACAAGCCCAAGGTGGTGTTCTGCACCACCGAGAACGACGTGGCCCATATCCGCGAGGCGATTGCAGCAGGCGCGGACGAATATGTAATGAAGCCGTTCGATCACGAAACCCTCCAGATCAAGCTGCAGCTCGTCGGCTTCGCGTGAAACCCGAAGCCCGCCCTTTCCCCGCAGCGACCCGGCGCGGAAAGGGTGACGCAATCCGGGTGATGATCGTCGATGATTCGCTGACGGTGCGCACGGTGTTCAAGCGCATGGTCGAAAGCGATCCGGCGCTGGTGCTGGCCGGCACCGCCAGCAGCGCCGAACGCGCCATCGCCCAGCTCGCCGCCGAACCGGCCGACGTCGTGCTGCTCGATCTCGAAATGCCCGGCATGGGCGGGCTCGATGCCCTGCCCGAAATTCTCGCCACGCCCTCCTGCCCGCAGGTGCTGGTGGTGTCCTCGCTGACGATCGACGGGGCGGAGCACACGCTCGCCGCGCTCCAGATGGGGGCCGCCGATACCTTGCAGAAGCCGCTGCCCGGCGGCTTCACCGAAGATTACCGCTGCCAGCTGCTCGGCAAGATCCGCGCACTCGGCAGCCGGGTCAGCAATGCCGATGCGAACGAGGTTGCAGCGCCCGCGCCCGAACGCAGCTTCGCGCGCCCGGCCACAGGGCTGCGTGCGCGCCGGGTGGAGGCCATCGCAATCGGCGCTTCGACCGGCGGGATCCATGCGCTCGGGCTGATGCTCGGCGCGATCGGTCACGCCTGCGATCTGCCGATTCTCATCACCCAGCACCTGCCGCCCTCGTTCATCCCGGTGTTCGCGCGCCAGATCGAGCATGGTTGCGGCCGCCCGGCCGACATTGCGGCCGACGGTATGGAAATCCGCCCCGGCCGGATCACGATCGCTCCGGGCCGCGGCCATCTGCTGGTGCGCCGCTGCGGCGAGCGGCTGGTGGCGCGTATCAGCGCCGAACCCGCGCCGAGCGGCTGCATGCCCTCGGTCGATCCGATGCTCGCCAGCCTGGCCGAGGCCTGCGATGGCCGCGCGCTCGGGGTGATCCTGTCGGGCATGGGCCGCGACGGGGTGATCGGCGCGCAGCAGCTCGTCGCCGCCGGCGGTACGATCTTCGCGCAGGACGCCGATAGCAGCGCGGTGTGGGGCATGCCGGGTGCGGTCGCCAAGGCCGGGCTCGCCAGCCTGATCGCTCCGCCCGTCCGCCTCGGCGAGGCGATCATCGCGCATGCCGGCGCCCAGCCGCTGCTGCGGCAGGGCTAGGAAGGCGGCATCGTGGAAACCAGCGAAGCCTCGCACCAGATCATCGCCGAGCTGCTCGCTGCGCGCACCGGCCAGCACCTCACCGAAAGTCGCCGCTGGCGGGTCAATTCGGCGCTGGCGGGGATCTTCCGCGAACACGGCATCAGCAATGTCGATCAGCTGGTGTGCCTGCTGGCCGCGCCGCGCACCGGCCCTGACAGCCCCGACCTGTCGCAGGACGTGGTCGAGGCGCTGCTCAACAACGAGACCTATTTCTTCCGCGACAAGCCGACTTTCGATCAGCTGCCGCACGAAATCCTGCCCGAACTTGCCCGCCGCCGGGCCGATGTGAAGCGCCTGTCGATCTGGTCGGCGGGGTGCTCGACGGGCCAGGAAGTCTATTCGCTGGCCATGCTGTTTGCCGAGCAGAAGGAACGCTGGGCCGGCTGGACCATCGAGCTGCTCGGCACCGATGTCTCGCACCGCGCGATCTGCACCGCACGCAGCGGGCTCTACAGCCAGTTCGAGGTGCAGCGCGGATTGGGCGTCGCGCAGATGCTGCGCCACTTCGATGAAACCGCACAGGGCTGGCAATTGCGCGAGGAAGCGCGGGCGATGGTGCAGTTCCGTCAGCACAATGTGCTCGGCCCGCATCCGGGACGCCAGCCGTTCGATCTGGTGCTGTGCCGCAACGTGCTGCTCTATTTCGATCGCGCCACCCGCGCCGCGGCGTTCGACCGGCTGGCGAACGCGGTCGCGCCCGACGGCTTCCTGATGCTGGGCGCGGGCGAGACCGTGATCGGGCAGACCGATCGCTTCGTCCCGACCCCGCAGCGCGCGAGCTTCTTCGCCCCGCAGACTGCCGCGAGTGCCCCGCGCCAATTGCGCGCCGGCTGAGGCCGCGCTTCCGGCTTGCCGCGGCAGCAATCCGTCAGCCCCTGAGCACCGGCTTTACGCTTCCTTAGCCGCTGCCGTTTACGATGATTCTGGTAACCGGCGCTGATCGGTGCCGTTCGAGGAAGCAAAGTTGTCGGACAACAGGAAGCCACTGCGTCTCACGCCCATCGGCCTTGTGCTGGTGCCGCTGGTTCTGGCCTGCATCGTGACCAGCGCCGCGGTGTTCGCGCTCGGCCACACCCGGGATCTGAGCATCATTGCACCCGGGCCACTGGTTGCCGCCACGCTGCTGGTCTATTCCGCAATCCTGATGCTGCTCGGCCGCAGCACGATCGCCAATGTGCGCGAACTCGAGACGCTCGGGCTGACCGATCCGCTCACCCATCTGCCCAATCGCCGGGCGTTGCACGAGGATATCGAGCGCCTGTCGCAAGGCAGCGATGAAGTCGCGCTGGCGCTGATCGATCTCGACAGTTTCAAACAGGTCAACGATCACCATGGTCACGCCGTCGGCGATCAGCTGATCGCGCAATGCGCGCGGCTGCTGCGCGAAGTGTGCGGCGATGAAGCGCGCTGCTACCGGCTGGGCGGCGACGAATTCGCCGCAGTGATGGGCGGCAAGGTGGCCGGCACGATCCTTGAAGGGATCTGCCGCACGCTGATCGAGCGCCTGTCCACCCCGGTCGAGATCGACGGACGGCTGATGGTGGTGGGGGCCAGCGCCGGCCTGTCGCGCAGCACCGCCGACAACCGCATACCATCCTCCGAGATGCTGCGCCGCAGCGACGTCGCGACGTCGATGTCCAAGCGCGGCGGCAAGATGCGCTGCACCTGGTTCAACGAAAGCTTCGACCGGAGCCGCGAACGGGTGCGAGCAATCGAGGACGAGATCCGCACCGGCATTGCCGCAGGCGAATTCGCGCTGGCCTACCAGCCGCTGGTCGATGCCGGGAACGGGCAAATCGTCGCGGTCGAGGCGCTGCTGCGCTGGTATCGCGGCGAACGCCAGCCGCTCGGCCCCAACGTGTTCATTCCGGTGGCGGAGGATTGCGGGCTCATCAACCCGCTCGGGCTGTGGGTGCTGCGTCAGGCGGCGTGCGATGCCCTGCGCTGGGGCGACATCACCCTGTCGGTGAACATCTCGGCCGCGCAGCTGCGCAATCCGGAATTCCCGATCAAGCTCGGCGAAGTGCTGGAGGAAACCGGCTTCCCGCCGCACCTGCTCGAACTGGAAGTCACCGAGACCTGCCTGGTGCTCGATCCGGTGGTGGCCGAACGCACGCTCGATGTGATCCGCTCGTTCGGAGTGCGCATTGCGCTCGACGATTTCGGCACCGGCTATGCCTCGATCGGCTTCCTGCGGCGCTTCCGCTTCGAAAAGCTCAAGCTCGATCGCAGTCTGATCGAACTGGCGGGCGCGGATGACGGCAGCCGGGCGATGATGATTTCGAGCATCGCGCTGGCCCGCGCGCTCAACATGGGGGTCACCGCCGAAGGGGTGGAGACCGAGGAGCAGGCCGAACTGGTGCGCATGGCCGGGTGCGACCAGATCCAGGGCTGGCTCTATTACCGCGCCCTGCCCGCCGCCGAAATTGATCGTCTGATCGAAATGCAAAACCGCCCCAGCGCGGACGACGAGGCAGCATGAGCGCGCTCAAGGACATCGCCATCGATATCGCTGCGGAACGTGCGGGCGAAGACCCTGCCCCCGCGCCCGCGCCCTCCGCCACATCCAGCCGCCTGCGCGCATGGTTCGCAGGCCTGTCGGTGGGCGGCAAGGTGACGTTCTTCTTCACCCTCAATCTCGGCTTTGCGTTGCTCGCCGGACTGTTCGCGATCGGTGGCTTCATCGAACTGGGCGACCGGGCCGAGCGCATCAATCTGGTTCATGGCCACGCGCTTGAAGCCGAACGGCTGGTCTCGCAACTGAGCGAGAGCCAGCGCCATGCCGAAGCGCTGCTGGCGGGCGGCAGCGAGACCCGCAGCCGTGCGGCGCTGGACCAGCTGGCCGCTGCCGAGCGGACCATCGCCAGCCTTGCCGAGCGCCTGCGCAACGACAATGTGCCGGCCTATGATCGGCTGGCGCTGATCCGCGAAGGGGTCGCCGATTTCCGCCGGCAGATCGCCCGCTTCGACGCCGGCACGGCAGCGGCCAGCGGATCGCGCGCCCGCGAACTCGCGGCCACCGGCGGCGCGGTGCTCGAAGCGACGCGCGACATGGCGCGGCTGCTCGGCGAGGAAGCCGATGCCCGCTCGGACGCAGGAGCCGATCTCATCACCGTCCTGCTGTTTCTCTGGATCGGCATCGCCACCGCGCTGACGCTGATCACGCTGGTGGCGCAGCGCTATGTCCGCGATACGGTCGCCGGATCGCTGCGCTCGATGGCCGGGCAGATGAGCCGGCTGGCGTCGGGCGAGAAGGATGTCGTCATCACCGGCACGGCCCGCTCCGACGAGATCGGCGAAATGGCCCGCGCGCTCGAAGTGTTCCATCGCGCCGGGATGCGGCTCGAACGGCTCAGCCGCGAACGCGCCGAACGCGCCCGCGCCGCGCTCGACGAGAAAACCCGCCTGCAAGCCCAGCAGGAAGAAGCCCGGCGCGAGCGCGAGACGATGTTGCGCGATGTCGCCGACCAGTTCGAACGCACCGTCGGCGAAGTCGTCACCGGCGTGGTCGCGGCCTCGAGCCAGCTCCAGAGCACATCGAAGCTGATGGCCGCCACCGCCGAGGAAACCAGCCGCCGCACCGGCGAGGTGGCGGGCGCGATGGAGGAAGCCAATCTCGGCGCCACCGCAGCCGCTTCGGCGAGCGACGAATTCGCCATGTCGATCGGCGAGATCAGCCGGCAGGCGGCCTCCTCGGCGGAACTGGCGCGCGAAGCGACATTCTCCGCGCGCAAGGCCGACACCACCATCGGCGCGCTGACCGCCTCGGCGCAGCAGGTGGGCGAGATCGTCGAGCTGATCCAGGCCATCGCCAAGCGCACCAACCTGCTCGCCCTCAACGCTTCGATCGAGGCAGCGCGTGCCGGCGAGGCCGGGCGCGGCTTCGCGGTGGTCGCCAGCGAGGTCAAGGAACTCGCCAACCAGACCAGCCGCGCGACCGAAAAGATCGCCGAGCAGATCCGCGACATGCAGGACACCACCGGTGCCAGCGTCTCCGCGCTGCGGGCGATTGCCGGGCAGATCCAGCAGCTCGAAACCACGGCCGTCTCGATCGCCACTGCGGTCGATCAGCAATCGGTCGCGGGCCGCGATCTGGCGCAGAGCATCGATCTTGCCGCGCGCGGGACCGAGCGGGTCTCGGGCCATATCGAGGATGTGCGGCAGATGGCGCTATCGACCGGATCGGCGGCCAGCCAGGTGCTCTCCAGCGCCACCAGCCTCGAAGCCCAGGCCGCCACCCTGCGCCAGCAGGTGCAGAGCTTCCTGACGCGGGTGCGCGTCGGATAACTGGTGTTTTCCCCTAGGGATTCCGCTCGGAATCAAGCTTTTGGAAAGGATTTTCCTTCACAAAAGCTTCAAAAGAAGCCCCGGGGGATTACGCATGAACATGATGACGCTGCAGGAGCGCCGCGAAGAACAGGCGGTTCCCGAATTCGTGCGTGACCTCAGGGGCGAATTCGACGTCGAGGATGAAGGCCGTGCCGCAGCCGCGCCCGATGCGGCGGTAGCGACCAGCCTGCTCGAACGCCTCGCATGGTTCCGCGACCTGTCGCTGGCGGGCAAGATCAACGCCATCTTCGGCACGTTCTTCGTCGTCGGGGCGGTGATGACATTGCTGCTCGGGCTGGGCCTCGGCCACCTGTGGAGCCGCTACAATGCCTCGGCGCAGTTGCAGGAAACGGTGGTCGCCGCGGGCGAACTTGAAGCCTCCGCGGGCGCGTTGCGCTATCATGCCGTGCGCGCGCTCTATGATCGCTCGCCCCGCCTGCGCGAAAGCCAGCGCGCCAGCGCGAGCGATGTGACGGCGCAGATCGCCGCGCTCGATGCCGCAATCGGCGAAACCCTGCCCGATATGGAGCCGCGCGTGACGGCGCTGGCAGGCCAGCTCGATGCCTTCCAGCGCGAAGCCGACCTTGCGGCTGAGGCAGTGCGCGCAGGCGGCAGTGCCAATGCCGCCGCCGCCGCAATCGCGGCCGAGGGTGACCGGATGGTCGAAGCCGCCCGTCGTCTGGCCACCGATCTGGCCACCCGCGGCGAGGCGCAGGAAGCCGCCGGCATCGGCTATTTCTTCAACATGATCGCGATCCTCGCCTTGCTCGCCGTCTTCGGCTGCGTGGTGCTGGCGCTGGGGATGACCTATCTGTCGCGCGATTTCTCGCGCAAGATCATCGAGATCACCGCCGGCATGACCAAGCTGGCCGATGGCGACCGCAACTTCGTGATCGAAGGCGAAAACCGGCAGGACGAAGTCGGAGCGATGATCCGCGCGCTCGATCTGTTCAAGCGCGCGGGCTACCGTCTCGAAGTCTGGGCGCGCGAACGCTCGGAAAAGGCCGAGCAGGAATTGCTGCTCCAGCAGGAGCGCGAACGCGAACGGATCGAGGCCGAAGCGAAGAAGGCCGCGCTGCTTGATGAAGTCGCCCGCCAGTTCGAACGCACCGTCGGCGAAGTCGTGGGCGGCGTCGCAGCGGCCTCCAGCCAGCTCCACACCACCGCCACCCGCATGGCCGCAAGCGCCGAGGAAGCGAGCCGCCGCACCGGCGAAGTCGCCGCCTCGATGGAGGAAGCCAATGCCGGCGCCACCGCCGCGGCTGCCGCAAGCGACGAATTCGCGCTGTCGATCAGCGAGATCAGCCGTCAGGCCGCCTCGTCGAGCGAACTTGCGCGCCTCGCCACCGAAGCCACCGGCGAAGCCGACGAGACCATCTCCGCCCTTGCCGCTTCGGCCGAGGAAGTCGGGCAGATCGTCGAACTGATCCAGACCATCGCCCAGCGCACCAATCTGCTCGCGCTCAATGCCAGCATCGAAGCCGCCCGCGGCGGCGAGGCGGGGCGCGGGTTTGCGGTGGTTGCCAGCGAGGTCAAGGAACTCGCCATGCAGACCAGCCGCGCCACCGAGAAGGTCGCCGAACAGATCCGCGCGATGCAGTCCACCACCGGCGCCAGCGTCAAGGCGCTGCGCTCGATCGCCGGGCAGGTGAAGGAGCTGGAGGCCACGGCCGTCTCGATCGCCACTGCAGTCGATCAGCAATCGGTCGCCGGCCGCGATCTGGCGCAGAGCATCGATCTGGCCGCGCGCGGGACGGAAAAGGTCGCCGGGCATATCGAGGACGTGCGGCAATTGTCGCTCTCGACCGGTGCGGCGGCGAGCCAGGTGCTCTCCAGCGCCAACGAGCTCGAAGCCCAGGCCGCGCATCTCGGCGCGCAGGTGCGCGGGTTCCTGTCGCAGGTGCGCGCAGGCTAGGCATCGGGCAGCCGGCGGGCTAGGGGGCGGCGATGCCTTCCCCCTTCATCCTGCTCCAACACATCCTGCCGCAACACGCGCTCACCCGGCTGGCCGGTCGGCTAGCCGCCAGCGAGCGGGCGTGGCTGCGGGACCGGCTGATCCGCCATTTCGCCGGAGCCTACGGCGTCGACATGAGCGAGGCGGCGCGGGGGTTTGGCGAGTTTGCCAGCTTCAACGACTTCTTCACCCGCGAATTGCGGCCCGGTGCGCGCGCACTGGCCGATGCCGGGCAATATATCCTGAGCCCCGCCGACGGTGCCGTAAGCCAGCTGGGCGAGATCGCGGGCGGCCGGATCTTTCAGGCCAAGGGCCGCGACTACACCGCTGCCGAACTGCTCGGTCACGGGCCGGAGGTCGCCGCGCGGTTCGAGGGCGGTCGGTTCATCACCATCTATCTCTCGCCGCGCGATTATCACCGCGTGCACATGCCCGCCGCGGGCAGCCTGCGATCAAGCGTCTATGTCCCGGGCGATCTGTTCTCGGTGAACCAGCAGACCGCCGAAGGGGTCGACCGCCTGTTCGCCCGCAACGAACGCCTGGCCTGCCTGTTCGACGGCGCGGATGGCAGCTTTGCCAGCGTGATGGTGGGCGCGATGATCGTTGCCGGGATCGACACCGTGTGGCCACACCGCTTCGCCGGGCATGTGAGCGCCCCGGTGCGCGAGGAATTTTCGGGCGACGCCGTATCGCTGGACGCGGGTGCGGAGATGGGCCGGTTCTATCTCGGCTCGACCGTCGTGCTGCTGTTCGAGCCGGGACGGGCCGAGTGGCTCGAAGGGCTCAAGCCCGGCGATCCGGTGCGGATGGGGCAGGCAATCGGGCGGCGGCTCGGGGCTTCGGGCTGAACCCGTCTAGAACCTCAGCGCCAATTCTTCCATCTCCGCCACCTCGCGTTCGAAGCGCGTCGCGGCGTGGCCCGGCAGGAGCTGAGCGAAGGCGTCGGCGAGCGCGCGATAATACGACAAGGATCCCTCCTTGCCGCCGGTGAAGCGGTCCCACACCGATGCGCCGACGGCGCGCAGGTCGGCGTTGATCGTGCTGACATTGTGGGTCTTGTCGGCGAGGCTTACTGCCAGCGAGCGTGGGGACTTGTGCGCCAGGCTGGCGATGTAGGTCTCCTTGCGCGGACGCCATTCGGGCTTGGGCTCCTCGTGGCTATCGCTGCAATCCGAAACCATCGCGGCCACCGCGTCGCCGAAGCGGTCTCGGATATCCGCCAGCCGTTCGAGCCCGCCCTGATCCTCGACGGCATCATG
>VFQO010002298.1_pt1 | contig 11963 bp, 14 predicted proteins | sample 3512331 | NCBI WGS metagenome assembly VFQO01 (sample SAMN10412371, study PRJNA504923) | tailings metagenome | isolation source: Replicate 3 from Balatoc abandoned mine | place: Philippines: Itogon, Benguet | collected 2017-08-28
ACGAGGACGCGATCGAACTGCTCACCCGCATCAAGGGCATCGGGCGCTGGTCGGCGGAGATCTACCTGCTCTTCGCGGAAGGACGCCCCGATATCTGGCCCGCAGGCGACCTCGCCGTGCAGGAGGGCGTGAAGCGGTTGCTAGGCCTTGAGGAACGCCCGGCGGAAAAGGCCACCCGCGCGCTCGCCGAACCCTGGGCACCGCAGCGCGGGGCAATGGCGATTTTTACGTGGCACTACTACGCCAACCCGGCGCTGTGAGGGGGCGTCCGGTATCTGCATTTCCGTCGCAATTGCTGCCGGTCGGCAATCGACCCCAAAGGAGACGTTCAGAACGGCTGAGATTTCGCCGGTTTCAACCATCAACCCATGGTCCGGCCAGACGCTTGCTCAGAGGCCTCCAACCTGTCCCGACACAGCGGGTTTGCTGTCACCAGTAACACGCCATCAGCTCGGCAACCCACACGGGTTGCATTACCTCGCCGCGCGGCAGGAACTCTCGCATCACTGGCTTGATGTCGACCACAGGCGTGCCGCTGATCGCATCCAGTCCTTCGACGTGAAGCAGGGTGCCCTCCACCGCCACGATCTTGCAGATCGTGACCCCGAGCCGGTTCGGCCGGTTCTTGCCGCGCTGGGCGAAGATGCCCGTCAGCGGCCAATCCTTGCGGCCACGCGGGTGGCGCGCGCCGGTCTCGATCTTGTCCGGCGCGACCTTGTCGAACACGAAGATGATCTCGGCATGGCTGAAGGCATCAAGTCCGGCCAAGGCCTCGGGGCCGAACTGCTCCGGATCGAGCGCAATGACGGATCGGCTTGCACCCCAGTGATCATCGATCGGATCAGCCCTGCCGCCCTGCACATGCCCGATAGGCTTGATCAGATAATCCATTCAGAGCCCCTCCTGAAAAACAAACAGAACCGGCTGCGCATGGGGGTCATCCGCATCAGCATCGACTATCCCGCCAGCCGAGGCATAGAGCGCCTTGGCCGGCCCATTGCCGGTTTCCGTCAGCACCCATGCGGTGTGACAACCAATCGACCTGCCATGCGCAAGCAGACAATCGAGAATGCGTCTGCCAAGCCCGCGCCCCTGATGCGTCGGTGCCACGCCGACCTCGTTGATCCAGAGTTCAGCGGGCTTGTCCGGATGAATATAGTCAACTCCCGACGCAAACCCGATGATGACGCCATCGTCGATCCCGACGGCGATATGATGGCGCGGATCAGCCAGAAAGGCAGCTAAATATTCTGTATTGATCGGCCCGTCGAAAACGTCATCCGCAACGCTACCGAACAGGGCGGCATCATGCGTCGTCAGAATTCGGACATCGATCATGGCCCCGCCACCATGAACACGAGGCTGGGGTTTCGCAAGCAAAAGGCAAGGCAGAAAAGGTAAGCGAGCCACATCCCCGCTTTAGGCTGTTTGACCCAGTAAACCGACCTTCGCCTTTCCACCCAGTTTCGGTCATAAGCGGGGCTGGTCCCCGATCCCGAATGCGGCGTGGCGGCTTTGCCGCGCTCATGAAAAATTCCTGCCTTTCAGCAAACGACCCCATATCGGTCGTTGGGCTACTGCCTGTTTTCAGCAAGCCATGCCACGCGCTGCATCGCCTCAGTTTCAGCAGTGAGGGCAGTATCATAAACCCCGGCTTCCGGCCCAACTGGTCCCCACTGCGCGCCATCTCGCCACTGTATTTGATAAGTGTAGGTTCCGTCATCCCGTTCCGAGATGATGACCTGCTCACTGCCGTCGGCTTTGGTAAGTTGGCGAACAATAGAACCCATATCGGATCTCTTGCATTTGCGATGTCTGATTTCCACCCAGTTTCAGTCATTCGGCCACAGTTTCGACCATCCCAAAACCCGCCATCCAGACAGTGCCGGATTGCCGTAGTAGTGGGTTCCCGCTGATTTAGCTGCGCTAAAATATTGAAATTTCTGCCTACGCTTCAACGAGGCGCAGCATTCTCATTCCTGAACGACGACGCCAAACCGGCGCTGTAGCCACGCGGTGCCTTGCAAGGTGGCGGTAGGTGTCTTATCTGCATAACACAGATGTACACCGGAGAGGAGAGACTCCATGTCCAGCACCGCACGTTTTGCCAGATTGCTCGCCTGCGGCGCCGCCGCTGCGGCCTTTGCCCTGCCCGGCCTTGCCGCTGCCGAAAGCCCTTCGCCCACCCCCGTGACCACCGCCGGAGCGACCATGACCGATCACGCCGAAACCGCCACTCTGATCCCGCGTGCCGCCCTGTTCGGCAATCCGGTGCGGGCGGGCGGGCAGATCAGCCCTGACGGCCAATGGCTGAGCTGGCTCGCGCCCAAGGACGGGGTGATGAACCTGTGGGTCGCCCCCGCCGCCGATCCGGCCGCCGCCCGCGCCATGACCAGCGCGACCGACCGTCCGATCCGCCAGTATTTCTGGTCACCCGATGCGCGCGCGCTGCTCTACATCCAGGACAAGGGCGGGGACGAGAACTTCCTGCTCTACCGCGTGGACGTGGCCACCGGGGCGGAAACCACGGTCACCCCGTTCGAGAACACCCGCGTCCAGATGATCGGGGCATCGACCACGATCAAGGACAAGCTGCTGCTCGGCATAAACAACCGCGATCCGCAGTGGCACGATGTCTACCTGCTCGATCTCGCCACCGGCAAGCTGACGCTGGTGCTGGAAAACAACGCCTATGCCGAGTTTATGGCCGATGACAGCCTGACCTTGCGCATGGCGATCCGCCAGAACGACAGCGGCGGGAACGACTATTTCCGGGTGACCGGCAACACGGTCGAGGCGACGCCGTTCGAAAGCACGGCGATGGAAGATTCGCTCACCACCGCGCCCGCCGGTTACACCTCGGACGGGGCAACGCTCTACTGGATCGACAGCCGCGGGCGGAACACCGCCGCGCTGATCGCACAGGACACCGCGAGCGGGGCCAAGCGCATCCTCGCCGAAGACGACAAGGCCGATATCACCACCACCCTGCGCAATCCGGTGACGGGCGTGGTCGAGGCCTATGCGATCGATTACCTCACCACCGAATGGAAGGCGACCGATCCGGCGATGGCCGCGTCGCTGGCGTGGCTGGGCGAACGTCTGGAAGGCGATTTCGGCATCAACAGCCGCACCGATGACGACAGCGTGTGGATCGTGTGGAACGATCCGTTGGTGAAGCCGGTGGCGACCTTCATCTATGATCGCAAGGCCGGCACGCTTACCCCATTCTACACCGCGCGGCCGGCGTTGCAGGGAATGCCGCTCCAGCCGATGCACCCGCGCGAGATCGCCAGCCGCGACGGGCTCACCCTGCCCTCCTATCTCACCCTGCCGCCGGGCAGCGACAGCGACGGCGATGGCCGCCCCGATGCAGCCGTGCCGATGGTGCTGCTGGTGCATGGCGGACCTTGGGCGCGCGATGGTTACGGATTCAACTCGATCCACCAGATGCTCGCCAACCGCGGCTATGCCGTGCTCAGCGTCAACTTCCGCGGCTCGACCGGGTTCGGCAAGGACTTCCTCAACGCCGGCAACAAGCAGTGGGGCCTGAAGATGCACGACGACCTGATCGATGCGGTCGATTGGGCGGTGCGCGAAGGGGTTGCCCGCAAGGACGAGGTCGCGATCATGGGCGGCTCCTATGGCGGCTATGCAACGCTGGCGGGCCTCACCTTCACGCCCGAAACCTTCGCCTGCGGGGTGGATATCGTCGGCCCGTCGAACCTCGAAACCCTGCTCTCGACCATCCCGCCCTACTGGGGTCCGATCGTGAAGGTGTTCCACGACCGGATGGGTGATCCCAATACCGAAGAGGGCCGCAAGCTGCTCCAGGCGGCCAGCCCGCTCTACAAGGCGGACAAGATCGTGAAGCCGCTGCTGATCGGACAGGGCGCCAATGATCCGCGCGTGAAGCAGGCCGAAAGCGACCAGATCGTCAGCGCGATGAAGGCAGCGGGCATTCCCGTCACCTATGTGCTTTATCCCGATGAAGGCCATGGCTTTGCGCGGCCGGAAAACAACATCGCCTTCTTTGCCATCGCCGAGAACTTCCTCGCCGATTGCATCGGCGGCCGGGCCGAGCCGCTGGGCGATGTGCTGAAGCCCTCGAGCGCGAAGATCGTCGAAGGCGCAAGCCATGTGCACGGGATGGCGAAATAGCCGCGCAGCGGTGCTGACAAAGCCAATGTGAGCCGATAAACGGTTGCAAAACGCAATCGGAGAGGGATCACCACATGGCAACGCCAAGGAATTCTGGGCGCAGCATCTTCATCACCGGCGGCGCGTCCGGCATCGGGCGCGCCACCGCCCTGCACTTTGCCGCACGCGGCTGGTTCGTCGGCGTGGCCGATGTCAACGAGGCCGGGATGGCCGAAACCCTGTCGCTCATCAGCGGCGAGGCGAAGTGGGCAGGCCGGCTCGACGTGCGCGACCGCGCGGCGTGGGACGGGGCGCTCGCCGACTTCGCCAAGGCCGCAGGGGGCCGGATCGACGTGATGCTCAATAACGCCGGGATCGGCACCGGCGGGCCGCTCGCGGAACTGGGCAAGGACGAGATCGACGCCTGCCTCGACATCAACCTGCGCGGGGTGCTCTACGGCGCGCAGGCGGTCTATCCCTATCTCAAGGCCACCGCGCCCGGATCGGCGCTGATCAACACCGCCAGCGCAGCCGGGATCACCGGCGGCAGCGGCATGAGCGTCTACAGCGCGACCAAGTTCGCCGTGCGCGGGATCGCCGAAAGCCTCGATGCCGAATGGGCGCCGGACGGGATCACCGTCGCCTCGATCTGCCCGAGCTTCATCGAAACCCCGCTGCTCGACGGCACCGGCAACCGCAACACCAACGAGGATATCCGCACCCGCGTGCGCGCCGCCGGGCTGGAGATCACGCCGGTCGAGGAGGTCGCCCAGACTGTCTGGGACGCGGTCCACGGGCACGAGCTGCACTATTTGGTCGGCAAGACCGCGCGCCAGCTCGCCTTCGCCAAGCGCTGGATGCCGGGCAAGGTGAGAAAGCAGCAGCGCGCCGCCGGACGGCAGGGGCTGCTGGGGCGGTAAGCGGCGCCCGCCACCGCCTTCAGTGAACGAGGACGATTTCCGGCGGACAGGGCGTCGGCGGTTCGGCCAGACCCGCCCGATAGTCTGCATAGACCGACATCATGCGCGCCGTGGCGGCCTCGATCGTCGCGCGCGGGATGGTGTAACGGTCAACCACGGCCTGCTTGCGATCAAAGAAGGTGATCGTCAGCTCCGGCGCATCGCCGATGAAGTCCTTCACGGTGTGCGCCTTGAAACTGGCAATGCCGTAGAACCCGCCGCTGCGGGACACTTCCTCGGGCGGCAGTGATCGCCCGTCCGCGGCAAGCTGCGCCCAGAGCTTCCCGCGCGTCCGCATCGTCTTGGGTGACACGATGACGGAATTGGAAGACCATTCCGAAAACGGCCCCTCCGACTCAAGGTGATGGCGATAATGCGCGTCGTAGGTGTAGGCGCTGACGGAAAGGCTCGCGCGGTCGGGGAACCAGTGCAGCCAGCGCACCGAGAAATGATCGGCATTCCACCAATCGGTGGCCTCGCGCACCTCGACTTCGCGGTCGCAAGCGGGGCGCGCATCCTGCGCCTGCGCGGTGGCCGCGCCCGCCAGCACCAGCAGCGCGAGGGCGGCGCGCAGCATTTCAGATCAGCCCTTCAATCGCCGCAGCCATCCGCACATCGCGCGCCGAAAGACCGCCGCTTTCCCCCGCATCATGGGTGGTCAACGTCACCTCGACGCGGTTGTAGACGTTGAACCATTCGGGGTGGTGATCCTGCACCTCGGCCAGCAGGGCGACGCGCGACATGAAACCCCAGGCCTCGGAGAAATCCTTGAAGCGGAAGGTGCGCGCAATCGCCTTGCCCTCGCGCGCCAGCTCCCATGCGGGATGCTGGGCGAGCAGCGCTTCGATTTCGGCGGGAGTCAGTTCGGGCACGGACATGGGGGCACTTCCTGAAAAAGGGGTCGCTTGTTTGCGTCTGCGCTTTTCCCTAACGCTGGGCCGCAATGCAAGCGCCCTCGCCCACCCTCGCCGCGCATGATCTCGCCTGCCGCCGGGGCGAGCGGCTGCTGTTCCGGCGACTGTCCTTCACGCTGGAAGCGGGCGCTGCGTGCCATGTCACGGGCGCGAACGGCGCAGGCAAGACGACGCTGATCCGCGCGGTGGCGGGCCTCACCACGCCTTACGCGGGCGAAGTCCGCCGCGAAGGCGCGCTGGCGCTGCTCGATGAACGCACAGGCCTCGATCCCGATCTGCCGCTGGGCCGCGCGCTCGCCTTCTGGTTCGGCCTGGACGGCGCGCGCGAGGCCGAGGCGATCATGGCGCGGCTGCGGCTCGATACGCTGGCCGAAGTGCCGGTGCGCTATCTTTCGACCGGCCAGAAAAAGCGCGCCGCGCTCGCCCGCGTGGTCGGACAGGCCGCGCCGATCTGGCTGCTCGACGAGCCGCTTTCGGGCCTCGATGCCGCCTCGCAAGGCTTGGTCAGCGAGCTGGTGCGCGGGCATTGCGAAAGCGGCGGGATTGCGCTGATCGCCTCGCACCAGCCGCTCGATGTGCCGGGGATGACGAGCTTCGCGATCGAGGATTTCGCGCCTGCCGAAGCGGAGCAAGAGGCATGATCGCCGCCCTGCTCCGCCGCGATCTGGCGCAGTTCTTTCCGTTCACCGGAAGCGGCGCGGCGCTGCCTGTCGTGTTCTTCGTCGCAGTCGCCATGCTGTTCCCCTTCGCGGTCGGGCCGGATGCGAACCTGATGCTGAAAACCGGCGGCGGGGTGGTGTGGATCGCGGCGCTGCTGGCGGCGATCCTGCCGCTCGAAAAACTGGTGGCGCGCGATATCGAGCTGGGGTTCTTCGATCAGCTCAAACTGCGCGGGCTGGCCGAGGAAGCGATGATGGCGGTGCGGCTGCTGGCGCATTGGCTGAGCTTCGGCCCGCCGCTGCTGCTGGCGACCTTTCCGGCGGCCGCGCTGCTCAAGATCGAAGGCGAGACCTTCGATATCCTGCTGCTCGGCCTGCTGGCGGGCACGCCGGGGCTGGCGGCGATCGGCTTGATGATCGCGGCGCTGACCGCGAGCTTGCGGGCAGGCGCGGCGCTATCGGGCCTACTGCTGATCCCGCTCGCGCTGCCGATCCTGATCTTCGGCGCGGGTGCGCTGGCGCGTCAGGACGTCGCGAGCATCGGCTTCGTCGGCGCAATCAGCCTCGCGCTGGTGGCGATAGCGCCCTTCGCCGCAGGCGCGGCGATCAGGGCGGCGCGGGAGAATTAGGCCTCCCCTCCAACGTCTCCCCGGGCTTGAACCGGGGCCCCGCTATTCGTCACGGCAGCAAAGAAGCTGGATCCCGGATCAAGTCCGGGATGACGGGTTAGGATTGGGGGCTGATTTAGACCTGTCCCGCAAATCTCACACGTAAGGCGGGCAGTCCCGTCCGGTCGGGCTCTTGGTGAAAATCTCGTTGCCCGTTTCGGTGATTGCAATCGAATGTTCGAACTGCGCCGAGAGGCTCTTGTCGCGCGTCACCGCGGTCCAGCCGTCGCCGAGCACCTTCGCCCACGGCTTGCCGAGGTTGATCATCGGTTCGATGGTGAAGAACATCCCCGGCTTCAGCTCCGGCCCCGTGCCGGCGCGCGCAGCGTGGACCACCTCGGGCGCATCGTGGAACAGGCGGCCGACGCCGTGCCCGCAGAACTCGCGCACCACGCCATAGCGGAACTGGCTCGCATGGGCCTCGATCGCAGCGCCGATATCGCCGAGCCTTGCGCCGGGCTGCGCGGCCTTGATGCCGAGCATCAGACATTCATAGGTCACCTCGACCAGCTTGCGCGCCTTGAGCGAGGGCTCGCCCGCGTAGAACATCCGGCTCGTATCGCCGTGCCAGCCATCGACCAGCGGGGTCACGTCGATGTTGAGGATATCGCCATCCTTCAGCACCTTGTCGCCCGGAATGCCGTGGCAGATCACGTGGTTGATCGAGATGCAGGACGAGTGGGCATAGCCGCGGTAGCCGAGCGTTGCGGGGATCGCGCCGGCATCGAGCATCATCCCGCGAACGGCGTCGTCGAGCTGGCCGGTGGTCACGCCCGGCTTCACCATATCGGCCAGCGCATCGAGGATTTCGGCAGCGAGGCGGCCGGCCTTGCGCATCCCTTCGAACCCGGCGGGGCCGTGGAGCTTGATGGTGCCATCGCGGTAGACGGTCTGGTCGCCGTCAACGAGTTGATATTCGTGCATGGCGTCCACATAGCGAGCGCGGGCGCAAAAAGCTACTTCGGCGGCACCGGGAGCGGGTGATCAGAGCCGGCTCCGCGTGCGCCAGACCCCCCTTAGACCCCCTCTAGACCCCCCTTAGGCCCCCAAAGCGTGTATGTTCCACGTGGAACATTGGCCCTTTGTCGGTCCCATCGGGCGCTCACCCATTTCTGCTGGTGACAAGCCGCGTCCGGTGATTATGGAACAGGGATGATCGAACCCAAAGCCCTGCTCCAGCCCGACCGCGGCGAGGACGCCATTGCCATCCATCTGGTGAACAAGGTCGGCTTCGAAGCCTTCGCCAAAGGCCTGTCCGCCGGGCAGCGCGCCAGCCTTGCCGCGCAGAAATTCGAAGGCGGTGCAAACCAGGTCGGCATCGTGCCCGAGGGTGACGGGTGGTTCGTGGCAGCCGGTGTGGCGAACCCCGAAAGCCTCACCAGCTGGTGCCTCGCCAAGCTCGCCGAAGAATTGCCCGAAGGCAGCTACCGCCTCGCCGCCAAGGCCGAGCCGGGGGCGGCAATGTTCGGGTGGATGACCGCGCAATACCGCTTCGGCCGCTACAAGAGCGAGGACAAGCCGGCAGGCGCGCGCGTGCTGCTGACCACGCAGGTCGCCGCGATCGACGCCGCCGTCGCCGAGGCCGCCGCCGAGTGGCTGGTGCGCGATCTCGTCAATGCGCCGCCGGAGGACATGGGTCCAGCCGCGCTCGAAGCCGAGTGCGAACGCCTCGCCAAGGCGCACAAGGCTGAGCTGACGGTGGTGCGCGGCGATGCGCTGGAGCAGGGCTATCCGATGGTTCACGCCGTCGGCCGCGCAGCAGCCCGCCACCATGCGCCGCGGCTGATGCACCTCGTCTGGGGCGATCCCAAGCATCCGGTGCTGGCGGTGGTGGGAAAGGGCGTGTGCTTCGATAGCGGGGGGCTCAACATCAAGCCGGGCTCGGGGATGCGGCTGATGAAGAAGGACATGGGCGGTGCCGCGCACGCGCTGGCGTTGGCGGGCCTGATCATGGGCGCGCGGCTGAAGGTGCGCCTGCACCTGCTTGTCCCCGCGGTCGAGAACGCGATTTCGGGCGGCGCTTTCCGCCCGGGCGATATCCTCAAGAGCCGCAAGGGCCTCTCTGTGGAAATCGACAATACCGATGCCGAAGGGCGGCTGATCCTCGGCGATGCACTGACTCGCGCTTCGGAGGAGAACCCCGATCTGATCGTCGATTTCGCCACGCTCACCGGCGCGGCCCGCATCGCGCTGGGGCCGGATTATCCCGCGCTGATGGCCCGCCGCGACGAGACCGCCGAGGCTTTCCTCGCCGCAGGCAAAGCGCAGGATGATCCCGCCTGGCGCCTGCCGCTGCCCGAGGCTTACCGCGAATACCTCGCCTCCGACGTCGCCGACATGGCCAATGGCTCCGCCACGCCGTTTGCGGGGGCGAGCGTCGCGGGGCTGTTCCTCGATCGTTTCGTGGGCGAAGGCATTGACTGGGTGCACTTCGATACCTTCGCCTGGAACCCCTCCTCGCGCCCCGGACGCGGGCGCGGCGGGCGCGGGTTGGGGCTGCGCGCATCGTGGCACGCGATCCGCGCGCGCTATGCGGCCTGAGGGCGAAACGGCAGCGCGCTTGCCCCTTGCGCCGCTTGCCGCTAACGGGCCTGCCACGCCTGCGCGGGGAACGCTGGGCGACCACCCACTGGGAACGACGGAACGCAGATGAGCGGCGCGACGCGCGAAGGAACCGAATATGCCGTGCCGGCAGGCGTGCTGGGCCTCAAGGGCCCGGTCGAGAAGCCTGCGCCCGGCACCCTGCCGCTGCGCGGTGACCTGGCGCACATCGCGCTCGCAGGCAGCCACCTCGCCGCGCATTACGTGATCCCGCATCAGCGCACCGTGGGCGCGGCCGGCGCCGAGCTGCGCCTCGCCCCGCGCGCCGATAGCGAAGCCTTCACCACTCTGCCCGCCGGAAGCCGGTTCGAACTGCTCGACGTGGCAGGCGAATGGGTGTGGGGTTGCCCCGGCCCGCAAGGCCCGAGCGGCTGGTGCCGGGCTTCCGAGCTCGCCACCGAAGGCGTATAGCCGTGGCGACCCGCCTGTTCATCGACGGCGCTGCCGGGACGACGGGCCTCGAAATCCGCGAGCGGCTGCAAGGGCGCAGCGAGTTCGATCTGATCATTCTCGACGATGCCCAGCGCAAGGACGAGAGCGCCCGCCGCGATGCGCTCCACGCCGCCGATATCGCGATCCTGTGCCTGCCGGATGACGCCGCGAAAGAGGCGGTGAAGCTGGCCGAAGGCTCCGGCACCCGCATCATCGACGCCTCGAGCGCGCACCGCGTGGTCGAAGGCTGGACCTATGGCTTTCCCGAGCTGATCGGGCACGAGGCCATCGCCAATGCCCAATTCGTGAGCAATCCGGGGTGCTATCCCACCGGCTTCCTCGCGCTGGTTGCCCCACTGGTGCGAGAGGAGCTGCTGCCTGCCGACTGGCCCTATACTGTCAACGCGGTGAGCGGCTATTCGGGGGGCGGCAATGCCCTGATCGCGCGGTTCGAGGCCGAGGGCGCACCCGCCTACCGCGCCTATGGCTATGACATGGCGCACAAGCACCTGCCCGAAATGCAGCTTCATGCGAGCCTAACGCATCCCGTCATCTTCGCGCCCGCCGTGGTGCCGGCCTATCGCGGGATGGTGGTCGAAGTGCCGCTCCACCTCGGCGCGATGGCGGGCGATCCTACGGCTGACCAGCTGCGCGCCGCCCTGAGCGATTTCTATGCCGCAACGCCAGTGGTGACGGTGGCGGATGGGGCCGCGCCGGGCGAACTGCTGCTCGATCGCAATGCCCCACCGTGGGACTCGCTGACGCTCCATGTCATCGGCAATGCGGGCGGCTGGAACGTGCGGCTGGTGGCGGTGCTCGACAACCTCGGCAAGGGCGCTTCGGGGGCGGCGATCCAGAGCCTCAACATCATGTGCGGCCTACCCGAGACCGCCGGTCTGCGCCTCTGATCCGGGCAGACTTGCCTAAAATATAGGCAAGCCCCGATCAGATGCTGTGCACCATTGCGCGGCGCACCATAATGTTGCTAACCGCGCCTCATCGGCGAAAGACAGCCTCTGCCACGAGTCTTCAGGCGGCAAGGATTGTTCAATCCGAACACCAACAGGCTTGGCACGATTCTTGTTAAGATATCGGTCAGCATTCCAGCCAGGCGCGGACGGGCCAATCGGACGGGGACGACGTGAAAAAGATCGAAGCGATCATCAAGCCCTTCAAGCTCGACGAAGTGAAGGAGGCACTCCACGAAATCGGCGTGTCCGGCATTACCGTGACCGAGGCAAAGGGCTTCGGCCGCCAGAAGGGCCATACCGAACTCTACCGCGGGGCCGAATATGTGGTCGACTTCCTGCCCAAGGTGAAGCTTGAGGTGGTGGTTGCCGACGATCAGGCCGAACGCGTCGTCGAGGCCATCGCCGCCGCCGCGCAAACCGGACGGATCGGCGACGGCAAGATTTTTGTCACCGCGATCGAAAGCGCGCTTCGCATCCGCACGGGCGAAACCAACGACGACGCGATCTGATTTCTCATCCTCTCCTGCCCCTCATGACGACGGGCTGGCCGTGATACTACCCGAAAGGCACTACCAAAATGTCGAAAGCAAAAGACGTCCTGAAGCTGATCAAGGACGAG
>VFQO010002301.1_pt1 | contig 11948 bp, 12 predicted proteins | sample 3512331 | NCBI WGS metagenome assembly VFQO01 (sample SAMN10412371, study PRJNA504923) | tailings metagenome | isolation source: Replicate 3 from Balatoc abandoned mine | place: Philippines: Itogon, Benguet | collected 2017-08-28
GACCGGATCATGCGCCAGCACCTGTTCCAGCACCGCGCTCGCCTCGCCGTACCGGTTCTGCTTGTAGAGTGCCATGGCCAGATTGGCCTGCGCTGCGGTAAAGGAGGGCGCGAGTTCGATCGCCCGGCGCAGCAGGTTCTCCGCATCCTTGTAGCGCCCGAGCCGGCCTGCGAGTTCCGCCATCATCCGAATGGCAGCCACATCGAGCGGTTGAGCGGAAAGGCGCGCGCGCAGCCCGGCTTCGGCCTGAGCCAGATCGCTGTCCATCATGGCCTGAGCAATGGCGATCATTTCGGGATCGCGGGTGGTCGCGCGGATGGCCGACATTTCCGCAGCGGCCGCTTCCTCGTCCCGACCGAGCGTTCGCAGCACCCGCCCGAGCATGCGATGCGCGCCGGCATTGGCGGGGTTGCGGGCAGTGACCGATCGCAAGTGCGCAATCGCCGCCAGCGGATCGCGCCGCGCCAGTTCCGCTATGGGCATCGGCGGCGCGGCCGCCTGCATTCCCTCGCTGTTGTTCATGCGCATCCGGTCAAAGGCATTTTGGGTCGTGAGTTGCGAGTAGTGGCACAGCCTCCGGCAAAGGGGAACAGCGAACAGGTTGCGCGGAACAGGCCAATGGCGGATTGCCGATGCGATCCGATCCAAGCCGGAATATCCGCTCGCCGCGCTCCCGTTTCCGAGACTAAACGGGTCGGATTGCCCGTAAAGGGGCGACTTTGTCGTTACGCGATTGAAAGGTGGCGGAGACGGAGGGATTCGAACCCTCGGTACCCTGATAGAGTACGGTTCCTTAGCAGGGAACTGGTTTCAGCCACTCACCCACGTCTCCGGGTCTCAGCATTGGCTGTGAGGGCGGCGCTATAGTCGGCCCTTGCGGCAGCGGCAAGGTGGCTTGCAAGAAAATCCGTTCCTTGCCGGTTTGCCGCCTGCGCGCGCGCCGGGCCGGCGATCAGTTCGGCCCGCATTCAGGCTCGGCCCTCTAGCCAGCGGTCGGCTCGTCGCAATTTCGATTCGCTCCGGCGAGAAGCGATTGCGGGCCTGCGCGGAAGCGATTCTGCTGCCTCGTGTGACAATCCGGGACCTGTGTGTCCCCATGCAAAGGCTGGGTTATGTCGGCAAGCTTCTCTTATCCCCTTCGCGCTCTGACTGGCTTTGTCATGGCTGTTCTGGCGCTGGGTGCATTCACCGCGCCGCTGGCTGCGCAGGACGTGGAAAAGGTCGATCCCGATCAGGCCTATGGCGCGATCGACGGCGATCTTGCGCCGCCTGCCGAACAAGCCGCGCCGACCGAGCCTGCCGCCACCGATACCGCCGCTGCTGCTGCGACGGGCGAGCCGGCCGCGACCGCGACCGCCACCGATGCGACCGGCACTGCGCCCGCTGCGGGTGAAGCGGCACCGACCGCCACTGCGGCAACCTATGGCGAAGATGACCTCATCGGCGCCGCCGAAGGCCTGTTCGGCAAGGGCGCGGAAGGCCTCGCCAAGCTGATCCAGGATCTGCTCAAGGATCAGGGCGAACCCAATGGCTACATCGTCGGGCGCGAGGCGGGCGGGGCGTTCATCGTCGGCGCGCGCTATGGTTCGGGCACGCTGCACCACAAGGTCGAAGGCACCCAGCAGGTCTACTGGACCGGCCCCTCGATCGGGCTTGATGCCGGAGCCAATGCCGCCAACACCTTCGTGCTGGTCTACAACCTCTACGACACCGAGGAGCTTTTCAAGCGCTTCCCGGCGGGTGAGGGGCAGGCCTATTTCGTCGGCGGGCTGACCGCGAGCTACCTGCGGCGCGGCGATATCGTGCTGATCCCGATCCGCGTCGGCGCGGGCCTGCGGCTGGGCATCAACGCAGGCTACATGAAGTTCTCCAAGGAACAGAAGTGGTCGCCCTTCTGATCTAAGGATTTTCGCATCTGCATACGAAAAGCCGGTTGCGATAACCGCAAGCGGGGGCCATGCGCTCGCGCATGCTTGACCGACTCGAACCGCAGGCGCCTGACGCCCTCCTCGCCCTGATCCGCCTCTATGCCGCCGATCCGCGGGCCGACAAGATCGACCTCGGCGTCGGCGTCTACCGCACCGAAGACGGCGCGACCCCGGTGTTCGCCGCGGTCAAGGCCGCTGAGCAGGTGCTGGTCGATACACAGGACTCCAAGTCCTATCTAGGCCCCGAAGGCGACATGGGCATGGTCGCCGCGCTGATGCCCTATATCTTCGGGGCGGACCCCACGATGGGCGGGCGCATTCAGGGGATGCAGACCCCGGGCGGCACCGGCGCGGTGCGTCTCGCGCTGGCGCTGGCGCAGAAGGCCGGCGTGAAGCGCGTCCACATGGGCGTGCCGAGCTGGCCCAACCACGCGCAGATCCTCGCCGATCTCGGCATGGAACTGGCACCCTTCGATCACGCCAACGCTGATGGCAGCGCCAACCTCGATGCCGTGCTCGCCGCGATCAATGGCGCGGCCGCGGACGAGGCGGTGCTGCTCCACGCCTGCTGCCACAACCCGACCGGGATCGATTATACCGCGGACCAGTGGACGAGAATCGCCGATGCCTTCGCCGCCTCCGGCACCTTCCCGATCATCGATGCCGCCTATCAGGGCCTCGGCCACGGGATGGATGCCGATGCCGCCGGGATGCGCGAGGTTCTGGCGAAAGTGCCCGAAGCCTTCATCGCCTATTCCTGCGACAAGAACTTCGGCCAGTATCGTGACCGCGTTGGCGCGTTCTACGTGCTGGCGAAGGAGGCAGGTGCGCTCGACACCGCCTTCTCCAACGCCAACGCGCTGGCCCGCGCGGCCTGGTCGATGCCGCCCGATCACGGCGGTGCGGTGGTGCGGATCGTGCTCGGCGATGCGGGCATGACCAAGGCGTGGCTGGCCGAGCTTGACGATATGCGCGCCCGGATGCGCGGCGTGCGCGATGCGCTGGCAGCGGCGGGCACGGCAGGTAGGATCGACCTGACCCCGCTTGCCAGCCAGAACGGCCTCTTCGCGATGCTCCCCGTCACCAAGGACGAGGTCGCCAAACTGCGCGAAGATCACGCGATCTACATGGCCGCCTCGGGCCGCATCAACATCGCCGGGCTGACGCATGCCAACCTGCCCAAGTTCATCGCCGCGCTCGCCGCGGTGACGGGCTGAGGCCGCCAGGGTGCTCGACCGCCAGCCGGTGCTGGAGGGCGAGCACGTCCGCCTGCGCCCGCTGCGCCCCGATGATTGGGACGCGCTGTTCGCGGTCGCTTCCGATCCGCTGATCTGGGCGCAGCATCCCGCGCACGACCGCTGGCAGGAACCGGTGTTCCGCGCCTTCTTCGACGATGCGCTGGCGAACAAGGGCGCGCTGGTGGTGATCGACGCGCAGACCGGAGCGGTGATCGGCTCGTCGCGCTATCAGGGGCTGGACGCGGCAGGCGGCGGCTCGGTCGAGATCGGCTGGACCTTCCTTGCCCGCTCGCACTGGGGCGGGCACTGGAACCACGAGATGAAGCGCCTGATGCTTGCCCACGCGCTGGCGAGCGTTGCCGAAGTGCGCTTTCTGGTGGGCGAGACCAACACCCGCTCGCGCACCGCGCTCGAACGCATCGGCGCGCAGCTGACCGACCGGCGCGAGGAGCGCATCATGGCGGATGGCACGGTCATCCCGCATCTGACCTACGCCATCACGCGCGAGAGCTTTGCGAACGGGCCGCTGGAGGGCTAGTCCTGACCCGCTGGCCTGCGGGGCGAAGCAGACGCCATATCGCTTAGGGACATCTGCTCTGCGCCGGACGGAAACGATTTGGCCCTTCGAGCAGCAGCTCCGATCCAATGAGATCGGCGACCCTCATACCGAATTCGGAAACCTCGAACTGCTTTGTCGCGATTTCCCGTTGCCGCCTCACTTTGACGCGACCGTCGTGAGGTCGTAGTCCATCCGGTGTTGAGGGCGCGATTGGCATGGGGGGCAAGCGATGGGCAGGCTTACGGCAATTCTTTCAGCGGTCGTTTTTGCGATCGCAAATCCGGCCATAGCTCAGGAACAGATCCCACGCAGTTATCCGTCCTATTGGCCCGAGCGTCCGACCTCTTTTCTGGTCGATGGCGTCAGCGAACAAGACGTAGCCAAGGCGAATGCCGATGAAGCTGCCTGCAATGCTGGAATGCCGGATGCCTGTGCCAATCTCGCCGAGAACTACTACCTTGGCCGTGGCCGACCGCAGAACCGTCCGGTTGCTGAACTGTTGTCTCGCAAGTCCTGCAATGCCGATGTCGGCAAAGGATGCTTTGTACTAGGTACGCTTCTCGCCATGATCGGCAATGATGCTGACCGGCGGGAGGCCGTCGGTTTTCATGCTCGTGCCTGCCGCCTCGGTTGGCTCGAGGGCTGTGATGCCGAAGCCGATGCGCTCGTCACCGGGGGGATAGGCGATCCCGATCCTGTGGCCGCGGAAACTCTCCGCCGCGCCACATGCGAACGGGGCGGGTCATCGGCATGTCGAAAATTGGCGCAATCGCTGATGGGCATCGGCAGGAGCAGCGAGGAGCAGCGCGAAGGCATTGCTCTGATCGATCGACAATGCCGCGCGGGCGATCGTGCCGCTTGCGACGATGCTGTCAGGCTCTGGAAACGCAGTGCTCAGCCCGGATCAGCCAAGATGGTTGCGGAATACGATCGCCTCGCGTGCGAGGCAGGCAGTGCTTCTTCCTGCCGCGATCTGGGCAGGACCGCATTGGCTGGAGCCAATGGTTCAGAGGGCAGGGCTGCTGCGCTATCGTTGCTTGAGCGCGCTTGCGAATTGTCCCGGACCCAGTGCTCTGATCTTGAGGCAGCACGCGAGGAGCCGTCACTCGCGGCCCGCTGCGAAGGAGGGGACCTTTCCGCTTGTGTCGCCCGCGGGCAGATCTTGTCCGTAAGGGGCGGCGTGCTGGAAAATCGGGAGCGTGCGCTGGCGCTGTTGAGCCGGGCGTGTGAGGCGGGGGCAGTGGCCGGGTGCTTGCCAGCAGCCGATCTTCTGTTCGAATTCGGGCGGGCCACAGGCGCATTGGACGCCGTGCGTGCCGAAGCCTATCTCTCGGCCAGCTGTACTGAAGAAAATCAGACCGCATGCGAGCAACTTGCCGACGAACTTGCCGATGGTCAGAATTTTGCCCAGAACCTGCCGCGCGCGCTCGAGCTTTATTATCCGCAATGCGATAGCGGGCGGATCGAGGCCTGCGACCGGATTGAGCAACTGACGTTTGGTGATCCGAGCGCCCCGTTGTTTCTCGCGCATTCCGATTTCGCCCCTGCCATGACCCCGGACGAGGTTCAGGAGTCTGTCGCCGCCTCCGATAATTCCAAGACCCCCGAAGCCTGCGCGACCACGACGGTTCTTTACCTCGGGCGGAGCTATTCCGATACCAGCTGCATGGTTGTGGGAGGCGGTATTGGCGGCTTCAGCGTGCGTCAGGGGGCAACGCCGTGGCAGGCGCTCTTGTGGCGACCTGAAACGATTAGCAATGTAAAGCTTGATCCGGCCCAGAGGGTCTTGTGCGGTGCGACAGTCATTCGCACAGGTTGGGTGCTCACTGCGGCGCATTGTCTGACAGACAGCGGCGGAGTTTCGATCGCCAGAGCAGGCCATCGCGTCCGGTTGGGCCTGTCCAATCCTCTGGTTGAGGAAGGCTACAGCTTCCCGATTATCCGTGCGATTCCGCATCCGAATTATGACCGGACGACCTTGGCGTTTGACGTTGCGCTGGTGCAATATGACCCCACCCGTAACGCGGCCAGTGGCCGCGTCTTTCCGGTCTCAAGAATCCGGCTTGACCCGCGACCACTGGGCCAGCGTAAAGTCGAGGCAATCGCGCGCGTCTTTACCTACGGATGGGGTTTGACTGCGGTAAAGGATGGGCAGATTCCCGATCAGCTGCGCGGATTCCGCCTGAAGCTCCGCGATGCCAACACCTGCACTGCGGTGACCAAGTTCACCGACTTCGAGCGGCGCGATTCGGTGCTGTGCGCGGATGATGCAAAGGGCGCAGAAGGTGGGCAGGCGTGTTACGGTGACAGCGGTGGGCCACTGATCACATTTGGCGATGCCGATCGGGTGCCGACAGTGATCGGTGTGGTCAGCGGCGGGGTCGAATGCGGCACGACCGGCAAGCCAAGCCGTTATGTCCGCGTGGCGCACCCCCGGGTTAAGGCTTGGCTCGAACGAGTCTTGTCATCGGCCGGCTCTCGTTAGACGCCGCTTGGGACAGACCCTCGGAGAAAACGCGCTTGCCCCGGGCCGGCTTGTTCTGTTGAATTGCAAGAACCTTGGACAATGTGTCGGGCGTTATCCGGAAAGGGGCTGGGTGAAGGATTGCACTTTCCGCAGTGTGTTTGGCTGCTTGTGTGCAGCCGTTGTGCTACTTTGCGCCAACTCAGCCGCGATGGCGCAGCAGGATGGCGCACCGGCTCCGGCTCCATGGCCGTCACGGGCACGCTCGCCCATGCCGAAAGACATCCACATTTGGGCCGCTCTTATCCAGCAGAATTATCCGCGTGACGCGGCAGGAGCGATGCTGGAAGGCAGCGCAAGGCTCAGAGCGATCGTCAATCCCGAAGGGCGGGTCGTGGAATGCGTCATCCTCAAATCAAGCGGGCACGCGCTCCTCGACAAGACTGCTTGCGACGGGATGCTGAGATATGCGGTCTTTATCCCGGCCACCGATGCGAGCGGTTCTCCGACAATCGGCGCCTATTCGACGATGATCACCTACAGGGATACGGGCGCCGTGGCCCCTGTGCCCCCATCCGACGAGGCTCCCGGCGGCGGGGCAGATTAACGACAGGCTTCGGCGGGCGGTGAAACGGCGCACTCAGTGAAAGCAGCGCGCCGTCCGCCCCCGCTCACCCCTTGGCGGCGAGGCTCTGCATCCGCTTGAGATACCGCGCCAGCACGTCGATCTCGAGGTTGACCTGATCGCCCTCGGCAAGGTCGCCCAGCGTTGTCACCGCGGCGGTGTGCGGGATGATGTTCAGCAGGAAATCGCAGGTGCCATCGGTCCGGTCGCGCACGTCGTTGACGGTGAGCGACACGCCGTTGACCGTAATCGAGCCCTTTTCCGCGATGAACGGGGCCATTTCGGCACGCGCGCGGATGGCGACCTGCCAGCTGCCGCCGGCCTGTGCGACCTTCACCGCCTCGCCGACCGAATCGACGTGGCCGGTGACGATGTGGCCGCCCAGCTCGTCGCCGAGGCGCAGCGAAGGTTCGAGGTTCAGTTTTGCGCCCGCGTTCCACATCCCCTGAACAGTGCGGCTGACGGTTTCGCCCGACAGGTCGACATCGAACCATGCATCGCCTGCCGTCCCCCCGCGCTCGACCACGGTAAGGCACACGCCCGAACACGCGATCGAGGCGCCGATATCGATCCGCGCTGGATCGAGCGGGGCGGTAATCCTGAGGCGCAGGTCGCCGCGCTGCTCGGCGGCGGCAATGGTGCCGATGGCGGTGACGATGCCGGTGAACATGGGCGCAGGGTTCCTCTTAATTGCGGCGGCGCAGATAGGCGGTGAATGCGTCGCTGCCAAGCTGGCGGTGGTCGCTCTGCTGCCAGCGGCCATGCGCTTGCGGAAGGTCGGCAAGGCCCATCGGCCCCAAGGCGCGCTTGCCATCGCCGATCAGGATCGGCGCGCAGTAGAGGTGCAGTTCGTCGACGAGGTCGGCGGCGATAAAGGCGGCGGCGGTGGCGGCTCCACCTTCGACGTAGAGATATTGTACGCCTTCAAGCGCGGCAATGTCATGCGGCGCGGCAATCGCTGTCACGCCTGCGGGGGCAGCGACACGGGTCAGCACCACGCGTTGCGGCGAGCGGTCTTCGAGGCCCGGCAGCCGCACATCGAGGCGTGGGGCATCTGCCCGCCATGTGCCGCCGCCAACTAGGATCGCATCGTTGCGGGCGCGATGGGCGTGGACATGGGCGCGCGCGGCTTCTCCGGTGATCCACTGGCTGGTGCCGTCGGCAAGCGCGATGCAGCCGTCCAATGAGGTCGCAAGCTTCAAGGTCACCCACGGGCGGCCAAGGCGTTGGCGGGCAAGGAACCCCGCAAGGCTGGCGGCAGAAGCGGGGTCGCTGAGCACGGTGACGGGAATGCCCGCCGCTTCGAGCCGCGCGATACCCTGTCCGGCGGTGCGCGGATCGGGGTCGATCTGGCCGATCACCACACGGGCAGGCTGTGCGGCGGCGATCAGATCGGCGCAGGATGGCCCGCGCGGAGACTGGTGGGCGCAAGGCTCCAGCGTGACGTAGAGCGTGGCCTCGGCGATCAGCGCGGGCGCAAGTCCGGCGAGTGCAGCGGCCTCGGCATGGGGACGCCCGCCTGCCGCCGTCCAGCCCCGCGCGATGACGCGGCCCTGATGCACCACCAGCGCCGCGACGCCGGGGTTGGGGCGGGCCAGCGGGCGCGCGCGCTGGGCGAGGCTGGCCGCAGCCGCCATCCATTCGCGATCCGTCGGGGTCGCAGGTCCCGCTATTGCCCGGAACCCTGTGTCGTTGGCTGACCGACCTGCTTGAGCAGCTCTTCGCGGCGCTTGGCCTCGGCAGCGGCCTTGGCGGCGCGCTCGGCTTCGGCCTTGGCCTCCATCGCCTCGACATCCAGCCCGGTCGCCGCGCCGAGCGATTTGTACATCTTGCGCTTTTCCGCCGCGATCCGTTCTTCCTCGGCGGCGCGCAGGTCCTTGATTTCCTGGTTGGCGCGGTTTTCGGCCACGATCTCGGCATCGGTGCGCGTCGGATCGAGGGTGGTGATGTATTCGATCTTGGGACGTTCCGGCTCGCCGAAATATTCCTGCTCCAACGCCCAGGCGAGGATCCCTGTCACCGGCATCACCGACAGCGCAAGGATTGGCCAGCGATAGGGGTTGGGCCGGCGAATCTCGCGCCAGAAGTCGGCAAGGCCCGGACCCGGATTGAAGCGTGAATTGGATAGCATCCGCCCATTATAGGCCGCCGCGGGCCGAACGCCAATCGCTTCGCGTCAGCCGAAGCTCGCATAGAGCGCGCGGCCATGCTCCTTGAGCCAGCGGTCGGCATCGGCGATCTGGCCTTCGAAGATCCGGCCAAGCAGTGCGTGGAAGGCGGGCGAGTGGTCGAAATGGACGAGGTGCGCGACTTCGTGCGCGACCACTGATCGGCGCACGTGATCGGGGGCCTGCACCAGCCGCCAGTTGATGCGGATGCGGCTCTTGTCCGAACACGAGCCCCAGCGGCGCTGGGCGCGGGTCAGACCGACCGGCACCGGATCGAGCCCCGCGGCGGCGCAATATTCGAGCATATCGGCCTCGCACAGCCGCAGCGCCTCGGCTTCGAGCCAGCGGCGCACCCGCGCTTCGAGACCCGCGTTCGGCCCGCCGATCCGCAGCGTCTCACCCTCGATCGCCGGACGGCGCGGGGCGCTGGCCTGCCACGCCAGCCGCAGCACGCCGCCGCGATAGCGGATCTCGCCGCCGGGCTGGGGGGTGACGCGCTGGGGCAGGGTGGCCAGCTGGCTCGCCAGCCAATCGGTGCGGGCATGGGCAAAGGCGATCGCCTCGCGCGCTTCGGCCCAGGCGGGCAGGGTGATCCTGACCGCGCTGCCATCGGGCGAGAGCCGCAAGGTCAGCCGCCGGGCATTGTGCATCCGCTTGAGCACGATCGGCATGCGCTTGCCGCCGAGTTCGATTTCGGGTTCGAGCGGGGCGCGGCGCAGCCAGTCGATCATGCCTGCTCCTCCGCCGTGTCGGCCCAGTCACCCCCGCGCGCGGCGGGCCATTCGACGATGTGATGCTCCATCGGGCCGGCGTCGACCTCGCTCACCACCCGCCCGATGACCGAGACCCCGGCACGGCGCACGGCATCACGATCACCCGAGAGGAGATAGTGCCAGCCCGGCAGCGACCGGCCATCGGCGCGCAGGCGATAGGCGCAGGTCGAAGGCAGCCAGCTCACCTGTTCGACGATCCGCAAGGTCAACCGCAGGCAATCGGGCACGAAGGCCTTGCGGTTGCGATAGTCACTGCATTGCGCGGTGCCGGTATCAAGCAGACGGCAGGCAATGTTGGTATCGTGGATGTCGCCGGTTTCCTCGTCCTCGATCTTGTGCAGGCAGCAGCGGCCGCAGCCGTCGCACAGCGCCTCCCACTCGGGCCGGGTCAGCTCGCCTAGCGGCAGCTCCCAGAAGCGGTCCCTCAGCTCACCCATTTGTCCAGTTCCGCGGCCACCGCGTCCGGCCCCTGATCGACCGGCAGCGTCGCCAGCGGGGCGCCATCGGGGCCGAACAGATAGACGATGTTGGAATGGTCCATCAGATAGCCACCCCCCTCGACCGGCTCACCCTTGGCGAAGAACACCTTGAAGGTCTTGGCCGTGGCGGCGATCTGTTCGGGGGTGCCGGTCAAGCCGACGATATCGGGGGAGAAAGCGGCGGCGAATTCGCCCACAACTTGCCTCGTATCGCGTTCGGGATCGATGGTGATGAAGATCGGCGTGATCTTCGCCGCCTTGTCCGCATCTTTAGCCTTGAGCACCTTCAGCCCCTGCGCCACGCGCTGCATATCGGTCGGGCAGATATCGGGGCAAAAGGCATAACCGAAATAGACGATACGGTACTTCCCCACAAAATCGCCCCAGCGCACGGTTTCGCCCTTGCTATTGGTGAGCGCGAAATCGCCGCCGATCGCAGCGCCGGCCAGTGGCGGTTCGGGCGCGGGAGCGAAGGCATCGCAGCCGCTAAGCGCAAGCGCTCCCGCGATCAGCATCGGAAGGACGGGGTAGGACTTGTTGCTGCGGTTCATGGTCTGCTAACTGAAGGCTTGCGAGAGGGCGGGCTTGCCCCGCTCGATACCACACACCAGATGTGTGGCAGGTAATGCGAAAGGATCAAACCGTGCTGGCCGATGTTTTGCGCAAGTTAGGAATGCGCGCCGGATTTACCAGCGCCGCGTTGGCGGCCCTGGGCCTGCTGGCGGCGGCACCGGTGGCCGCGCAGTTCCAGTCGGAAGGCTACAAGTTTCTCGAAGCGGTCAAGGAGCGCAAGGGCGACGAGGCGACCGACATGCTCAACAAGCCGGGCACGCAGGTCGTCAACTCGCGCGATATCACCAGCGGCGATACCGGGCTGCACATTGCGGTCGCGCGCAGCGACGCGCTGTGGGTCCGCTTCCTGCTGCAACGCGGCGGCGATCCCAATATCCGCAACAAGAAGGGCGTCACCCCGCTCCAGCTGGCGACCGCGATGGGCTTTACCGACGGGGTCGAGGCGCTCATCAAGGGCGGGGCGAGCGTCAATATCTCCGACCAGACCGGCGAAACCCCGCTGATCGCTGCCGTCCACGCGCGCAACGTGGCGATGGTGCGGCTGCTGCTGGAAAAGGGCGCGGACCCCGATCACAACGACAATTCGGGCCGCTCGGCGCGCAACTACATGGAACTGCAAAGCGGCAACACGCTGCTCAAGCAGGAATTCGCCAATGCCGATGCCAAGCGCGCCGCGGCGGGAACCAAGAAGAACTACGGGCCTTCTTTCTGATATGACCGATTTTGCTGATCTGACGCTCGATGAACTGCGCGTCGCGCTCGCCCCCGATATCGCGGCCTCCGCAATCTTCGACGGCTGGAACGAGACCGCGCTGATCGCTGCTGCCGAAATGGCGGGCTGCGATGTCGATGTCGCACGGCTCGCCTTTCCGGGCGCCAAGCCGATGGACATGATCGAGGCGTGGATCGCGAGCGTCGATCAGGCGATGGAAGCGGCATGGCCCGCCGAAAAGCTTGCCACGCTGAAGATTCGCGAGCGCATCCGCACGCTGGTCGCCTTCCGGCTCGATGCGGTCGCGGACATTGACGAGGCGGTGCGCCGCGCGCTCGCCGTCATGGCGCAGCCGCAGAACGCCCCCCGCGCACTGAAGCTCGGCTGGCATTCGGCGGATATCATGTGGCGGCTCGCGGGTGATACCGC
>VFQO010002303.1_pt1 | contig 11946 bp, 10 predicted proteins | sample 3512331 | NCBI WGS metagenome assembly VFQO01 (sample SAMN10412371, study PRJNA504923) | tailings metagenome | isolation source: Replicate 3 from Balatoc abandoned mine | place: Philippines: Itogon, Benguet | collected 2017-08-28
TACTGTCATCCTGATGCTCAAGAAGCGAGCTGCGGGCGAACGCACCGGCTTCAAGCAGCGCCTGTTGCCCGCAGTACGTCAGGAAGTGGCACGGCAGATCGAAACCATGATGCACCTAAACAACGCTGTAGCCACCCACCACGGCGAGCCGGTGTGGGGAGACTCCGACTTGCAGATGGCTGGATATGCAGCAGCCCTCAAAGTGCTGACCGCCTACACACGCATCGGCGACGAGGACGTCACCGCCTTCGCCCTGCGCCCGCGTGCACGGGGTGAAGTGACCGTGGTGGACGAAATCGTTCAGCAGGCAGCGGAAACCGCATCCAGCCTGTTGGTTCCCGAGGGTCTCACCGCCGACGCCTGGGGCCGTCTCACTGGCATCGAGCGATTTGTACTGCGGATGATGGACATGGAAACCGCGGGCGCGGGCAAACTGGACAACTATCAAAACTTCGCCAAGGCCTTCCGCGTAACGGACTACACCCGTGTGATGGGCGACATGCGGCCAAACAACGCACGTCTCAAGCGCGTCAGCGAATACGCTTCGCGCGATCTGACAGATGCCACCGAGATCGGGGTGACGCGGCTGGGTCAGCTCATCATCGCTTTGCAACAGCTGCTCAAGGACACCGAGGCGCAAGTTATCGTCGAACAACTGCGAGCCGAGATGGCAGACTTCCTGGAGGTCCGATCTCTACTTGTGGACATGCTGGCCTTCATCGAGCGCAAAGCGCCTGAATCTGAGGTGCGCTCTGCCGCCGAGGTATTGGGTGCGCGTCTCAAGAATCTGCGCTTCGGCGACTGAGGTCTTGAGCCATGAGCATCCGGCGCTTCTCTTCGCGTACCCATCGGCTGGATGCCAGCTTCCTGATGCAACACCTGGCTGGTGCGCGGAGCTACAAGCGCATTGCGGGCTACTTCACCAGCTCGTTGTTCGAAGTGGCTGGCGAGGCGCTGGAGCATATCCCCGAGGTCAAGATCGTCTGCAATGTGGACATCCACCCAGACGACCTGAAAGTGGCGCATCTGCGTGAGAGCAAGATGCTCGGCCGCTGGAACGAGCGCGCCCTTGAGGCCGAGGCACTGCTGAACCGCGAACGCTATCGGCGGCTGGACGCCTTCCTCGCCAAGCATGGGCAGGCAGTGCGCATAGCTCCGGACGACATCTGCGGTTTCGTGCATGGAAAGGCAGGTGTGCTTACCCTGGCTGATGGCCGTAGGCTGGGGTTCATCGGGTCGATGAACGAGACGCGGAATGGCTGGCAGCGCCACTACGAGATCCTGTGGGAGGACGAATCGCCAGAAGGCGTGGCGTGGATCGAGGAAGAATTCGACTTCCTCTGGAACGCCGCCAAACCCCTTCCGCAGGCCGTGATCCGCGAGGTACATCGGCGTGGCTACCGGCGTGAGATCGAGTTCATCGAGATCGATGATGACGAGAGTCTTGCGCCTGCAGCCCTGATCGAATCGCCGCTGTACCGAGAAGGCCAACAGCTCCAGCCTTGGCAGCAGGGCTTTCTGACCGAGTGCCTACGCCATCAGCGCCTGTACGGCACGGTGCGCCTGCTGCTGGCCGACGAAGTCGGACTGGGCAAGACGCTGTCGCTGGCCACGGCCGCCCTGACGCTCTGCCTGTTATCCGACAAAGACAATGGGCCATGCCGCCCGGTCGTCATCTTTGCCCCGGCCACACTGACCGAACAATGGCAGACGGAAATGCTGGACAAGCTGGGCATCCCAACCGCACGGTGGGATACCGTGAGCAAGGTCTGGCTGGACGCGGACGAGCGAGTGTTGTCGCCTGCTGGCCGCGAGCAGATTGCTCATTGCCCGCTGCGCATCGGCGTTGTCTCCACCGGCTTGATGATGCGCGACTCGCTGGAGAAACAGCAGCTGCTCGGTATGCGCTTCGGCGTAGTGATTCTCGACGAAGCGCACAAAGCCAGAACCCGCCAGGGTTTCGGCAAGGAAGCCGGAACACCGAACGAGCTGCTGGCGTTCATGCGTGAAATCGCCGCCCGTGCCGATCACGTGCTGCTGGGCACGGCCACGCCGATCCAGACTAACCCTACTGATCTATGGGACTTGCTGGGCATCCTGCATCAAGGCCCAGGCCGCTTCGTGCTTGGCCACGACCTAGCGCCGTGGCACCGACCCGAAGAAGTGCTCGACATTCTTGCAGGCCGCGCGGAGGTGGAATCGCTCACCCATGCGTGGGAACTGTTGCGCTCGCCGCTTCCTCGGATGGAATCAACCTATGAACCCCGCGCCCGACGTTTGTTCTCCGCTATTCGGCAAGATTTGGGATTACAGAACGGGGAGTGGCAAACCAATCGTGCGCTGACCGATCTGACAGAAGAAACGCGGGAGATCCTGGAAGAGGAGCTGGAGCGCCGCATATCAGGAGCCACGCTGTTTCAGCGCGAAAACCCGCTGGTACGTCATGTCGTGCTGCGCAAACGCCAGCAGCTTGAAGATGCGGGGCTTTTGGCTCGCGTCGGCGTGGACGTGCATCCGGAACGTGAACTAGCATCGGAGCAGCGCGCTTTCGATGCCTTGTTCGAGGCCAAAGCGCTGCGCACGTCGGAAGACTTCCGGCAGGCCTATGGCGAAGCCCGCGCTTTCGGCAAGGCACTGGCCAAACGCGGTAGAGGCAGCGGTTTCATGAAGAACCTGATGGAGCAGCGCATCTGCTCCAGCGTCCACGCGGGCTTAGCGACGGCCCAGCGCTTGTTGCAAGGCGATGCCGAGCACGAGGAAGACGAAGAGCAGGAAGTTGACCTCAAGGTTGAGACGGTTGAGGAACGCGAAGTTCTGCAACGCCTGATTGCCCGACTCGAGCGATTGCAAGCCGATCCGAAGATGGAGGCCGTCGTGCATTTTCTCAACAAGGAGAAATGGCTGGAGTTGGGCGTAATCATCTTCAGTCAGTACTACGACACAGCGAAGTGGCTGGTGGACTCGCTGGCAGCTCGCTACCCGGAAGAAGCTATCGGCCTTTATGCTGGTGCGGGTCGGAGCCGTCTGTACCAGCGTGGCGACAGCGTGGGTGTCGAGCGTGAAACATTGAAGCGGATGGTCGCCGAGCGCCAGATTCGCGTCATGGTGGCTACCGACGCTGCCTGCGAGGGCTTGAACCTGCAAACGTTGGGCACGCTGATCAACGTCGATCTGCCGTGGAACCCGACGCGCCTCGAACAGCGGATCGGCCGCATCAAACGCTTCGGGCAGCGGCGTGAAACCGTTGACATGCTGAACCTAGTGTTCGAGCAGACAGTGGACGAGAGGATCTACGAGCGCCTATCCGAGCGCATGAAGGACCGCTACGACCTATTTGGATCACTGCCAGACACCATCAAGGACGATTGGATCGATAACATCGAAACACTCGGCGAAAAGTTGGACGAGTACATCAACGCCCAGAAGACTGCGACTGGTTTCGATCTTCGCTACACCGGCACGATGATGCCACCGGACAAGGATTGGCGTGAGTTCACAGCAGTCTTGTCGCGGCGCGACCTCGCCAGCCTAATGAGCGTGGCCTGGGGTTGATCAATGCATCCATACTCGACCGCGCTGCTCGAGCCCACTGTTGATCTCGAACAATCGCTTCTTCTACGAGGCGGGAGAGACTTACTCATCGCGACGTATCAATTCAGTAGGCGGAACGCTGGCTGTTGGTTGAGCGAACAGCGACCCTACTCTTGAAACTCAAGCGCTCAGCGTGGGCTGCTGCCGGTTTCATCTCTCACCTTAACAAGGTGTCTGTGAAACCGGCAGCAGCCCACTATGCCGTGTCGAGCTGCTTGGCGGCCTCCCGCTTGCCCATAGCCATGACTTCGAAGTAGCGCACGAGTTTCGAGGCTCGCGGAGTTACCTGGCCAGACTCCCACTTCCACTGACTCAGGGAGGAGATGCCGAGAAGCGCGGCCATCTGCGCTTGACTTAGTCCCAATGCCTGTCGCTTTGCTTTGAGGCGTTCGGCATTGAAGACTGGCTTTCGACCCGGGCGTGATGGCGCGCTCACTTCCATTTGGACGGGCGCGCTACGAGCGATGGCCTTTTGTGTAGCGCGCAGTTGCGCTTGCAGGTCTCTCACTGATCGCTTGAGCGCAGCGATCTCCGATCTGCAAGTGGAAGCGGCCTTACGAAGTGCGGCGACGTCGCCTCGTACTTCTTTGCGGGCGATGCGGGCAATTTCCTGTTTGAGCGTCTGAGCGAGGTTCGGCATGCGCACATCGTACGGCCGCGGAACGTATACGCCAAACCTGACGCTAGGCCGATGTGAAAAAGGGCTCCCGCGCTGCTGAATGAGGACCCGCTTTAGACTGGGGGCGGACAGTCAGTTTGCACCGGTCGACCGGCTATTGACGGTCATCGGGGCCCTTGCTCAAACAGTTGGCGCAGCTTGTTGCAGGCAGCGCCGATATCGGGTCTGCCGTCCGCGCCCTTCTTGTAGGTGACGGTCGTCACGCCCGCCATGTCGCTGGGCAACTTCACCTTGTCTTCGCGTGGCTCCATCAGGATGGCGCGGTGCCGTCCCAACATACCCATTGCCAGTGCCAACTCAAAGATGACGTTGTCACGTGGCGCCGGCCACTTGTCATCCCTGACCTCCACGATGTCGTCACCCTGCGCGATGGCGATGACGAAGTCGCTGTCCGCCAGCTTGCGCTCCAGGTCGTCCAGCGTGTAGAAGGTGGCGCGGAAGATGTCCGTCCAGATGTCGACAAAAAGCTTGTCGTGGTCGAACTCCTCCTTGACAGCCCTGGCCACTGGCAGCGCCTCGACGGATGAGACGATGAGGACCCGCAACTTGTCATTGGTGGCAGCGACCAGAGAGTTGCGCTGCTTCAGGCGGCGTGACAGCTCACGAGCGATGGCGCGGTAGACCCCCGCGTGACGGCTGGCGATTCGCGCGAAGCTCGCCTCAGAGATTTTGGCCACCACACCATCCGCCTCGGCCCGAACGGTCGCGGCCCTAACCTGAGATGGCTCGATGGCCGCCATCTCACCGAAGTGGTCGTTGACGACACGCTTATTCAATACGCGCCCGTTCACGATGACGGAGAATTCACCGGCGACGATAAAGTAGATGTCAGTGTCGTCGCCCTCCTGCTCGATGAGGATCTGGCCGGCACTCGTCGGCATGAACTCGGTGACTGCTTCCAGCTCGCCTGCCAGGTCTTCCTTGCCACCAACCAGTTTCTGGGCCAGCAGCGCATCCAGCCTGAGGCGCTTGCCTTCTTCACCAAGGTACTTGTCAATCAAAGCCATCTGATGGTTCCTCGCATCTGTCAGCCCGCCTGCAGCGGGCATTTGTCAACCGTTGCGCAACAATGGGCGCGCCTGTATGCGGCCGACAACTGATCTTCCGCCAGCAGCGACGTGGCAAGCTCGCACGCATCCAGGGCGTCGTCGCCGCAGTTGCGCAGCCAGCTGTGGTGCTGCACGCTGCCGGCTGCGTTGTTCGTCGGCTCATAGCATCTTCGCGCCCTCTCGTCGCCATGCTATCCACGTTCCCGAGAGCCGCTCGAGCGGCATCTTGGGTGCAAGAACCTCCCTGCCCTCTTCGCGCGCCACGCGCGCCTGCACCACATGCGCGCCGCGGCGGAACGCGTGCCCCGTGGCCTCGATCTCGCCACCACGGCCAAGCTTCACGACAAGCAGGACGAGGAAGTTGGCCGGCTGGCCTCGCTCTTCGATCAGCCCCTGCATTTGCCGCAAGTCGGTGCCGCTGGGCAGCGCCGGGAAGCTCGGGTGCGAGTGCCACTCGCCGAGGTAGTTGAAGCGCGTGTAGTCGTTGCCGGTCCGCGCGAGGAAGCGTCGCATGAACCTGCGGTGGGCGCCCGGATCGCGAACAAAGTGGGCCACGCCGCCGCCTGAGCGCTGCACCGAGAGGTCCGCGACCAGAAAGCGGCCGCCGCCGAGATCCTCGCCCGCGAGTACGCCGCCGATCTCGCGGTCGCCCGCGCGCCGCAGCTCCCGGCGCAACTTCACGGCCACGTTAGCCGGCAGCACGACCTCAATCACGTGGACTCCTTAGGAAACAGCGCCTTCAAGGCCTCCACCGCCCGCTCCACCTCGGCCTCGCTCGGCGGCTCCGCCCTACGGGCCGATGGCGCGCCCAGGTCGATGGGCCAGACATCGAACGCGCCGGTGAAAATCCACTCCTTTCGCAACCCGATCATGTAGGCGGAGCTCTCGAATGACGACTCGGGCGCGGCCAATAGCGCGTCGATCGCGAGCCTGGCCAGGCTCGCCGCGATCTGCGCCACGTCGGCGTCGTCGGCGACCAATGGTTCCCCGTCGGCTCCCTCGGCACCGTAGTCGACCGTCGCCTTGGGCGGCTTCGGAAAATCAGGATTGGCGCACCAGGCGTGAATTGCCGCCCGCGCGTCGAGCGGAGTGGGGTCAAGGCCCGGGCGCGAGCGCGCGATCTTGCCGCCGTAGCCACCGCCGAACACGCGCCCCCAGACCATCGGCCGCTCACTCTCGGCCGCGACGCTGGCGGCATAGTTGAAACCGGCGTCGCTGCCGCTGGCGTCCACGATCAAGTCGCACTTGGCGAGCGCCGCGAGGGCACCGTGCAACGAGCCGCTGCTCTCCTGACCGCCCAGGCTCAGCCTGCGCGTGTCGACCGTCGCGCCCGGCCGCAACAGTTTCAGCCGCTCAGCGAGCGCGTCGACCTTGTGCGCGCCGACCGAGAGCCAGTCGAGCTCGTGGCGCGCGATGTTCTCGGGGCCGAGCACGTCGTCGTCGATCAGGAGAAAGTTGCCCACGCCGGCGCGCGCAAGGCTCGCGGCCACCTTGCTGCCCATGGAGCCGGCGCCCAGCACGCCAACGAGCTTGTCGCCTAACGCCTCGCGGCCTGGCGCTGCCCTTTGTCCAGGGCTGGGTGGAACGACCGCGTATTCGATCACGGCGTCGTCCTTGGGATCGACATGGAAGGCGCGCAAGCCCGAGGGCAGCGAAATCACCAGCGTCTCCGAGGACTCGAAGGCGAACTCCACGCCCAAGAGGAGCGAGCGCAGCGCCCGCGCGCCACCGGCCACAGCGGCCTCGACTTGCCCGAGCCGCGCGTCGTCAGCGGCCAAGGCGAGCACGTGCCCCGTTTCGAATTCGTATCGGCCGATCGGCTCCGGCAGCGTGGGGTCGCGCCACTCGGCGCCACCAGGCTCGGTGATCTTCACGACGAACAGCACGCAGTTGCGGCCGGTGACCAGCATGCGTGCCGTCATCGCGCGCGGCTGGCTGGCTGCTGCGACCGCCGCCGCCAGCGCCTCGGTCTCGACAAGCCGCATGGGCTTGGAGCGCAGGCGCTGTCCGAGGCTGACGCGATGCGCGGAAGGCACCACGCGCGACGCGTCGGGGTCGCCGGTCGCGCCGGCTTCGGTCGACAGCAACCGGTGGGCGCTGCGCAGCACATCGGCGCCGGTGACGTGCTCCTGCCAGTTGTCGGTGCGGTGCTCGAGACACAGCTCGCCGCCGGCGCCGTATTGGTGGATGCTCCAGCGCTCGCCACCCTCGCGCGGCCGCACGGAGGGTGGCGCGAAGGGGAAGATGTCGGGATAGGCGAGCGTGACGGGACGCCGGACCTCGCCGACCAGGAGGTCGGCGTCCACGAACAACCCCCGGTCGAGCCGCCACCTGACGTTCTCGATCCACGGCTCGGCGGCTAGCTCGCCAATGGCGTCCCGCTCGTGGTTGTATCGGCCGACGCGCGTGATGAACCACATCAGGCGAATCCCGCCGGCGTCTTCGAGGGCGAGGCGGCGCGCGCCGGGAACGAGAAGCCGGCCGCGGCCGCCGCGGTAGCCGGGCGCAGCAGCCCGCTGGCGCGGCTCGCCTCGGCCTTCTGGACCTCCTCGGCCTTGGCCAGCACCGCGAGGGCGGCGTCGTAGTCGAAGCCGGAGCGGCGCCGCGAGGTTCCGAAGTGGTCGCGGAACGCGGCCGGCGCGGCCTTCGCCAGCGCCTCGCCCATCGCGGTCTGCTGCCCGTCGCAGCGGCGCTGCTCCTCCTCGGAGCGCAGGACCGCCCTGCCGACCACGCAGCGCAACATCTCGCCCTTCATGCCCAGGCGCGTGATGGCTTGGGTACCATAATCGCAACCCACCGCCAGGCCCATGCTGCCGACGTCGACTCCCGCGCTATCGAGTCGCTCGATGGCCAGCTGAAAGCTGCTTCGCAGGGCCGCGGCGCACAGCAGCGCGTTGTTCGCGCTCTCCTCGGCATCGGTAGTCGCCGCCGTCCCCTCCACCAGCACGCCATGCATGCAGTCGCCGATGAAGCGGATCTTGCGGCCGGCGAAGTCGGCGTGGAGCGTCGCGTCGAGCTCCGCGCGCAGCACGTGCAGCGCCCTGACCACGTCCTTGGCCGACTCGTCGCCGTCGATGCGCTCGTCGACGTAGTTGGTGAAGCCGTCGATGTCCGCGTAGATGGAAACGCTGTCCTGGCGCCGCGAGTTTTTCGGCGTCAGCAGCTCGAGGTCCAGCGTGGCGAACGGCGGAGTGTGCGCGGAGAACTCGAAGGCTCCAATGGGGAACTTCTCGAGGTCCTCCTTCCAGGTCTTGACCACGGAGTCCACGGTGATGCCCAGCTTCGCCTTGTCCTGGGACTTCTCGATCTCCTCGGTGGTCAGCGCGATGGTGTCCACATTGGACGCCTCGGACCAGCCTACCGCGGCGCGCGCGTTGTTGGTCATGAAGATGCCGGCCTTGGAGCCACCGCCGGCGCGCTTGGCCGCGAGGTTCGCGGCGCAGCCCAGGAACAGTGGCTCGCGGTGCCCGCGGCGCCCGTTGTTGACAGCCAGCGCCTCGCCCGAGTCGATACCGACGCGGACCTTCGCTGCCGGCAGCGGATCGTCTCCGCCCTCACCGGTGCGCGCCAGCACGTCGATCATGAGCTGCGCGGTAGCCACCGCGCGATGGATGCGCTTGGCCTCGTCGTCGTAGGGCTTGGCGAACACCGCGTGGAGCCGCTGGTTGTGGAAGTCGACCTCGATCGCGTCGACGTCCACCAAGATGTTGCGCGCGGCGCGGAAATGCAGGTTTAGGAAGCGCAAGGTCCGCTTGTGGACTAAAACCCCCTCGAAGTTGGTGGTGCCGAGCATCTCGTCAAGGTTCAGGATGTCGACGTAGACGTGCACCCCGTCCACGCGGTAGGCCACGCCGTTGGCGAGCCCATTGAGGTCGGTGTCGCGGCCGTACTCGCGGATCTCCACCGTCTTCACTTCCGCCAACCGCGCGTTGATGCGGTCCTGGGCAGTCTGCTTGTTCCAAGTGCGCTTCGCCATATTTTGCTTTCCTTGCCGTTGCCAGCGAAACACTAAATGTGGGGTCCGGCAGGCGCCGAGGCCCCATATGTAGTGCCTACTCTACATAAACCTGTGCTTTTGTCCAGTGCCTACCGTTCCCGTCAGCCCTTGGGCGGGAACGGGTCGTGGCCGTGACTGTCCTTCGACTGGATTTGCCCGTCGCGGCCGTGGATCACCAGTTCCGTGCCCTGGTTCTGGGTAATCTCGCGGGCGCGATCGACCGCGTCCTGCTTGCGGTCGAAGTGGCCAGTGTCGCGCTTGGCGCCGGCTCCCCGGATCGCCCATCCATCGTCGCGCGGGACGACGTGCTGATTGCGTTTGCTCATTGTCTGAGTCCCTGTTGGCGCAGCAAGACTACTGCTGCTAATGTGTGCGGTGGCTCGGCGATTCGCGGACATCGCTGGGCGGATGTCCGCGATCGCGAAAACGACCGCACACATCGATGGCGACCCTTGGAGGCTTAGTGGCAAGCAAAAGACCCCCAGACGAAATGGCGACCGTCGACGAGCTGATCGAGGCGCTCAGGCGGCTGACCGTGGACGAGAGGCTCCGCCTTTACCGCCTGGGCGACGTCATGGCGCTTGGCAGCGAGTTCGCGAGTGGCCGGGAGCTGTTCAGCGAGGCCGTCAAGCGCGCCCTTATAGGCACCTCGGGCGAGCGAGAGGACGGGGAGCGGGGCCGGCCATGGCCGAAGTCGGTCGACCTCGTGGCCTTCCTGATGGAGTGCATGAGGAGCATCGCCAATGGCTCGCAGAACTCCGTTAAGCAGAAAGTGGACCGCCGCGCCGAGGCGCTGGCCACGGAGGATGGCGTGGACAACCCCCACCTCTCTGAGCGGGAGCGCCACCACCCCAGCGTCGAGGAGGAGCTGATCGAACGCCAGGAGCGGGAAGCGCGCCAGGCGGCGGCCGAAGCCGACGTGGCCGCGATCCGCGGACTCTTCGCACAAGGGGATGTGGTCCACGAAATCATGGACGGCGAGGAGATTGGCATGACTCCCGACGAGATCCGGCAGGCCACCGGAATGACCGCCACGGCTTACGCCAGCGGCCGCAAGAAGCTGCGCCGCACCGTCGACAAACACTACCCGGGCAGGAGGAAGGCATGACCACTGACGCGCGCAAGACGCTGAGCGCCATCCAGGCGCTGATCAGCAAGGACTTGGAGGAGACGTCGGACGAGCAGATCCGCGCCGAGTTCGTCGAGGACGGTCTCAATCCCGACCGCGTGGCCCGGGAGATGGCCGAGGCGATCGACGCCGCGGTCTCCGAATTTCAACGAAGCAGGGTGGCCGCGACCAAGGCAGTGAAGAAGGCCACCATGGCGCCAGTCCCGACGAGCAGGCCTGCTTTAGAACGCATAAAAGAGCTGGTGCAGAGCGCGTTTCAGAGAGAGCCAAACCTCGCCACAGCATTCAGAAACGGATCCAAGCAGTCGGAGAATGACTGGAATTCAACGTATGACGATCTTGTATTGCTTGGGAAGATAGATCCAAATCAACATGATTGACGTCGCTTCCTTGTCGCCGGCGGAGAAGCTTCTTTGGGATCACGGCTTTCGCAAACCCGAGCACATAGATCTTGAGGGAGTCGCCCTTTCAAGAGGGGCGACCGTCATCTATCGAAGCCTTGATGGCTGCGCCGCCAGGCTTCTCACCGACGGCGATAAGGCGGTGATCAGCATCGAGGCGAACGACAATCCGGGCCGGCAACGCTTCTCGCTCGGGCATGAGTTGGCGCACTGGATCAACGACGCCCAACGCGCGTCGTTCAATTGCTCCAGCGATTCGATCGGGCCGCAAAACGCCGAGGCGCTGTCGGTCGAGGCAAGCGCGAACGTGTATGCGAGCCAGCTCGTATTGCCCGACTACATGGTGACTCCGTGGCTCGAAGGCAGGAAGATGACGCTCAGCGTCGCCGCGGAGCTGGCCGACGCGTTCAACGCGAGCGTCACCGCTTCGGCAATCAAGATGGCCAAGAGGTCGACCGCGCCCGTGTGCGTGGCGTGCCACGAGATGCGGGGCAGACGCTGGTTCGTGCGCAGCAAGTCTTGGCCCTTCGACCTGTATCCGGTCAGTCAGCTCAACCACAACACGGCCGCCTTCGATATCGCATTCAAGGCCACCAATCGCATGTCGACGCCCAAGAAGGAGCAAGGCGATTGGTGGCTCACCGGTCCGGACGTTTGGCGCATGCAAGTCGAGACGCAATCGATGCGGCTTCCGGACGGATCGGCTCTAACCACAATTGCGCTTTGCACTTCTCGCCGTTGAGATGTGTCTTGTATTGGCGGGGACAGAGGGCGCAGACCAGTCGCTCCAAGACGACTTCCGCTTTCGACCCGTTGTCGTCGATCGCGCTTCCATAGGTCACGGTGGCTCAATGGCCACCTTGGATTGGAAACCGTGACCTTGGCGTACACCGGCGACCGACTGAAACGCTGCGAATCCGCCCTTCCCCCTACCGTGGGGAACTAGCGGGGTGGCATCAATTCCCTAGGACGGATCGGCAAATCAGAGGGCCTTGACCAACTCAAGTCAATCAACGTACGGCACTCTGGTCTTCTGGGCGCGCGAGGGACCGCTTCGACGAACTTTATTCATGCCCGACGAACTTTATTCCCTGTAGTCA
>VFQO010002304.1_pt1 | contig 11944 bp, 4 predicted proteins | sample 3512331 | NCBI WGS metagenome assembly VFQO01 (sample SAMN10412371, study PRJNA504923) | tailings metagenome | isolation source: Replicate 3 from Balatoc abandoned mine | place: Philippines: Itogon, Benguet | collected 2017-08-28
TCAGAGTAGCTCTAGTAATTCATCTTGACATTAGTAGAATTTACTGGATCTTCACTAATGTCAGAGTAACTTTACTAACTCATCTTGACATTAGTAGAATTTACTGGATCTCTACTAATGTCAGAGTAGCTCTAGTAATTCATCTTGACATTAGTAGAATTTACTGGATCTTCACCAATGTCAGAGTAACTCTAGTAACCCACCTTGACATTAGTAGAATTTACTGGATCTCGATTAATGTCAAAGTAACTCTAGTAACCCACCTTGACATTAGTAGAGATTCAATAAGCTCTTTTAATCTAGCTAGATTATACTGGCAGTACCGAACAGCCTGGATGATGTTCTATTAACTTGTAGAGATCCTCAGGATCCTTGTTAAACTTCTTACAATAGTTAGAGACTACAAGACAGTAATAAGCATAGTCAAATCCTCTAGGGATGCCGGCGATCTTCAGGTTTGTCTTAAGACTAAGTATCTCTGCAAACCCGGAGTACTTAGAAGATCTTCTCAAGTTGTGAGTAAACATAGCAGACTCATAAACCTTATGCGAGACCTGACATACTTCATAAGGTTGAGTAGCTACCAACCTACTCTCGGCGCTCAGTGATTTGCTCCAAGCCTGTAGGAGATATTCACCCTTTATAGAGTTGCTCACATCTTCAGGAGTATTAAAAGGGCATCTGAACTTTAGCAAACATGCCACAGGATTCATAGCCATTACTATATCTACATTAAGCTTATTGTTAGCTGCCACATCTTCGTCTGAGGGTCCAGATCCCTTCTCATTAGTTCTGATGTCCGAGCAGTAGAGGATATCAGTGAGCTTTGCATACTCTGCAGCCTTCTCCACAGTTAAGTACTTCTTAAAGATAATCACACTTTTCTGCTCCTTGTGTAGTTTCTTCATAGCCTCGCAGAATTTACTGGTGTCATAGGCGTGTATCTTAAGTCCTGGAAATAGCTTGATCAACAGTGGAAGGTGTGTACCAGGGGCAGCTCCTGCATACACCATAGTTGCATCAGGTCTATAATGAGATGTGAGGAACTCAATCTCAGATAGCAAGAGCTTTAGCTGTCCTCTATGATGTTGCACACCTAAGACATCTCTAACAGATGTAGGAATATCCCTATAGTCTCTATATCTGAACCGCTCCTCAAGCTTCAGAATAAGGCTCAGAGGTTGTACAGTCTCTACATGCCTCAACATGACCAGAGTGCTTTCAGGAGAGCTGACAATCTCTCTGTAAAATGTAGATCCTCTATAGCTCCAAACATTACTCTCCCTCTTAAAGTAAGTCATGTAGTTACAGACGAGACGCATGAGATGTCCTGCCGGCGCGACCTCTCTAGCCTTTTTGGATAATGACTTTCTGTTGGTGTATGACAGACTTATCAACTCCGGCAGTGAGAGTCCAGCTTTGTAAGAGCCGTCTATTCCGTCTATGCACTTTATGTTGCCTGGTAGATTGTACTGAGTGTTACCAACACTCTTATAGATCGAATCATATGTAGCAGCACTAGATCTGGCCTTGGAGTCTATCATAATTTTAGCAAATTTACCCTCGTAGTCAAAGAGCATTCCGTAAGAATCTGCAATATGGTACATACACCTCAACACCTCTGAGTAGAATCTAGAAAGTCCCCGAGTTGTGTCAATCACTCCCAACATTCCCAAAGTCTTCATAGTCATGAAGTATCTACACACCATTCTGTTAAACTCTATAGGCTTCATAATGATCTTAGGATCAGGGAGTGTTAATACGTGTAGGAGGAAAGACAGGGACTCTGCACTGGGGTAGGGGCTAGTAGAGCTCACATTAGCTCCAGCGATCTTCTCAGAGTTCCCATCAGCTCCAGTGATCTCTTCTGAACTTTGAGTAACTCCAGTGATCTTCTCAGAGTTCCCATCAGCTCCAGTGATCTTCTCGGAGTTCCCATCAGCTCCAGTTACCTTCTCAGAGTTCCCACCAGCTCCAGTGATCTCTTTTGAACTTTGAGCAACTCCAGTAATCTTCCCAGAGTTCCCATCAGTTCCGAGTATCTTTTGTGAGATATAAAGAGATCTAGCATACTCAACAAGAGCACAGAATCTTTTGGTAACACTCAGATCCTTCTCCAAGAGTCCTTTGTGATTCTCAGAAGTTGGCACAGCTTTAGGAAGTGTAGAAAGAATCTGTTGAACCTTGGCCACATATTTAGATTCTTGAAACCCCTCTAGGCATTTAGCAAGCCTCTCCACCTCACTTCCCAGTTTGTGAGTTAGTACATAAACGCCATATTGTGCATCATGTTTAGGAAAGTACACAGGTTTGCCATCGGTCTCTCTGCACATGTCTACAAGTAGTGAACACTCTGTGGACTTTTGACCATCTACATTGGTGACAACTAGGTTAAACTCGTCACCATCAAAGTCTCCGTTGAACCCTTCAGTCGCTATACTGTTGAGAGCCACAGTAGCGTTGTTATCTTCATAAGGTTCCTCTGGTGGCTCCGGGACTGCAGAGACTACAGTAACACAGTAGTTGTTGTCCAAAACGCTAGCAAGAGACTCCAACTCCCGATAGCCCAACACAGCGATGTTACTCCCAACAGGTGGAGGAGTCTTACCTTCTGCAAAAAACATCATGGATGTCTGTTTAGCTTTGACTTTCTGCTGATGCTTTTCCACCGATGTCAAGATGTGACTAGTGTTTTCACCATTTAACACACCTCTAAAGAACCTCATAGAGTTGGCAGACATTACAGGATTTCTGTGACCCATTAGAAGAGTTTCATTAGCTACACAGTGTAACTTAGCTCCTACTTGTAACGGCACTTCTAACACTTCCGCAGTCTGAGATATTCTAACTCCAGTCACAGATAATATAGCAGAACCTCTGAGTACTTTATGAGTGCCAGATTCGCACACTACTGACATACCTTTTTCTGTGTTCAAAAGATCTACCAGAGCTTGAGGAGTCTTTGCGTTATCTAAAAGCTCGGGATCACCCCCCACAATTTCGCTATCTAAGCCTAATACTACAGTGTTAGCCCCCTCTTCTTTGGTCAGTACAGTACAACAAACATTTACACGGCTCTCGTAGATCTTATAGCGATCGTTAGACAGTTCAATATCGTGCACTCTACCTCTAGTTATCAACTCTGTACAATAGTCTAAATTATCTCCAGTAAATTCAACCTCGGTTAGTAGAGTCTTGGCAGCTTTCGGAGACAGACCCACCTCATCTATACCCAGGGCCGGGTCAGATATCATGACAGCTCTAGCACTTAGTCCTCTACTTACTGTGATCATGTGTTGTCTACAAAGACCCATCTTACCTGTAATACTCTTATATAGAGCATCATAAAGTGTGTTAAGAGCCTCGTCCTCTTCTTCAAAGTCTCGATCCGGGTCAACTTTGCGAGATCCCTGTGGCTTCATAGATATGTAAGCGCTACTTACAGTCTTAGCATCTATCATGACGCTTATAACAACAGAGGGGATAACCACGTAGTATCGTTGAATTAATCTAGACGGGTCGGATATTCCCAGAGCCTTGAAGAGATCAGGAGACTTTCTTATAAGATTCTCAAAGTTCTTGACTAACTCTCTATTCTTAGCCTTGCTCACTGATGCGCTCTGAGAGCAAGTACATATAAAGTTCTTACCATCTAACTTGGTGTTATAATACTCCCTTATACCTCTATGTATACTCCAACGACTGACAGAGCATTCTTTCTGCACTTCGGCCTTGGGTAGTCTACACTGAAAACACAAAGCATTTCTGATACTTTGGATCTCTTCTCTATATAGTGGATTTAGATGTGGATACCTGAGAGGTTCGATGCTAATGTGACCTCTACACTGTCCCAACAACTGCTTGCAGGTGTCACAGACTCCCTCTTGTGGGGACATATACAACATAGTCGACGTGAACTCTGTACCAGTCTGTACATACTTGTTAAGATTCGTAAGATCTATAGTGGCGAAGGTAACCTTGGCAGGCTCCATGACTCACCCAGTGTGGGTTCAGAATATAGATATTTTTCAGATGTTGGAACATTTCTGACAACGCTTCTAAGAGCTCTCCAAAGCTGATACAATTTGTAAACACTCTAGTAATTCTCAGAGTCTGGAATGAAGTTACAGCAGATTCACCCATCACTAAGACATACCAATCTTACAATAAATTCTAGAGTGTTATTAGAATCTCTGCGATCTCTTTAGAGCTCTAACGAAACTCTATAAACTCTACCAATCTTACAACAATCTCTGTGATCTCCCTAGAGCTCTAACTACACTCTATAAACTCTACCAATCTTACAACAATCTCTGTAATCTCTCTAGAGCTCTAACGACACTCTACTAACCCCACACCAATCTTACAACAATCTCTATGATCCGAGCAAAGCTTTACTAACATTGAGCTAGTTCCTAGAATCTTTGTAGAACCACTTAGATGTCAACCAGCTCAGAAAATATCTATATTCCCTCAGGACTCTGGATCAGCTATGGAGCCAACCAGTAGATTAGTCCAAGCTGCTAAATACTTGGGCTACTCAGAAAGATCTTCTAACATCACTACAAGTTTTAGATGTGTCCTAGAAGCATACCAAGAGGTTTACAAGCTGGATGCAGATCCTCGAACTTTGAGAGGATACTTCCTGGATTTAGTATCTAACATGGAGCTACACGAAGAGGCTAACATCTACATAATTCCCAAACGTGCTGTCATTTGCATAGGATGGGATAGATCCTCAGCAGTTGTGGATTTGTCTAAAATAGGCATGAATGTGATAGCTTATCACATATTCGAAAAATCTGCAGATATAGACGCGATACTCCAAACAACTCAGACTAGTGTACATAAGCTTTTCGAGAGTAAAGTAGTATTCATGTCCTGGGCAAGTCTACAGGGAATAGAATACCTTCCTAAAGTTGAGTGTGTCTATGACAGACCTTTAGAAGATATGAGTGATGAGGAAGCTATAATGAAGCTGAGGAAAGGCGACAGTCTTCACTCAATCCATGTGTACCGCATGAGAGCTACTTGTCCACTGAGAGAGCTGGGTGGGTCTTACTACAATTATCTAAATGCTATGAGACTTGCTAAGGCTGACAGAGTGTTGTGGTTGTCAGCACTATCCAACAATGCTATTTCGATCATTGAGTATATTAAACCTATTCCAGAAACATACACGGATGCTTCTAGCGAAACGGAGGATTACAGAGAAGAACAAGAAGACGTGGTAGCTTCTTCAGGATTCCAAGAGGATCTTTACTAGTAGCCAGTTGCTAGTTGGTATTCATATAAATATATACACGTCTATTAATGGCCGAAGTTTTTTACTCTAATACTGCAAAACCCCCGGAGATTGTGACTCTTCAGGGGGTGCCATTCGATTCATCACTTGAGACAGAGCTAAGTATGTCTCTGAAAGAGTGTGGATTGGGAGTGCAAATCTACAAAAGTGGCAATCGAGTGCGAGAGAGGTGTGAAATCTGCAACAAGCCTTACTGTACATTAGCAGCTGTTACTTGGAATAAGAGAATGGGTACAGTTAATATTCGTCTAAAGTGGTGCAAGCATGGTGACGGACTTACGGCAATCCTAGCAAAGGTTGCGCAGTAATTTAAAGTTGTAAGATTAGGTAGTTGATTGTGGAGGATTATGGTATAATTAAAAGATATCTAACAACTGTACAGTGAGCTCCAGCCAATACCATGGAGTTGGTAAACTCGTTACTAGATCCGTTAGTGGGTCTGGCAGTCGGAAGATGTGTAACAGATTACAAAGGTGAGAAAGATATGGATCCTGTTAAGTACTCAGTAAGACTATGTGATACCGATATAGTATTCTGTAACTCTAAGAGAATACCCACGAAGCTTCTGAATAAACGCCAAACTCTGTTCGACGGTAAGGTGTTGTGGGGAGTTGATAAAATATTACCAACTATCAGAGAACTCAGAAGATTTGACATACCTATGTGCTGTCCCAAAGTCTATACTTTAGTGTTAAACTTCCTAAAGGCTATCCTGTTGAGAGACTATTACTTTGGAGTGTTTTGTGATGATATCAGTGTCGCGAATGCTCTGGGAATACCTCAAAGAGATCTGAAGTTGGAAAAGAAGTATATAGCTGGTACAAAGTTTATGTACTCTCAGAAGAACTTAATGGGATCGCAGGATTACCAGGACACCATAACTTCTGGCAGAAATCCCCAAAAGCTCTTTGTAGCTTCTGGAATTGTCTGGATTCATGACGTAGATTCTGCAATTGTTGGAGCTAGGATGTTAACCGCGTTAAGTATACTAATACAGGGACACATTCCGTGCACGGTTGATGAGATGAAAAAGGGTATGAAGTATCTTAAAGCGGGGGTAGAAGATTCTAAATCTTCCTATACTCCCATCACCTCTAACTATCTTCAGGTGATGTCAGAAGTGTGCGAGAGTGTTGACAGTGTCTATGTAAATCCTAAATATGATGGAACCCCTATATGGCTATATTTATCTAGCAAGTCTTTAGGTATGTTGTATCAGCCTATCAAGCGCCGCAGTGGTACTAAGTTCCGACCGGTGGGGGTGCTCACAGGTGTTAAGCTGACTCCAGAAGATTTACAGTTGATTAATGGGAAGCTTACAAGATCTACTAGCAGTTCAGTAGAAATTCTAGGAGCTTCTAAGGAGGTTACAGGATCTATTAGCAACTCAGGAAACTCAACAGAGATTCTAGGAGCTTCTAAGGAGGTTACCGGATCTACTAGCAGTTCAGGAAACTCTGTTAACATTAGAGAGAATCATGAAGTTGCTATACTTTGCGAAAAGGTTGGCGATCTTTATTATATGGTAGACACTCTACTAAACCCCAGAAACCTTTCCACGTATAGGGAAAGATATGAGTTGATGGTCAGTCTCTCTAATAATCTACAAAGATACGGAGAATTCTGTAAAGCTTTCAGACTTACAGAAGGTGGTAGACTGCAGGGAGTGGACAGTGCCATCCCCAATCCAGAGTGTCTACCGATGCTCATGAGACGACAAAGCCTTTCAGAAGCTACAGACGGATACATAGTATACATAGATGATAAGAGACCTGCTAAGCTTAAGGATATGGATCATGCTACAGTCGATTTGGACTTCTACTTTGATGAGGTAGCTGTAGCAGATGGAAAAGTCTGTGGCAAGTGGTCATACAACTTGAGTACTCAAAAGGATATACCATTAAGTATGCTACCTGAAAAGAGTCAAAAGAGTGCAGTATATGAAGTAAGGATAAAGGATGGTCAGGTAGTCAGAAGAAGATCTGATAGACTTACTGGAAATCCTGTAGGTCTTGTGAAACAGATAATATCACAGTACTCTCGGAACGCTGTCCAGTCTAACAGTGCCGTGTGGGGTGCCAAGGATCCAGAGTTCTTCGTAGTGGCTAATAGGATATTTAAGAGATATGTATACAATAAGTTCGTTCCTAACAATAGTAGTATAGTTGATCTAGGTAGTGGAAATGGCGGAGATATACCCATCTGGAAAGAGAAGGGCTATAGTGTGATAGCTGTGGAACCTGACCATGCTAGGTACAACATCTTGGTAAGCAACGTAAAGTCTTTAGTAAAGATTAGATGTGTCCAATCTAAGATGGAAGCTTACGAATTTTCTGAGAGGGACTACACCTATTGCACTTTCATGAGATCTATTAATGCTATTAGTATTGCGGAGAGATTAGCCCTTGTCTCTAGGCTCCTTGCGAAACGTAAGAAACTTGTTATAGTTTGTAGCACCTTAGAAAGAGCTAGAAGTGTACTCAAAGCTGCCGACTCAGAAGTTACCCCTTTGAATGTTAAGTCTGCTATGAAGAGTCTTAAGGAGCTGGAAAGGAATCTGCAGACTCCCAAAGATGTCACAAGCTTTTCTAAGATCTACAAATCTAGCGACGACTCTAGGAGGATCAAATTCGCTCTGAAGGGTAGAGAGCTGACTGTAGACTACGAGCGCAACTCACAAGGTTCCGATAGAATTTACAGTGATCAGCTGATGTCTATTGAAGAGTGGAAAGATCTTGCAGATTCCTGTAACGCCAAGATGACAATATGTGAGCCTGAGGAGTTTCTAGAATCTGTGTACAAGTCAACAAGTTTGGTAGCAATGTCTCCATGTAAGTTAGATGTGGGAATTATGATAAGCACCTAGCTGCTATAAGTAGAGCTTTTAAAAGTCTAGTAGATCTTATAATTATTAAGAATCTGTTGAACTCTACAAAAGTTCTGGGGTATTACTGGATCCTATGACTGCCACTGGAATCTTAGCAATATCGACTAAGCACATAGGAATATCTCAAGATTTGTTGTTCATGTTATTCTACCTAGTGATGTAATAACTCTACTAGGTGATATCAAAGAGCTACTGAACATCACTGACACCCGCTACGAGTATAGAGTTGTCCCGAGACTTTCCAACCACTGTATAATAATCTAAATTAGACTAGAGTTTCTGGAGCACTCGTAGAAATGCGAAACCTGTGTGTACTACTGTGCACAACCCTAGTGGTAGCAAGTGTGCAATCACTCTTCCTAGATGAAGAGTTTAGCTACAAAGGTGCAACATATGTTATGCCTAGAGAATTTAATGTAACCCTTACTAAGATCGCCACAGTTCCTAGAAGCTATAGGGTGAACAGTATATGTTCAGTACCCGACTTTCAGACTAGAAATGTGACTAATGTTAAGAAGAGGGCTACGGATCTCAACGCTTATGGATGTGACGAAGTAAAGTATTGTAACAACGGTGGAAATGCTGGAAGCTACGATGCCTGTCCCGGTGATCGCCACAAGTTAGTAGATGCCGACTGTGTCAAGAAGTTCATCGCTGGCAGTATGGATAAGTTCGCATCTCTAGGAGAAGCGGCACGTCAGCAGGCTGCTACACTTGTCAAGAGTGCTATAGAGGAATCTGCATTAGAGACCTCTACTCTACTCAACAAACAGATACAAAATTTAGAGAGTACTATTAACAGACAGATAGATGCTACTGAAGCTCTGATAGTTTCAGCAGTTACAGAAGCATCTGGGATATTTAACGAGGCTTTAAGAAATACATTTAACGACATGAGTAATCAGTACGAGACTAAATTTACTCAGTATAGAGATTTATCTAATCAGAAGTTCCAGACTCTTTCTGGAAATCTGAACAACTTAGGAAGTATTATAAATAGCGCTACAAACTCTCTGAACGTTCTACTAAAAGAGAGTTCTCAGGTGACTACTGAGAATGCTAATTCTCTTGTAGACAAGATGGAGAAACTAGTAGACTTTACCAATCTCTTCTACTCTCAGATGGATGAGTATGACAACAAGCTTCACAAGAGTCTAGAGAACATTGACATACAGTTGAGAAATCTAGAACTTGTAGAGAAGCAAGGAGAAGATATCAGTGGTCTCCTATTACAGTGGGATTCGGTAGACCGAGTGAACATTCTGCAAGGTGTCAACAATGAGACATATAAGTACACTTACAAAGGATTCATCAATGCTTATGCTAGGACCGAGCCAGACGCAGATCCTCAGGAGGATGTGATAGGCCAAGCGGTTTACGAGTGCTACGAAGAGGGTGAAGAGATTCCACAAACCACTCCGAGTTATCCTACGGTCACCAGAGACCTGTGGGAGTGCTACACCCGGGGTGTAGAGATTCCAGTGCCCTATTACATGGAAGACTCTGTGTGGCAGACAGGACTACCCATAGATGACATAACGCCTAATGGATTGACATTCATGTTTGGTAAAATTGGGCAAACTGTAACATACTCCCAAGGGCTTACGACATCAGGATGCACTTACGTAAGAGTGCTACTTTCGGGTATTGGATACACTATAGGCATTGATGAGATTGTGGATGATGGTACATGCTCACGTAAAAGTGTCACAATATCCAGTGGGGTCTACGACAGAAACGCACAGACTTACCTGCCGGATCTTAGCGTTCCTAGAAACCAGTACGCTAGAGGGAATTCCGATCTATATTTAACAAATCCGGGAACTAACATAAACACTTTGCCAGCTCAATGGATAGCCTTCAGCTTTACAGAGTACTTTCCAAACTGGACAGACGTCATATCAAATGGTTACAATCCAAAGGCTCTCGGTAGAAATCGCATATACGGAACAGGCAGTAGTGGAATCTGGGCAACAGATCCAGATGTTGCATGGACTACCGGAAAGTTCTATGAAAGCTGTGTAAAGCGTCAGACAGTATATCTAGATTCGCAAACAGTCCCTACACTTAGAGTGCAAACTATGAATACTGTAAATGGTAATGGAGCCACTTACAGCGTTGTGAAACTCAACAGTACTGCACAAGGCAGATCCATTCTTCCAGGAGCTACGCTGCAACACAATAGAGATGTGGGAAAGCCCATTTACTTTGTAGACTCCTCTAACTCTTTCTTGAATATGGTATCTCCTAAGATGCTCAAGTATGACTTCATCCCAGTTTACACTGTCCCAGATCAGAGAGTCTCAGCTAGACTCTTCCTAGATCCCGCAGCATCTCTTAATTACACTAAGACTTTACAAAGCTCTCGTAACAACTTCTACATCTCTCACCCTACTAGAGGCAACATTAAGATTCACAAATGTGCCAGGATCTACAACAGTACTGTTAGAGTTGATGGATCTCCTGTGACAGAGCTAGACGTCGACGGCGTCATAAGAAGATCCAATTACTTTACAGGAAAAGTGGCAGTGCGCACATTCGGCACAGACTCTCAGAACCTCTTCTTGCTCACACAAACCACAGAGAGTAGCAGAGCTCTGAGACCCTCTCAGCTGATATACACGCGCGACAAATGGTGTTGCGACATTACTGGATACCCTAAAGTACTGTTAGCAAATTGCACAGCTGCAGGACTTTCCACGTGTAGATCAGCAACATTCGGAAACTGCACCACATCTGGAGGAGCCGTAATTCTGCAACAGCTTGTGAGTGGCAGATGTTCTAGCGGATCTCTACCACCTTCTAGTGAGATCAGACACGTCTCTCCAAGGAGTTATTACTGTACGACTTACGGAAAGACTACTGACCCGCTTAGATATGGAATAGAATACTGTAGAGTAGATGAGCTCAAGTTACCAGGTGCAGGTGTTGATGTAGAGACTGGCATCATGTCACCGGGTGGGCACTACCCAGCTAAGTGCATATTCTGGTCTACTGGTGTGGATAAGATACCCCTCTACAGAATAGATGTGCCCGCTAAGAACGTCACAATTCCCACGTTGCTCAACGACCTCAAAGGATCTAAGGTGCTATTCAGATCAGATGCTGACACCATTGCAGACGAGATGTATCCTCTATTTGGCATAGGAAACTCTGGATATGACTGTGTAACTTATGAGATGGATCTGACACTTCACAGACCTAGAGGGTGTAAGAACTATGACATACCACTCTACGACACTACTGCATACTTCTCTGGAAAAGTGAGGAGTACTGGATTGTCGTCATACCTTGAGTACTTTGACATAGCCATTTCGGAGATAACCAATAATACTCTAACTATGAAGTTCTCTCTGAAAGAAGGCATAGATTATGAAGCTGCTTACATACCAGATTCTGACAGATGTCCCAGGTTGAACGTAGAATACATTGGAACCTCTCTGTGTTCTGTAAGCGGTTGGTCTGTTGATAATCCTCCTGTAAGAGTAGAGATGAATGGTGTACCTGTGTGCAGCAATCAGGGAACGTGCGTACAATCTCTGACAGTATCAGACAACATGAATGTGACTATAGACATAGTAGCTAATGGAACCCGCAGCAACTGTTACAGACTCTTGTGTCTTGCTGCGACTAACTTATTTGTGGCTTATCCTAGCGAGAGTTTCAATGACCTTACTACAAGACCCAAGAAGATTGAGGTGATCGGAAAGCTCAGTGGTTACGACTATGGTGCCACTGCCGATGCCATATTT
>VFQO010002306.1_pt1 | contig 11928 bp, 9 predicted proteins | sample 3512331 | NCBI WGS metagenome assembly VFQO01 (sample SAMN10412371, study PRJNA504923) | tailings metagenome | isolation source: Replicate 3 from Balatoc abandoned mine | place: Philippines: Itogon, Benguet | collected 2017-08-28
AGGTCCACAAGGTCTACAGCCAGTTTTTCCGGCGGTTCGGCGCCCTCCGGGTTGTGCCAGCGCGCTGGCCAGTTAAGCGCGCCGGCGACAGCGAACGCAAGGAGTTTGGGGTTCGGCGCGTTGACAGTGCCATCGGCAACGCCTTGCTCTATCAGCTCCAGCATCGCCTCGTTGATCGCCCGCTTGAGCGCCCGGAAGCGCTGGCGGCTGTCCGGGCTCAACATTTCTTCGGCTGTACGGATGATGCAGCGACCATAATCATCCATGATGATCCTGGCATAACAGCGCAGGAAATATTTGAGCCTGTCGGCGCCTGTCCCCGGTTCCGCGCCGGATTGCCGGGCCGCTTCCAGGAGTTGCTCTAGGCCGATCACGACGCATTCGAGGAGAACCTGATCCTTGTTTCCGAGATAATGATAAATCGTCGGCTTTGAAATGCCGAGGCGAGCCGCGACGTCGTCGAGCGAGGTCTGGTGGAAGCCATGCTCGTTGAACGCCCGAACGGCGGCGCGAAGGACCGCCGCCCGTTTTTGCGCACGCGCCTCCTCCCGGCGCTGCGGGGCGAAGGGAGAAAGGGAATCCTGCATCGGGTCTCGACACCTTCAGAAAATGCGTTAGGTAAGAATCTACTTACAAGTAGATAAGTAGTCCAATGAGTTTTATGGAGGCTTGAATGAACCCGGAAGGAATGGCGGTTGTCGTAACCGGCGGTGCGTCGGGGCTTGGGGCCGCGACCGCCGCCCTGCTTTCCGGGGCGGGCGCCAAAGTTGCGATTTTCGATCTGAATGCCGAACTCGGCGAAGCGCACGCCGCCGCAGTTGGCGGGCTCTTCTGCCCCGTCAACGTCAGTGACGAAGATTCGGTTTTAGTCGGGCTCGCCAAGGCCGAGGCCGCACATGGCCCGGCTCGGATTCTTGTGAATTGCGCCGGGGTCGCGCCCGCCATTAAGACGGTTGGCAAGGAGAATGTGGCGCACCCTCTCGATGCGTTTCGCCGCGCGATCGATGTCAATCTTGTGGGCAGCTTCAACATGATCACGCAGTTCGCGTCGCGGCTGGCGGCGCAAGAGCCGGTGGGGGAGGAGCGAGGTGTTATCGTCAATACAGCGTCAGTCGCCGCGTTCGACGGTCAGATCGGGCAGGCCGCCTATGCCGCATCGAAAGCCGGCGTTGCGGGGATGACGCTTCCGGTGGCACGAGATCTCGCACAGCACCGTATCCGGGTTTGCACCATCGCGCCGGGCATTTTCCTCACGCCGATGCTCATGGGGCTGCCGCAGGCCGCGCAAGACAGCCTTGGCACGCAGGTGCCCCATCCCAGCCGCCCCGGTAAGCCCGAAGAGTTTGCCCTCATGGTAAAGAGCATCGTCGAAAATCCCATGCTCAACGGCGAAACGATCCGCCTCGACGGCGCCATTCGGATGGCGCCGCGTTGACGACTGCGGCCCAAGCCAATGTCGGGGCCGGCGAGGTTCGCGTCGCACTCGAAACCGATTGCCTGGCCGACTGGCTCTCGCAGGCTGTCGAGGGGTTCTCGGAACCTCTCGAGGTTCAGCAGTTCAATGGCGGCCAATCCAATCCCACCTACCGCCTCATAACACGCGGACGGTCCTATGTATTGCGGCGCAAGCCGCCCGGGCCGCTGGTGAAGGGGGCGCACGACGTACTCCGTGAAGCCAGGGTGATCGGAGCGCTGGCGAGCACTGATGTGCCGGTCCCCAGCGTGCTCGCTGTGTGCGACGACGACGCGGTCCTGGGATCGCCATTCTTCGTGATGGAAATGGTGGAGGGCCGCATATTCTGGGATGCCGCCTTTTCCGACGTGCCAAAGCCGGACCGTGCGGCCTATTTTGACGCGATGAACGGCGCGATCGCCGCGCTGCACCGTGTCGAGCCAGTGGCCGCAGGGCTTGGCGACTTCGGTCGAAGCGGCAATTTCTTCGAGCGCCAGATCGCCCGGTGGACGCGGCAATATGTCGCAGACGAGGCCGCGGGGCGCGACCCCGACATGGACGCGGTCGTCGAATGGCTTCCGGCGAATATTCCTGCTGGCGACGAGAGCCGTATCGTGCACGGCGATTTCCGCTGCGACAATATGATCTTCCATCCCACCGAACCCAGGATACTCGCTATTCTCGACTGGGAATTATCGACGATCGGGCACCCGCTCTCCGATTTTGCCTATCATGCTCTGATGTATCGGATGCCGCCCGATATTGTGGCGGGCCTTGGGGGAACCGACCCCGTGCCGATCGGACTCCCCACGGAGGCGGACTATGTCGCGGCCTATTGCCGGCGTACGGGAAGGGACGGGATAGCGGACTGGGACTTTTACGTCGCGTTCAACTTTTTCCGACTCGCGGCCATTTTTCACGGCATTAAGGGCCGCGTGTTGCGGGGGACCGCGAACAGCGTCCACGCCAAGGAGCGTGCGGCCGCTTTTCCGAAGCTTGCGGTGCTTGCAAGGCAGGCAATGGAGATATCGGTCAACGGAAAGAGATGATCCGGATCGGCTTCGCGTCGGTTGGTACGCTGGCCATCTAGTCTCTGACTTCATGGGAAGAATGACGGAGCATTATCGGAGGAACGCGCAGTGCCTCGCCCGTGGCGGAACAAGGAGGGCACCCATCGATCGTTCGGCATTTTGCTGCCGGGCGCCGTCCGGTTGCTTCCCGCTGTTCGCTCCTGTAAACTTGCGTGATGGGAGAGCAGGTGTGACAGACACCGTTGGCAAGGTTGCGGTCTCGGCAACGATCGACGCGGTTTCCCGCTTCACCGGAAAATCGCCGATCGTCTCCGCGCCCTACTCCGACGGCTGGGATGTTTCAGCCGCGCTCTGGCAGCATTCACCGAAGACGCGTCGCTTCGAAGGACATGAGTGCGACATATTGGCAATCTCGCTTCGCGGCGACGCGACGCTGGAGCAGATTGAAAACGGCCGCTCGGTCTGGCGCGGGCCGGCCCCCGGCTCGATCGTCCTCCTCCGATCAGGCGACCCTACCGACTGGCACCTCGATGGTCCTTTCGAAATGCTCCACGTCTATCTGCCCCGCGCCGAGACGGGCGGAGAGGACGGGCGCGCCGCGATCAATCGGCCGTTCAGGGATCCGTTGCTGCTTCAACTCGCGCGGTCCGCGTCGCTCGCGTTGACCGAGAGCGGCGGCAATGCCGACTATATCGCCCCGCTTCTCGGGAGTATGCAGCGCTGCTTCGATGAACGCGTGCTCCGCAAGGATCTGGAAGGTCGATCGAGCTGTGCCGGGCTGACCGGTTTCGCCCGCAATGCCGTTGCGACATATATTCGCGACAATCTTGCGAGAGGGATCCGCTCCGAAGACCTCGCGAAGGTGGCGGGCCTCTCGCCCGGCCATTTCAATCGCGCCTTCAAGGCGAGCTTCGGCTTCACGCCGCATCAATATATCCTAGATCAGAGAGTGTCTCGCGCAGCCGAGTTCTTGAGCGCGAGCGAAGCCGATGTGACGACGGTCGCCTCGCTTTGCGGCTTCTCCGGAGCGAGCCATCTCGGGACCGAGTTCCGGAAGCGGATGGGCGTTACGCCGTCAATGTATCGCCGCGTCCGCTAACCGGATTCGCGAAAAACCCCTTGAGCTTCGGCTGATCTGCGGCGCCGAACCCGCGGCGATTATCAGGAAGCTGCACTTCACTATCAGGATCCGAGCGTCGCGGGCGTCCATTCGCGCTCGGGATATTGCATCTTACGCACCGAAAGCAAATCCATCCTTCGAAGGGCAAAACTGCTCGAAAGAAAGGAGAGGATATTGTCAGGATCGCGCGTTCAAGACGAATGGCTCGGCTATGCCGCCTTTCCGCCGATGCGATATGAAACGCATTTCGGCGGACGCGTCGTCCGGTGCTTTTCCGAACGGCCCGCCAGCCTGTACGAGATGTTCGAACGTGGTCTGGCCCAAGGCGCCGATCGCGAAGCCTTGGTAATAGGAGGCGGGCGTCTAACCTATGGCGAGCTCGATGGGCTGATTGCCCGCGCCGCCGGGGGGCTTCGCAGCAAGGGCATAGCTGAAGGCGACCGGGTAGGCCTGCTTCTTCCCAATTGCCTGGAATATCCCATTCTCCTTTTCGCTGTCGCAAAGATCGGTGCGATCAGCGTGCCGCTCAACATCCGAGAGGCGGCGCCCGAACTCGCGCACATCCTAGGTGATTGTGGCGCTTCGGCTGTCATTCACTGCGAGACGCTCGGCGATCGCGTCCCTCGATGCGGCGACCTTGCGGCGCTCAAACTGGTTCAGGCGCTCGACCTCGGCACCGACGTGTCGCTTCGCCCACTGCTCGAGGCCGACGCCGTCCTGATGCCCGCCCCCGTGGCCGAGGAAGATGTGGCGGTTATCCTCTATACGTCCGGAACGACCGGCCGCCCCAAGGGTGCGATGCTCGCGCACATCAATCTCGCGCATTCGGTGCTCCATTACCGCCACGCCATGGAAGTCACCAGCGACGACCGCTCGGTCATCGCGGTGCCGATGAGCCACGTCACCGGCCTCGTGGCGCTGATCCTGCCGATATTGAGCGCCGGCGCGACTCTCATCGTCATGGGAGAGTTCAAAGCCGATCGCTTCATCGCGATCGCGGCCACGGAGCGAATGACCCACACGCTGCTCGTGCCCGCCATGTTCGCTCTGTGTCTCTTGGGAACCGATGTCGCGGAGCGAGATCTCAGCGCATGGCGCGTTTCCGGATATGGCGGCGCCATCATGCCAGAGGCGACGCTCGCCCGGATCGACAAGATCCTTCCCGCCCTCCGCCTGATCAACTGCTATGGGGCGACCGAGACCAGCTCTCCGGCCGTGATGATGCCTCCAGTGCACGCTTCGGCGCGGGCGCATCAGGTAGGGCTGCCCGTCCCGTGCGGCGACATTCGCGTGATGGACGCGAATGGCCGGGAGGTCGCGCCCGGCGAGGACGGCGAGATATGGATCAGCGGCCCGATGGTGGTGCCGGGATACTGGAACAATCCCGAGGCGACGGCGCGCGAGTTCACCGGCGGCTACTGGCGTTCCGGTGATGCCGGCCGCGCCGACGAGCTTGGGTATATCCAGATCGTCGATCGTTTGAAGGACGTGATCAACCGCGGCGGATACAAGATCTACGCCTCGGAAGTCGAAAACCTCCTTCTCAAAATCGATGGCGTTCAGGAGGTGGCCGTAGTCGCGCGCTCCTGTCCCGTGCTCGGCGAGCGCGTCCATGCCTTCATTGTCGGCACTGCCACAGATGCCGAGGAACTGGCCGCATTCTGCCGCGAGCAGATCGCCCAATACAAGCAGCCCGAACGATATCATTTCGTCGGCGCCTTGCCGCGCAACGCCAACGGGAAGGTGCTGAAGCGGGAACTGCGCGCCCGGATAGAAAACGAAGATTGAGGAGAGACAGCATGAGCACGCAGGTACCCGACCTCAAGGAGCTACTCGAAGGTCTTCCGAAGAACTGGGGTAAATGGGGAGCGGATGACGAGGTCGGCTCGCTGAACTATCTGACCGCCGCAGAGGTCTTGCGCGGCGTTGCCGCGGTTCGCCAAGGCAAGACGTTCACGCTCCAGATCCAGATGGGCAACCCGAAAGGCGACCCGGTGTGGCCCGGCCGCCGCCCGGCGCAGCGCGTCAACGTCCTCGATCACGGGCATTTCATGTGCGGCAAGGGACCGCATTTCCCCGGGAACATGGAATATTGCGACGACATGATGGTCATGTACCTCCAGGGGTCAACGCAATATGACGCCCTCGGTCACGTCTGGTACGACGACCAGATCTACAACGGCTATGATGCAAAGACGACCATCGGCGGAACGTCGAAAGCGGGCGTCTTGCCGATCGCGGAACGCGGCGTGGTCGGGCGGGGCGTGCTCATCGACATGGCACGGCACCGGGGCAAGGCGGTCCTCGAGAAGGGCGAGACCTTCACGCACCTCGACCTGATGGCGGCAGCCGAAGCGCAAGGCGTTCGCATCGAAAAGCGGGACATTCTCATCATACGGACGGGCTGGATTGGCTCCTACTACAACGTGCCCGACGAAGAATTCTATCGCGACTTCAAGGAGCCGGGCCTGACCTTCTCGCCCGAACTCGTCCGCTGGTTCCACGAGATGGAGATTCCAAACCTCGTGACGGACACGATCGCGAACGAGGTCACGATCGACCCCGTCTCCGGCGTCGCGCTGCCGCTGCACAGCGCCTTGATGCGCAACCTCGGGGTCACCTTCACCGAAATCATTCTTCCGGACGCGCTCGCAGAGGACTGTGCACGCGATGGGCAATGGTCGTTTCTCTATGTCGCGGCGCCGCTGAAAGTCGTCGACGGCTCGGGCGCCCCGGTCAATCCCGTCGTCATCAAGTGACCGCGTAAGCATGTGAATTAACTAGAATATCAAAATTACAGTGGGAGAGGTTTAATGAAAAATATGAGAAAGGCAGGCTTGCTGCTTTCTACCGGGCTCGGCCTGGCTGCAGGCATCGCGCCGGCACAGGCGCAGGATAGCGCGCGCCAGGCAGAGAGCGCGCCGCAGGCGTCGTCGCCGTCCTATGGCGACGAAATCATCGTGACGGCCCAGAAACGCGAGGAGAATGTCAATGACGTTCCGATGTCGATCTTCGCGACATCGGGCGATGATCTGCGCGACATGGGCATCACCAGCACGGCCGACCTCACCAAGATCGTCGCTGGCTTCACGTTCAACTATTCGGCTTATGGTGCGCCCGTTTACACGATCCGCGGCGTCGGCTTCCAGGACACGGCGCTTGCCGCGAGCCCGACGGTCAGCGTCTATGTCGATGAAATTACGCGTCCCTTCTCTATCGAAGCCGTCGACGTGTCGCTCGATGTGGCCCGCGTCGAAGTTCTGAAAGGTCCGCAGGGCACGCTCTACGGCCAGAATGCCACCGGCGGCGCGATCAATTATGTCACCAACAAGCCCACGCCCGATTTCGCAGCGGGGCTGAACCTGTCATATGGTCGCTTCGACACCATTACCGCCGACGGATATGTGAGCGGACCGATCAACGATAAACTGGGATACCGTCTGGCGGCGGAATATATCAACAGCGGACCCTGGCAGAAGAGCTACACCAGCGGCGCCGAGCTCGGACGGCAGGACAAGTTCACAGGCCGCGCCACCCTCCAATGGGAACCGACGCCCGAACTCCGGGTCCTCCTGTCGGGGTCATTGCATCTCGACCGGTCCGAGACCAAGGCTCCGCAGCTCCTCGCGATCAAGGTCCAGAACTCGCAGACGCCGCCTCCTGCCGGCTATCTTGCCTACCCGCTCGCGCCCGCGAACAATCGCGCGGCCGACTGGAGCAGCTGTATCAACGCCTCGCCGACCGAGGATCCGGCCGGCTGCGTGCCGCTGAAGAAGAACACCGAATATTACTCCGGTTCGCTCCGGGTCGACTATGACATCAGCCCGGACGTCACGCTGAGCTCGCTGACCTCGTATCAGGACTTCGACCGCTTCGAGCCGATCGACCTCGATGGAACGACGTTCCGAAACTATGAATCGGTCCAGCAGGGCTACCTCAAGAGCTTCTACCAGGAGCTGCGGCTCACCGGATCTTTTGGCAAGGGGAGCTGGATCGTCGGCGCCAATTACCAGCATGACGATACGGTCGATACGCTGCTTCAAAGCTATTCGGACTCCAGCAGCGCCACTATCTTCGGCCTGCCGCTCGGACCGACGCAGCCGCTCAACGAGCAGAACATCAAGACCTATGCGGTCTTCGGCAACGTCGAAGTCCCGCTCGGCGACGTGACGCTCCATGGCGGCGCGCGCTACACCAAACAGAACCGCGCTTTTCGCGGCTGCGGCCAGGATGGCGGAGACGGAAGCTGGTCGACCATCTCGCAGGCGATCCAGAATCTGCTGCTGACCGGCGACCCCTTCTTCGGCGGTGCGTTCCCTGACCCCAGCAACGGGCCGGGCATCAACGCAGGCCCCGGCGGCTGCGGGACCACCGGCCCGGCGCCGACGTTCCTGCCAGCCTATGTCGTCGATGAACTCAACGAGGACAATCTTTCATGGCGTGTCGGCGCCAAGTGGAATTTCGCCCAGGATCACATGATCTATGCGAACCTCAGCCGCGGATACAAGGCGGGCGCCTTTCCGACCGCCGCCACGGCCCGCTCGGTGCAATTGCTGCCGGCGGTCCAGGAATCGCTCCTGGCCTATGAAACGGGGCTGAAGTCCGAATTTGCGGACGGACGGGTCCAGTTGACCGCCGCCGCTTATTATTACGACTATACCAACAAGCAGATCCGCGGCTTCCTTCTCGATCCGGTCTTCGGTCCGCTAGCGGCACTCGTCAATGTGCCCAAGTCCAGCGTGAAGGGCTTCGATGCCAATCTGACGCTTCATCCGGTCGACGGCCTGACCGTTGGCGGCAACCTCAGCTATGCCGACAGCAAGATCAAGGGAAGCTTCAGCAACTTCAATTATCTTGGCCAGTTCCAGGACTTCACCGGCGAGGCCTTCCCGCACTCTCCGAAATGGCAGGCAACCGCAAACCTCGAATATCGCTTTCCGGCTGGCGGCGACTGGGAGGCATTTGTCGGAGGCAATCTGAGTTACCGGGGTGCGACGAATGCCGGCTTCGGGGAATTGCCCGAACTGCGCATCAAATCCTATTCGCTGCTCGATCTGCGTGCCGGCGCCGAGAGCGGACCCTGGCGCGTCGAGGTGTGGGGACGGAATGTGACCGATACCTACTATTACACCGAGGTCGCACGCCTGTTCGGAGACTCGCTCGTGCGCTTCACGGGCATGCCCGCAACATACGGAATCACGATCGGATACAAGTTCGGCTCCTGATGGAGCCGGGCTTCCGGTCACCTCGACCCGATCTTTGATGGCGCCTGAGCGCCGAGTGGAGTTAATATGACGAAGACTGTACTAATTCTCGGCGCCAGCGGCGTGGTCGGGGCGGCAGCGCTCGAAGAGTATCTCGAGGAGGGCTGCAAGGTGATCGCGGTGTCGCGCCGCGCGCCTGAAATCCGCAGCGACAAACCCTATCAGCATCTTGCGATCGACCTGCGCGACGAGGCCGCCTCGCGCGCGGCCTTTTCGCAGATGTCCGATGTGACCCACGTGGTTTACACCGCACTCTATGAGAAGCCGGGGCTGATTGCCGGCTGGAGCGATGCCGAGCAGATGGAGACCAATCTCCAGATGATGCGCAACGTGATGGAGCCGTTGATCGCCGCGGCCACGGGGCTTCGTCATGTCGTGACGCTGCAGGGCACCAAGGCCTATGGCATCCATCTCCATCCGATGCCTGTTCCGGCGCGCGAGCGCGCGCCGCGCGACGACCATGCGAACTTCTATTGGCTGCAGGAGGATTATATCAAGGCGAAGGCGGCCGAGGCCGGTTTCGATTACACGATCCTGCGACCGCAGCTCATCATCGGGGCGCCCTATGGCGTCGCGATGAACCTGGCACCGGTTATCGGCGCCTATGCCGCGATCTGCCGCGAGATCGGCGATGATTTCGGATTTCCGGGTGGGCCTTCCTATGTGTGGGAAGCCGTCGATGCCCGGATCGTGGCAAAGGTCATCGCCTGGGCGGGCGAAGCCGAGGCTGCGCGCGGCCAGCATTTCAATGTGACCAATGGCGACGTTTTCGAATGGCGCAACCTGTGGCCCGCGATGGGTGAGGTTCTCGGCGTCGCAGCCGGAAAGGACAGTCCGCGATCGGTCGCGGCCTTCCTCGAAGCCCATGCCGGAACCTGGCAGCGGGTTGTCGAGAAGCATGGTTTGCGGAAGGTCTCGATTGGCGAGCTGGTCGGGGAGTCGCATTACTATGCCGACTTCTGCTTCGCCTATGGCGCCGAAGGTCCGCCGCCGCCCGCGTTCGTGAGCGCCGTCAAGCTGCGCCAGGCAGGCTTTACCGAGTTCATGGATACCGAGGAAACCTTCACCTACTGGATTCGCGATCTGATCGATCGCAAGCTTCTCCCTGCAGGGGCCTGATCCCGCCCCGATGCAACGCGGCCGGGCATGCCCGGCCGCGTCTCTTTGAAGCTCGATGAGGGAACGAGGAATGCATGATGCATTGGCGATTGCCGTGCGCGTCGAACGATTCATACGGGAAAGCATCGTCTGTTATGAAACCGATCCCCGGCGGGATCATCATGGCGCTCCGACCGACGAGCTCGTGATGGAGATGCGGGCGTTGGCACGCAAGGAGGGCGTGCTGACACCGCATGTCAAATCCGATGGCAGTCATTGTACGCAGCGCGAGACTGCGGCTATCCTGATCGCGAGCGGACTCTCGCCCTTGGGGCCGCTGGCCTGTAATACGATGGCACCCGATGAAGGGAATATCTATCTGCTAGGCCATGTGGGCAGCGCAGAGATGAAACAACGCTTCTTGTCGCCGCTCGTCGAAGGGCATGCCCGCTCCGCATTCCTGATGACTGAGCCGTCTGAAGACGGGGGCGCTGGGTCCGATCCTTCGATGATGCAAACCCTCTGCCGCCGTGATGGCGACGAATGGATTATCGACGGCCGCAAGGCCTTCGCGACGGGCTTTCTTGGAGCAAGCATCGGCATCGTCGTGGCCCGTTCGGTCGATCCCGCATCCGACGGTGGCGCTTGCATGTTTCTTGTCGACCTGCCCGACCCGGCGGTCCATCTTGAGAATATTCCTGACACGATCGACTCGTCGATGCCTGGTGGCCATGCGACCGTCTCCATCCGCAGCCTCCGCGTTCCGGCACAGCAGATGCTGGGGCAGGCCGGTGAAGGCTTCAAATATGCGCAGGTGCGCCTGTCGCCGGCGCGTCTTTCGCACTGCATGCGCTGGCTCGGCGCCTGTATCCGCGCCAACGAGATCGCGACCGACTATGCGAACCGCCGCGAAGCGTTCGGCAAGCCGCTGATCGAGCATGAAGGCGTCGGCTTCATGCTCGCCGAAAATCTGATCGACCTGAAGCAGGCCGAACTGATGATCGACTGGTGCGCCGGGATTCTCGACACCGGATCGCTCGGAACCATCGAAAGCTCGATGGCGAAGGTCGCGGTGTCGGAGGCACTGATGCGCATCGCCGACCGCTGTGTCCAGGTGATGGGCGGCACCGGGGTCACCGACAAGACGATCGTCGAGCAGGTGTTCCGCGAGGTTCGCGCCTTCCGCATCTATGACGGCCCGACCGAGGTCCACAAATGGAGCCTTGCCAAGAAGATCAAGCGCGATTGGCGGGCGAGCATATAGAATAGAAGTCCCGTATTCGCCTTGATCAGGGTTCGCGATAGCCAGCGTCCACTCGATCGCGGCTGCCGCAGCCTCGGAAACGTTCAACGTGTTGGTCAGCAATATGGGCGTTTCGATCTCGCCGAGTTCCGCGACCTGCGTCGAACCGGCAAATTTGCCGAAGGCATTGAAGGCCACGAAACCCGCAGGGACCCGCGAGCGAAAGACATTGCCGCCATGCGGCAAAACCGCGGTGACCCCGGTATGGATATCCTTGCCTTCCTCAATCGTGACGTGCCCGACCTCGACCCCGTCGACATCGGTGATGCTGTTGAACGGGCCGGGAGGAAGGACGCCGATGACCACGCCGCTGTCGCGGGGGCGCTCGGCGGGGGCCGCATGCGACGCCGCCGCCAGCAAACCCAGTGCTGCAATCGCCTTGCTCAATATCATTGCTGTTCCCGTGCCGCTGGTGAAGATGCGAATAGCTATTAGCCCAAGCATCGGCCTGAGCAAGGTTGGGCTCTGCGGGCGTCAGGGGCTGGCACGCGCTTGCGCCTGAAACCAGCCGGGCCCCAGCAATTTGCTGACATAATCGCGCTCCAACGGCTCGCCAGGCATGAGGCAAAGCATTGCCACCAGCGCTCGCGCCCGGCGGTTGGAGTGTCAAACGGCGTTCAAAAGGGACCCCCGATCGGCGTCGAAGAGGGACCCCCTTT
>VFQO010002307.1_pt1 | contig 11927 bp, 15 predicted proteins | sample 3512331 | NCBI WGS metagenome assembly VFQO01 (sample SAMN10412371, study PRJNA504923) | tailings metagenome | isolation source: Replicate 3 from Balatoc abandoned mine | place: Philippines: Itogon, Benguet | collected 2017-08-28
GCCATTTCGGCCGCGCCGCCGACGCCTGCAACGTCACCCAGTCGACGCTGTCGGCGGGCATCCGCGAGCTCGAGACCCTGCTCGGCCAGACGCTCGTCGAGCGCACCCGCCGCGTCGTGCGCTTCACCACGCTCGGCAACGCGATCGTCGCCAAGGCGCACCGCGTGCTGCGCGAGGCCGAGGAGCTTGCCGACATGGCGGCGGCCGCCGCGGCGCCGCTCGTCGGCGAACTGCGGATGAGCGTGATCCCGACGATCGCGCCCTTCCTGCTCCCCGGCTTGCTGCCGCGGCTGCGCAAGGAACGCCCCGCGCTCAAACTCTTCCTGCGCGAGGAACCGAGCGCACAGGCCTGCGAGTCGCTCCATCACGGCGCGGTCGACTGCGTCCTGCTCGCGCTCCCCTATGCCTGCGGCGACGTCGAGAGCGAGGCCCTGTTCGACGACGCGCTGTTCGTCGCCTTCCCCGGCGACCAGAGCGAGGACCTTCCCGCGATGGTCAGCGCCGACCAGATCGACCCTGCGCAGATGCTGATGCTCGAGGACGGCCATTGCCTCAAGGACCATGCGCTTGCCGCGTGCAACCGCCCCGAACTGCGCGCCGGCGCGCGGATGATGGGCACCTCGCTCCACACGCTCGTGCAGATGGTCGACAACGGCCTCGGCATCACCATGCTGCCGCAGATGGCGATCGAGGCGGGCATCCTCGACCACACCGACATCGACACGCGCCCGCTCGATTCGGACCATGACTGGCGCACCATCGCGCTCGTCTGGCGCAAGGGCAGCCCGAGGGCCGAGGAATTCCGGATGCTCGCCGATATTTTCCGCCAGCATAAGGCGGGCTGACGCCCCCCCGATTCCGTTCGTGTCGAGCGAAGTCGAGACACGCGAAGGCATGCACAGAATCAGCGTCTCTCGACTTCGCTCGAGACGAACGGGACTGGGCTAATCCCACCGCTCCGCACGCGCATGGTCGCTGCCGCGCTGCTCGACCCAAGCCACACGCCCGTCGTCGAACGTCTCGCGCTTCCACAGCATCACGTCGGTCTTCAGCCGGTCGATCAGATACTCAACCGCTGCCAGCGCCTCGCTGCGGTGCGGACTGCTCGCCAGCACCAGCACGATCGTCTCGCCCGGTGCCATGCCGCCGACGCGGTGGATCAGCGTCAGCGCGGCGAGCGTCCAGCGCGCCGCCGCCTCGGTCGCCAGTTCGTCGAGGCCGCTTTGGGTCAGTACCGGATGATGGTCGAGGAACAGCTCGGTCAGCCCGCCCTCGCCGCGCACCCGCCCGACGAACGCCGCGCTCGCGCCATGCCCGCCCGCGTCATGCGCCGCCATCTCGGCCGCGACGTCGATCGCGTCGCTCCCGACATGGACGCGGATCATCCGCCCGTCACCGGCGGAAACAGCGCGACCTCGGCGCCGGGCGCGATCGCCGCGTCGGGCCCCACCATCTGTCCGCCCACCGCCGCGCGGATTCGCTGCGGTTCGGCAAAGGCGCGCGCGCCGGCCTCGTCGCGCGCGGCGAGCCAGCCGATCAGTTCCGCGACCGTGGTCACGTCTTCCGGCAGGCTCACCCCTTCCTCGGCGATCCCCATCCGCTCGCGCACCCAAGCAAAATAGCTGATCTTCAGCGCCATGCGCTCAATCCATATGCTTCAGGCCGACGCGCAGATAATCCCAGCCGGTGATCAGCGTCAGCACCGCGGCGCCCCACAAGGACACCAGCCCGACCAGCTTGATCCACGCCATCGCGGGCAGCGCGCCCGCGAGGATCAGCGCGCCGAAGGCGACGAGCTGGAAGGTCGTTTTCCATTTGGCGAGCTGCGTCACCGGCATCGATACCTGCAGCGTCGCGAGGAATTCGCGCAGCCCCGACACGATGATCTCGCGCAGCAGGATCATCAGCGCGGCAATGACATGATAGCCGGTGATGTCGCGGGTGAAGACGAGCAGCAGGATCACCGCCGCGATCATGATCTTGTCGGCGATCGGGTCGAGGAAAGCGCCCAGCCGCGACACGATCCCGCGCGAGCGTGCAACATAGCCGTCAAAATAATCGGTAATGCCCATCAGGCAGTACAGGCCAAAGGCGAGCGCATAATCGATCGGCTTCGGCTGCATCGATCCTTCGACCACCCCCGGCCACAGCAGGAAGAGCAATATGGGCACCGCCAGGATGCGCGACAGCGTCAGGATATTCGGAAGGCTGAGCATGACCCCTGTTTCCCGCTCGCGCGGCCTTTTGGCTTTGACCCTGTCGTCCCTAGCCGATAAGCCCGCCGCGCGACAACCAGTTTGCCTTGCGGGGCACGGGTCGCCGGTTGGTGGGGTTACCAGAATGGGTTTTGCATGATCGGTTCCTTCGCGCTGATGAAGCAACGCCGGTTCCTGCCTCTTTTCACGACGCAGTTCCTCAACGCCTTCAACGACAATTTCTACAAGATGGCCGTGGTCATGCTGGCGACCTACGCCATCTACACCACGCCGCAGGACGTCGCCTGGTTCAACGCGCTGGTCGGCGGGCTGTTCATCCTGCCCTTCTTCCTCTTTTCCGCGCTCGCCGGCCAACTCGCCGACAGCCACGACAAGGCGATGATGATCCGCATCATCAAGACCGCCGAAATCTTCATCATGCTGATCGGCGCCGTTGGCATCTGGCTGCACAATATTCCGCTGATGCTGCTCGCGCTATTCGCGATGGGCATGCATTCGACCTTCTTCGGCCCGATCAAATATGCGATCCTGCCGCAGCATCTCGAGGAGGACGAGGTGCTCTCGGGCACCGGCTGGGTCGAGGCGGGCACCTATATCGCCATTCTCGGCGGCACCATCGCCGGCGGGCTGATCCACCCCAAGATCGCGATTTTCGGCATTTTCGCGGTCGCAATCATCGGCCGCATCACCGCCTCCTACGTCCCGCCCGCGCCGCCCGAAAAAGAGGCCGAGGGCCTCGTTATCGACCGCAACGTCTTCCGCTCGTCCTGGCAGATCGTCAACGGCACGATGCACATCCCGCGCCTGTTCCTCGCGATCCTGTCGATCAGCTTCTTCTGGGCGATCGCCGCCATCCTCGCCGCGCAATTCCCGCCGCTGGTCAAGGACACGCTCGGCGCCGACAACACCGTCGCGACCCTGTTCACCGCGGTCTTCTCGGTCGGTGTCGCGATCGGCTCGATCATCGTCAACCGTCTGCTCAAGGGCCATGTCTCGGCGCGCTACTCGCCGGGGTCGGTGATCGTCATGGGGCTGTTCGTGCTCGACCTCTGGTGGGCGGTCGGAACCTGGCAGCACGCCGATGCCAGCCTGATGGGCTGGCGCGAATTCCTCTCGATCCGCACCGGCGACCGGATCATCTTCGACCTGCTCGGCATCGCGATCGCCGGCGGCATGTTCGTCGTCCCGCTTTACGCCTTCCTCACCACCACCGTCGCCAAATCGCAGACCGCGCGCACCGTCGCCGCGAACAATATCGTCAATTCGGGCTTCATGGTCGCCGCAACGCTGCTGCTCAGCGTGCTGATCGGCATGGGGCTGACGATCGACGACACGCTGCTGATGGTCGCCGTCATGTGCATCGTCTCGGCCCTGTTGGCATGGCGCCTGCACAAGGCCTGCGACTGAGCGGGATCGGGACGGCAGCTTCGGGGTGGAACTAAGACATTCCCCTCCCTTTTAGGGAGGGGCTAGGGGTGGGTAGCGAGCGAAGCGAGCAAGAAGGAAGAGCACCGCCTTCGGCGGTTACCCACCCCCTGCCCCTCCCTAAAAGGGAGGGGAGGATAAAGGGCCGCTATCGGTCGTTTTCGGTCATTCGCAACCGCCCGCTTCCCGATCCTCAGATCAAGAACATCATCGCCGCGGTGAAGAAGATCAAAAAGCTCTGCAGGAACAGCTTGAAGTCGCTCGACCCGACGATCAGCGGCTGCGGCGAGCGATGCTGCGCCAGTTCATAACGAAGCGCACTTTCCCAGTCGCGCGGCGCTTGCAACTTCGCAATCGCCAGTTTCCGGGCGGCATGCGAACGCAGCCGGTTGCGGATGTCGACACGGATATCGGTTTCGAACTTTTCCATGCCCCGCAAAATATAGCGGAGTTAACGAGTCGATAAGGTTAAAAAATCGCTAACGCTGGCCTGTCCCGCCGGGGGACGTGCCGCGCGCGAAGCGTTAACGCGGCATAGGTCGTACCTTCACCGCCCTTTTGTCGTCGAGCCCGCGCTGGAAAGGCAGGCAACGCTGCGGTTTCATGCGCGGACCGAGGCAATAGCGCACCTCGGTCAGCCAGCCGTCGCGCGCCGAAACCGCCAGCATTTCGGGCCTGATGCCGGGGTTGCGCGCGACGAACGCCTGCCGGATCGTCCCCGCGGTCTGCGGCCTCGCCGCCAGCGCCTTCATGTCGGGAAAGCGGACGGTGCGGAATAATATCTCGGCGGCGCGGAAATAGGACGCCGGATCGGGGCTCATGCAGGTGCCATGCTTCGCCCATTCATGCTGGAGCAGCTGCGCCGACGGCGTCATGCACATATGGCGGCGCAGCACCGGCTGCGGCACGATCTTCGCCGGACGGCACCATTGCGGATAGCCCGGGTTCGCCGCCTCGGGCCACAGCCCGTGGAGCACCCAGCCAAAGCGGCCGTTCTCGCCCGAACATTGGAAGCGGTCGCGCGCGTCCTTCGCGTTGCGCACTCCCGCGCAATGCTCGGGCGACCAGCTCATGCTCAGCAGATAGCCCGCGATCGGCGGACTGCGCACCGACTCGCCGCGCTTCGGCTGTTCGAGGCGCGGGATGACGGTGCGGTCGGGCGCGACGCAGGCCGGTGCCTGCGCGAGGACAGCGGTGGGGGCGAGCGCCAGCAGCGCCGCCGCGACGGCTTCAGGCCAGCGCAAAATCGAGCCCGATGTCGGCGGCCGGCGCCGACTGGGTCAGCCGCCCGACCGAGACATAGGTCACCCCGGTCGCGCCGATATCACGGATGGTGTCGAGCCGCACCCCGCCCGAGGCCTCGACCGGCACCCGGCCCGCGACGATCGCGACCGATTCGCGCAGGGCGGCAAGGTCCATATTGTCGAGCAGCAGGTGCGTCGCCCCGGCGGAGAGCGCGGGTTCGACCTGGTCCACGCGGTCGACCTCGACGATGATGTTCGCGATTCCGGCGTCGACCGCGCGGCGCACCGCTTCCTCGACCGATCCCGCGACCGCGACATGATTGTCCTTGATCATCGCGGCGTCCCACAGGCCCATGCGGTGGTTCGTCGCGCCGCCCATCCGCGTCGCATATTTCTCCAGCACGCGCAGCCCGGGGATCGTCTTGCGCGTGTCGAGCAGGGTCGCCTTGCCCTCCAGCGCGTCGACATATTGCCGCGTCAGCGTCGCGACGCCCGACAGATGCTGCACCGTGTTGAGCGCCGACCGCTCGGCGGTGAGCATCGCGCGGGCGTTGCCCGACAGCCGCATCAGGTCGGTCCCGGCGGGCACCCGCGCGCCCTCTTCAACCAGGATTTCGATCGTCATGGCAGGATCGAGCGCGCGAAAGAAAGCTTCGGCGATCGGCAGGCCGGCGACGGTGATCGCGTCGCGGCTGTCCATCACGCCCTCGAAGCGCGCGTCGGCGGGGATCACCGCCATCGAGGTGATGTCGCCCCCCGCACCCAGATCTTCGGCAAAAGTGGCGCGGACGAAGGCGTCGAGGTCGAAGCCGGCAAGGGAAAAATCGCTCATGCCGCCCGCGATAGACGGCCGCCCGCGCAAATCAACTTGACGTTTACGTAAACTAGCGCTGACATGCACACTACGTGGCGCTTTAGCCAACATCGGAGAGGTTCAATGCTATCCCCCATTTGCGCGATGCTCGGCATCGAATTCCCCCTGCTCGCCTTCTCGCATTGCCGCGACGTCGTCGTCGCGGTCTCGAAAGCGGGTGGCATGGGCGTCTTCGGCGCCGCGTCGCTCCCGCCCGAACGGCTCGATGAAGAATTGGCGTGGATCGACGAGCATATCGGCGGCAAGCCCTATGGCGTCGATCTGATCGTCCCTAACAGCTTCGCCGGCAAGGGCGACGAAAAAGCCTCGCTGCCGCCGATCCCCGACGAGCATAAAGCCTTCGTCGCGGGCCTGCTCGAAAAGCATGGCGTCGACGGCGACAGTCTCGGCGGGGTCAGTTCCAGCCTCGGCGACAATATGAGCGACGCCGGCGCCGCCGCGCTCCTCGAAGTCGCCTTCCGCCACCCGATCGGCCTGATCGCCAACGCGCTCGGCGTGCCGCCGCCGCTGATGCTCGAACTCGGCAAACGCAACGACGTCCCCGTCGCCGCACTGGTCGGCACCCGCGACCATGCGCTGGCGCAGGTGCGCGCCGGCGTCGATATCCTCGTCGTCGCGGGCGGCGAAGCTGGCGGGCACTGCGGCGAAGTCGCCACGATGGTGCTCGTTCCCGAGGTCGCCGCGGCGGTCGAGGCGGTCGGCGCCACCACCCCCATCCTAGCCGCGGGCGGCATCGTCACCGGACGCCAGATGGCCGCCGCGATGGCGATGGGCGCGCATGGTGCGTGGACCGGCTCGGTCTGGCTGACCACGGCAGAGGCCGAGACCAACCCGGTGGTGAAGGAAAAGATGCTCGCCGCCTCGTCGCGCGACACCGTCCGCTCGAAAAGCCGCACCGGCAAACCCTCGCGCCAGCTCCGTTCGCCCTGGACCGACGCATGGGAAGCCGAAGGCGCGCCGAAGCCCCTGCCGATGCCGCTCCAGTCGCTGGTCAGCGAACCCGCGCTGCGCAAGGTCGATAAATTGTCCGAAGGCGGCCACGAAGGCGCGAAGCACCTTGCGACCTATTGGGTCGGCCAAGGCGTCGGCCTGATGAACGAGGCGATGGGCGCCGGGCAGGTCGTGCAGGAGTTCAAGGCAGACTGGATCGCCGCCTGCGAACGGCTGAACGGCTTTATCGGCGACTAAAAAAATCCCCGCCGAAGCGGGGATTTTCCTTTATTCGCTGACGGTCGCCTTGACGATCTTGCCGGGCTCGCGCGGCGGTTCGCCCTTGGGCAGCGCGTCGACATTCTCCATGCCTTCGATCACTTCGCCCCAGACGGTATACTGCTTGTCGAGGAAGCGCGCGTCGTCGAAGCAGATGAAGAACTGGCTGTTCGCGCTGTTCGGGTTCTGCGAGCGCGCCATTGAGCACACGCCGCGGACATGCGGTTCGGCGTTGAATTCCTGTGGCAGGTCGGGAAGCGGGCTGCCGCCCATGCCGGTGCCCGTCGGATCGCCGCCCTGCGCCATGAAGCCGGGGATCACGCGGTGGAAAACGACGCCGTCGTAAAAGCCTTCCTTGGCGAGGCCGGCGATGCGCTCGACGTGCAGCGGCGCGAGGTCGGGGCGCAGGCGGATGACGACATCGCCGGTCGACAGCGACAGGGTGAGGGTCTGGTCGGTCATGGGAATACTCCTGAAAAGCGGGATTGGCGGTGCCATAGCCAAGGGCGGGGCAGATGCCACGTATAATTTATCGATCATCGCGCACATCGTTGCCTTAACGGCAGCGCCGGACTAGGGGGAGGACCGGTTCGCGGCCGGATTTGCCGGCACAAATTGGGAGGGCCGCGCGATGGATAGACGCGAAGATGCCCTGCCCCCCGACGACGTGCTGCTCGACGAAGCCCCCGAAACCGAGCTCGACGAGGACGACCGGCTGAAGCCCGAATTCGTCCGCGACGTCATCGAACTCGCCGAGGCCGGCGAGGAAGAGGCGGCGCGCGAGCGCGTCGGGCGCCTCCATCCCGCTGATATCGCCGACCTTTTCGAACTCGCGCGCGCCGACGAGCGGCCGATGCTCGCCGCCGTGCTCGGCGACCTCCTCTCCGCCGACGTGCTCGCGGAAATGAACGATTATGTGCGCGAGGAGCTGATCGACCTGCTCGCGCCCGAACAGGTCGCCGAACTGGCGTCCGAGATGGATACCGACGACGCCGTCGCGATCATCGAGGACATGGAAGAGGACGAGCAGCAGGCCGTCCTCGAGGCGATGGAACCCGAGGATCGCGCCGCGATCCAGGACGCGCTCTCCTTCCCCGAAGAAACCGCCGGCCGCCTGATGCAGCGCGAGTTCGTCGCGGTGCCCGAACATGTCACCGTCGGCGACGTCATCGACCGGCTGCGCGAAGACACCGACCTGACCAGCGATTTCTGGGAAATCTTCGTCGTCGACCCGATGCACAAGCCGGTCGGCACCTGCCAGCTGAGCTGGATCCTGCGTACCCCGCGCGACATTGCGATCAGCGACGTGATGAAGCGCGAGCAGACCCTGATCCCGGTCGACATGGATCAGGAAGAGGTCGCGCTGCGCTTCCAGAAATATGCGCTGATCTCGGCGGCGGTCGTCGACCGGGCGGGACGGCTGGTCGGCATGATCACCGTCGACGATGTCGTCCATATCATCCAGGAAGAGGCCGGCGAGGATATCCTGCGCCTGTCGGGCGCCGGCGACGGCGACATCAACGAACCGATCCGCGAAACCTATGTGGCGCGCGTGCGCTGGCTGGTCGCCAACCTCGGCACCGCACTGGTGGCGTCGTCGATCGTCGGTTTCTTCGGCGGGGCTATCGAACATATGGTCGCGCTCGCGGCGCTGATGCCGATCGTCGCCGGCGTCGGCGGCAATGCGGGCACCCAGACGCTGGCGGTGACCGTCCGCGCGCTCGCGATGAACCAGCTGACCGATTCAAACAGCTGGCGCGCGGTGTTCCGCGAGGTGAAGATCGCGCTGCTCAACGGCGGCACCATCGCGCTGATCGCCGGGACCGCGACCGCGCTGTGGTTCGGCAACCCTCAGCTCGGCGGCGTCATCGCCGCGGCGATGATCGTGAACATCTTCGTCGCCGGGGTCGCGGGGGTCGCCATCCCGCTGCTGCTCGACCGGCTCGATCAGGATCCCGCGGTCGCGAGTTCGGTTTTCGTCACCATGACGACCGATTCCATGGGTTTTCTCGCGTTCCTCGGCCTCGCGGTGGCCAGCGGGCTCACCACGCTGAACTGACAAGGCGCTGGAATCGCAAGCGATTCAAAAGAATCGAAAAAAATTTCATCGTCCGCACTTTTTTCGGGAACTTATCCCCGGCCCGAGCCGTTTCCCATATGAGCAGCGGTCATCGCCCCCCGCAGCGCTGCTCAGCAACATTGGCCCGGTGCGTATTCCCTCCCCCCCCCCTCGAAGCGCGCCGGGCCATTTTGCATCCAATCCCGAAAAAGGTGAGAGATATGACGAGTTTTCGCGCAATCATTCTGGCGTTGATGGCAAGCTTTCTGGTCGCTGGCTGTAACACCGTTAAGGGTGCGGGCCGCGATATCGAGTCCGTCGGCAAGGCCGGCGAAGAGGTCATCAACTGACCCGGGCTTTCACCCGCTTACCCTAAACCTCTTCGAGAGGTTCGACAGGCGCCGTTTCGGCGCCTGTTTTGCGTCGGCGCTGGGTGAACCAGATCGCGAAGATCGAAACTTCGTAAAGCAGGATCAACGGCACCGCGAGCAGGAACTGGCTGAGCACGTCGGGCGGCGTCGCCACCGCGGCGATCGCGAAGGCCGCAACGATCATGTAGCGCCGCGCCGAAATCAGCTGCGCGCGCGTCACGATGCCCGAGCGTTCGAGCAGCATGAGCAGGATCGGCAGCAGGAAGGCGATGCCGAAGGCCATGACGAACTGCATGATGAAGCTGAGATAATTGCCGACCGACGGCAGCGCTTCCTGCGTCACGCCCCCGACATTGCCCTGGAAACCGAGCAGGAATTTGAGCGCGAGCGGGATGGTGATGAAATAGGCGAAGCACGCGCCGATGGCGAACAGCACCGGCGTCGCGAAGAGGAAGGGCAGCAGTGCACGCTTTTCCTGGCGGTAGAGGCCGGGAGCGACGAATTTCCATAGCTGGTTGGCAATCACCGGGAAGGCGATCATCATCGCAGCGAACAGCGCGACCTTCACCTCGACGAAAAAGGCCTCGAAAAGCTGGGTATAGACGAGCTTGCCCTGCCCCGCCTTGACCAGCGGCTGGACGAGAACGGCAAAGATCGGGCGCGCGAAATAGAGGCAGACCCCGAAGGCGATACCGATCGCGACGAGCGACTTGAGCAAGCGCGTGCGCAATTCGACGAGGTGGTCGAGCAGCGGCATCTTGCCGCCGGCGCCATCCTCTTCGGCCGTCACGGGTCCCTCGACGCTCATGGCAGCGGGCCGTCCTTCGAGGGAACGGCGTGCGTTTCGGGCGCGGCGGGCGCGGTGGCAGCCGCCTGCTGGTCGGCTTCCTCGCTCGATTGTTCGGGCGGCAGGCTGGTCGCGGGGATCATCGGCGGCGACTGGTCGACGTCGGTGCGCGGAAATTCGCGCATGATCGCCTCATTCTGTTCGCGCCACTTCTTTTCCAGTTCCTCAAGCTCGGCCTCGCGCATCATCGTGTCGAGGCCCGAGCGGAAATGGCGCGCCATGCCGCGCGCCTTGCCGACCCATTTGCCGACAAACCGCATCGCTTTCGGCAGGTCCTTGGGACCGATGACCACAAGGGCCACCACCACGACGAGCAACAGCTCGGTGGGCGCGATATCGAACATTTATGGACGTCCCCCCAGCCGGCGGTCGGCGATCAGAGCTTGTCCTTCTCGCTCGTCGGCGTCGCCATCGGCGTCGCGTCGGGCGAGCGCTGCCCTTCGAGATGCTTCACCGGCGGCAGCGAATCGTCGTCCGCCATGCCCTTTTTGAAGCTTTTCAGACCCTTGGCGACGTCGCCCATCATGTCCGAGAAACGGCCCTTGCCGAACAGCAGCAGGACGATGAGACCCAGAACGAGCCAGTGAACCAGGCTGAAACCGCCCATGACAATTCTCCTTTGCGCCCCGAAGGGCGTTTGTTCATTTCCTAATTAGGCGTCTTCGCCGTCTTTTACTAGGTCCAGCTCGCCCATCGCTTCCTCGAAAGCGAGATCGACCGGATCGAGCAGACCCGCCGCGCGCAAATCTTCGATGCCGGGCAAATCCTTGCGGCTGCTAAGTCCGAAATGCTGCAAAAATGCGTCGGTCGTCTTGTAGATCAAAGGCCGCCCCGGAACCTCGCGGCGCCCCGCCGGCGCGATCCATTCGGCCTCCATCAGCACGTCGAGCGTGCCCTTCGACGTCTGGACGCCGCGGATCGCCTCGATCTCGGCGCGGCTGACGGGTTCGTGATAGGCGACAATCGCGAGCACTTCGGACGCGGCGCGCGACAATTTGCGCGGATCGTCGCGTTCGCGGCGCAGCAGATGCGCGAGGTCGGCGGGAGTCTGGAAATGCCAATGGCCGCCGCGTTCGACCAGTTCGATGCCGCTGCCCGCATGGCGTACGGCGATCGCCTGGATCACCGCCTTTACCTCCGCCACCGGGATATCGTCGGCGAAGCGCGCCGCGACCTGGCGCGCGTCGAGCGGCTCGTCGCTGGCGAACAGCATCGCCTCTATCGCACGTTCGCGGTCGTCGATCGTCATGCTTGCGCGGCCCTCAGATACAGCGGTTCGAAAGCGCCCTCCTGCTTGAGGTCGACGCGGCCCTGCCGCGCAAGTTCGAGCGCCGCAACGAAACTGGACGCGATCGCCGAGCGGCGCAAGGGGCCGTCATAATCGGGCGGCAGGAAATCGGCGAGCTCGGCCCAGTCGAGCTTGACCCCGATCAGCCGTTCGAGATGGTGAAGCGCCGCGTCGAGCGTGATGACCGGGCGGCGCGCCACCATATGGACGACGGGTTCGGTGCGCAGCTTGACCTGCCCATAGGCCGAAAGCAGGTCGTAGAGGCTGGCATCCCAGCGCCGCAGCTTTACGTCGCGCAGCCCCTCGGGCCGAGGGCGAAGGAAGACGTCGCGGCCGATACGATCGCGCGCGAGCAGCCGCGCCGCCGCCTCGCGCATCGCCGCCAGCCGCTGCA
>VFQO010002311.1_pt1 | contig 11916 bp, 17 predicted proteins | sample 3512331 | NCBI WGS metagenome assembly VFQO01 (sample SAMN10412371, study PRJNA504923) | tailings metagenome | isolation source: Replicate 3 from Balatoc abandoned mine | place: Philippines: Itogon, Benguet | collected 2017-08-28
CGCTCTCGTCGATGTCGGCGGGGTTGCGGGTGCGCTGGACATAGATCGTGTCGCCGCGGCCATAGACATAGGCGGTCTTCTCGATCGTCTGCATCGGCAGGTTCGGGAAGGAGCGGATGCAGCGCACCGGTTCACCGGCAACCCGGCCTTCGAGCAGCTTGGCGAGGCGCTTTTCACCCTTGGTCATGGGCGCGGCTTCGGCTTCGGCCCCGGTCTCGACATCCGGCTCGCTCTGATCCTGCGCCACGGCGGGCAGAGCGAAGGCGAGCGCAACGGCTGCCGCAAGGCCGGCCATCACGGGGCGGAAAGGGGCAGGCAGGTAGGGCACGGGCAAATCTCCGCATACAGTGTGCCCCCCCACTGTCACGACCAGCCTTAACCGGCGCTGAGCGGGAATCAGGTCCGAGCCGGGCTCGCACCCGCCGCAATGTCGGGCAGGGCGGCCTGATCTGCGCCATCGGCCGGCCCGCCCTTCAGCACGAAGCGCCGGTCGCAATAGCCGCAATCGACATAGCCATGCTCGTCGATCTCGAGGAACACGCGCGGGTGGCCAAGCGCGGCCGGGCGATAGCCCGCGCCGCCGCGGATGCCGCTGGCCCCGTCGCAGCTCACGCGCCGCGTATCGACCAGCAGGACTTCGGGAGGGGCAATGCTCATGGCCCCTGCCGATACAGGGCGCGGCGCGCCAGTTCAATCGCCTTTGGCAACGTCGCCCCCCGTTCAGCTTCGCGCCTGTAGGAGACACAGGAGACACTGTCCTGGAACAGAAAAACCGGCCCGCCCGAACCACGGCGCGCACAGGCAGGCAGGGCGTGGCGGTGGCGGGGGCCGATGCGCTGGATCATGTCCGCCAACCTGCCAGCGCCGCCGGCGGTAGGAAAGCGCGGCGAAGGATTACGGTTGCCCCGCCGTGCCCACAGGGATTAGGGCCGAAGCCATGCCATCCGAACCCGCCATCCGCATCGACAACCTCGTCAAACGCTATGCCTCCGCCAAGGGCGCCAAGGGCACCATGACGGAGGGCAAGCTGGCGCTGGGCGGCGTCAGCTTCGACGTGCCGCAGGGCTCGATCTTCGGCCTGCTCGGCCCCAACGGCGCGGGCAAGTCGACGCTGATCAACATTCTCGCCGGGCTGGTCAACAAGACCTCCGGCACGGCCGAGATCTGGGGCTTCGACATCGACCGCAACCGCCGCAACGCCAGCCGTTCGATCGGGATCGTGCCGCAGGAAATCGTGTTCGATCCCTTCTTCACTCCCTTCGAGGTGCTGGAGAATCAGGCCGGTTTCTACGGCATCCCTGCCGCCCTGCGCCGCAGCGAGGCGCTGCTGGAGGCGGTGCGGCTCGCCGACAAGCGCAACGCCTATGCCCGCACCCTTTCGGGGGGCATGAAGCGGCGGCTGCTGGTGGCCAAGGCGATGGTGCACAGCCCGCCCATTCTGGTGCTCGACGAACCCACCGCCGGGGTCGACGTCGATCTGCGCCGCCAGTTGTGGGAGCTGGTGAGCGAATTGAACCGCGAGGGCGTGACCGTGGTGCTCACCACCCACTACCTTGAAGAGGCCGAGGAGCTGTGTGACCGGATCGCGATCATCAATCATGGCAAGATGATCGCCAACAAGCCGACCCGCGAGCTGGTCGACATGGCGCGCGAGAAGATCGTCGCGGTCACCGCCGCCGCCGATCTCGCCGCCGCGCCCGCGCACGAGGCCTTCGTTCGGGTGCAGTGGGATGGCGTGCGCGGGGTGGAGGTGACCTACGACAAGGACCGCCTGAGCGCCGGACAGGTGCTCGCCATCCTGCAGGAGCAGGGCCTCACCATCGAGGACGTCACCACCCGCGAGGCCGATCTGGAAGACGTCTTCGTGCAGCTGACCGCGTGACGTCGACGAAGATTGGTTCTGCGACTTAGTCGCCAGAGACGATATCGGAGATATGGGTGAAGTAGACGGTGATCTGGGAAATCCCGTCGACTGCGAACCGCCCCCCGACCGAGCCCGAAGCATGAACGCCGGTCACGACGTATCCCGGACGACCCTTGGCCAAATCGGGCAAGCCGACCCGCGGGCCGTCGATGACGACATGGTAGGGCTGCCTTTGCCTCACGGCTGCTTCGATTTCGGCATCGGTCATGAAAAATTTCCTCCCCAATAGTGTTCCGTCGTTAATCACTTACGCCTTCAAAAGCCAGCGCCTACAGCCGGAAGCGGCATTTGCGATATGCGGCTGCCGCCCCGAGCAGTCGCTCCGGGCGGACTCGCAGGTGAGACCTGATCAGTCCTCGCGTCGGCGCCACTTGCGATGTCCGATTCGCATGATCGGCTCGCCGCAATGACGGCAGTGGCCAGCATATTGCCTGCCGTCCCAGGTGACCTCGCGCCGCACCGGCTCGTGCCGGTCGATTGCGCAAACGACAAAGGAAATGAAGGACATGGAGAAGGTGTCCTGACATTTGGGACAAGGGAGTTGCGGCTCTCGAACGGCCTTGCCCTGCAACCGTCCTCGAATGCTGACCTTTGTCAATCACCCGCAGCATCGCAGCATGGGCTTCGACCTAGGGAAAATACATAGGTCAAATTGCTTAAGCGCGTGTGACAGGCCAAGGCGCTTGCCGAGGGGCGATTTGCGCGTCATGGCGCTGTCATGGCGAGAGAGGATGCAATGGCTGAGGCGCATGATGTGCTGGTCATCGGCTCGGGCGCGGCGGGGCTGACCGCGGCGCTCGCACTGGCCGAAACGCGCCGGGTGCTGGTGCTGGCCAAGGGCTCGCTCACCGGCGGATCGACCGCCTGGGCGCAGGGCGGGATCGCTGCCGTGCTCGATGCGGGCGACACCTTCGAGGATCACATCCGCGACACGATGGTCGCCGGCGCGGGGCTCAACGACCGCGAGACGGTGGAATTCGTGATCGAACGCGCGCCCGCCTCGATCGACCGTTTGTGCGAGCTGGGCGTGCCGTTCAACCGCGACGCCGATGCGCTCCACCTCACCCGCGAGGGCGGCCATTCGCACCGCCGGATCGTCCATGTCGACGATGCGACCGGTTGGGCGGTGCAATCGGCGCTGCTCAAGGCCGCCGAGGCCAATCCCAACATCACCCTGTTGCCGGGCCGCACCTGCATCGACTTCATTACCGACCGTCACCGCGAGCACTTCTCCGCCGCGGGGCGCGTGTGGGGGGTCTATGCGCTCGACGAGGCCACGGGCCGGGTCGAGCGGCATGTCGCGCGCGCCACGATCCTTGCGAGCGGCGGCGCTGGGCGCGTGTATCAATTCTCCACCGCCCCGCGCGGCGCGACCGGCGACGGCATCGCGATGGCATGGCGGGCGGGCGCGCGGGTCTCCAACATGGAGATGATGCAGTTCCACCCGACCTGCCTCTACCACCTCGACGTCAAGAACTTCCTCATCACCGAGGCGGTGCGCGGCGAGGGCGGGCGGCTGATCAACCCGCGCACCGGCAAGCGCTTCATGGCGTTCTACGACAAGGAGCGGATGGAGCTTGCGCCGCGTGATGTGGTGGCGAGGGCGATCGACGCCGAGATCAAGCGCTTCGGCCTCGATTACGTCCACCTCGACATCAGCCATGAAGACCCCGAGTTCGTGAAGGGCCACTTCCCGACGATCTACGAGAAGCTGATGGGCCTCGGCATCGACATGACCAAGGCGCCGATCCCGGTCGTCCCCGCGCAGCACTATACCTGCGGCGGGGTGGTGGTGGACCTGGCCGCGCGCACCGATGTGCCCGGTCTGTGGGCGGCGGGGGAGTGCACCGAAAGCGGCCTGCACGGCGCGAACCGGCTGGCGTCGAACTCGCTCTTGGAGTGCTTCGTCTTCGGCGAGGCGGCGGCGCAGGACATCCTCGCGCGCTGGGACACTTTGGAAGCGCCCCCTGCGATCCTGCCGTGGGACGAAAGCCGCGTGACCGATTCCGACGAGGAAGTCGTCATCAAGCAGAACTGGACCGAAATCCGCCGCTTCATGTGGAACTATGTCGGCATCGTGCGCACCACCAAGCGGCTGGAACGCGCGGCAAGCCGGATCGAACTGCTGAAGCGCGAGGTCGAGGACTACTACGGCGCCTTCCGGGTGACGACCGACCTGATTGAACTGCGCAACCTGCTGCAGGCGGCGGAGCTGATCGTGCAATCCGCGCTCCACCGCAAGGAGAGCCGGGGGCTGCACTACACGCTCGATTACCCCGAGCTGGCGGACGAGGCCAAGGATACGGTGCTGGTGCCGTGAGACGCCGTTTGGAACCAGTCAGTTAGGCCATGGTTCATTTAGCGCCGGCTAGCCATGGGAGCGGGCTGCAATCAAAGGGCGCACCAATGCACAAACTTTTGTTTCTTGGCGGGTTTGCCACGCTGGCCACCACCCCCCTCGCAGCCCAGGGCCCTGACTCTTCCGCAGGCGCTCCCGAAAATTCCATCGTCGTCACCGCCCAACGTTCGGGTGCGCCGATGTGGACCATCGACACCCCCTCCGGCACGATCATCCTCGTCGGCGAGATCCGGGCGATCCCCAAGACCACGCCGTGGCAGCCCGATCGCCTCAAGGAGGCGACCGCCGAGGCCGACCGCGTGATCCTCGGCGCGCGGCCCAAGATTTCGCCGGGCGATATCTTCCGCATCATGTTCTCGGGCAGCAAGTTCACCAAGCTGCCGGACAAGACCGTCGCCAGCGACTATCTCGCGCCCGACCAATGGGCGCGGCTCGAAAGGCTCGGCACCGCGCACGAGGAGGACTACGGCCGCCAGTCCTTCCTGCTCACCGCGTTCCAGATGCTGCGCAAGGAACTGCGCTTCAACCGCGACACCGCCGACGATGCCTCCGATGTCGTCAAGGACGCCGCCGAGAAGGCCGATGTCCCCATCACCCGCGCCGCCACCCTGCGCGGCGAGGACATAATCGACAACCTCGCCGAGGCCGAGCCGCAGGTGCACATCCCCTGCCTCAATGCCGCGATGGATGCGGTCGAGGCCGGCCCCGACATCGTCGAACAGCGCGGCGCGGACTGGCGGCGCTACGATATCCCCGCCGTGATGGCGAACCCGCTGGAAACCGCGCTGGGCCGCTGCTGGCCCTGGGCGGACGAGACTTTGGGCAGCGAACTCAGGACCATCTGGGTCGAACGCATCGCCGAAGCCAGCAGCGCCAGGGGCACGACGTTGGCAGTCGTGCCCTTGCGGGTGTTGGCGGAACGCGGCGGGGTGCTTGACCAATTGGACGGACGCGGCTTCGATATCGCCGGACCCGCGTGGAAGTGACCGGCGCGGGCCTGAGAGGATCAGCGCGACCATGCCCACCATCACCACCCCCAACACCGGCATCGAAATCTTCTACGAGGATCACGGCGACCCTTCGCATGACGTGATCCTGCTGGTGATGGGCCTCGGCGCGCAGCTGACGCTATGGCCGGACGAGCTGGTCGAGACGCTGGTGGGCGAGGGCTTCCGCGTGATCCGCTACGACAACCGCGACATCGGTCTCAGCCAGAAGATGGAAGGCGCTCGCGCCCCCTCGCTGCCGATCCAGATCCTGCGCAAGAAGATCGGCTTTCCGGCGCGCGTGCCCTATACCCTCACCGACATGGCGCATGACGGGATCGGCGTGCTCGACGCGCTTGGCATCGGGCAGGCGCATGTGGTCGGCGCCTCGATGGGGGGCATGATCGTCCAGCTGATGGCGGTGCATTTCCCCGAGCGGCTGATGAGCATGACCTCGATCATGTCGACCACCGGCAACCCCAAGCTGCCCCCGGCGGAAAAGCACGCGATGCAGGCGCTGATCGCGCCGATCACGAGCATGGAGGAGGAAAGTCTCGTCGCCCACGGGCTCAACATCGCGAAGAACATCGGCAGCCCGGGCTTCCCCTTCGACCCCGAGCAGCAGCGCGAGCGGGTGCTGCGCAATGTCCGCCGCTCGGTCTATCCCGCCGGCCCGCAGCGCCAGCTGGCCGCGATCATCGACGACGGCTGCCGCCGCTCGCGCCTCGCGCAGGTGCGCACCCCGACGCTGGTGCTGCACGGCGAGGACGATCCGCTGGTGAAGCTGGAGGCGGGCGAGGACACCGCACGGCACATCTCCGGCGCGCGGCTGGTGACGATCCCCGGCTGGGGCCACGACATTCCGCAGCCGCTGATCCCGCGCGTCGCGAGCGAGATCGTCACCCACGCACGTGGGGGCTAGGGCGCCCTAAAGCCCGACGCTGCCCTTCAGCCCGTCGATCACATATTGCGCGGCGAGCGCGGCCAGCAGCACGCCGAGCAGGCGGGTGATCACCGCTTCGACCTTGTCGCCGAGCAGCCGGATCAGCGGTCCGGCGGCAACCAGCGCGGCGGCGGTGGTGACCAGCACGGCGGCAAGAGCGGCGAGCACTTCGAGCGATTCCGACAGGCCGTTGGCCTCGTTCATCAGCAGCATCACCGCCGCGATCGCGCCCGGCCCGGCGAGCATCGGCATCGCCATCGGGAACACCGAGACATCCTCGATCTCCGGGGTGGCCGCCACCTTGCCGGCGCGTTCCTCGCGGCGCTGGGTGCGCTTTTCGAACACCATGTCGAAGGCGATGGCGAACAGCATCAGCCCGCCCGCGATGCGGAAGGAATTGAGCTCGATATGCAGCGCGCCCAGCAGTTCCTGCCCGAACAGCGCGAAGATCAAGAGGATGATCGAGGCGATCAACGTCGCCCTCAAAGCCATGTTGCGCGCCTGCGCGGCGCTCGCACCCTTGGTCAGCCCGGCATAGATCGGCGCGCAGCCGGGCGGGTCGATCACCACGAAGAAGGTGACGAAGGCCGAGAGGAACAGTTCGGTCAGCACGATCATTCGGCCCCTGTCGGCACGAGGCTCTGCTCGAAGGCGGTCAGCCAGCGGCCCTCGTAGAAATACTCGGCCTTGGCATAGCGCGTGCCGTCGGCGCGGTGTTCCCAGCGCCAGCGCAGCGTGCCGTCGCGCGACAGGCGGGCGTCGGTCTTGCCGTCCTCGCCCACCGGGATTGCAGGCGGCGGCGGGATTTCGCTCCCGCCACGCGGGCAGGAGGCGACCATGCCGAGCACCGAATCCATCGCGGTGACGACGATCCCGCCCTCGCCCTCGACCGGCTTGCGCGGGGGCGGCTGTGGCACGTCATCGCCGCCCGCGTCGAAGACGTAGCGGTATTCGCCCGCAGGCTGGCGTTCCCACACGGTGACGAAATTGCCGACCTTGCCTTCGGGATCGCGGTAGCGGCCCTGGCTGACGGCGAGCGCCCCGTCGCAGCTGATGACCACCGCGCGCGGTTCCCACTGGACGGCCGCAGGCGGATCGGTCTGGGTCGCCAGCCATGGCTCGATCGGGAAGGGGCCATTGGCCCCGTGCAGCAGCGCGCCGGGGGCGGCGAACTGCTTGAAGGCGGTCCACTGGCCCTGCTCGCGCGCGGCGCGGGCAAAGGCGATTTCGACGGCGACAATAGTGCTCGGCTGGGCCGCGCCCGGAGCGCCCGACAGCACGCGGTTGATCACGGAAGGCGGCGGCCCCTTGGGGCGCTGGCTGGCGCAGGCGCTGAGCGCCAGCGGGATGGCAGCAATCAGGGCGCAAGCAAAGAGCCGCATTAAACTCTCCGTTCGGGCTGAGCTTGTCGAAGCCCTGCACTTCTTTGAAAAAAGGCTTTGAAGGAAAGACGGCCCTTCGACAAGCTCAGGGCGAACGGATGTTTGGTTAGAGCCCCTCCGGCGCGGGCATTCCGGCGTGGGTGTGGGCGGCGACCAGCGTGTTGCGCAGCAGCACCGCGATGGTCATCGGCCCGACCCCGCCCGGCACCGGGGTGATCGCGCCTGCGACCTCCAGCGCCTCGGCAAAGGCGACGTCGCCCACGAGCCGCCCCTTGGTCTGCCCCTCGGCAGGCGGCAGGCGGTTGATGCCGACATCGATCACGGTCGCCCCCGGCTTGATCCAGTCGCCGCGCACCATCTCCGGCCGGCCCACGGCGGCGACCACGATATCGGCGCGGCGCACCACCTCGGCGAGGTTCTTCGTCCGGCTGTGAGCGATGGTGACTGTGGCGTTGGCGTCGGTGAGCAGCTGCGCCATCGGCTTGCCGACGATGTTGGAGCGGCCGATCACCACCGCCTCCAGCCCCGACAGGTCGCCCAGCCGGTCCTTCAGCAGCATGATGCACCCCAATGGCGTGCAGGGGACGAAGCCCGTCTGGCCCACCGCAAGGCGCCCGGCGTTGATCACATGGAACCCGTCGACGTCCTTGTCGGGGTTGATCGCGGCGATGATCGCCTGCTCGTCAAGCTGGCCGGGGAGCGGCAGCTGGACGAGAATGCCGTCGACCGCCTCGTCCTGATTGAGCCGCTCGATCAGCGAAAGCAGCGCGGCTTCGCTGGTGTCGGCGGGCAGGCGGTGTTCGAAGCTCGCCATGCCGGCGGCCGCGCAGGCCTTGCCCTTGGCCCCGACATAGACCTGGCTGGCCGGATCCTCGCCCACCAGCACCACGGCAAGGCCGGGGCGGCGTCCAGCCTGATGCGCGAAGGCCGCGGCGTGCTCGCCCACCCGCGCACGCAGGCCCTCGGCAAAGGCCTTGCCGTCGATCAGTTCGGCTTGCGGCATCAATAGGCCCCCGCCAGCCCGATCAGCACGCGGATCAGGATCTGCAGGCCAAGAATCAGCACCAGCGGCGAGAAGTCGATCGCCCCGGTGGCGGGCAGGATGTTGCGGATCGGCCGCAGCACCGGTTCGAGCAGGCGGTTGATCGCGTCATAGACCTGCCGGAGGAATTCGTTGGAGGGGCTCACGACGTTGAAGGCGAACAGCAGCCCGATCACGAATTGCACGATGATCAGCATCACCAGCACATTGGTGATCATCACGAGGATGTCGACGAGTACAGCCAGTCCTTGCATTGCGATCCGTTTCCGTTGCGATGGTGTCGGCGGTGCCTGACACCCAGTGGGGTCCCTCGGAGGCGTATTAGCGTGTTAATACGCCTCGCGCCACACCTCAGTTCCTCAAGATTATCCCGCGCGCACCAGCGTGCCTGCCCCGCGCGCGGTGAAGAATTCGAGCAGCATCGCATGGCCGACCCGCCCGTCAAGCACCACCGCCGCCTCGCACCCGGATTCGACTGCGCTGACGCAGGTTTCGAGCTTGGGCACCATGCCGCCGCGGATCACGCCGTCCGCGCGTAGCTGCGCGATGTCGGCGGGGGTGAGGTCGGTCAGCAGCTCGCCGTCGGCGCCCAGCACGCCGGGCACATCGGTCAGCAGGAACAGCCTTGCCGCCCCCAGCGCCGCCGCGATTGCGCCCGCCATGGTGTCGGCGTTGATGTTGTAGGTCGCCCCGTCCTCGCCGGGGGCGATCGGCGCGATCACGGGGATCATGCCGGCTGCCACCATGGTGTCGATCACCGTGGTGTCGACCGCTGCCGGCTCGCCCACGAAACCGAGATCGACCACCTGTTCGATGTTGCTGTCGGGATCGCGAGTGGTGCGGGAGACCTTGCGCGCCGTCACCAGTCCGCCGTCCTTGCCGGAAATGCCGATCGCCTTGCCGCCGGCCGCCGCGAGCCAGCCGACCAGTTCCTTGTTGATCGCACCCGAGAGCACCATCTCGGCGACCTTCGCAGTGGCCTCGTCGGTCACGCGAAGGCCATCGACGAAGGTGCTCTCCACGCCCAGGCGCTTGAGCATCTGGCCGATCTGCGGGCCGCCGCCATGCACCACCACCGGATTGATGCCGACCGCCTTGAGGAGAACGATATCCTCGGCAAAGTCGCGCGCCGCATCCGGATCGCCCATCGCGTGGCCGCCATACTTCACCACGAAGGTGCGCCCGGCGTAGCGCTGGAAATAGGGCAGCGCCTCGATCAGCACTTCGGCTTTCGAGAGATCGGGGAGGGGGCCGCTGGGGGCGGAGAGCTTGGTATCGTTCACAGGCGTCGGTTCCCTTGCCCGTCGGGCAGATGGCACGCCTGCGCCCCTAGCGGCTTCCCCGCACAGTGCAAGGCGGCTTGGCAATGGGTGTTCGACACGATTAGATTTTTCAGAGACTTGGTGTTATAGCGTCGGTGAAAGAGGTCGCCATGTCAGATGATACCCCTGTAACCGATACCCCCGAAAACGGTCGCCGCAAGGGTGACCGCCGCCAGAGCCAGCAGCCCTTCGAGGGGCCGGACCGCCGCAAGGGCGAGCGCCGCTCGGGCGAGGATCGCCGCACCACCCCCCGCAGCTGACCGCCGCGCGGTTCATGCACAGGCGGGGGTTGCGGGCGGGGCATCGCCTCATGCCCCGCCCGCGCAAGCTGCGGCGCGTCAGGCGGAGGCGGTGCGTTCCTGCTCCTGCTCGATCATCGCCGCGACCTCGTCGAGCAGATGCAGCCGCTCGCGCTTCAATGCCTCCACCCGTTCGTCGCTCGCCGCTTCGATCTCGGCCGCGATGCGGTGGATTTCGCGGTTCACCTCGTGGTGCCGGTCGGCCAGCTTGACGAAATGCGGGCTGGTGAGCTTGAGCCGGTGCAGCACCTCGGCATCGTGCGGAAATTCGTCGTGCAGCTCGTGCGGGGTATGTGCGGACATGGTGTTCTCCCTTGGTGTGTGCAGGCAGCCTAGAGCCGCGGCCCGCCTCCGTATTTGAGCGGAGTCAAATTCAGGGAACCTTCAGACAGTCTCGGTGATTCCTGTGGCGGGATCTGCCGATGAACATCACCTTTTCTTCCTGCCTCACGCGCCGGATGGCGTTCGCCTTGCTGCTGCTGGCGCTCTTGCCGCTGTCCGCCCCCGCCGCCGCGGCCGCACAGGACAGCGAGCGCGCGCTGTTCCCGCTGTGCGAGGGCGGACGCCGGGTGACCTGCGTGGTGGACGGCGACACCATCTGGTACCGCGGCCTCAAGATCCGCATTGCCGACATCGACACGCCCGAGGTCGCCCGGCCCGGCTGCCCGCGCGAGGCGGCGCTGGGCCGGCAGGCGACCGCGCGGCTGCGCCAGCTGCTCAACGCCGGCGCCTTCAGCCTCCAGCCCCTCCCCGACGGGCGCAGCCAGGACCGCTTCGGCCGCGCCCTGCGGCTCGTCACCCGCAACGGCGAGAGCATCGGCCAGGTGCTGGTGCGCGAGGGCCTTGCCGAGCGCTGGGGCGGCCCCCGCCGCGAATGGTGCGGGCCGAGGTGAAGTTGACGAAGTTGACACCGTGTCATCTTTGTGTCCGGCGAGGATATCGCGTGATTTCAACGGGTTGATATGGGCCATCCCGGGCGGACGGACAGAAGGCAATGCGCGCGAAACGGGCGAGGCGGGCGGCTGGAGCATGGCCGCGAGGTTAGGCCCGGCGGCGGGGTGTAGGAAAGCGGGGCGCGCGCCTACCAGAAGAACACGGTGAGGAAGACCGCCGCGATCAGCTGGAAGACGGCGATGGTGTGGAGCTGGCCGGAGAAGGGCTGCTTGCGCGTCTTGTGCCGGAACAGCGCGCGGCCGGCATAGGCCCCCGCGGTGCCGCCGAAGAAGGCGAGGTTGAGCAAGGTCCCCTCCGAAATCCGCCACGCGCCGGCCTCGGCCTTGGCCTTGTCGATCCCGAAGGCGGCAAAGGCGAGAAAGTTCATCGCCACCAGTGCGGTGACGATGTTGGCGGGCGTAAGATAGGCGGCAAGCACCGGCGGCAGTTCAGGCATGGAAAGCCCATAGCGCCCAACGGGTTGAGGAAGGGTTGCGGGGGGCGCTACCAGAAGAACACGAGGATGAACGCGCCAAGCGGAAGCGTCAGCATGGCGGGCCAGAACCAGTCGCTCTGCACCGCGCGGTTGATCGAAGGGAGGCGCAGCCCCCTGTCGGTCCATCTGACTTCGCCGAGCTTTCTTGGCTTGCCGCGATTGATGCGATGAATGTTGACGTGACCCCCTGATTTTCCTCCACGAGTGATTAGAGTCTGGCCTGAAGGAAG
>VFQO010002314.1_pt1 | contig 11911 bp, 13 predicted proteins | sample 3512331 | NCBI WGS metagenome assembly VFQO01 (sample SAMN10412371, study PRJNA504923) | tailings metagenome | isolation source: Replicate 3 from Balatoc abandoned mine | place: Philippines: Itogon, Benguet | collected 2017-08-28
CGGCCGACGCCGACTGCAGCAGCAGGATCGCGAGGTAGAGGTGCCAGGCCTCGGTGGCGAGGACGAGACCCGCCGCGATGACGACGCGGGCCGCGTCCGCACCGATGAGCACGGCGCGGCTCGACCTGCCTGCCACGAGCGCGCTCGCGACCGGCGAGACGACGACGTAGGCAGCGATGCGGAGGGTGAGGGCGATGCCGATGATCTGCGCCGCGTCGTCGCCCGCGATCCGCACCGCGACGAGCGCGAGCGCGACCGTGAGCACGCCGGTGCCCACGAGCGAGGCGATCTGGGAGGCGAAGAGCGCCGCGAAGCGCCGGTGGCGGAGCACGGCCAGCATGCTCAGCGCTCCCCGTGGTGACGCGGGCTGTCGGACACCGCGTGCTCAGCTTGTCGGAGGGCCTCGACGACTAGGCGCCGCGCGTGCTCGTCGCGGAGGCGGTAGAAGGCGCGATTGCCTTCCTGCCGAACGCCCACGAGCCGCGCGAGCCGGAGCTTGGCGAGGTGCTGGGACACCGCGGCAGGCGGTCGGTCGACAATGTCGGCGAGGTGATTGACCGAGAGCTCGTCACGGTCGAGCGCCAGGATGATGCGCACCCTCGTTGGGTCCGCGAGGAGCCCGAAGAGCTCCGCCACGACGTCGATCAGAGGGGAGGATGGGTCGAGGTCCTCCTGATGCTTATCTGCATGCATACGCAGATACTAAGGCACAATCGCGCCACTCCTCGCGATCTAGCGTGGAGGCGTGCGCCCCCGCCTGCGACCGGTCGACCGCGAGATCCTACGACTGGCCGTGCCGTCGCTGGGGGCGCTCGTGGCCGAGCCGCTGTTCGTGCTGACCGACACGGCGATGGTCGGCCATCTGGGGGCGGATGCCCTCGCCGGGCTCGGCGTCGCCTCGACGGTGCTGCAGACGGCGATCGGTCTGCTCGTGTTCCTCGCCTACGCGACGACCCCGGCTGTGGCGCGGCGGCTCGGATCCGGCGACCGGGTCGGCGCGCTCACCGCCGGCGTCGACGGGCTGTGGCTCGCGGCCGGCATCGGCGTGCTGCTGCTGGCGGTGCTGTGGCCGACCTCACCCCTCATCGTCGACGCCTTCGGCACGAGCGAGCCGGTCGCGGCGGCCGCCGTGCAGTACCTCGTGCTGTGCGTGTGGGGTCTGCCGGCGATGCTGCTGGTGTTCGCGGCGACGGGCGTGCTGCGTGGCCTGCAGGACGCGCGCACGCCGCTCGTGGTCGCCCTGTGGGGCTTCGGCGCGAACATCGTGCTCAACGCCGTGCTCATCTACGGCCTCGGGCTCGGCATCGCGGGCTCGGCGATCGGCACGGTCGTCGCCCAGTGGGGCATGGCGGTGGTGCTCGTCGGCGTGGTCGTGCGGGCCGCGCGCGACGCCGGCGCCCCGCTGCGGCCGGGCCTGCTGGGCGTGCGTGCGGCGCTCTCGGCGGGGTCGTGGCTGCTGCTGCGCACGCTGTCGCTGCGCGTGGCGCTCGTCGTGACGGTGGTCGCGGCGACGCAGCTCGGCACGGTCGAGCTCGCGGCGACGCACGTGTGGTTCGCCGTCTACAGCCTGCTGGCGCTCGCCCTCGACGCGCTCGCGATCGCCGGGCAGGCGCTCATCGGTCACGGCCTGGGCGCGGCCGACGTCGGGCGCGTGCACGCGCTCACGCGGCGGCTCGTCGGGTGGGGCGTCGCGGTCGGCGTGGCGATGACGGTCGTCATGGTGGCGCTCGCGGTGCCGCTGTCACTGGTCGTGACCTCCGACGAGCGGGTGCGGGATGCCCTGCCCGGCGCCCTGCTGATCCTCGCGCTCGGCCTGCCGCTCGCCGGGCTCGTGTTCGTGCTCGACGGCGTGCTCATCGGGGCCGGCGACGGGCGGTACCTGGCGCTCACGGGCATCCTCAACCTGCTCGCGTACCTGGCGGCGCTCGCCCTCGTCGCCGCGGCGGGCGCGGGGCTCGCGGCCCTGCTGGGCGCGTTCACGTTCGTGTACCTCGGGGCGCGGGCGGTGACGCTGGGGCTGCGGGCGCGCGGGACAGCGTGGGTGGTGACGGGCGCGTCGCGCTGAGGGCGGCCCCGTCGCGCCCGCGAAGTTCTCAGCGCAGCTGGGCGAACTCCTCCGCGGCCCGGATGGGCCCGGCGACGAGGATGGTGTCGCCCTCACGCAGCACCGTGTCGGCGTCGGCGTTGCACCACGGCGAGCCGTCGCGGCGCACGGCCATGACGGTGACGCCGTGCTGCTGCCGGATTCGGGTCTCGCCGAGGCGGCGGCCGACGATGCTCGCCGCGGGGCTGGTCTTCACGATCGCGTAGTCGTCGCCGACCTCGATGTAGTCGAGGGCTGCGCCGCGCACGAGGTGGGCCACGCGTCGCCCCATGTCCTTCTCCGGATAGATCACGTGGCCGACGCCGAGCTGCGACAGGATCTGGCCGTGCGCATCGTTCGTCGCCTTCGCCCAGATCTGCGGGATGCCGAACTGCAGCAGCACGGACGTGGTGAGGATGCTCGCCTGGATGTCGGAGCCGATCGCCACGACGACGCGATCGAACTCGTGCACCGCGAGCTGGCGCAGCGCCTCGGGCTTGGTGGAGTCGGCGCGCACCACCTGGGTGAGCTCGCCGTTGAGCCCCTGCACGATCTCCTCGCTCGCGTCGATGCCGAGCACCTCCGTGCCGGAGGCCATGAGCTCGAGCGCGAGCGACTGGCCGAACCGGCCGAGGCCGATGACGGCGACCGAATCGGCTTCGGCGATGCGGGCCGTGCGCGAGCTGGAGAAGAGTCGACTAGCCAATGACGGGCCTTTCCTTGGGCAGTTCGTAGAGGAGGGCGCGCTGGCGCAGCACGAGCGCCGTGCCCAGCGTGAGCGGGCCGAGTCGGCCGAGGAACATGAGCACCATGAGCACGATCTGGCCGGCCGGCGGCAGGTCGGCCGTGATGCCGGTGCTCAGCCCCACGGTGCCGAAGGCGGAGATCGCCTCGAAGAGCAGCACATCGAGCTCGAGGTCGCTCACGAGCATGAGCACGACAGTCGCCGACATCACTGCCGCGAGCGAGAGCAGCGCGATCGTGATGGCCTCACGGTGCACGGCGCGCGAGAGCCGCTTGCCGAAGATGTTCACGGCCTGCTGCCCGCGCAGCTCGGTCAGGATGATGAACAGCAGCACGGCGAACGTCGTCACCTTGATGCCGCCCGCGGTGCCAGCCGGCCCGCCGCCGATGAACATGAGCACATCGAGGCCGAGCCAGGTCTCACTCGTCATCTGGCCGATGTCGACGCTGTTGAAGCCCGCGGTGCGAGCCTGCACCGAGTGAAAGAAGGCGACGAGCACGCGCTCCGACGGCGTCATGCCGCCGATCGTGGCCGGGTTGCTCCACTCGAGTACGGCGATGTAGACGGTGCCGAGCACGAGCAGCAAGCCCGTCATGGCGAGCACGATGTTCGTGTTCATAGTCCAGTGCAGCGGCCTGCGGAACTCCTTCCGGAGCTGCCGGAGGACGGGGAAGCCGAGCCCGCCGAGGATGGTCGCGAACGCCATCGGCAGCACGATGACGGGGTCGGTCGCGAAGCCGACCATGTTGTCGGAGTAGGGGGCGAAGCCGGCGTTGTTGAAGCTCGACACCGCCAGGAATACGCCGTGCCAGATCGCTTCGCCGACGCTCTCGCCGTACTGGGTCGTGAGTCGAACGATGAGGATGAGAGCGACGACGCCCTCGATGGCGAGGCTCGTGGCGAGGATGCCCTTCGCGAGCCGCGCGGCGTCGCCGGTCGTGACGCCCTGGTTCTCGGCGCCGGTCAGCGCGCGTCCGCGCAGCGAGTAGCGCCGAGCGAGGGCGAGGCCGATGAGCGAGGCGACCAGCATGATGCCGAGGCCACCGAGCTGGATGAAGAACACGATGACGAGCTGTCCGACGAACGACCAGGCGGTGGCGGTGTCGACGACGACGTGCCCCGTGACCGAGACCGCGGAGACCGCGGTGAACGCCGCGTCGAGGATCGTCACCGAGTCGTCGTCGGGGTGCGAGAACGGCATCGCGAGCAGACCGGTCGCGGCGAGGATGGCGCCGAGGAACCCGAGGACGACGGCCTGCGGCGGGCTGAGCTGAAGGCGCTTTCGAGGGCGGACCGAGCGGGCCCTGGAGTGCGACACTCGCGCAACCGTACTCCTCGCGCACCGCCTGTCAAGTCGTGGCCCGGAGCGACCCCCGAGCGTGCCCCGCACGCGAACGGGCGCCCGACCACCTGGAGGTCGGGCGCCCGTCGGCTCACGCGGTCACGATCAGCGGAACGCGTCCTTCACGTCGTCGCCCGCCTGCTTGAGGTTGGCCTTGGTCTGGTCGGCGTGGCCCTCGGCCTCGAGGCGCTCGTCGTCGGTCATCTTGCCGACGCCCTCCTTGAGCTTGCCGCCGAGCTCCTCGCCCTTGTGGTCCATGCGGTCGTTCATCGTGGCTCCTCTCGTTCGTCGAGTCGGTGCCTCCACAGTGGTCGCCTCCGCAGGCGCGCGGTACCCGGTTGACGGGGGCGGCGCCCAGTGCTCCATAAGGCGGCGCGGATGCTGCACTCAGGCGCGGGGGGTTCAGGCGGTGCGGGGCGCCGCCGTGGTGTCGCCCCGCCGCAGCTCGGTGCGGAACACCACGCTCTCCACCGGCTCGCCGGCGAGGGCCGCGAGCGCGAGTCGCGCGGCGGCCCGACCCTTCTCCACGCCCGGCTGCACGACCGTCGTGAGGCGGTGGCTCGTGAGGCCGTCGATGCGGGCGCCGTCGAAGCCGAGCACGCTCACGTCATCGGGCACGCGCATCCCCCGTTCTTCGATCGCCTGGATGGCGCCGAGGGCCAGCAGGTCGCTCTGCCCGATGATCGCCGTCAGGTCGGGGTGCGCGTCGAGCAGGGCGCGGGCCGCGACGAGGCCCTCCTCGATGAGGCTGCCGGCGGCGACGACGGCGGGGGCGTCGGGGAAGACCTCGCGCACGCCGGCGAGCCGCTCAAGACCCGTGTAGGCGACGGAGCGCTCGACCCACTCCGGGTCGAGGGGGCCGCGCGTGTGCTCGCGATCCATCGGCAGCGTGATCGTGCCGACGCGGCGGTGGCCGAGCTCGTGCAGGTGCTGCGCGCCGGCGCGCATGCCCTCGCGATTGTCGATGTCGACCAGGTGCATGCCGAGGCGCGGTTCGGCCTCGACGCCGATGAGCGGCACCTGGCGCTGGCTCAGCACCTTGACGGCGGGGTCGAGGTCGGTGCTGCAGCCGAGCAGGAGCGCGGCATCCATCGGCGCATCGCGCAGACCGCCCTCGGCGCGCTCGAGGCTGTCGGTCAGCAGCAGGAGGCTGTAGCCGGCGGTGCCGATCTCGTCGGCGATGCCGTCGAGCAGGGTCACGACCATGGGGTCGCGGAAGGCGACGCGGATGCGGTCCTCCATGACGACGGCGATGATGCCGCTGCGGCCGGTGCGCAGGCTGCGAGCGCGGGGGTCGGGGCCGCCGTAGTCGAGCTCGCGCGCGGCGGCGAGCACGCGCTCGCGGGTCTCGTCGGCGACCGGGCCGGCGCCGCTGAAGGCCAGGCTCGCCGTCGACGGGCTCACGCCGGCGCGGGCGGCGACCTGCGCGAGCGTCGCCCGAGCGCCGTCGCCGGAGGGGTTTGCCGGGGTCGCCATCGGCTGTTAGCGTAGTCGAATTCGCCTGTCGAATCGATTCGATCGATGGATGCTCGGGGCGCGGTCGCGCGAACTCCGCCCCCGCGCCTCCCCTCGCCTCGCCACCCCCTCGTTCCGAAAGGTTCCGCGTGAGCTCGCCGACCACCGCTCCCCGCCTCGCGCCCTGGCGCTTCGCCGTCTTCGCGGTCTTCGCGCTCAGCGGCATCACCATGGCGACATGGGTCGCGCGCACCCCCGCCATCCGCGACGCGCTCGACGTGCGGACGGACGAGTTCGGCATCCTCATCTTCGGCATGGCCGCCGGGTCGATCGTCGGCCTGCTCGGGTCGAGCCACATCATCGCCCGCCTCGGCACGCGCCGGGTCATCCTGCTCGGCATCATCGCGACCTCGGTCGCGCTCATCGGGCTCGGAGTCGGGGCCCAGACGCTCGGCAGCTACGCGTTCGTCCTTGGGTCGCTCGTCGTCTTCGGCGCGGGTGCGGGTATCACCGACGTCGCCATGAACGTCGAGGGCGCCGGGGTCGAGCAGGCGCAGGGCCGCGCGATCATGCCGTGGTTCCACGCCTCCTGGAGCATCGGCACCGTCATCGGTGCGGCCGCCGCAGCCGGGGTCGCCGACCTCGGCATCGGCGTCGACTGGCACGCCGGCGTCGTCGGGGTGCTGCTCATCGTCGCCGTCCTGTTCGTCGTGCGGCTGCTGCCGCGGGACGAGGTGCTTCCGGGCCTCGACGACGACGGGCCGGGGCCGCAGCGCACCACGTGGCAGGAGCGCCTGTCGATCTGGCGCGAGCCGCGCATTCTGCTCATCGGCCTCATCGTGCTCGGCATGGCGTTCGCGGAGGGGTCGGCGAACGACTGGCTCGCTCTCGCCGTCGTCGACGGCCGCGGCGTTGACGAGGCGACCGGAGCCCTCGCGTTCGGCATCTTCGCCGTCGCGATGACGACCGGCCGCATCGCCGGAGTGTGGGTGCTCGACCGCTTCGGCCGCGTGCCGGTGCTGCGCGGGTCGGCCGTGCTCGCCGCCGCGGGGCTCGCCGTCGTCATCACGGTCGAGCAGCCGGTCATCGCCGCGCTCGGCATCTTCGCCTGGGGGCTCGGGTCGTCGCTCGGCTTCCCCGTCGGGATGTCGGCCGCCGCCGACGACCCGCGTCGAGCCGCGGCCGCCGTCGCCGCGGTCGCGACGGTCGGGTACTTCGCCTTCCTCGTCGGGCCGCCCGTCATCGGGTTCCTCGGCGAGCAGATCGGGCTGCTCAACGCGCTGTGGGTCGTGCTCGTGCTCATCCTCGTCGCGGCGCTCGCGTCGGGGGCCGCGCGCGAGCGCGGGGCCGCGGCGCGCGGAGGCGTCGCAGCCCACGTCACTGCTGACGCGGTGAGCCGCGCGGACTGACCCCGCGGCGGCGCGCGGCGGCGACGCGGTGGCCACGCCACCGCCCACGCCGACTTCCCCTCCGTGCGATCTGCAGGAGTACGGAGCGGTGAGCCTCGAGATGACGCGACCGTCACCGCCGATGCACTCGCCGACTCCTGCAGATCGCATCGGCGAGCGGACGAGCAGCCCCGGCCGCCAGGATGAGCGCATGAGCGAATTCACCGCGGCAGCGCAGCCGACGACGGCAGCGCAACCGACGACCGCCGCGCGGCCCCTGCCCGCCGCCCTCGACCTCTCCGGTCGCACCGCCCTCGTCACCGGGTGCGGCTCGGCCGAGGGCATCGGCTTCGCCTGCGCCCGCGCGCTCGCGCAGCTCGGTGCCCGCGTCGTCATGACCGCCACGACCGACCGCATCGAGCAGCGCGTGGCCGAGCTGCGCGCCGAGGGGCACGACGCCGCGGGCGTCGTCGCGCGGCTCGAGACCGAGAGTGCGGCGCACGCCGCGATCGAGGCGGTGCGGGCGCTGGGGGCCGAGCCGGACATCCTCGTCAACAACGCCGGCATGGTCGCGGTCGGCGAGGAGTTCCCGCGCGGCGACATCGGCATGAGCGTCGACGAGTGGCGCAGCGCGGTGGACGTCAATCTCACGAGCGTCTTCCTCGTGACGCGGGCCGTCATCGGGCGGATGCGCGAGCGCGGGTGGGGCCGCATCGTCACGGTCGCGAGCACGACCGGGGCGGTGCAGGCGGCGCGCGACGACCTCGGGTACGCGACCGCGAAGGCCGGGGTGCTGGGCTTCACGCGCGGGCTCGCGATCGACGAGGCGCGGCACGGGATCACGGTGAACGCGGTCGCTCCCGGGTGGATCGCGACGGCCTCGCAGCTGGAGCAGGAGGCCGTCGAGGGCGGGCTCGTGCCGCTCGGGCGCAGCGGTCGCCCCGACGAGGTCGCGAGCGCGATCGCGTGGCTCGCCTCCCCCGGTGCGAGCTACATCACCGGGCAGCTCGTCGTCGTCGACGGCGGCAACAGCGTGGCCGAGGAGCGTCGCCCCGGGCTGTGGGGCTGAGCCGGGCTGTCAGTCTGACGCGGGCTCGCCTGGCAGCCGGATCACGCGCGGCGCCATCGGGTCGGTGTGCTCGATGACGATGGAGGCGCGCTCGGCTGGACGCTCCTCGATCGTGTAGAGGTCGCACGCGGCCATGTAGCGCGACGCGAATGCGGCGGATGCGGCTGCCTCGCCCCCGAGGCTCACCGCGTCGCCCGCCGCAGCGCGAGCGAGCGCCGTCGCGCGGTCGACCTCGAGCCAGATCACGTCGTCCCACAGCTCGCGCAACGGGCCGCGCTGGAGGAACGTGCCGTCGAAAACGATGATCGCGTCGCGATCGGCCGTGGCCGTCGCGCCGCTGATCGTCTCGTCGGTCGACATGTCGTGGACTCTCATCGCGTACGTCGAGGATCCGGGCGTCCCCAATGGCCTCAGCACGCGGTCGGCGAGCGCCTCCAGATCGTAGGCGTCCTCGTAGTAGCCCCGCGCGGAGTCGCGGCCCTGCCGGTATCGGATCGCCCGCGGATGATGGAAGCCGTCGGAATCCAGGTGCACTGCTTGCCGGCCGTGCGCGCGGAGCGCCGCCGCGAGTTCGCGCGCGAAGACGGACTTGCCGGCGCCCACGAGCCCGTCCACGCCTACTCGATGAGGATGCCCGAGCCGTCGCCCCGACAGGTTCGCGGCGATCTGCTCGACCACGTGCTCCCGCTGCCCCATCGGACCATCTTGCACGACGCTCGTCCGCACCTCGGGCCGGTAGCGTAAAGCGGTGAGACTCGTGATCGCCCGCTGCTCCGTCGACTACGCCGGGCGCCTCAGCGCGCACCTGCCGCTCGCGACGCGCCTGCTCATCCACAAGAACGACGGCAGCCTGCTCGTGCACTCCGACGGCGGCTCGTACAAGCCGCTCAACTGGATGAGCCCGCCCTGCACCCTCGCCGTCGAGGAGCCCGACGACGACCAGCGCGAGGCCGGCGTCATCGAGCTGTGGCGCGTGACGCAAGCGAAGACCGCCGACATGCTCGTCGTGAGCGTGCACGAGGTGCTGCACGAGACGGCGCACGACCTCGGCCTCGACCCCGGCCTGCAGAAAGACGGCGTCGAGGCGCACCTGCAGAAGCTGCTCGCCGAGCAGATCGAGCTGCTGGGCCCCGGGCACGCGCTCGTCCGCCGCGAGTACATGACGGCGATCGGTCCCGTCGACATCCTCGCGCGCGACGCCGAGGGCGGCTCGGTCGCGGTCGAGATCAAGCGCCGCGGCGGAATCGACGGCGTCGAGCAGCTCACCCGCTACCTCGAGCTCATGAACCGCGACCCGCTGCTCGCCCCCGTCGCGGGCGTCTTCGCGGCGCAGGAGATCGCGCCGCAGGCGCGCACGCTCGCCGAGGATCGCGGGATCCGCTGCCTGCTGCTCGACTACGACGCGATGCGCGGGCTCGATGACGGGGTGCCCCGGCTGTTCTGAGGGCGCTCGCCTAGGCTGGGGGGATGCTCCCCACCCCGCGGCCGCCGTTCTCGGCGATCCTGCTCGACCTCGACGGCACGATCACCGACTCGGCGCCGGGCATCACCGACACGCTCGCGTACACCTTCGAGCAGCTCGGCATGCCGGTTCCGGAATACGAGCAGCTGCTGCGCTGGGTGGGCCCGCCGATCATGGACTCGTTCCGCGATCTCGCGGGCATGGATGCGGCCACCGCCGACCGCGCCCTCGCCATCTACCGCGAGCGCTACCTCGACCGCGGCGCCTACGACGCGACGCTCTTCGACGGCATGGGCACGCTCGTGCAACAGATCGCCGCGGCGGGCATCCCGCTGAGCCTCGCGACCTCGAAGCCCGAACTGCCGGCGACGCTCATGCTCGAGCACTTCACGATCGCGCACTGCTTCACCGTGATCACGGGCGCTTCGGCCGACGAGACCCGCAGCGAGAAGGCCGACGTCGTCGAGGAGGCCCTGTGCCGGCTGCGCGACCTCGACGTCCCGCTCGACAACGTCGTCATGGTCGGCGACCGCATCCACGACATCGAGGGCGCCGCCGCGCATGGCGTGCCCACGATCGCCGTGACGTGGGGGTACGGCTCGGATGCCGAGCACGCCGAGGCGGCGCTCGTCGCCTCCTCGACGGACGAGCTGCGATCGCTGCTCGGGCTGCCCGCCGAGGCGCGCCCGGCGGCCTGAGCCACCACCGGCCGCGCTAGCGAGCGAGTCGTTCGACGACGGCGCCGAAGAGCCAGGGCATCGCCCGCGCGGCGGGCACGATGGCCGGTCGAGCCGGAGACCCGGCGAGTCGCACGAGCCCCTCGGTCAGCAGGCGGAAGTCGCGCGTCGACCTCGCCCAGGCCCGCTCGTAGGCGGGCAGGTCGTCGCGCGCGAGGCAGGCCGCGAGCACCTCCGCCTGCGCGAAGCCGACCCGCATGCCCTCACCGGTGATGGCGTCGACGTAGCCGGAGGCGTCGCCGACGAGCGCGATGCGCCCGCGAGTGCGGGTGATGGCGCGCTGCCGCAGCGAGCCGGCGCCCCGGGTCTCGGAGGCGAGCTCGGCGCCGGCGAGACGCTCGCGCAGTCGGGGGTGCGCGGTGATCGCCGCGTCGAGGTCGACGCCCTTGGGCCCGAGCACGGCGACGCCGACGGTGCGCTCGTCGACGGGCGTGACGTAGAGCTCCCAGTCGGGGCCGTACGTGACTTCGACGACGTCGTTCCAGGGGGCGACGCGGTAGTGCCGCCGAAGCCCGTACCGGCGACGGCCCTGCACCGAGTCGTCGAGCCCCGCTTCCATGCGCACGCGGGAATGCAGTCCGTCGGCCCCGACGAGCCAGCGTGCGCGAAGGCCGTTGACGGTGACGCCGAGGTCGTCGTGCACGAAGTGCTCGACACGCTCGGGGCGCAGCTCGACCCCGCGCGCTTCGGCTGCCGCGCGGAGGTGGGCGCTCAGGGTCGTGCGTCGCACGCCGCGTCCCTCTCGCGAGCGGTAGCGGTGCGTGACCGCGCCACGGGCATCCTCGTACTGCATGCCTCTGATCGCATGCCCCGGCGGGTCGACGCCGAGTCGGCCGAGCGCCTCGATCGCGCCGGGCATCAGCCCTTCGCCGCAGGCCTTGTCGATGTCGCCGGTGCGCGGCTCGAGCACGATCGCGCTGAGGCCCCGGCCGTGCAGCTCGAGCGCGAGAGCGAGACCGACGGGGCCCCCGCCGGCGATGACGACATCGGCGTCCGCGGGGATCATGCGCTCAGTGTGACACTGCCGTGCCGACAGAGCATCATGCGGGGGTTCGCAGAGCGCTCAGCGCCCGGTTCTCGACGGGGATGCGGAAGCCGAGCAGCAGCACGGCGTTGAGCACGGTGAAGACAATCGCGGTCAGCCACGCGGTGTGCACGAGCGGCAGGGCGATGCCCTCGATCGCGACGATCCAGTAGTTGGGGTGCCGCAGCCACGGGAAGCGGTACGGCCCGCGGGTGACGCGCGCGGCACCGGGCACGACGATGACGCGCGTGTTCCACTGCTCGCCGAGCGAGGCGATCACCCAGTACCGGCCCGCCTGGCACAGCAGCGCGATCACGAGCATGGGCCAGCCGAGGGCGCTGATGAAGGGGCGGTCGAGCAGCACGACCTCGGCGACGCACGCGACGAGCAGCCCCGTGTGCAGGGCGACCATGAACGGGAAGTGCCGCTGCCCGTGCTCGACGCCGCCGCGCGCGAAGGCGGCCGCGGCGTGCCGCTTCGAGATGACGAGCTCGACGAGGCGCTCGACGCCGGTGGCGAGGACGAGCAGCGAGTAGAGGATGACGCTCATGACCACTCCAGGAGGACGAGCTCGGCGGTGACGCCGGGGCCGAGGGCGAAGAGCAC
>VFQO010002316.1_pt1 | contig 11905 bp, 8 predicted proteins | sample 3512331 | NCBI WGS metagenome assembly VFQO01 (sample SAMN10412371, study PRJNA504923) | tailings metagenome | isolation source: Replicate 3 from Balatoc abandoned mine | place: Philippines: Itogon, Benguet | collected 2017-08-28
GGGGCAGTGAGACTTGGTCCGGCGCAGCCGGGCCTTTAGTCGAGCGGGGTGGTCGCCGCACCGCCACACCCAGCCTCAATGACCACCCCGCTGCGACTAACGAACAAGTTCGTAAGTCTCGCTACCCCTCCTCTGAAGAGGAGGGGATGGGGAGCCGCAACGTCCACTTCCAACATCCTCCCCCTAGCGCCCCACCTGCGCCGCCTTGTCGCGCAGATCGGCCGCTGCCTGCCGGTTGCCGCGCTGCTCTAGCAAGTCCGCATAGAACAGCATCACCCCGGCGTTCAGCGGTTGCAGCCGATACGCGCGGTCGATCAGCGGCAGCGCCCGGTCGGTGTCGCCCTTTGCCGCCCACGCCCGCGCCAGCTCGCGCAGCACGACAACGTCGCGGTCACCGATGCGCCGCCGGACGCGCGCGAAATGCGCGATCGCTTCGTCCCAATGTTCGATGTCCATCGCCAGATGCCCGGCCAGCCGGTCGGCGGCGATGCTCGACGGCTGGCTGTCGCGCAGCGCCAGGATCGCGGCGCCCGAACCCGCCGCATCACCGGCGCGGAACAGCGCATTGGCCAGCCGCAGCGTCGTGCGCTCGCTGGCGTCCAGGTCGCGCGCGGTGCGATACGCCTGCACCGCCAGATCGAACCGCCCGCCCGCGAGCGCCGCGTCGCCGAGCAGGATATGCGCATCGGCGACCCCGCGATTGGCGTCGCGCAGCCGTGCGGCGCGGGCGATCGCCGACGCGCTGTTGCCGCGCAAGATGTCGGCGGCGATTGCCGGAATGGCGGCCGCCGGGTTCAGCGGCTCGGCATCGGCGGTTTGCGCCAGCACCGCATCGTCGATGCCCGGCGCAAATGGCAACGCCTCGCCGCGGCTCAGCGTCGCCGCCCGCGCCAGATAATCACTCGCCTCGCCGCGCCGTCCCAATTCGCTCGCCGCCCGCGCTGCCAGCAACAGCGACCAGCTGTCGGCGTCGGGACGATCGACGATCGGCAACAACGCCTCGACCGCGCCGTCGGCGTCGCCATCGGCCCAGTTCGCGGCCGCCAGGATGCGCCGCGCGGTGAAATTATAGGGTTGTTCGACGAGCAGCCGGTCCGCCCAGGTCGCCGCCACCGCCTCGCCGCCCAGCTCCAGCTCGACAACCGCACTCAGCAGCATGAAACCCGGCAGCTCATCGATCTCGCCACGGGTGCGTTGCAGCAGGCTGCGCGCCAGCCGGTAATTGCCCGCGCGCGCCGCCAGCACCGCTTGCAGATAGAACAGCCGCGGATCGCGCGGCACGATCGTCGCGGCATGGCGCAGGGCGACCAGCATGTCGCGGTAACGCCCCAGATCGCCTAGCGTCGCCGCCTGGTCGATCAGCGCATCACCATTGTCGGGGTCGGCCTCCAGCGCGGCGTCATACCAGCGAAGCGACGCGGTCAGTCCGTCCTCGGTGCGGATCAGATTGGCCTTGGCGGCCAGTGCCGCGCTGTTCGTCTTGTCGAGCTCGATCGCGTAGTCGATCGCATCGCGGGCGCCCGCGGTGTCGGCATTGGCGCCGCGAAAGCGTGCAACATCGACCCACAGCGCCGAATTGCGCGGCAGCTCGCGCACCGCCCGGTCATAGGCATCGCGCGCAGCATCCAGGTCGCCACGCGACAGATGCACGTCGCCCGCCACCCACGCCGCCTCGCCGATCATTTCGGGGATGATCGGCCCGGCGTCGATCGTCTCCAGCGCGCGCTGCCCCTCGCCCTGCATCGCGTAGGCGCGGGCCAGCAGCGGCCGCAGCGCCGCGGCATTGCCGCCGGCACTCAGCGCGCCTTTCACCGCCGCCTCGGCACCGACGCCATCGCCCAGCTCGATCGCGACCCGCGCCAGTTCGACGCGCTCGGCGATCGCTTGCGGATTGTCGGCAATCGCGTCCTGCAATGCGGCGCGGCGCTCGGCAAACGCCTGCCGCGGCGCCTCGGGACGCGCCTCACCGCATCCGGCCAGCATCCCCGCGATCAGCAGCGCACTTGTCCAGGCGCGGGCAAGCCGCATTCAGGCGTGCATCCGATATTGCTTCAGCAGATCATAGAGCGTCGGGCGGCTGATCCCGAGCAGCTTGGCCGCCGCCGAAATATTGCCCTCGCTTTGGGTCATCGCGCGGCGGATCGCGACCCGGTCGGCCGCCTCGCGCGCGCTCCGCAGATTGAGCCACGCTTCCTCGCCGTCCCCGGCCCCGCCGTTCGCCAGATCGAGATCCTCTTTGCCGACCAGCTTGCCATCCGCCATGATCACCGCGCGCTTGATCCGGTTTTCCAGTTCGCGGACATTGCCTGGCCACCGCCCTTCATCGATCGCCTGCAACGCATCGGGGGCAAAGCCGCGCACCGCCGGGTTCATCTCGGGCGCATATTGATGCAGGAAATGCCGCGCCAACAGCACCGCGTCGCCGGGACGCTCGGCGAGCGAGGGAATCTTCACCACCATCTCGGCCAGCCGGTAATAAAGGTCGTCGCGAAAGCTCTGCTCGGCGATCATCGCGTCGAGGTCACGGTGCGTCGCGCACACGATGCGCGTGTCGACCGCGATCGGCTTGCGGCCGCCGATCCGCTCGATCGTCCGTTCCTGCAAGAACCGCAGCAATTTGACCTGCAGCGGCAGCGGGATGTCGCCGACTTCGTCGAGGAACAAGGTTCCGCCATGCGCCAGCTCGATCTTGCCCTCGGTCGTCTTGACTGCGCCGGTAAACGCACCTTTTTCATGCCCGAACAATTCGCTTTCGAGCAGATTTTCGGGGATCGCGGCGCAGTTGATCGCGACAAACGCCCCATCGCGCCGCCCGCTCGCTTCGTGCAGCCCGCGCGCCAGCAACTCCTTGCCGGTGCCGCTGGCGCCGAGCAGCATGACGCTGACATCCAGGTTCGCGACACGCTCGATGGTGCGCGCGACCTTTTGCATTTCGGGGGCGCCGCTGATCATCCCGCCCAGCACGCGGTTGTCGCTGCTCCCCTGCTGCGCCAGCCGTGCATTCTCGACCTCCAAATCACGCACATGGAACGCCCGTCGCACGATCAGGCCCAGCTCGTCGATGTCGATCGGCTTCTGGTAAAAATCCCACGCCCCGCTGGCGATCGCCGCGAGCGCGCTGGCACGCTCGCCATGCCCCGACACGACGATGACCTTGGTATCGGGCTTCGCTTCCAGGATCGCGGTCAACGTTCGGAACCCCTCGCGCGTGCCGTCGGGATCGGGCGGCAGCCCCAGGTCGAGCGTCACCACATCGGGCTCCTCGGCGCGGAGCAGGTCGATCGCCGCGTCATGGTCGCCCGCGATCACGACGCGGTAATCCTCATACGCCCATTTGAGCTGCGCCTGCAGCCCGGGATCGTCCTCGACCACCAGCAGGGTGCGGATGGGGACGGCGTTTTCGTTCATTTCGATGCCACTTTCATCATCGGTGCGGCGGCGCCCGCCCCGGCCTGCGCGTCGGCCAGCGGCAGCCACACGGTAAAGCTGCTGCCCTTGCCCGGCTCGCTCTCGACGTCGATCGCGCCGCCCATCGCCTGCGCGATCTGCAGCGCCTCGAACGCGCCCAGGCCAAAACCACCGTCCTTGGTCGATACAAAGGGTTTGAACAGCTCGTCGCGAATGAAGCTGCGGGTCATGCCGCTGCCTTGATCGATCACGTCGATCCGCACCCGCCCCTGTTCGGCGACCGCGATGACCTGCACCGGACAGTCGGCGGGGGACGCATCGATCGCATTCGCCACCAGATGCTGGACGATCTGGCGCAGAGACGCCGCGTCGGCCCACGCCGCCAGCCCCGTCTGGCACCCGACGAACAGCGCCCGGCGCGGCCGCGCCTCGGCGGCGATGTCGTTCAGGATCGGCTCGATCAGCGTCCGCCCCGCCTCCGCTGCGGGCCCGCGCTCGCGCGGCGACAGCCGGACCAGCAGATCGCTCAGCCGTCCCGACGAAATCTTCAGCGTCTGCGTCATGTCGGCGCGAAATTCGGGGTTGTCGGCGTGGCGTTCGGCGTTGCGCGCCAGCAGGCCGATCTGGCTCGCGAGATTCTTGATGTCGTGCATGATGAAGGCGAAGCGGCGGTTGAACTCGTCGAACCGCCGCGCTTCGGACAACGCCGCCTGGCTTTGCGATTCGGCCAGATAACTCGCCGCCTGCTGCCCCGCGATGCGCAGCACATCCAGATCTTCCCAATCCAGCGCGCGCGATACCGGCGGGCGGTGCAGCACGACGACCGCGATCATCCGCTGGAAATGCAGGATCGGCACGACCACCCACGCGCGCGGGTCCGCAAGCAGCCATTCGGGAATCGCGAGATCGTCGTTCCCGCCATGGTTTCTCGTCGACCCGCGTCGCTGCGCGTCCAGGTCGACGATGTGCCGGGTTTCCTGCAACATGAACGCCGATCGCACCGACAGGGTCGCATCATCCGCTTCGACATCGACCGGCCAGTGCCATTGCTCGGCAACGCGAAAGCTGCCGGCGGCACCGGGCAGCATCAGCAGCGCGCCCGGGCTGCCGGTCAGGTCGGCGAGCGCCTTGGCGACACGGCGATACAGGCCGAGGTCATCGTCGCCGCCATCTGCCTTCGCGCCCTGCCCGCCATCCTGTCCCAGCGTCGCGGTAAAGCGCATCCATTCGGCACGATAATCGTAACGATGTTCGAAAAAATGCTTGGTGATCATGACCGACAGCCAAGCGCGGGCGCGGGCGGAGGCGATCAGCAACCCGCCGGCGCCCAGCGCGACGACCAGCGACGCCGCCTGCGCCAGTTCGGCATAGTCGCCGCCAACCAGCCGCGCGATCGCGCCGGTCAGCCCGATGACGATCAGATAAGCCGCAGCGCCCAGCAGGATCAGCGTCCGCATCGCGGCGGTTCGCGACAATTGCATCCGCTCGCGCCCGATATCCATCGCCGCGACGACATAGGTCGGCAGCATCAGCAGGACGACCGCGGGCAACAGTTCGATCAGCGTCGAGGCGGTCTTGCCGGTCAGCGCGCCGATCAACTGGACGTTGAGTTCATAGGCCCACAGCATCGCAAAGCCGCCCGCGACCGCCATCACCGGCATCCGCAACCCGGCGCGCGCATGGCGAACCCCACTGTCGACGATCAACAGTCCGCCCGTCGCCACGATCATCGCGGCAAACACCAGCGTCGGCGCCATCCATGCTTCCGCCGCGGTCCCGGCGCGCAGATGCGCGACCCCGCCGAGCACCAGCGTCAATCCGCAAATTGTCGCCAGCATCCGCACGATCAGGCGCAGCGGCCGCGACATGGGCGCCGCGGACGACCAGAAGGTCGCACTAAGCCAGCCCAGCATCGCCAGATCGCGCAGCGCCTGCGCCACCATGGCTTGCGACGATCCGGGCGCGAACAACGCCAGCGCCGCGCACCACATCGCGGTCGCGGCGGCGGCAAGCGTCAGCAGCCGCGGCGCGGGCATCAGCTCGGCCATCCGCGCCGCCGGCCGCGCCAACAGCCACAGCGTGACCGCCGAAAAACCGACCAGCGCCAGCACCGACAAGATTTCGGACAATCCGGTCAACATCGTCAGCGCGCACCCTCAGGCCACAGCACCACGCGGACGGTCTGCAACAGGATCAGCAGGTCGAGAAAGGGCGAATAGTTTTTCGCGTAGTAAAGATCATATTCCAGCTTGACCCGCGCATCCTCGACCGACGCCCCATAGGGATAGTTGATCTGCGCCCAGCCGGTCAGCCCCGGCTTCACCATGTGGCGTTCGGCATAAAAGGGCATCTTCTGCTCAAGCTCCGCGACAAAGCTCGGCCGCTCGGGGCGCGGCCCGACAAAGCTCATCTCGCCCTTCAGCACGCACCACAGCTGCGGCAGTTCGTCGATCCTGAGCTTGCGGATGACGCGCCCGACGCGGGTGATGCGCGGATCATTCTCGCTCGCCCACACCGCCTTGCCGCCGGCTTCGGCGTCGGTCCGCATCGATCGGATCTTGAAGATGTCATAAGGCTCGCCGTACAGTCCGACGCGCGGCTGCCGATAAAACACCGGCCCGCGGCTGTCGAGCACCACCGCAATCCCGGCAATGACGATCAGCGGCAGGCCGACGATCAGCACGACCAGGCTGGCGACAATGTCGAACAGCCGCTTGCCAACCTTGGAAATCCGCTGCCCGGCGGAAAATCCGTCGGAGAAGATCAGCCCGCTCGGGTTCGTCGTCGCCAGGTCGACGCGCCCGGTCTCGCGCTCGATAAAGCTCGCGATGTCGTTGACATGCACCCCGGTCGTCTTGACGCGCAGCAGGTCGTTCAGCGGCAGCGCGTTGCGCCGTTCCTCAAGCGCCAGCACCACTTCGCCCGCGCGCAGAGCCACGACATGATCGGACAGGCTGGGGATCGCCTGCCGCGGCACCGCGCCAGCCACCGTCTTTTCTGCCTCGCTCATCGCGATAAAGCCGACGATCTCCAGCCCGCTGCCGGGTTCGTTCGCCAGCGCCGCCAGCCGCGCGGCCCGCGGCCCCGCGCCCAGCACCAGGATACGGCGGCGAAACGCTTCGGTCCCGGCCGACTGGGTGAGCACCAGGCGGATGATGAACAGCGCCGCGATCGCCATCGCCATCGCATACAGGCTGTTGGCGCGCCACAGCGTCGCGGTCGGCAACAGAAAGCCGAGCACAGAGAGGAAGATCACGCCGAGCGAGACCGCCGCGAGCAACCGCGCGGTGGCAAAGCGCATCGAATGCAGCCCCTCGTTCCCGTACATGCCGGTTGCCATCATCGCGAGCGAATTGGCGACGGCAAAGGTCGTCAGCGGCAACCAGCGATCGGCGAGCGACCCGGCGTCGAAACCCGCCTGACGGGCATAGAGGTGCCACGCCCCCTCCGCCGAGCCGAGCAGCGCAAAAAATTCGATCAGCGCCAGCCACACGACGGCATGCGGAACATAATGTTTGAACAGCCGGAACATGAAAAATGCAAAGCCCTTTCGCCCGCCTGATACTACAGCCGAGGCGTCAACTGTCGGTTAATTTTACACTCGTCATCTGCGCGGTCGGGGGTGACCCGCGCCATCCGACACGATAGACGCACCCGATGACCATGATGATTCAACCCGTCATCCTGTGCGGCGGCGCCGGGACCCGCCTGTGGCCCGAATCGCGCGGCCACCGCGCCAAGCAGTTCCTGCCGCTGACCGGCGCGCAAAGCCTGTTTCAGCAAACCGTGCAACGCACACCCCCCGGTCCGGCTTTCCTGACCCCCATCATCCTCTGCGGTGACCCGCATGTCGCTGCCGTGCGCGACCAGATGGGCCAGATGGAAACGCGCGAAGCCTCGCTCGTCGTCGAACCGATGCCGCGCAACACCGCTGCGGCCATCGCGCTGGCGGTGGCGCGCGCCGATGCCGATACGTTGTTGCTGGTGATGCCCAGCGACCATGTGATTGCCGATGTTGCCGCCTTTCATGCCGCAATCGCCAAAGGCGCCCGACTGGCGCAGCAGGACTGGATCGTCACTTTCGGCATCACCCCCGACGCGCCCGAAACCGGCTTTGGCTATATCGCCAATGGCGCGGCGCTGGGCGATGACGGCTTTGCAGTCGACCGCTTCATCGAAAAACCGCCGCTCGCCGACGCGCGGGCGATGCTCGCCGCCGGCGGTTACAGCTGGAACGCCGGCATCTTCCTGTTCCGCGCCGGTCGGATGCGCGATGCGATGCTCACCCACTGCCGCGCGATCTTCGAAGCCGCCGACCGCGCCGTCGCGGCGGGACGGTTCGACGGCGACGCGCTTTATGCCGACGCGGCCCACTTCGCCCAGGCACCGTCGGATTCGATCGACTATGCCGTGATGGAAAAGGACGACCGCGTCGCTGTCGTCCCCGCCGCGATGGGATGGTCCGACCTTGGCAGCTGGCAGGCGGTGCACAGCCTCTCGCCCCAGGACGATGCGGACAATGCGGTCACCGGGGACGCCTTCCTGCACGATAGCCGTGGCAATCTTGTCCGTTGCGGCGGCAAGCGCGTATCGCTTGTCGGGATCGAAAATGTCGCAGTAATCGTCGACGGCGACGACATCCTCGTCATGCCGCTACACCGGTCGCAGGATGTCCGCGCTGCGGCAAAAGCGCGCGAGTGAACGCATCCGCTTCGCCCCACCTGCCATGACCCGGTACGCGATCGGCTTTGAACGAAGGCACAGGAATTCCTAACGATCTCGTGCCGAGTTGCAACGGGAGTGCATCATGAACGGGTTGATCACCATCGTCGCGATTGTCGGGCTCCTGCTTGTTGTGGGGGCGGCGATCGGACTGATCCGGCGCAGCGCCTTTTCCGCGCGCTGGCTTGGCGTCGCCGCGGCGCTCGTGCTGCTCAACGATCTGCTACTCACCCGCGGCTATGGGCTGATCCCGTCGCTGTTGCCCGACAGCGACTGGAACTGGGAGGGCAAGTTGCTGGCGCTGATCGCCACCCTCGCCATTGCAGCACATCCTGCCTTCGGCTGGCGACGTGTCGGCCTGACTCTGCGGCAAAAGCCGGGAAGTCTGCACACGGCAATCGCGGTTTCCTTCCTCTATTGTGCCTTCTTCGCGGCGCTGGCCGTGGCATTCCCCAGCGACCCGGCGTCGCCCGAAGCCATTACCTTTCAACTGACGATGCCGGGGTTCGAAGAAGAATCCTTCTACCGCGGTATCCTGCTGTTCGCGCTGGCCCAGGCATTCACGGCACGCATCCGTTTTCTCGGCGTCGATTGGGGCTGGGGCGCGCTCCTGTCGTGCGCGCTGTTCGGCATGGCGCATGCATTCGTCTATTCCGACGACACTTTCTCATTCGATCCGATCATCATGGCGCTGACTGCCGTCCCGTCGCTGCTGGCGGTCTGGCTGGTGCTGCGAACGCGCAGTCTGTTGTTGCCGGTCATCCTTCACAACTTCGGCAATGCGATTTCCTGGTTGCTGTAACGCGCGGGGAGGCGGTTGGTTTAGTGCTGCGCCCCGACGTCCGGGCTTGCCGTCAGGATCCGATCGACGGTCCGGCCCCAATCGTCGAAGCGCCAGAATTTATGGCTGGCGCGGCCGATGATCCGCGGCTCGCGCGTCATCGGCCCGATCTCGCAATCGAATGGCGGACATTCCGCCAGCAGGTCGCAGCTGAAGAACACCCGCACGGCAACCGCCTCGCCTGTGTCGCCCGCGCTGCCGGTCACGACGCCCAGCGTCCCGTTCGACAGGGTGACCAGCGTGCCGATGGGAAAAATGCCCAGGCTGTCGGCGAACTGATCGAGCAGCTGGGGATCGAAATGACCGGGCCAGCCCTGCATCGCGGTCAACGCCTCGCACGGCGACCAAGCGGCCTTGTACGGCCGGTCCGATGTCACCGCATCATATACGTCGCAAATCGCACCCATGCGCGCGTACAGCGACAGCTCGCCATCGCCCAGCCCGTCCGGATAACCCGACCCGTCCATCTTTTCATGGTGGCGCAGGCATATTTCCAGCGCCGCCGCCGGAATATCCGACGATTTCGCCAGCAAGGCGTGCCCCGCCAGCGGATGCCCCTCGACCGAGGTTCGTTCGCGCAGCGTCAACTTGCCGGGCTTCAGCAGCACGTCGTCGGCGATCGCGACCTTGCCGACATCGTGGAGCAGCCCCGCGACCCCCAGCGCCTGCACCTCGGCCTCGTCCAGTTTCAGGTGGCGCGCGAAATTGATCATCAGCGCGCAGACCGCGACCGAATGGAGATAGGTATATTCGTCTTTCTGCTTCAGGCGCACCAGGTTGATCAGCACCCGCGAATGACGCGTGATCGAATCGCCGATCGCATCGGCCAAGGGGGCAATTTTGGCGCCATCGACCGCGCGGCCCAATCGCGCCGATCCGAACAGGTCGATCACCGCGCGCCGCGATTTGTCGATCACCCGCGCCGCCCGGCGTCGTTCCTGGGCATAGGTCGCGGGCCGGACCGCGCGCTCACGCCCCGCCGATCCAAAGATTCGCTCGCGGCGGCGCTCGACCCCGCGATAGGGGGGCACCAGCCCTTCGGTGGTTGAGCGGCGCTCGATCGGAAAAGCGCCCTCGCCGCTTGGCGCGATCCGGCTGCGGCTGCGGTCGATGATCACCGCGGTCACCTCGGACTCGCGGATCCGCGCCAGCTGCTCGGCGGTTTCGATCAGGAACCGGCTGCGCCAGAACGGGTGATCGATCCAGCGGCCGTCGAATCCGTCGACGAACATGCCGATCTCGACCTGTTCCGGTTTGAGGTGAAGCAGCATCAAATTGGGTCCCGCGCCGACGGCGATAGCCGGCTACCCAACTTTAACGGCCTGACAGCGGACTGCTTTAATCCCCGGCAAAATCGAACGCGCTGACCCCGCGTTCGCCGTCCCGGAACCGCAAGGGCCGACCCAGTGGCGGCATCGATCGCTGTACGCAGCCGGTGCGGGTGCAGCGGCGGCAGCCAAGGCCGATCGGGGTCGCCGGGCTACGCATCAGGTCGATCCCGCGCGCAGCGATCAAGGGCGCCGCGACCTTGGCATCGACCCCGACGCACACTGCGAAGCGCGCAGGCGTACCGCTGCCCGTTGCGCCAGGCGCCGCCACGCTGCGGCTCTGCGTGAACCAGCGCGTTCCGTCCTCGAGCTCGACCAGATCTGCGATCACTTCGCCGGGACGCGCAAAGGCTTCGTGGACGCCCCACAGCGGACAGCGCGTGTCGCCATCGACCAACGGCGACTGGCTCGCCCCCGCATAACGTTTGCTCCCCTGCCCCGCGCGGTCGATCCGCAGCATGAAAAAGGGCAGCCCGCGCGCGCCGACGCGCTGCAGCGTCGTCAATCGGTGCGCGACCTGCTCATACCCCGCGCCGAAGCGCCGCTGGAGCAGCAGCAAGTCATAACCTGTCGCATCGCAGGCGCGCAGGAAACGCCCGTACGGCATCATCAGCGCCGCGGCGAAATAATGCACCAGATGGCGCTCGTACAGGCGCGCCGCCGCGGCTTCGGCAAATTCGGCGCCCGCGACCAGCGCGTCGATCTCGCCTTTCGCTTCGATCTGCGCCAGCGTCGCCGCCGCCTGAAAGGTGCGCGACGCAGGCCGCAGCAACTCGCTCAGCATAAGTTGCCGCGCGTGCCAGTCGAGCCAGCGCAGCCGATCGGGCATCACATCGCTCGGCAATATCCGGATCCCCAGCTGGTGCCGCGTGCGCAAACGCTCGGAAATCGTCCCATAAAGGTCACCTCCCGCCAGCCGCAGCTCGTCGGCCAGCTCCTCGGCCTTCGCATCCAGATCGGGGAAATGGTTGCGCCATTTTTCGATCGCACGGCGCACCGCGGCAACTTCGGGCGCTTCGTCCTGTAAAGTTGCCGAGCCCTCGGGCGCCACATCGAACAGCCGGGCAAAGGCGGCGGCGGTCGTCGGCGCCGTCTGCAACCATTCCTCGACCTCCTGCGCGCCGATCCCCAGGTCGGCAAAGCGCGCGTCCGACAATCGCCGCCGCAGCCCCGCCGCGCCGCCCGGCACCGCGTCGATGCCAAGCGTCGCGGCATCGAACCCGAACCGCTCGGCCAGCTTGACGATCACCGTCGCCGACAACGGCCGCTGGCCATGCTCGATCAGGTTGAGGTAGCTCGGCGAAATATCCAGCGCCTCGGCCATCGCCGCCTGGGTCATCCCCGCCTCGCGCCGCACCTTGCGCACCGCCGGCCCCGCAAACACGCGTCGCTCCGCCATCGTCTGTAACTTTCTTTACTGATTTACACGCAGATTTACACCGATGGGCCATATTTCACAAATATTATTGACAAAGCTTTTCACTTTCCGCGGCACCTTCGCCAACATCCACCCATCACCTCCTCTCAAGGACACAGACGATGGGCTACCAAGAAGACATGGCGCAGGCAGGCCGCCTCATCCGCGATTATGACGGCACCTGGGACG
>VFQO010002318.1_pt1 | contig 11894 bp, 12 predicted proteins | sample 3512331 | NCBI WGS metagenome assembly VFQO01 (sample SAMN10412371, study PRJNA504923) | tailings metagenome | isolation source: Replicate 3 from Balatoc abandoned mine | place: Philippines: Itogon, Benguet | collected 2017-08-28
CGAAGCGGCGGATGTCCCGGCGCACCAGGCCGTCCACCAGCCCGACGAAGGCGGCCATCAGGAACAGCGGCAGGGTCAGGCACAGCACCAGCAGCCGCACGAGGAAGACCAGCGTCGTGTAGGCCGCCGCGATCAGGTAGCTCTCCACGTTCACGTAGACCAAGCCGATGTAGTAGCGGAAATCCTTGGTCGGGCGATGGCTGCCGGCGCTAGCCTGCGTCGAGGCGTCGCGTATCCAGTCCAGCAGGCCGCTTTTCACGAACAGCCAGTCGTAGCCCTGCTCGACCAGCCGGTGCGCGGTGCGCCCCGGCTCCTGCACCAGCGCGCTGCGCGTGAAATGCGTGGAGAGCTGATCCAGCTCGTAGTGCAGCATGCCCTGCGCGTGGCGCCAGCCCTGCTCGGGCCAGAAGAAGTGCATGCCGACGCATTCGATCAGGATGCACAGCAGCAGCGCGCCGCACAGCACGCCGAAGAAGCGGAACGGCAGCGTGACCAGGCCGGCGATCAGCCCCTGCTGTCGTTGCTGCTGGCGCTGGGCCGCGACGGCCGGGTCGCTCATGCTTCGGCCTCTTCAGCGGCGGCCATCTGCTTGAAGTCGTCCAGCAGGTCGTCGGGCAGCGCCTTGTCCTGCAGGCCGGGGATGCCTTGGTTCTCCCACCAGTCTCCTGCCTCGACGTAGTGCTGTCGCATGTAGCCGGCCAGCTCCTGCAGATCCTTCGGCATGGCTTCGTCGGGGTCGGGTGCCGGCAGCGGCATGCGGACTTTCCAGAGGTTGCCGCCCTCGGTCAGCGCGAAGCACTGCCCCTTGGGCAGCGCCACCACATGCGCCGGCTCGATCAACGGCACGCTGTTGCTGCTGATGCGGTCCTGGGTGTTGGACGTGAAGGCGGTATTGCCGTGCGGGTCGGAGCTGTCGGTGGCGCCGCTCATCAGTGCCGTGGCGTACACCTCGACCTTGGGCAGTTGTCGCGTCAGCAGTTCGGCGGTGGCGGTCTCGCGCACGCGCAGCATGAACAGGTTGTTGAAGTTGCCGACCACCTGGCCGGCCTTGGCGCGGTTGCCGATGCGCGCCTCGATGTCGCTCAAGGTCTGCGTGTAGGCCGTCACCTGCACGCCGGCACCGCCGCCCTTGTTGACCATCGGAATGAACTCGTCGCCCATGAGTTCGTTGAATTCGTCGGCGTGGACGTTGATCGGAATCTTGGTGCCCGCCGCGGCGCCGGGTAGCCCGTCGTCGATGCCGAACTTGTAGATGTGGCCGGCGACCGAGACCAGATCGCTGAACATCGAGTTGCCCACCGCCGCCGCGACTTCGGCGTCGGACAGCGCATCCAGCCCCACGTAGACCACCGCGCGTTTGCGGATGACCTGCATCCAGTCGAAGATCGGTCGCGGGTCGGACAGGTCGGAATAGTTCGGTGCGAGCAGTTGCGCGATCTTGCCGGTGGTGAGCTTCTCCAGCAGCGGCAGCAGCGAAGCGACGATCTTGTCGAAGTAGGTCCGGTCGTAGCGCACGGCGCTGCGCAGGCCGTCGAGCACCGGGTCATAGATGCGCACTTGGGACAGGTACTGTTCGAGGGCCACCACGCGCTTCTCGCGCCCGATCATGTTGCGCGGGATGTTCTTGTCGTTCAGCTTGGCTTCGAGCTGGACGATGACCTCCCAGGCCTTCGGCTCGTTCTTGGCGAAGTAGTGCTGGGCGTACTCGATGAACAGCGCGTCGATGTTGATGACGTGGCGCTGGATCAGCAGGTAGTCCGGCCGCTGCCGCAGCTCGACCAGGGCGCGCGCGATGATGTTGACGAAGCGCCAGGCGAATTCGCGGAACGCGGCGCTGTTGCCTTCGCCCGAGAGCTGTCCGGCGATGCGCGTGGCCACCTCGGAGATCCGCCCGAACCGGCCGACGGCGTTGTAGCGCGCCGAGATGTCCGGCCAGCCCAGATGGAACACGTAGAACTCGCCTTCGCGCCCGGCGCGCTTGGCCTCGACGTACATGCGCTTCAACAGGTCCGCATCGCCCTTGGGGTCGAAGACGATCACTACCTCGTGCTCGCCGCGGACCTTGCGGCGGATGTCCTGGGTGATGAACAGCTCGGCCAGCCGCGTCTTGCCCACGCGCGTGGTGCCCAGCACCAGGCTGTGGCCGACGCGCTCGCCCAGCGGCAGGGTGACGTCGACCTCGTGCGGCTCGATGCCATGCAGACGCGGCAGTCCGCCGACCGGCGGCAGCGGTCGCGTCGGGTTGAGCGGGCTGTCCCAGGCCAGCGCGCGCGCCAGCGTCGAGACGGGAAATGGTGCGAACTCAAGCCGCTCCTCCAGCCGCCGGGCGGCCCGGTAGATCGCCGTCGGCTCGACGTAGCGGCGGAACTCCGGCCGGTAGGTCTGCATCAGCCGGTGCGTGTGTCGCTGCTCCCAGCGAAAGCCCCGGCCGACGAACAGCCGTTGCTGACTCACCGGCACGTCGCGGCTGGTCATCACGTAGCGCGGCAGGCGGCGGATGTTGCGGCGATAGCGCAGGATCGCCCAGGCATCGCGCAGGCGAATCGCGCCGAAGGTCAGGAAGGCCAGCGCCGAGCCCAGGCCGAGCAGCGGGTTCAGCGCGAGCGACCACGGTGCCACCAGGCACAGAATCGCGGCGCCGGTGCAGACCGCCACGGTGTAAAGCTCCACCGCTGGCCGCAGCAGCACCTCGACCGCATGCGGTTGGGCCATTTGCGCACCTACTGCTCGACGCCGGTGGACGTGATGAGCACCGGGTAGTGGCGCAGGCCCAGGCGCTGGGCCAGGTCGTCGCCGGAAGCCGGCGAGAGGGTCAGGCCGGGAGCCAGCCTGCGCAGCGCCGTCAGCGCGGCCATCGACTCCACGTTGACCACAAGGCCCACGGCCCCCAGCTCGCGCAGCGCGGCCTGCCGCTGCCGCAGCCAGGCGCGCGAACGCTCGTCGTCGCCGATCAGGAACAGCGCCGTCAGGCCCGGCGCCCGGATGACGCGGCGCTGCACCTGGCCCGGCGACAGTTGCGTCGAGCGCACCGGCAGCATGGCGGCTTCGGCGTCGGCCGCGTTGCCCACGCGAGGGACTGGCATAGGGGCCGGCGGTGCGGCCTGATCCGGCTGGGGATTCAGCGGCCGGTAGTACGGCAGCGCGGAGTCGCCGCCGCGGTCTTCGACGACGATCAGGGGCGCGGAGGCGGTCTGGGCGAAGACGGTGGTCGTGGACAGCAGCCCGATGGCGGCGATGAGGACGATGTGGTTCATGGCGTGGTGGCCTGGAGGGTTGGAACGGGAACGCCGGGGTCGAGCACGCGGGTCAGGTGCCGATGCACACTGCGCCGGTAGCGCGCCGCGGGTGCCCCGCCGGCGGGCCGGTGGTAGCGGCCGATGGCAAGCAGCCAGTCCTCGCCCGGCGTGTGCTGTTCGCGCAGGATTTCCGCAGCGATGGCGAGGTTGCGGTACGGGTCCAGCAGCTCGCAGGGCTGCGTGTAGCGATGCGTGTGGTAGCCGAGATTGACCTGGCCGAGGCCGGCGTCGATGCGATTGGCCGGCGTGCGGGCGAGCGCACGGTGCAGTCCCGCACAGGCCTCGGCGCGGGTGGCGTAGCGCTGCGGCGTGCCGGCGACGTTGAGCGTCCACGGCCAGGGGATCAGGCGCCCGCGCAGCATGGCGCCGCTCTCCTGCAAGGCCACCGCGTACAGCACCGCCGCCGGCACGTCTGCACGATGCGCCGCCAGTCGATAGGCCGGCGGCGGCACTTCCCGCGCCAGGGCGGCCAACGCCCAGCCGCCGGTGGCGAGCAGCAGCGCGGCGCTGGCGCAGCGGATGGCGACGCGGGACGGCCGACGCTCCCGGCCCGGAGTAGCTATTGCCGCTGCCATTGGCCGTTCACCTCGCGCACCACGGCCGGCAGATCGCCGGGCAGCCCGAGCGACAGCCAGCGCCCCGCATCGTGGTTGAGCGTGATGGTGCGGGCGCGCACCCTGGCCGGGTCGATGCCCGCCTGGGTGGCCCACTGCCGGATGCGCGCGTCGTCCTGACGGCTGCCGACCATGTAGAGATCGAAGGCCGTGCCGGCCGCCTGCAACTGCTGCACGCGCTGCGCGCACGGTGCGCAGTCGGCCTTGATGAAGACGGCTAGGCGCCCCGAGCCGGTGTTGCCGGCACCCTGCGCCTTGGCGCCGGGCAGGCTCACGCGCGGCTGGCCGGGAAACAGGCGCTGCCACGCCGCGTCGTAGGCCCGCTGGTAGGCCAGCGTCTTGCCGACGCGCCGGGCCTCGGCCTGCACCTGCAACTCCGCGTAGCGCCTGCGCTCCTCCTCGCTGCGGGCCTCGATGCCCAGCGCCGTGAGCGGGTCGAGCTGGGGCGAATAGACCCCGAGCGGCCCCTGCATCAGTTGCCGGTAACGTGCCCACTCCTCGGGGTGAAGCCCCCACTCCCGCGCCTGTCTCTCGTCGAGCGCGGCATCAGCGCCCGGCTGCACTTGAGCGGGCACCATGCGCGAGTTCGTCACCGGGGCCGGCTGGGCGGATGCGCCGATAGCGGCGAACAGAACGATGGCAGCGAGCAACGGCCGCAGCTTCATGGCGACCTCCTACGGCACCGCAACGCGCTGGGTCTGGCCGTTCACCTGGAATACGCCCGCCTGCGCCTCGATGGACTGCAGTTGCCAGCCGCCCTCGGCATCGCCCTCGCGCAGCAGCCGGGCGCCCGCGAGCGAGGCCGCGGCGGTGGAGGTGATCGACAGAAAGCGCTCGCCTCCACGCAGCTCCACGCCGAGCACCCGGAACGGCGGCTCCTGCACCTTGGGTTTCGTCGCAACCGGAGCGCGCGGGCGAGCGGCGGATGCCACCTGCCGGGCCTTCTCCAGGCGGGTTTCGATTCCGTTCACGCGCGCCTGCAGCGTCTGCAGGTCGACGGCTAAGGCCCTCGTCTTGTCGGCCTCTTCGAGGCGCGTCATCCGTTCGTCCAGCGCCTGCCGCGCGGTGGCGAATTCGGCCTGGCTGATCGGCGCCGGCCGGCGCTTGTCCGCGTCGGCCTGTTGTTCGAGATCGGCCACGCGCAGGCCCAGCGCGTTGACCTGCGCATCCTGTGCGCTGCTCTGGGTCTGTTCGGCGAGCCGAGACAGGCCGACGCTGTTGATGAGTGTCAAGGCACTGATGAGCAGCAGCCAGAAGGCCGCGGAGATCTTGAGCCAGCGAGTGCGGGAATCGCGCTCGGATGGCGCCTGGGGAAAGGTCATGGCTGCATCTCCTCGGGCCGGTCGGCGTCCGGCGCGGGCGTGGCGGTGCCGGGCGGGTTGGCGGAAAGGAAGGTGGGAGCACCGTGCCGGCTGAAGCAGACCTGGCGGGTCAAGTCATCGACCGACAGCTCCCAGGCGGGGCCGGCAAGGGTCAGCAAGGCATCGCGCAGCATCAGCGGGCCCAGGCGCAGGTGTGCGGCGGGCAGCGGCAGCGCGTAGAGCGTGGCGGCCTCGGCCGCATCGCAGAGCCGGTAGCCGGAGCGCAGGAGCACATGGCGCATGGCATCGCCCACGCTGGCATCGAGCATGGGCGGAATCGAGACCTCCACCGCCTGTTGCAAGAGATCACGCTGCGCAGGTTCCGGCACCAGCTCGACCAGGGTGTAGCGGCCGTAGCGGGCCACGGGCACCAGTCGCTGCTCCGAAGCTGTCTCGTCGGGCGGCGTTGCTATGTGGTCAGGGGGCGCCGGTGTCGTCGTGCAACCGGACAGCAGGCCGCTGAGCACGGCGAAGATGCAGAGGGAACGAGGCAAAGACGGCGGCATGTGGCACCCCATGGCGACGAGATGCCTTCACCATTGCAGAACCGTGCTGCGCGGGATGCCGAAAATCCGAAACGGGCGGCGCCCCGTTTCCCAATGGAGGGGCACATATCTCACCCCTTCGTATCAAAGTCGGAGCTTCGAGCAGACACCTTCGACCATGCAGTCGTCGCCGTCTTTAAGCCGCAATCTTCCGAAGCCGGCAGCTGCGATGGTCAGGTAAGGAACTGCGACGATGGGTCTATGGCGGTTGGAAAGTGCTGCCGGGGCTGGTAGCTCGGGGGAGGCAGAGGCAACACTCTTTCTCAGAGAGATGGGTAGACAGGTGTTATCGAATCATCGCCAAGAGGCCAATGGCGACAACGACGCCAATGACGCCTGAAACAGCGAGAGCTCATGCGGTCGGTGGGGTCGATTCGATGCGGGCCCGGCGGGCATCGCCGAGGATTTCGACGGCTTCCTTGATCACGTACAGACCGATCAGCGTGCCGATGATGAAATCGGGGTATGGCGAGCCGAGCCAGAGCACCAGGATGCCGGCGAGGATCACGCCGAGATTGGCCACCACATCGGCGCGGGTGAACAGCCAGGTCGCGCGCAAATGTACTTCGCCCGACTTCAAGGGCGAGAGCATGCGCAGCACGGTCACGTTGACCGCCAGCGACAGTAGCGCGGTGCCGATCATCCAGCCGCTGAGCGGCTCGGCGCCGTGGATCACTCGTCTGCCCACTTCCACCAGCACGCCGAGGCCCAGCACCAGCAGCACGCCGCCGCTCAGCCACGCGGCGTTGGCCTTGAAGCGGGTGGTCCGGCCGATGGCGATCAAGCCGATCGCATACGCGGTGGCGTCGGACAGCATGTCCAGTGCATCGGCGAGCAGGCCGGTGGATTGCGCAATCCAACCGGCGATGCCGCCGATGATGGCCATCGCGGCATTGAGCGCCAATGCGTTACGCAGTACGCGCTGCTCCTGCGCGTTCTTCGCCTCGTGGTGGCAGCCGCAATCGCTCATCAAGTGTTCTCCAGGTACGGGCGCAGTTCGGGAGAAATGGGCATGGTTCGCAGCGCGCCGACACGAGCCCCGCCCGTGTTGCCCCGGGGCATCCACAACCATGTGAACAACGCAGCGGCTAGCAAGCGTGGGACCTGGCCGACCATCTCACGCCGATCACCAAAGCGGAGGCCCCAGCGTAGGAACGCCCAATGGCTGCGCAGGTGGGCGATCGTGCGCGACTGCGCCAGGACATGGGCTTGCTCAAACAACGTGTAGGCATGCTCGGCTTGGCCGGCATGGAGCGTGCGATATCCCTCGGCCAAGCGCTGGGCGAAAGCCCGCTTTCGGGCGTCGGCTGGCGTTGCGAACGGCCACAGCAATTGCGCGACATAGCCGGGCGGCATGGTTTCTTCGCGCAGACCCACGGCATCGGCTGCCAGCGGCTCGGGCCGGTCGTGGAAGGTACCGAATATCCGGTCCCACACCATGAAGAACTCGCCGAAGTTGACCTGCGCGTCTTCGTACTCGCGTTTGTGGTGCCAGCGGTGCACCTCGGCCACGCCGAGCCAGCGGCGCAGTGGACCGACGCGGTAATCAAGGTTGGCGTGCTGGAACGCCAGTTGGACGCTGAGCAAGGCCAGCCACGCGCTGAGCACCTGGGGCGGCGCCCCTAACGCGACGGTCAGGCCAATACCGGGCCCGGCCATCAGCAACGCGCTCAAAGGATGGCGGCGTTCGCCGTTCAGCCAATACAGGCGCTCGGCGCTGTGGTGGATCGCATGCAGGCGCCACGCCCAGGCATAGCGGTGACTGAGTCTATGCATCGCGTACAGTCCAAGGTCGACAATGGCCCCGGCCAGCAGTAGTTGCAGCCACGCGGGCCAGTGGGTGGGCCACAGCGAAGCAACCGGCAGCACGCCGCGCACCGCGTGCAAGGCGTAGGCGGTGCCGGCCAGCAGCGCCAGATTGGCCAGGCCGTGCAGGACATCGGCGCGCAGGTCTCCATGATCGAGCAGCCAGTCGCGCTCGTAGGGCTGCACCCGTTCGAGCAGCGCGACGATGGCGATGCCTACCGCCGCTATTGCCGCCAGCGTGGGCCACGCCGGCAGCTCACCGTACGCGACCGCGCCGGCCGTGCCGACTGTTGACAGCATCACCACGGGGTAGCTGCCATATCGAATCCATTGGTCTCGTTGCATGTCAGGCTCCTTCTCGAACATTGCACCGTTTCGCGCCTGCGTCACGCGGGATCGCGTCGGGCGTCGCATGCCAGTCGCGCCATGCGCCTGTCAGCACGTGCGTGGCCGTCTGCAGGAACAGCACGGCGATCAGCGCGCCGATGACGAGATCCGGCCAGGCGCTGTCGAGCCAGGCGACCAGTCCTGCCGCCGCAATCACGCCGGCGTTATTGACCAGATCGTTGCGCGAGCACAGCCAGACCGAGCGCATGTTCATGTCGTCGCTGCGGAAGCGCGTGAGCAGCGCAAAGCAGACCAAGTTGCCCACCAGCGCCACGGCTGCGGTGGCGGCCATGACCGGCGCCAACGGTTCGGCACCGAACCACGCGCGGCGACCAACCTCGATCAGCACCGCGATGCCAAATAGCGCCTGGATCCCACCCTTGAGGAAGACAGCGCCACTGCGCTGGCGCAGGCTCCCGCCGATGACCCACAGACTCAGGGCGTACACCAGCGCGTCGCCGAGGCTGTCGAGCGAGTCGGCCTGCAATGCACTCGAATCGGCCCACCAGCCCGCGCCGAACTCGCCGGCAAACAGCAGCACACTGATCGCTAGCACGATCCACAGCACCCGGCGACGGGCGTTGTCGCTGTTCCGGCTCAGCGATGTGGCCGTGTGACCGCAGTTGCATCCGCTCATGCTCGGCTCCCTTATTTCAACTTCGTTGGCTTGACCGCATGCGCCAGCACCTGCGCAGAGCGCGTGTTGACGATGAAGCCGACGATCGCCACCGTCGCCACTAACAATTGCGCCAGCAGCGATTGCCAAGACGGATAGACACCGAGCCACTCGATACGCGGCACGGCGATCAACGCTTGTGGAACCCAGCCGGCCTCCTGCAGCGCCGCCACGCCCTTGCCGACCAGCACCACCGCCAGCACGGCGATCAGGATCGAACTGACCGAAAAGAAGCGGCTGATCGGGAGGCGCCTGCTTATGCGCAGCAGCCAGTACGCCACACCAACCAGTACCACGATGCCCGCCACCAGACCCGCCACGATTGCGGTAGCGGCCGCGGGGCTCCACATCGCGATGTAGAACAGGATGGTCTCGAAGACCTCGCGATAGACCGCGACGAAGGCCAGCAGGAACAGGAAGATCGCCGAGCGGCGCGTCAGTGCCGCCGACATCCTGGCGTGCAGGTACTGCTGCCAGCGCCCCGCCAGGCTCTTGCCGTGCATCCAGATGCCCACGCTGAGCAGCACCGCGGCGGCGAACAGCGCCGACACACCCTCGGTGACCTCGCGGTTGGCGCCGCTGATGTCGACCAGATAAGTCGCCACCGCCCAGGTCGCGGCACCGGCCAGCAGGGCGACGACCCAGCCGGCATGCACGTAGGGCAGCACTTCCTGGCGTTCGGCCTTGCGCAGGAACGCGATCATGCCGATCACGATCAGCAGCGCTTCCAGGCCCTCGCGCAGCAGGATGGTGAAGCTTCCGAGGAAGGCCGTCACGGGATCGGTGTGCGTGGCCTGCAGCACGGCCTCGGCACGATCGAACAACGCGGTGACCACCTCGGCTTGCGCCGACACCGCGGCGGCCGGTTCACGGCGCCCGATCTGCGCGCGGAACTGTGCCATCGCCGCTTCCAGCTCGCGCAGCAGGGGAGCATCGCGCGTGGCCAACGTGGGTTCGACGGGCTCAATGCCATCCAGATATGCCGACAGTGCCAGCGACTGCGCTCCTGCCGCATCGCCGGCGATGTAGGCGCGCAGACTGGCGGCCAGGCGCTGCCGCGCCAGTGCCAGGGGCGCCGCGGCTTGGCTAGACGCCTCCGTGATCGCCTGCGGTCGCGATCGCACATAGGCCAACAAATCCCGGGCTTGCGTGGCGCCAACCGTTCGGGCCAACTCGGCTTCGCGGGTGCGGGTGAGCACCTCCAGCGTCGGGATCTGGTCGTGCAGTTTGGCGTTTTGCCGCCACCGCGTCTCTCCGGCGCGGCGCATTTCGGGCGAATACGCCATGCCACCGACATAGAAAGCGAGTGCCCAGCGGTCGGCTTCGGACAACTGCGGAAACCCCGCCATGGCCGTGCCAGCGACTCCTTGCGAGATCACCTCGTACAGGGCCAGTGGTGTGCGCTGCGCGGCGCGGTCGGCGTCGGTGAATGCGATCGGCGGCGGGTCGAGGCCGGCGGCCGCTGGACCATCGCCGTGCCCCGTTAAGCCGTGGCAGGCCGCGCATTGCTGGGCATACAGGGGAGCCGCTCGGGCCGGGCTGGGTGGCGAGGCCGGTACCGCGCCGATCGGGTAATTCGCAAGCAGACCGTCGGCCAGTTGGCGGGCGAGCGACGCGACCTGCGCGGGCTCGGCCTTGGCGGCGATCGCCGCCCCCAGCCGGTCGGCCTCTGCCTGCAGCACCGGCTGCTCCGGCGTAACCGGCAGTGCCGCCAACTGGGACCGCACCGCGGTGGCGAACTCCTGCATCTCGGCGTATTCGCCGGCGTCGGCGATCCGGCCAGCCTGCACCGCGCCGGCATAGTCCACTGCGATGTAGTCGAGCATCTGCCAGGTTTGGCGCGGGTCCGCCGCCGCAGGCTCGGCCGCGCCCGCTGGCGCCAGCCCCGAGAGGATGGAGAACAGGCAAAAACGCATCAGGGCAGCGGGCCACGGCATACAGACGACATCCGGAAAGACCGGTTTGCACCGGCGAAAATGTCAGCGTAAAGTCCGTAGCAGATACAGAGTCAAGGGGATGCGAATGAAAATCAGTGACGCGGCCGCCGCGAGCGGCTGCCACTTGGAAACCATTCGTTACTACGAGCGCGTCGGGCTCATGCCGCGACCGGCGCGCACGGCCAGCGGCTATCGGGCCTACAGCCCGACCGACGTCGATCGCCTGCGCTTCATCAGCCGCGGCCGCAATCTGGGGTTCAGCCTCGAGGAAATCCGCAGCCTGCTGCGCTTGGACGACGATCCGTCGATGAGCTGCAGCGATGTGGATGCGATCGCGCGCAGCCATCTGTCCGATATTCAGCGCCGCGTCACGGAGTTGCAGCGCATGGCGGCGGAACTGGAAGGGGTCATCGCCCAATGCGCCGGCGGCGAACGCGGTACCTGCACGATCCTGGGGGCTCTGAAGCAGAGCGGCGGTGAGGGATCGGGTTGCAGCGGTCCGGGGGCATGCGCATGACGATCGAGCAATGTCTGGAGCCCGCCACCCGAGTGAACACCCAGCGCAGCTACGCCTCTGCGCTGCGGCATTTCGAGGTCGAATGGGGCGGTCACTTGCCGGCAGCGCCGGACAGCGTCCTGCCTTCGGCTTCCTTCAGATTTCACCTCGCGGTGAGCACCCTTGCCGTTCAGCTAACACTTCCCCTTGCCGGGTGACTGGAGGACTTTCACCTCCGAGTGAGTGCGCCCTGCCGGGCGCACGAGCGAAAAGCCCGCGAGCTTTGCAGAAGAAAGAAGCGGCCCCCGGAGGGGCCGCCAAGTCCAGCAACGCTCAATGCACCAACTGCCGCGCCAGTGCCACTTCCACCGAGTCGCCGTCTTGGTTCAGGACATCAAGCCCAGATTCAGGCACGTCGCCCGAGGTGGATTGCGACACCATGATCTTCCTGGCCATCAGCCCCAGGCAGGTCATCTGCGAGGAAGCGGCATAGCCGAGGTAGATCACGCGCACCGGCTGCTTCTGGCCGATGCGCCAGGAGCGCCGGGCCGCCTGCTGCAACGAATACACGTTGTAGCCGGACTGGAGGAACACGATGGTCGGGAACTCCAGCAGATCCAGGCCGGTTTTCACCAACTCCGGATTGGTGATGAGCACGTCGATGCCACGGTCCAACTGCTCGGCGATCCAGTCTTCCCGGCGGGAGGCATCCACGCTCGCACGCAGCACCGCCACCTTGAAGCCTTCCTGCTCCAGCAGCACCTTCAAACGCGACG
>VFQO010005341.1_pt1 | contig 11894 bp, 10 predicted proteins | sample 3512331 | NCBI WGS metagenome assembly VFQO01 (sample SAMN10412371, study PRJNA504923) | tailings metagenome | isolation source: Replicate 3 from Balatoc abandoned mine | place: Philippines: Itogon, Benguet | collected 2017-08-28
CGATGACGGTCGGCCGCAAGGTGCCGAGGAAGAAGAACAGGATCACCGCGACGAAGATCGAGGCGCCGATCAGCTTGCCCTGCAGCGTCGTGATCGAGGCCTCGATGAAGCTGGCCTGACGGAAGGTGACGCGAGGCGCCTCCATGCCGGCCGGCAGCGAAGCCTTCAGTCCGACGAGGGCGTCTTCGATGGACTTGGTGAGCGCGATGGTGTCGGCAGTCGGCTGCTTCTGGATGCCCAGGATCACCGCCGGCTTGCCCTCAAATCCTGCGTCACCGCGCTTGAGTGCCGCGGCGAACGTGACCTCGGCGATCTGGCGCAGGAGGATGGGTTGGCCGCCCTTGGCCGCGAGCGCGAGGTTCTTCAGGTCGTCGAGCCGGGACGTGCGGCCGAGGTTGCGGATCAGGTACTCGCGGCCGTTCAGCTCCAGGAAGCCACCCGAGGTGTTCGACGAGTAGCCCTTGAGCGCGCTTTCGAGCTGGTCGTGCGTGATGCCCAGCTCGGCCATGCGCGCGGTGTTCGGCTGCACCTGGAACTGCCGCACCTCGCCGCCGATCGGGATGACCTGCGCGACGCCTGGCACCGAGAGCAGGCGCGGTCGAAGCACCCAGTCGGCGTACTCGCGCACCGCCATCGGGCTGATCTTGCTCGGATCGACCGGAATGGCGATCTGCATGATCTCGCCCATGATCGAGCTGATCGGGCCCATGCGCGGCACCACGCCTTCGGCGATGCCTTCTTCCATCGAAGACAGCCGCTCCGACACCAGCTGCCGCGCGCGGAAAATGTCCGTGCTCCAGTCGAAGGTGACATAGAGGAAGGACAGGCCGGCCGACGAGGTCGAGCGCACGCTCTCTACGCCAGGCAGACCGTTCATGGTCGTCTCCAGCGGGAAGGTGATGAGCTGCTCCACCTCCTCGGCGGCCATGCCGCCGGCCTCGGTCATGATCGTGACGGTGGGCTTGTTGAGGTCCGGGAACACGTCCACCGGCGTGGTGGACAACGTGAACGCGCCGTAGGCCATCAGAACCACGCTGGCGATGATCACCAGCAGCCGGTTCGTCAGGCTGTTGTCGAGTAGCCACTTGAACATGTCAGCGCACCTGGTTGATCAGGGTGGCGCCTTGGGTGGCGATGCGGTCCCCGGCCTTCAGGCCCGATGTGACCGCGACGTTCACACCATCGAGGGCCTCGGTCGTGATGCTGCGAGGCTCGAAGCGCTCGGGCGAAGTCTTGACCCAGACGACGGTCTGGTTGGCCGGGTTCTTCATCAGCGACGCGACCGGGACCGCGATGCCCTTGACCTTCTGCTTCGTCTGCACGAAGACGCGCACGGGTTGTCCTACGGCCAAGCCGTTCAGGGCCGCACCCTGAGCGCGGAAGCCCAGCGGCAGCGCTTGCTCGCGCAGGCTGCGCGCCGCACCCAGGTACTCCAGCGGCACACGCTGGTCACCGACTGCCAGCGTGGCACTGCCGACATTGGCCGCGAGCGAGGGCTCGAAGGCCAGTGCCTCGATGCGCAAGCGGCTCGGGTCGATGATCTCGAACAGCAGTTCGCGGGCATCGACCACCTGACCGGCCACCACATGGGCCGAGGCGATCACGCCCGACACCGGGGCCACCAGCGCTTCCCGCGTTGCCAGGCCGCCGCCAACGGCCGCCATGCGCTCGGCCAGGCTGGCTGCCTCGCTTTCGGCCGCCTCGATGTCCTTGCGCGGCACGGTATCCGACAACTCCTTCAGCCGCGTCACGCGCTTGTCGGCGAGCGACTTGGCCGCGCGCAACTCGGCCAATTGCGCGGATTGATTCGATCTCTCGATGGGCGCGGTCGAGGGCACCACGTAGGCCAGCACCTCGCCCTTGCGCACCACCTGTCCCGGGTTGGGCAGGCCGCGTGGACCGGGCTCGATGCGGCCGGCGTTCAGCGGCTGCACCTTGCCGCCGGCGTTGGGATCCATCAGCACCTTGCCGTTCAGCTCGACCGAGCGCGGCAGCTCGGCCTCAGCAGCCACCATCGTACGTACTCCCAGCTGGCGCTGGGCCGGCTTGGGCAGGAACACGCTGCCGTCGGGCTGGCGTTGGGGGCCGTTTGCGCTCGGCGCAGCGGGTGCGTCGCCGTGGTCATGGCCTTCCCCGGCCTGCGCGGTCAGTGGGCCCACGAGTGCCAGCACCACGCCGAGCCAGGCCAGGCGATGCAAAGAAGCGCGCTTCATGCTGCACCTCCGGCGCGAACCTGGCGGGCGGCCATCAGGCGTCTCCCGCCAAATACCAGCACGGCAAGGACGGCCAGGCCGCCGGAGGCCCATCCGCCGACCTCCTTCCATGAAAGTTCATGCGCAGGCTCGTCGGTGTGGGCGGCCTCGTGCAAGTCGAGTTCGCCGGCCAGCAGATCGACCTCCGCCCCAGCGGTCACGGTCGCGGTGATCGGCAGCACGCCGGGCTTGGGCGCTTCCTTGAGCACCACTTCATACGCGTCGTCGCCATGGGCCTCGGCCTTGAACTTGGTCCCGTCGATCTCGAGTTCGATCTGCGCGCCACGCACCGGGGTGTTGTCGACGAATCGGTCGAGGTAGAGCGTGACCTGCTTGCCATCGAGCACGCCGACGAGCTCGAAGGTCTCGGACACCGCCGCAAAGCGGGGCAGCGCGGTGCCCGTGGCGGCCGGGGCGGTGTCGCCGTGGTCATGGCCATCGCCGGCGATGACCGGCAGGGCGTTGCCGAGCAGCACGGATGCAAGGCAGAGCGCAGCCAGGGAGTGGGAAGACTTCATGGGATGGGATTCCTGATGGGGTTCGCTGAGCGTGTTCGTGGGGGCGTGTGCCGTCGGCTCACTGCGGCAGCAGGCCCAGGGCCTGCCGCCACGCCGAGATGGCTGCGGCGAGTTCGATGCGGGCGCGCACGGCCTGTCGCTCGGCGTCGGCGGCCTCGGCCTCGATGCGCAAGCGCGTGGGCAGGTCGGATTCGCCCAGGCGGAAGGACTTGTCGAAGAAGCCGCGCGATTCGCGCGCCAGTTGGGCGCGACGATCGGCAGCGGCCAGCTGCGCCCGCGCCGCGTCGGTGCGCGCGCGAGCGGCTTCGCGCTCGCCCGCCAGGCGGGCACGTTCCAATGCCATCTGCGCCTGCAGTTCGACCGCCTCGGCGCGCGCAGAGGCCACGCGGGCATCGTGCCGGGGACCGGCGCCGAAGGGGATGCGCACACCGACCGTGAAGGTCTGCTGGTAGGACTCTCCGTAAGTGCCCCGATCGCGGGTGGCGGCGATGGTGAGTTCCGGGCTGGCGCGAGACTGCGTGGCCGCGAGTGCAGCCACGCCGTCGGCGACGGCGGAGCGGTCCTTCAACGAGAGCAGTTCGGCATGCGTGTCCAGGCCGTCTGCAGGACCGGTCGCCGTGGACGGCTCGGGTTCGGCGTCGGCGCCGGGCGCGGCGCTGGGTGCGGCAGCCGCTGGCATGGCGACGAGGGGACGAAGCTGCTGCCAGGCGGCCGTGAGCGCGCCTTCGGCCTGCGCCACGGCCGCTTCGGCCGCCGCGACGGCGCCGTCGGCCTGGTGCTGGTCGGCACGGGCCAGGTCACCGGCTCTGAGCCGCTTGCCGACATCGGCGGCAATGCGTTGAACGTTGTCGAGCTGGCCGCGTGCGGCATCGAGCTCCACACGGGCCCGCTGCCACGCCCACCACGCTTCGCGCACAGCGGCAGCCACGCGCAGCTGTGCCGCCGTGGTACGGCTCTCGATGGCACGGCCCTCGGCGTCGGCCAGGGCCTGGCTGCGGCCACGTTCGCCCGGCAGCCACAATGGGATGGCCACGCCGACCTCGACCTCACGGGTGCCGAGGTTTCGGTTCAGGCGGTCCGTCTTGGTGGACAGCTCCATCGCCACTGGCTCGGGCGTCCATGCTTGGGCCGCGTCCCGCTGCGCGCGTGCCGCGTCGCGCCGCGCTGCCAGCGCTTGCGCTTCGGGCTGCCGCGCCCAGGCGGTTTCGAAGGCTGCTCGCAGCGTGGGCGGGGTCGGCTCGCTGGGTGCAGCAGGGGTCTGCGCACGCGCTTCGATCGCGACGCCCATCAGCGCTGCGGTGAGTGCCGTACTGGCTACGGTCGCCAGGGTGGCGCGGGCGGCGTGATGCCAGCGCCCGGCCGGCATGATTCTTCTTCGGTGCATCCGATGCTCCAGTGTTGAAAACAACCCACAGGAGATCGGCGAGAGTCGACGCTGAGGAACTCAGGGTCGGATCGGGCCTCGAGCGGCGCCGCTGACCCATGTGTCGGGCGGCGCGCACGCAGGCGCGAACGGGCTTCAGAAGGAGAAGGAACCCGCCTCGCCGATCAGGCGAGGGGCAGCCACTGAGGGCGTTCGGGCGGGCTTTGCGCGAGGGTTCGCACGGTGCCTTCGACAGGCGTTACCGGGTGGGAGGCCAGAGCCAGCGGCGAAATGTCGCCCATGGGCGCGGGCATGCTGGCGCAGGTGCCGTGGCAATGGCCGCAGTCGAAATCGAACCCAGCCGGCGCGCTCTGATCTGCCGGCGCGCTGCCCTGGTCGGCCGTGGCCTCATCCGTGTGCTGGTGCTCGTGATGGCCCAGGTGCTGAACATGCTGGCCGGTTTCGTGCCCGCAATACGCCGCCACTGCCGCCCAGCTGAACTGGAGCGGCAGCAGGGCGAGCATGAGGATCGCGAGCCAACGGCGCATGAAAAGAGTCTAGCAGCTACAGAGTTTGAGACGGGTTCGCCGGGCTGATCGCCGTGACCGGCATCACCACTTTTCGGCGCGGATGCGTCGGACCTGGGCGTTCATGCGGTGCCGGATGACCTGCGTGAAGAGCCAACGCTTGAGGCCGGAGAGGTTCGAGCCGTGGCGCGCATAGAACTCGTCCGGGCTGTCGAACACGCCGAAGTCGTCAGCGATCCCGTCCACGCCCCAGCCGCCAAGCACGAGGAACACAATCTGCACGAGCAGGGGCAAAGTGACAACATCGGGTCAGTTGAACGCAGCAGCAGCAGCAGTGGGTTTGGCGGCAAAGTCAGATGGGTAAAGCGCAGCATGCAGCATGCAGCAGCGAGCGCTTGGCAGGGCAGCAAGCAAGCAGTGGCGGCAATGCTGCTGCACACTCGCGGCATTCAACCAAGCTCACGTGCTCCTCCTTCCACTTGCTGCATCACCGGAGGGCATGCACAGCAGGGGAGGGAGGGGACCACATAGGACTCAGCAGCAGCCCATGGAACGGTGCGCATTCGCCCACTTGCGGCAACCCACAGCTCGCCCCGGGCAGCAGCACAGCGGGGGCTTCGTAATGCAACCAGCAGGCCGCTGCAGCTGGTGGGCTCTGCCCGCGCCTGTTGTGCTGAATTGCCCCTGCCACCTGCTACAGATCATCGCTGCCACTTACGCAATTTCCGTGGGCGCCTCCCAGGCATTCAGCTTCACCTCGCCATGTGCGTCTGCAGGCCAAGGGGCAGAGTGGCGGCGGGGTGGCACACGCCGAAGGTCAGCAAGAAGACAGCTCAAACCTGCTGCACAGGCAGGTTTCCTGGCACACAAATCCATGCAGCGTGCTAGACGGGAACAGGCATGGTGCCAAGAGCAGCTCAGCCGGCAACAAAGCGCGAGTGTGCTTGACTGCGCCCGTCACCGCCCGCCGCCGCCGCCGTTGCCACGGGCGCTGGGGCGCTAACCGCAAGCCTTGCGGCGCAGGATCGGCTAAGGAATGGCCCCAAAGTTCAGCATCAACCTCGACCCGCCTCCCAGGCAGCCAGGGCACGGCGGAGGCAGCGACCCACCTGCCGCCATGCCACGGCGCTGCAGCAGCTGCTTGCCATTGCTCCGCGTGATGCGGGCAGCAAGTGGCTGGAGGTTGCGCAGCATTTTGGCGTACAGGCTGCGAGAGCGCGTGGCAAAGTCGTCAAACCCGGCTGGACAGGGCTGGCTGGACTCCGTGAAGCGCTCGTGCAGGGTCAAACCAGGCCGATGCCGCCCCTTCAGCCCCGCAGCGAGCAGCCACCGCGGCATGGGCGCATGCAGGGTTTGGCGCTCTTGCCGGCGCTCGCCGCAGCGCTCGATGTAAATGGTACCGGGCAAAGTGCACTCTCAACCGATCCCAGCAGCCAACAAGAAGAGCTTCACGCCGGCTCAACATGGTGCGGCTCAATATGGGGCTCTGAGGACCTGCAGAGCAGCTAGATGCTGCAACAAAACTTGCAGAGGTGCAATCAGAGCCGCCATGCGCCAATCAGCGCACGCAGAGGCGGCACATTGACACCGCCCGCCGGCTGCCGCCGCTCCCGCCGCCCAGCGCCAACTTGCTGCTGACCCACATTTCAGAGCCCTCTGCATCCTTTGCAGGAGGCTCAGCTGCTGGCGGATGCGATTGTCGAGTACCGCCTGTCGCTGGAGAGCGTGGCGGAGGGGCTGGCCGCCAGCCCAGCGGAGCCAGAACTGCTGGAGGTGCGAAGGGTGCTTGCTTTGATTGAGCCCTGCTGGCCCAGTCGCCCTAGAGCCCGGTGACTTTATAGCGGCTGATGGGCCGCCCTGCGGCGTCTGCTCGTGGTCGCATGTGTCACGTGTGCAGCTGCTGCCTGCCGGTTTGGAAACATGTGCAGCATCACGCCCACTCTGCTCAACGAGGCTTGTTCTGTGGTCTCTGCTTTCTGTAGCTGAAGGCGCAGCTGGAGGCGGCACTTCAAGATGCAGAGGCGGCGCTGGCTGGCCTGCAGCCGGAAGAAGAGCAGCAGCAGCAGCAGCAGCAACAGCAGCAGGGTGGAGGAGGCCCGGAGCAAGCCCCAGCAGGGCCGGCGGCAGCGCCAGCGGCACACCCACCTGCGGCAGCTCAGCCGCGGCGGGCGGTGCCTGGCAGCAGCAACGCGCGCATCCACCCCCGCAGCAAGTACGCTTATGAAGAGCCAGACTTTGCAGCCCTTGCACAGCTGTACCCGTCTCTGGCACCCTTCCTGCTGCGCACTGGCGGTGGCGGTAGTGCAGCGGGGGCAGCAGCGGCGGCGGCGGCTGGTGTTGAGGCAGCGGCGGCAGAGGATGCAGCAGAGATACCAGCAAAGCCTGGTGCTGCTGCGGTAGCCCCTGGCAGCACACCGGCCCGTGCGTCCATCGATTTCACGAGCCCCGCTGCTTGTCGGGAACTGACGCGGGTGCTGCTGCGGCATGACTTTGGCGTGGAGTGGTGAGCCCAGCTGCTGCTGATGTGCTGCTTTGGTCTGTTGTCCTGCTGCTATCGCTGGAGACCCTAAAACGGCCCTGCAGATGCACCAGGCATTTGCCTAGACTAGTGCATGGGTCCCTTGGCAACCATGCCCCGCCGAGCCGCTTAATGTTTGCCCCTATCTGCCCCCAACTGTACAGGTGGGTGCCCTTGGGCCAGCTGGTGCCGTCCGGCACAAACGCGACCAGTAACTTCCAACCCTGACTCACTTTCGTGCACCCCACCTGCCCCAACCCACACCACACTGTGCAGGTGGGTGCCGCTGGGCCAGCTGGTGCCACCTGTCACCAACCGGGCCAACTACATCCACTGGCTTTCTTGCTGCACTCCACCTGCCCCAACCCACACCACACTGTGCAGGTGGGTGCCCCTGGGCCAGCTGGTGCCACCTGTCACCAACCGGGCCAACTACATTCACTGGCTGCAAGACCTGCTGAGCCTGTCGGCCCCCGGTGGTGAGCACGTGCTGTGCTGAGCCGCGCTGTGCTTTGCTGTGTGCTGGGGTGCCAGCGCTATGGGATGCCAGTGCCACCAGCAGCATCAGGTACCTCCAGAGGCGGCAACGTGCGCCCAGAGGCGCATGTCATGTGCCAATTGTGCAATGTTGACTGGCCAGGTATGCCCAGCAAGCCTTGGTCGGCACAGCGTGCATGCTGGCACTCTCGCAACGCCCATTGTCTGTGCTGCACGCTGCGTTGCGTAGCTCCTCCCCCTCCCCTGCCTGCCTGCCACAGGCGGCATGGTCATAGGGCTGGACATTGGCTGTGGCGCCAACCTGATTTACCCTCTGCTGGGTGCTTGCCTGGCTGGCTGGCGCATGATTGGTGCCGACTGCACCCCGGCAGCCCTGGAATGGGCTGCTCGCAACTTAGGGGCAAACCCACAGCTGGCAGGGCTGATTGAGCTGCGCGCGGTTGGCATGCAGCCGGAACAGGCGGCCTATCTGCAGGCCGCAGTGGCAGGCGCAGCGGCAGGCAAGGCAGGCGCAGCAGGGACAGCAGGCGCAGCGAGCAAGGCAGGGCCTGAGCCAGCCGCCGAGACGGGTGCACCGGCGGCGGGGCAGGACGGTGCAGCCGCAGTCCCGGCAGCTGCAGAGGGCCCAGGCACATCAGGCCAAGCAGCAGCTGCTGGTGCAGCAGATGGCACTTCAGATGCACAAGCAGCAGCCGCGCAGGCACAGGCGGAGGCAGAGGTGGAAGCACAGGCGGTTGCAGCAGAGGCGCTGGCTGCTGCGCCCGCTGTGGCCTCTGCTGCACCCGCCCCCGTCCTGCGCCTCAGCGCCAGCCAGGCAGCCGGCAGCGGCATCATCAGCGGCGCGCTGCGCAAGGGCGAGCAGATTGCATTCTGTATGTGCAACCCGCCCTTTTTTGAGAGTCTGGAGGAAGCCGGGCGCAACCCGGCCACTGCCTATGGAGGCACCGCCCCTGAAATGGTGTACCCAGGTGCGTGCGGGTGCAGGTGTGTTGGGTTTCAATGGCGTGCCACACGAGTGCAGGAAAACGCTAGGCTGCTGGGAGGCATGTTAACCGAGCCATCTCACGACGTGCCGCTACGGTCCAGTCTGTCGAATCGCGGGCGCTTTGTCCACCATGCGCTGTGCAGCACGAGAATGGCATTTCACTCCTGCAACATGCTCCCTACCGGGTGTTGTTTGTCCTGCCCTTGCGAGCTGCAGGCGGCGAACTGGCGTTTGTGAGCGGCATGGTGCAGGACTCGCTGGCCCTGCGGGGCGCGGTGCACTGGTACACAACCATGGTGGTGAGAGTCGGGTCGCAGTTTGTCTAGTCTGTCTAGTCTTATTGCTTTTTGCCGGCCCCTTAGGGCGCCGTTTGTGCACCCCCACACTCCCGCACGGGGTTGGGTACTTGACTCTGAGCGTGCATTTATTGGTCAACCCCACTTGGCCATCCCCACTTGGTCAACCCCACCCCATGCGCAGGGCAAGAAGAGCACGCTACGCGCGGCGCGCAGCCTGCTGTACCGCCACGGCGTGCGGGTGCTGCGCACCACCGAGTTCTTCCAGGCAAGTCCCTATGCTTGCTTGTTATCATCAAAAATAATGTGAAATGGTGAGGGAATCCGGGGCGATGACAGGGGCGGGTGCTGCGCACCACCGAGTTCTTCCAGGCAAGCTCCTGTGCTTGCTGCTGGACATCTGTTCCTGCTGGCTTGTTCTTCACGCTTGTCACTCCAGCTTGCTAGCCCTCATGGCCACTCTTCGGTCTGCAAACCTCCCTGGCTGTGCTCGGCAGTGCACATCTGCCGATGCAGGCCCATGGCGCTGTCTTCTGTGCCTGACCGCTGCTGCATGCCTCCTAACCGCCCTGTTGCAGGGCAAGACCTCTCGGTGGGCACTGGCCTGGAGCTTTATCGCTGACCCTTCAGCCGCCACCAAGCCGCTGCCGCGCTTCCCGGCCGCCTTGGCAGCCGCCGGCGCAGCAGCATCCGGCAGCGGCAGCACAGGCGCAGCGCGGCCGGCGCCTGTGGCAGCGCTGCGCCCGCAGCGCAAGCTGAGCTGGCAGGTGCATGCGGCAGCGGCTGACGGCCCTGCTCTGCTGGACGCCATTCAGCGGTGCCTGCAGCAGGCGGGGGTGCAGTGCAAGGTCGACCGCTCCAGTTACAGCGTGGCGGGCAGCTATGCGCCCACCCCGGCAGAGCAAGAGGCAGCGAGCGAGGCGGCGGCAGCTGGCCGTGCAACCAAGCGGCGGCGAGGAGATGGCGGCGGCGACAGCGAGGAAGGCAGCGGCGAGCAGGGCAGCAAGCCAGGCAGCAGCACAGCGGCATGGCCGCTGGAGCTGCACCTGTATTGGCAGCATGCAGGGCTGTTCCTGCTGACGGCGGCGACCAAGGCACCTGAGGGAGCGCTTGCCTGGTTTGCGCGCCTGATGCAGCAGGTGCAGGCGGGGCTGGGTGCCCACTGGAAGCTGCAGACCTAAGTTTAATAGCTGGCACGCATTACAGATGCAATGGCAGAAAGGCAGGCTGCAAGACAGGGCTGCTAGAGTTGCAACCTCTGGTGTAAACAAGACAACCACTGTGTCGGGGTGGCATTGCAGGAGAGAGAAGTGCTTGGAGTGAAAAGAGTGCTGAGAGAGTTGGGTGGAACATAGGGGCTTTAAATAAGGAGGTCTATGGAAAAGCACGGGTGCAAAACGCGACTATATTCAAGGGAGGGGACAACAGGAAGGGAGCTGCACGGCGGGTCCGCCACAACACAGCAGCAGCAGCACATAATTGGAAGAGCTCTCTCAACGGTAAGGAGGGGGCTAGCAGGGGCTTGGAAAGCAAACACACGAGGCTTTTGTGATTACTGGAAGAATGTAGGGTGGAACGCACAGGCGTGGCGGCGAGTAAGCCAGCAGAGCATGCCTTCCCAGATGCTCGGCTCTTCTCTGGCCGCCGCACTTGGCTCAAAAAATGTCCGCTTGACGTGGCACTTGGACGACCAACTTGTAGATCCAGCCGCAGGCCTTCTGCCTGCCCGCCTGCCTCAGGCCCGCTTCCTGCCTGCCTCAGGCCGTCCGCTGCCTGCTGCGCAGGAACAGCCTTCGAGCGTGGCTCTCAAAGACGTAGCAGCAGGCCAGGGGCAGCAGCACGCCGTGCAGCGCAACACGCAGCAGGCCCAGCAGGACGCAGCGCTCAGCGGGCTGCTCCGAAAAGTGCGCGTCGCACACGGCCTGCGAGGGTTAAGGGATGCGCAGGGGCGGTGGCCGTGTGGGGTCAGGCAGAGGATGGGTTGGGCGAGGCTCATGCGTTCTATACCCCATCTGTCCATCAGAACATGTGCTAACGGCTGCGCTGTGCTAGATTGCCGCCCAAGCCTGCATAGCCAGCTTCGTCTCTAGAATAGCCAGCTCACCGGCAGCAGCTGCGTGTTCACACCGTAAGCCAGCACCAGCGCCGCGGCTTGGAAGCGGAATCGCATCTGCGATGTGGGATGGGAGGAGGTGGGGATAATGAGCCCAGTCGCTTGCACAGGCAACGGTCAGTGCAGGGACAAGGGTCGGCACCACACAGAGGCAGCCCACCAGGCTGGAAAGTCTTGCAAGCTAAGCTAAGAGGTCCTAGAACACAGTACAGGCTGGTCGCAATAAAGTTTCAAAGCGCACCTGGAAGGCAAGGCCCACGACGGTGAGCCAGCCAAAGGATTGCAGGTAGAGCGGGTGGCGGAAGGCGGCGGCGTCCAAGTAGGGCAGGTAGTTGCACACTTCCAGCGACATCCTGCAATGGGTTGGTTGACAAACGGATGAATGGCTGTGTGGTACCGTCCAGAGAAGGCAGGTAGTTGCACACTTCCAGCGACATCCTGCATAGAATGGTGAGCACGATTGAGTGTGGAGCAGAAGGACGGCCGGCAGAAGGTGGTGGCGTCCAGTGAGGCAGGTAGTTGCACACTTCCAGGGACATCCTGCAAGGTTCAAGAAGGGCAGGGGGCGCAGCAAGGGTGCATCAAGCAGGGGAGCAGCGCAGCGGCGCTTGGCACTCTCGCACGACATCCCCAGGCCACCCAGCTGCTTTCGGTAGCCGGGGCACAAGCGCTGCACACCAAAGCCACAAGGCAGCAAGGAATGTTTCCAAACAGAATAGCACAGCTCACCAGCCCGTGGTCCACAGCCAGGGTAAAGGACAAGGCCGGCACAGGGTAGCAATACACCACAAAGAATGTCGTATTTTAGAGCAGCCCAACTCACC
>VFQO010002319.1_pt1 | contig 11890 bp, 12 predicted proteins | sample 3512331 | NCBI WGS metagenome assembly VFQO01 (sample SAMN10412371, study PRJNA504923) | tailings metagenome | isolation source: Replicate 3 from Balatoc abandoned mine | place: Philippines: Itogon, Benguet | collected 2017-08-28
GCTCGAACCACAGCTCGGGCCGATCGGCCGGCCGGTACGACACGCCCAGGTCCAGATGGCCACTGGAGAGGCGCTTGGCGATCTGCTCGGCCGAGAGCTCCTCCACGCCCACCTTCACGTTCGGGTGCGTGGCCAGGAAGGCCGACACACACATGGGAATGAGCCGCGTGTTGAAGCTGTGCGTGGCGGCAATGCGCAGCTCGCCTGCCAAGGCCTCACCCGAGTGGCTCAGCGCCTGCAGCCCGCGGTCGATCTGCTGCAACGCGGGCACGAGGTGGCTACGCAGCAGTTCCCCGGCCTCCGTGAGCGCCACCTTCTTGTGGGCGCGGTCGAACAGCACCAGCCCCAGCTCTTCCTCGAGCTGGCGGATCTGGTGCGACAGCGTGGACTGCGTGACGTGCAGCCGCTCGGCCGCGCGCGTGAAGTTCAGCGTCTCGGCCAGGGTGTCGAAGTAGCGCAGATGCCGCAGTTCCATGCCCGATGCCCCCGATCAACAATCGATGGCATCGATCATAGCCGTTGAAATTCATCACTTCCATCGCAGACTTCGGGTGCCTAGACTGCGGTGGCGACTTGGACAGACGCACCCATAACGACAGGAGACAGCACCATGGCTCAGCTCGAAGCCGAAGACATCACCCAGGCCGTCATCGACCGCATGACGGAGTGCCAGGACCCGCGCTTCAAGCAGGTCATGACCGCGCTCGTGAAGCACGCGCACGCCTTCATCCGCGAGGTGGAGCTCAGCGAAGAAGAGTGGATCAAGGCGATCTTCTTCCTCACCGAGACCGGCAAGATGTGCGACGACAAGCGGCAGGAATTCATCCTGCTGTCGGACACGCTGGGCATCTCCATGCTGGTGGTGGCGCTCAACCAGATCAAGGCGGCCCGCGCGTTCCAGAAGGGCGGTGGCGGCGCCGAGAAGCCCACCGAGGCCACCGTGCAGGGCCCGTTCTACTGGGAGGGCGCACCCGCTCTGCCGCTGGGCGCCGACATCGGCGAAGACATGCCCGGCGAGCCGGCGTACTACCACGGCCGCATCACCGACACCGAGGGCAAGCCGATTGCCAACTGCTGCCTGGACGTGTGGTCCGGCGACGGCGAAGGCGTGTACGACATGCAGATGGGTGAGGACGCCGGCATGCGCCTGCGCGCGCGCTTCCACACCGACGCGCAGGGCAACTACCGCTTCTGGTCGATCAAGCCGAGCTACTACCCGGTGCCCGACGACGGCCCGGTGGGACGCATGCTGCGCCGCATGGGCCGCCACCCCAACCGGCCCGGCCACATCCACATGAAGGTTTATGCGCCCGGCCACCAGACCGTGACCACCCACCTGTTCGTGGCCGACAGCCCTTACCTCGATTCCGACGCCGTGTTCGGCGTGCGCAACAGCCTCATCGTGCCGTTCACGCAGCACCCCGCGGGTACCGCGCCCGACGGCCGGGTGATGGACAAGCCCTACCACAGCGCCACGTACGACTTTCGCCTCGTGCCGGCGCGCTGACCCTTCCCCCGCTTTCACCGGAGACCCGTCTTGAAGATCGGCAAGGCCACCGTGCCGCAATCGGCCATCTGTGCCCACAACCCCGAAGCCATCGTGGTGCGCGGCCAGGACCTGTGCAACGAACTCATCGGCCAGGTCAATTTCGCGGACTATTTCTACTTGCTGCTCACCGGCCGCAAACCCGACGCGCCGGCCAGCGCCGTGCTCAACGCCACGCTGGTGGCCATTGCCGAGCACGGGCTGGTGCCCAGCGTGCAGGCCGCGCGCATGACACTGGCCGCCGCGCCCGACGCGCTGCAAGGTGCTGTAGCTGCGGGCATTCTGGGCTGCGGCTCGGTGATCCTGGGCGCCTCCGAGACGGCGGGTCGCCTGTTCGACGAAATCGACCGCACCGCCAACGCGCACAGCGGCGATCTGCATGCCGCGGCGCGTGCCGTGGTGGGCGAATGGCGCGCGCGCAAGCAGGCCGTGCCTGGCTACGGCCACCCCGTGCACAAGGAGCGCGACCCGCGCGTGGACGCGCTGTTCCGCGTGTCAAAACAGGCCGGTGGTGGCCAGCGCTTCGTGCAGATCGCCGAGGCGGTGGAGGCCGTGCTGCCCGATGTGATCGGCAAGCCGCTCAAGCTCAACGTGTCGGCGGCCATCCCCGCGGTGCTGCTGGGTGTGGGCTTTCCGCTCAACGCACTCAAGGGCGTGCCCATGCTGGCGCGCTGCGCCGGTCTCATCGCCCACATGAGCGAAGAGCTGGAGACGCCGATCGGCTTCGCACTCTCTTACCAGGCCACGCGTGAAGAGCGCTACACCGGCCCGGTGCCCGCCGGCTTCGTGCCGGTCCAGAAGATCGACTGAGGGTTCCACCATGACACAAGTGCTCAAGGGTCTGCGCGTGGTCGAGCACGGCACCTTCATCACCGGGCCTGCGGCCTCGATGATCCTGGCCGACATGGGCGCCGAGGTGGTGAAGGTAGAGCTGCCCGGCACCGGCGACCCGTTTCGCGCCTTCAAGGGCGGTCTCTACAGCCCGCACTACCAGACCTACAACCGCAACAAGCACAGCGTGGCGCTGGACACCCGCAAGCCGGAGGACCGCGCCACCTTCGACAAGCTCATCGCGGGCGCTGATGTCTACATCCAGAACTTTCGCCCCGGGTTTGCCGAGCAGATCCAGGCCGGCGAGGAGCGCCTGCGCGAGATGAACCCGCGCCTCATCTACTGCGCCATCAGCGGCTTCGGGCAGGACGGCCCCGCCGCCAGCCGCCCGAGCTACGACACCGTGGCCCAGGCCGCCAGCGGCTACCTGCGCCTGCTGGTGAACCCGGCCAACCCGCGCGTGGTGGGCCCGGCCATTGCCGACGCCATGACCGGCTACTACGCGGCCTTCGGCATCCTGGGCGCGTTGCATGAGCGCCATGCCACCGGCGCGGGCCGGCGCGTGGACGTGTCCATGTTCGAGGCCATGTCGCACTTCAACCTCGACGCCTTCACGCACCTGTTCTCGGTGGGCGAGGTGATGGGCCCGTACAGCCGGCCCAGCGTGTCGCAGAGCTACGTGCTCGAGTGCGCCTGCGACGGCTGGATCGCGCTGCACATGTCCTCGCCCGAGAAGTTCTGGCAGGGCCTGGCGATCGCGATGGACAAGCCCGACATCTTCGAGGACGAGCGCTTTCGCGACCGTTTCGCGCGCATCGCGAACCAGGACGATCTCATCGTGGTCCTGCGCGACATCTTCAAGGGCCGAACGCGCAACGAATGGTGCGAGCGCCTGCTCGCGCAGGACGTGCCGCATGCGCCCATGTACCGCACCGACGAAGTGCCCGAAGACCCGCAGGCCAGGCATCTGCAGCTCTTCGTGGACACGAACCACCCCACCATGGGCCCCTCGCGCACCGTGCGTTCGCCGATCAGCTTCGACGGCCAGCGCAACCTGCACGTGACCCCACCGCCCACGCTGGGCGAACACAACGCGCTCTACGCCAACGGCTGGCCCGAGGCCGAGACCGAAACCGCCCACACCCCCGAGAAGGAGACCAACGCATGACCACGCCCCGACAGCCCAACCGCCGCGATGCCTTGCTGGCCCTCGGCGCGGGTACCGCCGCCCTGGCGCTGCCCGCCGCCGCGCAGAGCTACCCCGACCGCGCCGTGCGCCTGGTGGTGCCCTTTGGTGCCGGCACCACCACCGACATCATCTCGCGCGTGGTGGGTGAAGGCCTGGGCCGCGAACTCGGCCAGTCGATCGTGGTGGACAACCGCGCCGGCGCCGGCGGCACCGTGGGCTCGGCCCAGGTGGCGCGCGGCGCGGCCGACGGCTACCAGCTGCTCATGGGCACCGTGGGCACGCACGCCATCAACGCGACGCTGTTCAAGAGCCTGAGCTACGACCCGATCAAGGACTTTGCACCGATCGCGCTGGTGGGCTACACGCCGACTTTGCTGGTGGTGGCGGGCGACGGCCCCATCAAGACGCTGGCCGACCTCAAGGCCAAGGCCGCGCAAGGGCAGGGCGTCACCTTTGCCTCCGCCGGCAACGGCACGTCGGGCCACCTCGCGGGCGAGCTGCTCAAGGCGCGCCTGGGCGGGCAGATGCTGCACGTGCCCTACAAGGAAGGCGGCATGGCCATGAACGACGTGATGACCAGCCGCGCCGACTTCATGTTCTACCACCCGGCCGCGGTGCTGCCGCACATGCAGGCCGGCAAGCTGCGCGCGCTCGGCGCCTCCGGTGCGCAACGCAGCGCCGCCGCGCGCGATGTGCCCACCATCGCCGAGCAGACCAGCAGCGACTTCGACCTCGTGGCCTGGTTCATGCTGTACGCGCCTGCCGCCACGCCGGCACCGGTGGTGGCCCGCTTGCGCCAGGCCACGGCCGCAGCGCTTGCCAAGGCCGAGACCGCTGGCAAGCTGGCCGCGCAAGGCGTCGAGCAACGCCCGCTCGGCCCCGACGCCATGGACGCCTTCGCGCGCACCGAGGTGGCCAAGTGGGCCGCGCTGGTGCGCCAGTCCGGCGCCCAGGTGGATTGATTTTTCCCCGTTCCCGTGTTCGCGTCAGACCATCACCACAACTGGAGACAAGCATGAAACGTTCGACCTTTGTCCGCCTCTCGGCCATTGCGCTGGCCGCTTCGGCCGCCATGGCCCTGCCGCTGGCCGCTTCGGCCCAGCAGGTCATCAACCTCACGGTGGCCTCCAGCCACCCCACCACCATTCCGTGGGTCGGCTTCATCAAGGACGTGTTCATGCCCGAGGTGGACAAGCGTCTGGCCGCGGGCGGCAAGTACAAAATCCAGTGGCGCGAGGCCTTCGGCGGCCAGCTCTACAAGGCCAACGCCACCCTCACCAGCGTGGAGCAGGGCATCACCGACATCGGCTGGGTGTTCAGCTACCTCGAACCAGCCAAGATGCCGCTGTCACAGGTGAGCGCGCACACGCCCTTCACGACCAGCGACACCCGCATCGTGCTCGGCGCCATGACCGAGATGATCGAGAAGAACCCCGCCTTCAGGGCCGAGTGGGACAAGTACAACCTGGTGTTCCTGGGTGCCACCGGTTCCGACACCTACGATCTGTGGACCAAGTTCCCGGTGAAGTCGATCGACGATCTCAAGGGCAAGAAGATCTCCGCCCCCGGCATCCTGGCCCTGTGGCTGCGCGGCGTTGGCGCCACGCCGGTCGACGGCGCGCTCACCACCTACTACACCGACATCCAGACCGGCGTGAGCGAAGGCACGCTCTCGCTGGCCACCGGCATCCTGCCGGCCAAGGTGTACGAGGTGGCGCCTTACGTGACCAAGGTCAACATCGGCGTGGTGTTCTCCGGCGGCGTCGCCATCAACAAGGACAGCTGGGCCAAGCTGCCGCCCGAGGTGCAGCAGGCCATGCGCGAAGCCGGTGCCGAATACACCCGCCGCCACGGCGAGGACCTGGTGCAGCGCCACCAGACTGCCATGAACCGCATGGTCGAACTCGGCAAGACGCAGAACCCGCCCGTGACGGTGACGCCCATGTCGGACGCCGACCGCCGCAAGTGGATCGACAACCTGCCCAACCTCTCGGCCGAGTGGGTGAAGAACAACGAGGCCCGCGGCGTGCAGGCCAAGCCGCTGCTCACGCAATACATGGCCGCCGTCAAGGCGCGTGGCGCCAAGCCCGAGCGCGACTGGGAGAAGTGAGGCGCGAGCAGTGTCGGTGGCGGCGCACCGGGCGCCGCCCCCTTCACTGCTGCTTCGAGCCTTCGCCCAGGCGGCGCCCCAGCGATACCGCGTAAGGCGCTGCCCGTGCCGCCAGCATCGGGTCGGCCGAGGGCTCCACGCCCTTGGGCAACACCATCGGGTTGAAGGTGATGTTCAGACACGCACCGCCGGCGTCCTCGGCCACCGACGTGACGCGCAGCATGCCCAGGTTGACCTTGCGGCGGCCCTCCGGCAGCGGCACGGTGGCGTTGTCGAGGCGGTCACCCAGCTGTGCCAGTTCCAGGTTGAAGTTGAAGGCGACCTTGCCGTCCTTGACGCGCTGTCGCAGATCGTCGAACAGGAAGGCCGGCCCTTTGGCCTTGGCTTCCTCGTCGCTCAAGCCCTGCACGCCGGCCACGGGTTCGAAGATCCATTTGCCCCATTGTTTCTCGCCGCGCGCGTTGACGAACCCGAACGCGTGCACGCCCCAGTAATTCACGCTCGCAAAACTCGCGGGCACGGGTTGTGAGGCGAAGTAGCGCCCTTGCAGCAGCACCTCGGGGTTCGCATCGGCGAAGGCCTTCACGCGCGCCGGATCGGGTGCCCGGGTGGCCGGGTCGGGCCGCAGCGATTCCACCCGGCCCAGCATCTGCGCTGGTGAGGACGCGCCGAACACCGGCGACGAGATATTGCCCATCTGCCAGGTTTCGCCACCGGGCCCGTTGAACTGCAGTGCCAGGTTGCGTTGGCCCTTGGTGTTGTCGGGCGCCTTGGGGTTGGCACCGCCCACCGAGAACCGAACGATCACCGGCACTGCGCTGCCGCTGAACACGGACGCGGTGGACAGCGAGCGGGCCTCGGGCGTGCCCGTGAATTCGCCCATGGCACAGATACCTTTGGCGCCCGAGCGGCGATAGCCCTCGAACTTGCCGTTGGTGGCCTCGAAGGCATCGACCATGACGGTTGGGTCCACGTCCTTCGATTGCGCATGTGCGTGCGGCAGCGTCAGTACGGCAGCAGCGGCCAGGGTGGTCAGGATGATCGGTTTCATGCGTTTCCTTGCTGGGGGTGAGGGGGGACGAATCGAACCGGGTGTCGACTCAAGGCGTAGTCGCAAGAAATGCATACGGATTACACAAGGGTAAACCCTATGTTGTAGGCTTCAGCAACGCCCCAGACAGCGCATTCCAGGCCTGACCATGACCGGATCCGACCTCTCCTTCGGTCGCCACTCCCACGCATTCCACACCAGCGACGCCCACGCCGAGCGCGGCACCCGCTGGGTGCTGTGGATCACCCTCATCGCGATGGCGGTCGAGATCGTGGCGGGTTGGTGGTTCAACTCCATGGCGTTGCTGGCCGATGGCTGGCACATGGGTTCGCATGCGCTGGCCATCGGCTTGAGCGTGGCGGCCTATGCGGCGGCACGGCGCTACGCGCACGATCCGCGCTTTGCCTTCGGCACCTGGAAGATCGAGGTGCTGGCGGGCTTTGCCAGCGCGATTGCGCTGCTGGGCGTGGCCGCCCTCATGGCGTGGGTATCCGTGGAGCGCTTGCTCACGCCCCAGGCCATCGCATACCGTGAAGCAATGGTGGTGGCCGTCATCGGCCTGGTGGTGAACCTGGCGTGTGCCTTCATCCTTGCGCGTTCCAAGGGCCACGCGCACCATCATCACGGGCATGGCCATGGAGATCACGGCCATGCGCATGGGCACGACGCCGGGCACGAGGACCTCAACCTCAAGTCGGCCTACATGCACGTGCTGGCCGACGCACTGACCTCGGTACTCGCCCTTGTGGCACTGGCGGGCGGCTGGCTGTACGGGTGGGGCTGGCTCGATCCGGCGATGGGCATCGCCGGTGCGGTGCTGGTGGCGTGGTGGGCGCGTGGCCTGCTGGTGCAGACGGCCACGGTGCTGCTCGACCGCGAAATGGACCACCCGGTGGTGGAAGAAATCCGGGAGGTGGTGGAAGCCGACGGGCAGACGCACATCACCGACCTGCATGTGTGGCGCGTGGGCCGCGAGGTCTACGCCTGCGCGATCGCGCTCGTCACACGCGACGCCGCCCTCACACCGCAGGCGGTGCGTGGGCGGCTTGCCGTGCACGAGGAGGTGGTGCACGCGACCATCGAGGTGGTGCACCGGCCTTGAAGCCCCTGCGCGGACGCGCGGGGTGCCCGCGCCTTCAGGGCGCCAGTTGCGCCAGGTAGTGCGCCATTGCCTTCAGGTCGGCATCGCTCAGGCCGTAGAGCGAGGCGGCCATGATCGTGTCGCGCCCCGTGGCCTGCCCGCTCTGGAACGCACGCAGGCTGTGCAGCAGGTAGTCCTCGCGCTGGCCGGCCAGGCGCGGCATCTGCTCGCGGCCCAGGTAGGTGGGCAGGTGGCAGCTTGCGCACCGGTTGCCGTTGGCCACTTGCTCGCCGCGCGCGTACAGCGCAGCGTCCCGAGCGCCGGGTTGCGGCTTGAGCGTCTGCTGAGCGAAGTGCCTTGCCATCGCCGTGAGGTCGGCGTCGCTCACGCCGTCGAGAAGGCCTTTCATGGACGGGATGTCGCGCAGGCCTTCGCGGATCATCACCAACTGGTTCTCCAGGAACACCAGCGGCTGGCCCGCGAGAGAGGGCGCGTTGGCCAGCGGGGCGGGGGCGCCGTCGGCCCCGTGGCAGGCAGCGCACGCGGCCAGGCGCTCGGGGAGCGTCTGGGCCGTCGTGCCGCCCACCGCGAGGGCCAGCAGCGCGCCGATCAGGATCAGCGCGCCCCGCATCAGCTGCCGTAGCTCACGCGGTAGATGGCGCCGAGCTGCTCATCGGAGACCAGCAGCGAGCCGTCCTTCATCTGCAGCAGGTAGGCCGGGCGGCCCCAGAAGCTCTGGTCGGCCTCGTTCATGAAGCCGGTCATGAAGGGCACGACCTGCGCGTTCTTCCCATCGGCCGTGGCCTTGACCATCACCACGTCGTAGCCGATCTTCTTCGTGCGGTTCCATGAGCCCTTGCGCGCGTTGAACAGCACGCCGCGGTACTCGGGCGGGAACATGGTGCCGGTATAGAAGGTCACGCCCATGCTGGCGGCGTGCGGCCCCATCAGCGCCACGGGCGGCTCCACGCCAGCACAGGCGTTGGCCTTCTTCACGTCCGGGTCGGGGATCTTGCCTTCATGGCAATGCGGGAAGCCGTGGTTCAGGCCCGTGGCGCGCATGCGGTGCATCGTGTCGTTGGGCGTGTCGTCGCCCATCCAGTCGCGGCCGTGGTTGCTGAACCAGAGTTCGCGCGTCTGCGGATGCCAGTCGAAGCCCACCGTGTTGCGCACGCCGGTGGCCACCACCTCCATGCCCGATCCGTCGGGGTTGTAGCGGCGGATCTGCGCGTACTCCGGCGTGGGCAGCTCGCAGATGTTGCACGGCGCGCCGAAGGGCACGTAGAGCTTGCCGTCGGGCCCGAAGGCGATGTACTTCCAGTTGTGGTGTTGCTCCTTCGGCAGCTTGAAGGCGGCGGTCATGTCCACCGCCTGGGCGTTGGGGTTGGTGGCGATGCCGTCGAAGCGCAGCACCTTGTCGATCGCCATCACGTAGAGCGAGCCGTTGCGGTAGGCCACGCCCGCGGGCTGGTTGAGCTTGTCGACCACGGTGCGCACGCTGCGCGCGCTGCCGGTGTCGCTGACCTCGTACACGCGGCCGATGCCGCGCGTGCCCACATAGATCTTGCCGTTGTCGCCCATGGCCATGGCGCGCCCGCCCGGCAGGCCGGTGGCCCAGATCTCGACCTTGAAGCCCGGCGGCAGCTTGATGCGGTTGATGGGGATCTGGTCGGCCGGCGTCACCGTCATCTTGCCGGCCAGCGGTGCCAGGGTGGAGCTGGCCATGCTGGCAGGCATGCCTTGCTTCCAGGCGGGTTGCGGTGCGGCCGCAGCGGGGGCGGCGGGCGCGGCCGCGGGCGACGCGGCCTTCTGTGCGCAGGCCGTCAGCACGAGCGCGGCCACCGCGCCCAGCACGCCCGGGCGGGCGAGGGACTTGATCATGGGTTGTCTCCTGAAAGTTCGAGTTGTTCGTTGTGGCTTGTCCGCCGGCATAGGTCGGTAGGCATGCCAACAAACATCCTAACGTCAGGCGATCAGGTCTGCATTGCGGCAGACCCGCATTCCGTGAAGGTCAATGCCTATGGCCGCGATAGCCCTTAGCATCGCGCGATGGACCTGAACACCTGGCTCATCTACCTCATCGCGGCGGTCGGCCTGTCGCTTTCACCCGGGCCCAACGGATTGCTCGCGCTCACGCACGGCGCGCTGCACGGGCGCCGGCTCACGTTGTTCACCATCGCGGGCGGGGCGCTGGGCTTTGTGGTGCTGATTGCACTGTCCATGTTCGGCATCGGCGCGCTGCTGCAGACCTCGCTGCTGTGGCTCACGGTGCTCAAGTGGGTGGGCGGCGCCTACCTCGTGTGGCTGGGTATCCAGGTGTGGCGCTCGCCCCCGCTGGGTACCACGCTGGCGGCCGCCAGCGGGCAGGCGCGCGCGGGCGTGCTGTTCCGCCAGGGTCTGCTGTCGGCGGTCACCAACCCCAAGGGCATCCTGTTCTTCGCCGCCTTCCTGCCGCAGTTCATCGACCCGGCGCGCAGCCTGTGGCTGCAGTTCGTGGTGATGGCCGGCACCTTCGCGCTGGTGGAGATCGCCACCGAGCTGTTCATCGCCAGCGCGGCGCACCGCATCCGCCCCTGGTTGCAGCGTGTGGGCAAGGCCTTCAACCGCGCCTGCGGCGGGGTGTTCATGGCCATTGGCGCCGCACTGCCGTTGCGCGGGTGATGCGCAAGGCGCTCTGGGCCGTTGCCCTGGTTTTGCTGGCCGCAGCCTGGTACTTCAAGCTGCCCGCACTCGGTTACTACTGGGTCAACACCCGTCTCGCGTCACCCGACTGGGTGGGTCGATCCGTGAACCTGGCGTCGTACCGTGCGGTGGTCGAGGGCCAGGTCATCGAGGGGCTCACCCGAAACACCTCGGGCCTCACGTTCAACACGGCCACAGGCACGCTGTTCACGGTGATCAACCGGCCGCCGCAGGTTGCCGAGCTGTCGCGCGATGGGCGATTGCTGCGGCTCATTCCCATCGAAGGGGCGAACGATCCCGAGGGCATCACGCACGTGGATGGCGACCGTTATGTGATCTCGGACGAGGACAGCCACAGCCTCACCTGGGTCAGCATCGACGCCAGCACGCAGCGGCTGTCCTTGAAAGGTCAGCCCCGGCTGGAGTTGGGCATCGACGTGGTGAACAACGCAAGCTTCGAGGGCGTGTCCTGGGATGCGGTGAACGGCCGCCTGTTCGTGGTGAAGGAAAAGCTGCCACTGCGCGTGCTGGTCATGACCGGGCTGCAAGAGGCCATGGCAGGAAAGGGCTTCGCGGTCAGCATCACCGAGTGGAAATCGGCCTCGGCGTCCACGCTGTTCATGAGCGATCTGTCGTCGCTCACCTTTCATGAACCCACCGGCCACCTGTTGCTGCTCAGCGACGAATCGGCCATGGTGGTGGAGTACGCGCCCGATGGCACGCCCGTGAGCTTGTTGCCCTTGTGGCGCGGCTTGAACGGCCTGCGCAACAAGGTCCCGCATCCCGAAGGCCTGGCATTGGGCGCTGACGGCGCGCTCTATGTGCTCTCGGAGCCCAATCTGTTCTACCGTTTCGAGCCACGCGAACGCCCCGCCTGGGCGTCACCTCGCTGAGGCGCGTGGCCGCTCAGCCGCGTTTCACCCCGCCCTCGATCTGCTCACGCAGCCTCTCCTCCTGCTCGCGCAGCTCGGGCGTGAAGCTCTCGCCGAAGTCCTCTGCCTCGTACACGCGGCGGATCTCCAGCGTCGACTGCGGGCCGTTGGTGGGTTTGGGGCAGCGGCGGGCCCAGTCCACGGCCTCTTCCAGCGAGGCGCATTCCCAGATCCAGAAGCCGGCAATCAGCTCCTTGCTCTCGGTGAACGGCCCGTCGATCACGCGTGTGCCCTTGCCGTCGAACACCACGCGTGCGCCGCGCGCGCTGGGGTGCAGGCCATCGCCGCTTTTCATCACGCCGGCTTTCACCAGCTCCTCGTTGAATGCGCCCATCGCCGCAAACTCGGCTTCGGTGGGCATGACGCCCGCTTCGGTGTCGGCATCGGCATGCACCATGACCATGAATCGCACGGCAGTCTCCTGAGTGAAGCGGCGCCAGCCATTCTGGCGCCATCATCCGCTCGACG
>VFQO010002323.1_pt1 | contig 11877 bp, 10 predicted proteins | sample 3512331 | NCBI WGS metagenome assembly VFQO01 (sample SAMN10412371, study PRJNA504923) | tailings metagenome | isolation source: Replicate 3 from Balatoc abandoned mine | place: Philippines: Itogon, Benguet | collected 2017-08-28
GGCACAATATCGGCTTCCTGTGGCTGTTCGTCGAACCGATGATCTTCACCATCGGGGTGACGATCCTGTGGACCGCGACCAAATCGGTGCACGGCAGCGACCTGCCGATCTCCTCCTTCGCGCTGACCGGCTATTCCAGCGTGCTGCTGTGGCGCAACATGCCCGGCCGCTGCATCGGCGCGCTGCAGAACAACCTTGCGCTGATGTATCACCGCAACATCCAGGTCGGGGACATCTACCTCGCCCGCCTGCTGCTCGAATTCGGCGGGGCGACGATTTCCTTCGCCTCGCTGTCGGTGCTGTTCATCGCGATCGAATGGATGGAGCCGCCCGAGGATTTCCTCAAGGTCGCCGCAGGCTGGATGCTGCTCGCCTGGTTCGGCTCCGCGCTGGCGATCGCACTGGGCGCGCTGTCGCACATGAGCGAGCTGGTCGACAAGCTGTGGCACCCCTTCTCCTACCTGCTGTTCCCCTTGTCGGGCGCGGCCTTCATCGTTGCCGCGCTGCCGCAGTTCGCGCAGGACATCGTGCTGTGGATCCCCACGGTGCACGGCATCGAATTCGTGCGCGAGGGCTTCTTCGGCACCCGCGCGCGGGCGATCTACGATCTGGGCTACCTGATCCCGTTCAACCTCGTGCTGTCGCTGGTGGCACTGATCGCGCTGCGCTACGTCGCGCGCCGGGTGGTGCCGGGATGATCCGGGTGCGCGATCTCAAGAAGGTCTACAAGACCCGCTTCGGCGAAAACCTGGTGTTCGAGGACATCAGCTTCGATCTCGCGATGGGCGAGCGGCTGGGTATTCTCGGCCGCAACGGTGCGGGCAAGTCGACCCTGGTGCGCCTGATCAGCGGGGCCGAGCGGCCGACCGCCGGCACGATCGAGAGCGATATCTCGATCTCCTGGCCGCTGGCCTTCTCCGGCGCGTTCCAGCACCAGCTGACCGGGGCCGACAATGTCCGTTTCATCAGCCGCATCTACCAGCAGGATTTCGAGCGCAATCTCGCCTTCGTCGAGGAATTCGCCGAGCTTGGCCCCTATCTGCGCGAGCCGGTGATCACCTATTCCTCGGGGATGCGCGCAAGGCTCGCCTTCGCGATCTCGATGATCATCGAATTCGACTGCTTCCTGATCGACGAGATCAGCGCGGTGGGCGATGCGCGCTTCCACGACCGCTGCAATCACGAGCTGTTCGAAAAGCGCGCCGACAGGGCGATGATCATCATCTCGCACGATGCCGCCTATGTCCGCGATCACTGCAACCGCTGGGGCGTGCTGCATGACGGGCGGCTGGTGCAATACGACGATTTCGAGGTCGCCTATGCCGACTTCAAGGAACTGATCGGGTGGAAGCCGCCTCCGGGCTGGCCCCATGTTCCGGTCGCAACCGCTTAGACAGGGCCGAATCCATGCTCAAATCCCTTCTGTGGAAGCTTCGCTACCGCTCCCCGGTGTCCGCTCCGCCGCCGGTGCCGGCGCAGCCCGAGGACGACACGCCCGAGCCCACCCTGTGGGCGCCGGTCTCGCAGGCCTGCACCCAGGGGCAGATGGAGGAACCGCACTATTCCTACTGGTGCGGCCAGATCCGCGAGCTGCCGCGGATGCACCGCAAGCAGTGGGAGTTCTGCTATATCCTGCAGGTGCTCAAGACTCACGAGATGCTGGTGCCGGGCAAGCGCGCGCTCGGCTTCGGGGTCGGGCTGGAGCCGCTCGCCGCCGTCTTCGCTAAGAATGGCGTATCGGTGCTGGCGACCGATCTCGAACCTGAAGGCGCGCAGCAGGCCGGCTGGGTCAAGACCGCGCAGCACGCGCACAACAAGGCCTCGCTCAATGATCGGAGCATCTGCGATCCGGACGCCTTCGACAAGCTGGTGGACTTCCGCTTCATGGACATGAACGCGATCGATGCGGATCTGGAAGGCCAGTTCGATTTCGTGTGGTCGGCCTGCGCCTTCGAGCACCTCGGCTCGATCATGCACGGGCTCGAATTCGTGATCAATTCGGTCAAGTGCCTCAAGCCCGGCGGGATTGCGGTCCACACCACCGAATTCAACTGCTCTTCGGACGCAGACACGCTCGACAACGCCAGCACCGTGTTGTTCCGCAAGCGCGATTTCCTGCTGCTCCAGCGCCGGCTGAAGCTGATGGGCGCGGAGATGGAGTTCAACTTCAACCTCGGCCAGCAGCCGCTCGATCTGCACATCGACACGCCGCCCTACAGCGTCGACGATCACCTCAAGCTGCAGATCCAGCGCTGGGCGGTGACATCGTTCGGCCTGATCGTGCGCAAGCTGTAAGGCGCGCGGCATGGCGAAGATCCTGATCGACGGATACAATCTCGGCCTTGAGAAAGGCACCGGGGTGGCGACCTATGCGCGCAACCTCAGCTACGAGATCGCGGGTCTCGGGCACGAGGTGGACGTGCTCTACGGCAACAATGCCAGCGCCACCCGCAACGATCTGCTGCGCGAGATCTACTTCTTCGATTCGGCCGTCGATGAACGGATCAAGTGGCTCGAAATCCTCGATCGCGCCTATCAGGCGGTGCAGGGCCCGCTGGCCGTGCGGGCGCGCCAGATCCCGGTGACGGGCAAGGTCGTCACCCGCACCTTCCAGTCGCGCCTGCCCAAGTTCGACCGGCTCTACAACGCCCCTGACGCCTTCGCGCGGGCGCAGGCAGTCTACCGGCTGTGGAAGATGCCGCTGTCGATCCGCCTGCCGGAAAAGCCCGATCTCGCGCACTGGACCTACCCGTTGCCGATCAAGGTCGGCGGGCGGCCCAATATCTACACCCTGCACGATGTCGTGCCGCTGCGGCTGCCCTACACCACGCTCGACCAGAAACGGCATTACTACCGTCTGATGAAGCGGCTCGGCCGCAGTGCCGATCATATCGTCACGGTCTCGGAAAGCTCGAAGCGGGACCTGATCGACCTCGTCGGCATTCCGGAGGAGCGCATCACCAACACCTACCAGTCGGTCAGCATTCCCGACAAATACCGCTTCAAGCCCGAAGACCAGGTCGCGCGCGAGGTCGAGGGGCTGACGGGCTTCGATTACAAGGGCTACTTCCTGTTCTGGGGCTCGCTCGAACCCAAGAAGAACATCGGCCGGCTGATCGAGGCCTATCTGTCCTCGCAGGTCGAAACCCCGCTGGTGATCGTCGGCGCGCAGGCGTGGAAATCGGAACAGGAACTGAAGCTGCTGGGCGAGACCGGAACGGTCTACGGTAGCCTCGAACGCCGCCGGGGGGCGCGCAAGCGGATCATCCAGATGCCCTATGCGTCCTTTCCCCTGCTGGTCAGCCTGATCCGCGGCGCCAAGGCGGCGATGTTCCCCTCGCTCTACGAAGGCTTCGGCCTGCCGGTGCTGGAAGCGATGTTGCTGGGCACGCCGGTGATCTGTTCCAACACCTCCTCGCTGCCCGAAGTCGCGGGCGAGGCGGCGCTGATGGTCGATCCCTACGACACCCAGGCGATCACGCAGGCGATCCGCACGATCGATGCCGATGCCGATCTGCGCGCCCATTACACCGCGCTGGGGCACCAGCAGGCCGCCCGCTACAGCCCGGAAATCTATCGCGAACGCCTCAAGGCCGTCTATGACCGGCACTTGTGACCTTCCCCCGCGCAGGAAAATTGCCATGCTTGTCCCGATGCCGCACCGTCCGCGCCCGCTAGGAAAGGCCGCCGCCGCCTTGCTGTGCCTCGGCATGGCGGGCGCCTGCACCAGCCTCGGCGGTGCCGGCCCCTCGACCGGGGCGATCCGCGAGGCGCAGCAGGAGGGGCAGCGCTATGCCGACAACGCGATCCAGGTGCTTGCGCTGGAGGCGGACGTGCTCGCCGCGCTGGGACGTTACGAACAAGCGGCGAGCTTTGCCGAGCTATTCGGGGACGGCGGCGTTTCGGCGACGGTGATCGCCCCGGGCGACCTTGTCGACATCGCCATCTGGGAAGCGCCCCCGGCGGTGCTGTTCGGCGCGGCGCCCGCCGATCAGCAGCTGACCGCCGGCACCGATCTTGCCAGCAATTCGCCGATCCCGCGCCAGCAGGTGGACGAGGACGGGATGATCGCGATCCCCTTCGTCGGGCGGATCAAGGTGCTGGGCATGCGGCCCGAACAGGTCGAATCGCTGATCGTCGCGCGGCTGCGGCGGCGCGCCAACGATCCGCAGGCGGTGGTGCGGCTGGTGCAGAACGAGACCCGCACCGCCACCATCCTGGGCGAGGTGTCCGCGAGCCGCCGGATCAGCCTCTCGGCGCAGGGCGAGCGGCTGCTCGACGCGCTGGCGGAGGCGGGCGGCACCAAGCAGCCGATCGAGCAATCCACGGTGCAGCTCGCCCGCGGCACGCAGCGCGCCGTGATGCCGCTCGAGCGGGTGATCAACGATCCGCTGCAGAACGTCCGCTTGCGTCCGGGCGACGTGGTGACGGTGCAGCACCAGCCCTTCAGCTTCGTCGCGCTCGGCGCGGTCGCGCGCAATGCCGAGGTGCCCTTCGAAGGCGGCGGGATCACTCTGGCCGAGGCGCTCGGCCGGGTGGGCGGGCTCAATGATCGCCGGGCCGACGTGAAGGGCGTGTTCGTGTTCAGGCTGGAGGATCGCGCCGCGCTCCCCGCGTTCTCGGCACCCGATGTCCGGACCACCGCCGATGGGCGGGTGCCGGTGGTCTACACCTTGCGCATGACCGACGCGGCGAGCCTGTTCGCGATGCAGGACTTCCGCATGCGCGACGGGGACGTGCTCTACATCTCGACCGCGCCGGGGGTGGAGCTGGAACGCTTCCTCACGACGATTTCGAGCACCGCCTTCTCGATCGTGGCGACGGGCAACGCGCTCGACAATCGCTGAGAACCCGCGCCGGGCTGGATGCTGTCCGGCCTTCTGCCGGGGAAAGCGCCTTCCGCCGTGCGAGGGGGGCTCAGGCAGCCGCGGTGCGGGCGAGTTCGCGGGGCGCGGCGGCGAGGTGGAAGGGCGCTTCTGCCTCGGCCATGCGGTGCATGCGCGGATCGTCGACGTCGATCCACCAGTGGCCGGTGACATCGACCGTATCGGCCCGGCCCCCGTCGGCGAGGCGCTGCATCCCCTCGGACAGGCTCCCCGCCGCGCCCCCGGCGATGACTGCGGCAATGGCCTCGGCGAGATCGGGCGTGGCGATGAAGGCGCCGCAATCGACCGCATCGTAACGGGCGAGATGCTTGCCGATCAGCGCGATCCGGCCGCTGGCGCGGCGGCGCACCCAGGTCGCATCGTCCGGATCGATGGTCGGGCCGGCGGTGTTGCGGTCGATCGCCAGCGCGGCCCCGCGGGCGCGGTGCATGTCGCGCGCAAGGACTTCGAGCAGCCCGGCCGAAAACAGGTGATCGGCCATCATCAGCAGGTAATTGCCCTCGATCCGGGCCGCCCCGGCGAGCACCGAATGGCCGTTCGGCAGCGAGCAATCGGCGACCCGGCACGGCTCGAGGCTCACCCCGGTGCGATAGGAAATGCCCGGCAGGCGCGCCTCGATCTCGCCCGCGCGATGGCCGGTCGCCACCACGGCATGGCGCACGCCGATGCCGGCGGCCTGCCGCACCGACCATTCGAGCAGCGAGACGCCGCCCACGGTCACCAGCGGCTTGGGCGTGCCGAGGGCAGCCAGGCGGCTGCCAAATCCTGCGGCAAGGATGAGTGCATTCATGGCAGCTACAACCGGTGAGAGAGGGACGGGAGAGGGTGGAGGTTGCCCTTTTCGGGTCTGGTTATTCGGCGGCGTCGAGCTGCGGCAGGGCGCGCGCATCGAGCAGGGTGAGCGCGGCATCCTCGCCCATCTGCTGCGGCGGGTGCTTGCAGTAATAGGCGCTTTCCGCGGCCAGCGCCCCGCCTTCGCCGCGGTCCCGCGCGAGCTTGCAGAAGCGGATCGCGTCCATCGCGCAGGCGGCGGCATTGGGACTGTCCTCGACCGAAAGGCGCAGTTCGAGGTTCATCGGCACCCCGCCCCACTGCGCACCCTCGAGCCTGAGGAAGCAGATCTTGTTGTCCTTCTGCCAGGGGACGTATTCCGAAGGGCCGATGCGGATGTTCTCGTCATCGAGCCGTTGCGCCAGCGCGGCCTGCACGGCTTCAGTCTTGGACAGTTTCTTGTGGGTCAGCCGCTCGGCATCGAGCATGTTCATGAAGTCGGTATTGCCGCCGGTGTTGAGCTGGTAGGTGCGCTCGACCGTGACCCCGCGGGTGGAGAACAGGCTGGACAGCGTGCGGTGAATGATCGTCGCGCCGACCTGCGCCTTGATGTCGTCGCCCACGATCGGCAGGCCGCGCTGGCGGAAACGCGCTTCCCATGCGGCATCGCTGGCGATGAAGACGGGGATGGCATTGACCACGCCCACCCCTGCCTCGAGCGCGCATTCCATGTAGAACTCGCTCGCCTTCTGCGATCCGACAGGGAGGAAGTTGATCAGCACGTCGACCCGCTCACGCCGCAGCGCCTCGACGATGTCGGCCTTGGTGGCTTCGGGCGCGTCGGCCGGCTGGAAGCCGCGCTCGCCCGCTTCGAGCATATGCGGGGCGATCCCGTCGAGCAGGCGGCCCATCATCACCTGCGCCGCGGAGGGCGGAATTTCGGCTTCGAACACCTGCGTGTTGTTGGGTGCGGCGAAGATCGCCTCGGTCAGCGGCCTGCCGACCTTGCGCCGGTCGATATCGATGCCGAGCACGAATTCGACGTCACCTGCGCGGTAGGGGCCGACGGTGTCGTGGATGAGCCCCCCCGTGGCGCCGGTGCGCCGGTAGAAGGCCCCACCTTGCACCAGCGAACTGGCGCAATTACCAACGCCAACGATTGCGACCCGTGCGCGGTTCATGCGTGTATCCTTAAAGCAGCCACTGACCAATCACTGCAAACCAAACACCTGTCAACCCTAACGAATTTCGCTCCGGAACCCTTCGCACGATGGTCGATTTCGGCTTCCCTTTCTTTGATTGACTGGAAATGGCCTTTGAATTGGTCAGCCAAAACCCCCGGAAATCTGCGTGTTGCCGGGAACTATCTTGGGTTAATACGTAGGCGCGCCGAAAGGGGTTGCCGGGTGCCTCGTGGGCGGGCGGGGTCTGCGGCGGGATGCTTGATTTTCCCGACGAGCCGAAGCGGAGGAAGTCGCGCTTGGCCCGGTCCGTGATCCCGGCTGCCGGCCCGGTGCGCATCGCGCTCGATTGCCGCTACGTCGGCCTGCGGCCGAGCGGCATCGGCGAGGTCGTCTCCGCGCTGGTGCGGCACCTGCCCGGTCTTGCCCCGGATTGGGAATTCACCCTTCTGCGCAATCCCTTGCACACCGAACGGCTGAGCGATGCGGCCAATGTCCGCGAGGTGGTGGTGCGCAGTCCGGCCAATGGCCCGGTGACGCTGCTGCACCTGCCGCTGGCGGTCGACCTGAAGGGCATCGACCTGTTCCACGCGCCGGCCAACATCCTGCCGGGCGGGCTGGAAATGCCTGCGGTCACGACGGTTCACGACGTGATGTGGCTGACGCATCCGGAATGGTGCAATCCCCGCGCCTGGGGCCGGATCGAGCGGCATTTCTACGGCCACGGAATCCGCCGCGCCCTCGCCGAATCGGCGCTGGTCGCCACCGTCAGCGAAGCGAGTCGCGCCGAAATCCTCCGGATCGCGCCCGGCGCGGCCGATCGCGTCGTCGTCACCCGTTCGGGCGTGTCCCGCGATTTCCGTCCCGTGGCGCGCGACGAGGCGGCGCTCGCGCGCATCGGGGTGCCCGCGGGGCGGCGCTATTGCCTCGTGGTCGGGCAGGGCGCGCCCTACAAGAACCACGAGGGTGCCCTGCGCGCCTTCGCGCTGGCCTTCGCCGAGGTGCCCGACATCGATCTGGTGCTGGTGCGGCGGCGCGGCGATACCGGCCCGGCGCTCGAACGGCTGGCGGCAACGCTCGGGATCGGGGAGCGGGTGCATTTCCTCCCCGTCCTCGACCGGGCGGCGCTGGTGCAGCTCTATGCGCAGGCCGCCGCGCTGATCCACCCCTCCTTCATCGAGGGCTTCGGCAATCCGGTGGCCGAGGCGATGGCCTGCGGCTGCCCGGTGGTGACCAGCGACCGCTCGGCCATGCCCGAGGTGGTCGGCGGGGCGGCGCTGCTGGCCGATCCGCACGATCCGGGGGCGATCGCGGCGGCGCTGCGGCAGGCGGTGGAGGACCGCGCGCTCGCCGCTGACCTGCGCAAGCGCGGGCTGAAACGCGCCGCCGAGCTCGACTGGCGCAGCTTTGCCGCGGCCAATCTCGCGCTCTATCGCCGGGTGCTGGCGGGCGCGGCGTGAGCGAGGACTGCGCCGAACACGCGCCGCACCCGCACCAGCGAGGCGAGCAGCACGACGCCGAGCACCAGCACCTCGAACAGGAAATACCAGTGCGGCCGCCCCGCCAGCATCGCCGCGCCCACGGCGAGCGTGCGGTAATTGGCGCTGAGCAGGCTCATCCGGCCGAGCCATTCGCCGCCGCTCGCGCGCATCGCCTCCCGCAGCGGCTCGCGCCGCTCGGGGTCCTGCGTGGCCGCCGTCAGCGCGATGCCGTGGGGCACGATGATCCCGGTCAGCCAGAGATAGTAGACCACGAAAGGATGCCGCCGTGCGCCGCTGCTTTTGGGCGGAGTCTGGCTGGCCATCCACGGCGTGCCGTAGACGACATGGCTGTATTGCCGCCGCGCGCCTTCGTAATGCGCGGCCTGCACCACGCGGCTTGCGCCCGCCGCCCACATCAGCGCCCAGGCCCAGCCGCCGATCTGGCCTGCGGCGATGAAGCCCAGCGTGACGTAGAGCACGATGTGGCCGAGATAGTCGCAGATGCCGTCCACCAGCTCGCCATGCGGGGAACTGCGGCCCGTGAGCCGCGCCAGATCGCCGTCGGCCCCGTCGAGCACGTGCCAGCCCATGTGCAGCGCCAGGCCGAGCGCCGCGCCCCACGGCCAGGCGAGCTGGCTGTAGGCGAGCGCGGCGAGCATGATCGCCAGCGCGCCGGCGGCCGAGACCATGTCCGGCGTGATCGCGGTCGGCGCCAGCCGCCGTGCCAGTCGCCACGAGAGGGGGTGGTAGAGATGGCCGTTGAGCGCGTCCTCGAGCTCCGCCGGCCGCGAGGGGCGCGCGGGCAGCGGGGGGGAGGAAGGGGCGGTTTCCATCGCGCATCACCGGATCAGGGCGAGGGCGGAGTTGCCCTGCCTCGCGTCTGTCCTGCATATAGGCGGCTGTTATGCGGCGCAAATCCGCACCAACACGGGGAAGCCTGATTACCGCTGCTACCTTCCGCTTCGCCTCGGCGCGCACTGCCAACCGGCTGGTGGCCGGGGTTCCCGCCGTCGCCCGGCTGGCGCGGGCCTTCACCGAGGCGCAGGCGAGCGGCCCGTTGGCGGTGGTGCTGGGGGATGGCGGCACGCTCGACCAGAATGCACGCGCCGAGATCGCGCGGCTGGCCCCGGGCCTCGTGGTGGTGGAGCAGGCCGAGGCCGAGGGCCTGACGATCCCTGGCGAGACGCTGCCCGATGCCGCGACGATCGCCGCGCTGCTGGCCGGCCGCGAAGCGCCGCCCCCGCCGCCGACTGATCTCGAGGCGGCGCTCGCGGCGGCTGCGCGCCGGATCGTCCGCGCCACCGCCAAGCTGGGTGACGGGATCGTGGCGCGCCATCTCAACCGCCCGCTCTCGCAGGCGGCATCGGCGCTGCTGCTGCGGTGCGCGTGGGTGCGGCCCGGCCATGCCACGGCGCTCAACGGCGCAATCGCGCTGGGGATGCTTGCCGCCCTGCTCACCGGCACGCCGGCGGGGCTGCTGGCGGGGGCGGTGCTGTTCCAGCTCGCCTCGGTGGCGGACGGGATCGACGGGGAGATCGCGCGCGCCACCTTCCGCACCTCGGCGCGCGGCGCGGCGTGGGACAGCGCGGTGGATGCCGCGACCAATCTCGGCTTCCTTGGCGGGGTGATCGCCAATCTCGCGCTGCGCGGGCAAGGCGGGACGGCGCTGATCGGACTGGCGGGGCTGGGGATCCTCGCGATCGGGATGACCCTGCTCGGCCTCCATGCCCGTGCCCGCGGCGAGCCGCTCAACTTCGACGGGGCGAAGAAGCTGCTGGGCGATCGTGAGAGCGCTCTCACACGCTGGCTACGCTATCTCACCATGCGCGATTTCTACTGCCTGTTCCTCGCGGTGATGATCGCGCTCGGGCAGGTCGCGGCGGCGCTGGCGATCTTCGCGGCGGCGGCGGCGGGCTGGCTGGCGACGGTGATCGCGCTGCTGTGGCGCGCCCGCGCCGGCGCCCGCGCGCTATGACAGGGCGATGTCGGGCGCGTCTTCCTGCTTCATGCCCACGACATGATAGCCCGCATCGACATGATGCACCTCGCCCGTGACGCCCGAGGCGAGGTCGGACAGCAGGTAGAGCCCCGCGCCGCCGACATCCTCGATCGTGACGTTGCGGCGCAGCGGCGCGTTCAGTTCGTTCCACTTGAGGATGTAGCGGAAATCGCCGATCCCGCTCGCCGCGAGCGTCTTGATCGGGCCGGCGCTGATCGCGTTGACGCGGATGCCCCGCGGGCCGAGGTCGTTGGCGAGATACTTGACGCTGGTCTCCAGCGCGGCCTTGGCGACGCCCATCACGTTGTAATGCGGCACGACCTTTTCGGCGCCGTAGTAGGAAAGCGTCAGGATCGCGCCGCCGTTTTCGGGCATCATCTCCGCCGCCCGCCGGGTGATCGCCACCAGCGAATAGGCCGAGATGTTCATCGTCATCAGGAAGTTTTCGAGGCTGGTGTCGACATAGAGGCCGCGCAGCTCGTTCTTGTCGGAAAAGCCGATCGCGTGGACCACGAAATCGAGGCTGTCCCAGCGGCTCTTGAGGGTGGCGAAGGCGGTGTCGAGCGAATCCATGTCCGACACGTCGCATTCGAAGGTGAAATCGCTGCCCAGCTCCGCGGCGAGCGGCTTTACCCGCTTGGCCAGCGCCTCGCCCTGGTAGGAGAAGGCCAGCTCGGCGCCGTGCGCGGCCAGCTGCTTGGCAATCCCCCAGGCCAGCGACTTGTCGTTCGCGAGCCCCATGATCAGGCCGCGCTTGCCGGCCATCAGCTTTGCCCCGGTTGTTGCACTCATCCTGTCGTCTCCTCACCGGATTCGCCCGGCAGCTTTTCAGGTTCGGCCAAAGCCGCGTTCAATTGCGCCCCGATAACGAGGCCGAGGCCGACGAGCCAGAAAAAGAACAACGTGACCATCGTGCCCGCCAGACTGCCATAGGTGAGGTCATAGCTGAACACGCTGCGCAGCACGATCGGCAGCGCCGTCGTCACCGTCACCCACCAACCGGTGGTGAACAGCGCGCCCGGCCACTTGGGAAAGGCCTTGCCGCGATAGGAGTAGGGGGTGAGAGTCAGGAACAACACCCACAGCGATCCGCCGAGGCCGAGCGCGGGCACGATCCGCGAATAGCGCAGCCACGCGATCAGCTCGCCCAGCTGCGGCAGGCGCGCTTCGATCACCTGCTGCACCGCGCCGATCGTCACCTGCGCGAACAGCGAGAACATCAGCACCACCACCGCGCCGAGAATCAGTCCCGCCGAAAGCAGGCGATAGCGCCAGAAGGCGAGCCGCGCCTTGGTGCCATAGGCGCGGCGGAGAATGTCGCGGATCGTCTCGATCAGGCTCGAGACGGTCCACAGCGCGACGATGGCAGCCACGCCCAGCAACCAGCCCGAATGCGAATAGATCACGGTTTCGGCGACGGGCGCGATCACCTCGGCCACGGTGGGGGGCAGCGCGAGGCCGATCGCCGCGATCATGCCCTGCGCGCTTTCGCGCCCGCCGATCAGTTCGAACAGCGCCGCGCCCAGGATGAAGAACGGGAAGATCGCCACCATCGAGAG
>VFQO010002324.1_pt1 | contig 11875 bp, 11 predicted proteins | sample 3512331 | NCBI WGS metagenome assembly VFQO01 (sample SAMN10412371, study PRJNA504923) | tailings metagenome | isolation source: Replicate 3 from Balatoc abandoned mine | place: Philippines: Itogon, Benguet | collected 2017-08-28
CGGACATGCGCGTGCCGATTGCCTCGTGCCTCGCCTGGCCGCAGCGGATGGAAACCCCGCTTGAACCGCTCGATCTTGCCGCCATCGGCCAGCTCACCTTCGAAGCGCCCAACGAGACGCTGTTTCCCGCCACCCGGCTTGCGCGCGAGGCGATTGCGGCAGGCGGCGCGGCGCCCGCGATCCTCAATGCCGCCAACGAAGTCGCGGTGGCTGCTTTCCTCGCCGGTCACATCAGGTTCACCCGGATTGCGGCATTGGTCGAGGAAACCCTCGAGCGCAGCAATGATGCCCCGCGCCCGGCCAGCCTCGATGAAGTGCTCGCCGTCGATCAATCCGCTCGCAGGCAAGCGTTGAGCCTGCTGGAGAACAGCGCCCTTGTTTGAATCCCCCCCTTTCTGGATGTACGTGGTCGGCTTCCTGCTGCTGCTCGGCCCGCTCATCACTGTGCATGAACTCGGGCACTTGCTGGTCGGCCGCCTGTTCGGGGTGAAGGCGGAAGCCTTCTCGGTCGGCTTCGGCAAGGAACTCGCCGGTTTCACCGACAGGCTCGGCACGCGCTGGAAACTCTCGGCGCTGCCACTGGGCGGCTATGTGCAGTTCCAGGGCGACATGAACCCGGCAAGCGTGCCCGATCCCGCCGCGCCCAAGGAAGAAGGCAGCTTCCAGCACGCCGCCTTGTGGAAACGCGCGCTGATCGTGGCCGCGGGGCCAGTGACGAACCTTGTGGTTGCGATTGCGATCTTTTTTGCCTTCAACCTGGCCTATGGCAAGCCGCTGCCGGTGGAACCGGACGAAGTCGGCATCATCGCTGCCTTCACCGAGGATTCGCGGGCCAAGGCGGCAGGCTTTGAAGTCGGTGACCGGATCGTCGCCATCGACGGCGAGGAGATGGTCGGCTGGCGCGAGATCCAGCGCACCATCATGCTCTATCCCAACAAGCGCTTCGTCATCACGGTGATCCGCGATGGCCAGCGGCTGGACCTGCCGGTTACCGCTGCCGCCGAGCAGTTGAAGGACGGGTTCGGCAATGCCCAGACTGTCGGTCTGATCGGGATCCAGACGAGGCAGACCGCAGAGCGGTTCGAGCCCTTGGGGGTTGGCCAGTCGGCGGCAATGGCGGTGCAGCAGAGCATCGATGCCGGAAAGATGATGATCACCGGCATTGCCCAGATCATCCGCGGCGACCGGTCGTTCAGCGAGATGGGCGGCCCGATCAAGATCGCCAAGTTCTCCGGCGAGCAGATGAGTCTTGGCCCGCTTGAATTCATCCAGCTGGCGGCGGTGATCTCGCTTAATTTGGCATTCATCAACTTCTTGCCAATCCCTGCGCTCGATGGCGGGCATCTGATGTTCTATTTGGTCGAGGCGATCCGCCGCAAGCCGGTAGGGCCGCAGGCGACCGAATGGGCCTATCGCACCGGCATTGCGCTGGTGTTGATGCTGATGGTGGTGGTGACAGTGAATGACCTCTTTTCGCTGCCGCTGTTCGGGTCCTGACCCGTTATCTGCAAAAAGCTGCGGTTTGCCGTGGAAAGCCTGCACCGCAGCGCACCACCCCCGGCCTCGCGGCTTGATTGCGCGGCGTGCATCGGGCAGAGGCTTCCCCCGAGCGCGCCCGGTTTCGCGGGGGCGGATCACTCTCAGGTTGGACGGGACTTTAGCTGCATGAACCCTATGAGCGAGACAGGCCGCGGCCCGACCAGCGGCCAGACCGGCACTTCGCGCACCCTGTCCCGGGCTGGACGGCTCGCAGTGATGCTGACCTGCGGTTCGATCCTTGCAGGCGTGCCCGGCGCGGCTTTCGCGCAGGACACTGCCCAACCGGCACCCGCGCCGGCGCCCGCGGCTCAGAGCAATACCATCCGCACCATCTCCGTGGTCGGGGCCGAGCGGCTCGAGCCGACCACCATCCTCAGCTACATCCGCCTGCGCGTCGGGCAGGAATACACCTCGGCCGCCGCGGACGAGGCGCTCAAGGACCTCGGCGCGACCGAGCTGTTCGCCAATTTCTCGATCCGCAACGACAACGGCAATGTCGTCATCACCGTGACCGAAAACCCGGTGATCAACCGCATCGTGCTGGAAGGCAACGAGCGGCTGAAGCCCGACAAGATCCTGCCCGAAATCAAGCTGTCGCCGCGCCAGATCTTCACCCGTTCCAAGGTGCGCGCCGACGTTGCCCGCATCATCGAGCTCTACAAGCGCCAGGGCCGCTTCGCCGCGCAGGTCGAGCCGAAGATGGTGCAGCTGCCGCAAAACCGTGTCGACATCGTGTTCGAGATTTCGGAAGGTCCGAAGTCCAAGGTTCGCCAGATCAACATTCTCGGCAACGAGAAGTTCTCCGACGGCGATCTGCGCAGCGAGATGGTGACCAAGCAGGCGCGGCTCACCAGCTTCTTCAGCTCGAACACCAGCTACGATCCCGATCGTCTGGCTTTCGACCAGCAGAAACTGCGCCAGTTCTACCTCACCGAAGGCTATGCCGATTTCCGCGTCGTTTCGGCCGTTGCCGAGCTGACCCCGGACCAGCAGGACTTCATCATCACCTACGTGGTGGAAGAGGGTGAGCGCTATAAGTTCGGCGAGGTCAAGGTCGACAGCCAGCTGCGCGACTTCGACAGCGACGTGATGAGCACCCAGCTGCCGATGAAGACCGGCGACTGGTACAATGCCAAGTCGGTCGAGGACACGGTCGAACAGCTGACCGAACTTGCCGGCCGCTTCGGCTATGCCTTCGCCGACGTGCAGCCGCGCTTCAAGAGCAACCCCGAAGACCTGACGATGAACATCACGTTCATCCTGCGCGAGGCGCCGCGCGTCTATGTCGAGCGGGTCGACATCAACGGCAACACGCTGACGCAGGACAAGGTCGTGCGCCGCGAGTTCCGGATTGCCGAGGGCGATGCCTTCAACAGCCTCGCGGTGCAGCGCACCAATGCGCGCATCAATTCGCTGGGCTATTTCCAGGAGAACTTCGAGGTCAAGCAGGTCGAGGGCAGCGCGCCCGACCGCATCATCCTCGAGGCCAATGTCGAGGAACGCCCCACCGGCGAACTCCAGTTCTCGGCCGGTTTCTCGTCGATCGAGCAGTTCATTCTGGCAGGCAGCATCCGCCAGCGCAACTTCCGCGGGCGCGGGCAGACGATCGGCCTCAGCCTCAACTATTCGCAGTTCTCGCGCTCGGCGCAGGTGAGCTTCAGCGATCCCTATATCTTCGATCGCAACATCTCCGGCGGGGTCGATATCTACCGCCGCGATTTCAACAGCTTCAACTTCACCGGCAACAACCGCAACACGACCTTCCAGCAGGCCACCACCGGCTTTTCGGCGCGGGCGGGCGTGCCGCTCACCGAATACATGGCGCTGGTCGGCAGTTACACGCTCAACTACGATGACGTGACGCTCGACGAGAGCCTGTTCTTCTCGGACACCAACGGCGACGGCACGACCGAGTGTGATCCGCTGCGGGCGGGCCGCTTCCTGTGCGATGCGATCGGCACCCGGTTGAGCTCGATCGTCGGCCTCAGCCTCAACTACAACTCGCTCAATTCGCGCATCCGTCCGACGCGGGGCAAGACCGTCTCGCTGAGCGCCGAATTCGCCGGGCTTGGGGGTGACCAGCGCTATGTCCGCTTCCGCGGGCGCGGGCAGCAGTTCTGGAACGTCGGCAATTCGGGCTTCATCTTCTCGATCCTGGCCGAGGGCGGCACGATCATCCCCTTGCAGGAACGCGCCGGGGCCGGGGTGGACGACATCCTGCTGACCGACCGCTTCTTCCTGGGTGAGCCGCAGTTCCGCGGCTTCGCGATCCGCGGGGTGGGCCCGCGCGTGCTGACCCAGCGCTACGACCGCGATGCGCAGGGCAACCCGATCCTCATCACCGAACGCCGCCAGACCCGCGACGATGCGATCGGCGGGCGCAATTACTATCTCGGCCGCGCCGAGCTGGAAATTCCGCTCGGTACCGGCGCGCGCGAGCTGGGCCTGAGGCCTTCGATCTGGGCCGATATCGGCGCGCTGTGGGGGGTCGAGACCCCGGTGCTGCAGGATAACCCCAACGGCATCCAGTTCACCGATGCCCAGGGGCGCCCGCTGTTCATCGGCGCCGATGGCAACGTCACGATCGAGCCGACCCGCCCCGATGGTACGGCCAACCAGCCGGCCATCCGTCCGGGCAGCGCGATCAAGGAGGTGTTCCTCGGGAACTCTCCCAGCCCGCGCATCACCGCCGGGTTCGGGGTCAACTGGAATTCGCCCTTCGGGCCGTTCCGCATCGACTTCGCCCAGACCATCCGCAAGGTCGAGGGCGACGACGAGCGCCAATTCACATTCAACGTAGGAACCCAATTCTGATGACGATTTTCTCCAAGCTTATCGCCCCCGCCGGTGTGGCCCTGTGCGCGCTCGCCGCGCTTCCCGCTCAGGCCCAGGTCGAGGGCCGGATCGCCACGGTCGACATCTCGCGCGCCGTGCTCGGCACCACCGCGTTCCAGACCGCCTACGAGCAGGTCAACACCACCTATGCCACGCAGAACGAACTGCGCCGCACCAAGGCGCAGGAACGCCAGACGCTGCTGGCCACCTTCGACACCAACGGCGACAAGCAGGTCGACGATGCCGAGCTCGCCGCCAAGCAGAACTCGCCCGACTTCGCCAAGCTCCAGACGCTCGAGCAGGAAATCCAGGGCCTCACCAACCAGATCGACGCAGCCCGCGTCTATGCAGTCGAGCAGGTCATCACCCAGTATGGCGCGGCCCTACAGGAAGTGACCACCAAGCAGCAGATCAAGATCGTGCTCGATCCCGGCTCGCTGCTGTTTGCCGCGCCCGAGGCTGACGTCACCCAGCAGATCACGACTGCGCTGAACGCCAAGGTGCCGTCGGTCGGCATCGTTCCGCCGCAGGGCTGGCAGCCGGCGCGTGAGAGCGTGCAGCTGTTCCAGGAAATCCAGCAGCGCCTGCTGACCGCGCAGCTCATCCAGCAGCGCCAGCAGCAACAGCAGCAGGCCAACCCGCAGGCACCGGCGGGCCGCTAAGGCCTGGCCACGCACTGTCAGCAAGGGAACATGCGATGAGCGATGCTGAAACCGCGGCTCCGGCTGCGCTGGATTACGATATCGTCAAGATCCTCAAGGCCTTGCCGCATCGCTACCCGCTGCTGCTGGTGGACCGCGTGCGGTCGATCACGCTCGGCGAACGGATCCACGCGGTCAAGGCCGTGAGCATGAACGAGCAGTTCTTCCAGGGCCACTTCCCCGGTGCTCCGATCATGCCCGGCGTGCTCCAGATCGAGGCGCTGGCGCAGGCCGCGGGCATCCTCGGAATCGAGACCATGGAGCTTGCCGGCACGGGCAAGCTGGTGATCTTCATGGGGATCGAGAACGCCAAGTTCCGCGCCCCCGTGACGCCGGGTTGCCTGCTGGATCTCCATGTCGAATTCACGCAGAAGCGTAGCCGCGTCTACAAGTTCAAGGGCGTCGCGAGCGTCGAGGGGAAGACGACCTGCGAGGTCGAATTCACCGCGATGATGACGGACGCTCTTTGAGGTGTGCAGGGCTCTCCAGCCCCGCATCTTCCGCGCTGTTCCCTCCGCTTCGCTGCGGGGCACCCGTGGCTCGGCCGCTTGGCCTCGCAGTCGCCGGGCGACCGGTGACCGCATGAACATCTAAGGTTGCATTGGCTCGCTTTCGCCACTAAGGCGCGCGCTTCCAATTCATAGCTGTGCCGGTCGGAACCGGCGCCAAGCTGCAAAGGAATATGTCATGAAGACCGAAGGTCACCCCGATTACCACATGATCACGGTCAAGATGACCGATGGCACCGAATTCCAGACCCGCTCGACCTGGGGCAAGGAAGGCGATGTGCTCGCGCTCGATATCGATCCGCTGAGCCACCCCGCCTGGACCGGCGGTCGTCAGCAGGTGGCCGAGGGTGGCCGCGTGGCCGCGTTCAACAAGCGCTTCGGCGGGCTCAGCCTCAAGAAGTAAGCAGCGCTACAAGCTGCGCAGCCTTCGGGCTGCTACGAGGAAGGCGGCCCGACGGGGTCGCCTTTTTCGTTTTGCGCCGCGCGTGCGCGCGGATAAGGCCATCCGCCCGGTCTCCCCACCCGGCCACCATAGCCTGATGGTATCATTGGTGGCCGGGTGGGGAGGCGGGGTGGGTGGTCTGGCGTTCACGCAGTGAACGCGAAAACTACGCCGCGCACTTGATGCAGCGGGTCGCCACCGGCTGGGCTTCGAGTCGCTCCCGCGCGATGGTCTCGCCGCAGTTGGCGCAGGTGCCATATGTTCCGGCCTCGATGCGGGCGAGGGCGAGGCGGATCGCCTTTGCCTCGGCGCGCAGCACGTCGTCGATCCCTTCGAGCGCCTCGTCATCGGCGAGATCGACCGCCTGTTCGGAGAAATCGGCATCGAGGGGATGGCGCAGATCCGCCTCGATCTCCTCCGAGCGCTCGGCCAGTTCGGCGAGCCTTGCCTTCAGCTTGTCTGCGAGTGCGGTGTAATCGGTCATCATCCCCTCCATGGATTTTCGCGATACCATTTGGTGATCACGTATTTGATACCCTTGCGAACCTTCATCCCGTGATGCAGCGTTGCCGGATTGACGGCTCCGTCGGGCAAGCGGTTGTTCCAGCACAGCAATTTTCCGGTTTCGGGCTGGAAGGTCTTGTCCAGCACCTTGAAACGCGTAGCACCGCCGGCGGCCACTTCATTGAGATAGATCATGAACGTCCAGGTGCGGTTGCCCGAGGCGGCGCAATAGGTGTGATAGTCGCGTCCGCCCGGCGTGAAGTAGTCGGTGTGCGGCTTGAATTCCTGCCCCTCGGCATAGCGCTGGCCCTGCAATGGCTCGCCGAAGGCCGGATCGATGCCGGACAGTTCGGTCAACATCGCCTCAAAGCGCGCCACCGCCGGCAGATCGGCGGCGAGGTCGCAAGTCTCGCTGGTGCGGAAATAGGCATCGCCATTGTCGTCCGCGATGGTCGATGGGCGGCGATCGGCCTCGATCAGCGCGATCAGCGCGGCGCACAGGTCCGGCGGCACGAAGCCGCGGCGCTGGAACAGTTCCGCCTTGGGCGTCGGCAGGCGCTGCATGCCGTCCTGCCGGGTGAGGCGCTCGGCCACGGATTCGCTGCTCACGATCATGGGGTCAAGGATAGTTGCCCCGCGCGCCGACGCAACGCTTTCGCGGTGTGCGAAAGAATCTTGCGTGATGCGCGCGCAAAAGCAGTTTTCGCTTCCCATTGCCAAGCCTTTGTGCAAGAGGCTCGCGCCCGCCCAAACCGTACTTGACCGGGCGGCTGCCTTGCGTAAACCGCGCGCTCCTAGCGCGGGCTTGGCGGCGACCGGACGGGTTGCTTTCGGGCAGGGGCGTGTGGCGATCATAGCTCAGTTGGTTAGAGCGCCGGTTTGTGGTACCGGAGGTCACGGGTTCGAACCCCGTTGGTCGCCCCATCATCCTCTTCCCCCGTCATCCTGCCCCGCGCTGCAAACGGGGACATGCCGATGACCGCCTTCTGGGCCGAGCCCGATTTCGACGCGCACGAATGTGTGCAACTGGTTCACGACCGGGCGAGCGGCCTGACCGCGATTATCGCGATCCATTCCACCCACTGCGGGCCGGCTGCGGGCGGCACGCGTTTCTGGCATTACAATGATCCCGCAGGCGCCATGCGCGATGCGCTGCGCCTGTCGCGCGGGATGAGCTACAAGAACGCCATGGCCGGCCTGCCGATGGGCGGCGGCAAGGCGGTGATCCTCGCCGATGAACAGCGCATCAAGACGCCCGAAATGCTCGCCGCTTTCGGCGATGCGGTCGAGGCGCTGGGCGGCCGCTATGTCACGGCCGAGGATGTCGGCATTTCCGAGGCGGACATGGTCGCGGTATCGCAGCGCACCGCCTATGTCTCCGGCCTGCCGGTGGCGGGCGAGGGCAGCGCGGGCGGCGATCCCGGCCCGTTCACGGCGATGGGCATCTTCCTCGGCATCAAGGCCGCGGTGAAGCACAAGCTCGGCAAGGACAGTCTTGCAGGCGTGCATGTCGCGGTGCAGGGCACCGGCAGCGTGGGCGGCGGCGTTGCGCGGCTGTTGGCGCAGGACGGCGCGAAGCTGACGCTGGCCGACATCAATGCCGAACGCGCGGCCGCACTGGCGCGCGAACTGGGCGCGCAGGTCACTGCGTCGGATGCGATCATGTCGGTCGCCTGCGACGTGTTCAGCCCCAACGCGCTGGGCGCGATCCTCGATGACGAGGGTATTGCCCGGCTCGATTGCCCGATTGTCGCGGGCGGTGCGAACAACCAGCTGGCGAGGGCCGAACACGGCGCCCTGCTGGCGGAGCGCGACATTCTCTACGCCCCCGACTATGTCATCAACGCAGGCGGCATCATCTCGGTCGCGCTCGAATATCTCGCCCGTCGCGCCGGCACGCCCTCGGACATCAACGAGGTGCGCAAGCGCCTTGCGCAGATCCCGGGGCGGCTCGAATCGATCTGGGCCGAAAGCGATGCCACGGGCATTTCGTCGGATATCGTGGCCGACCGCATGGCCCAGAAGCTGATCGGGCGCGGCTGACCGCATCGGCAAAAGCTGATCGGGCGCGGCTGCGCGGGAACTATTGCACCGCTGCCTGATTTGCTCTCTTGTCCCTGACGGGTGTAAGTCTACAAGCCCCGGCAGACGCAAGAACCTATGCACATCTACGCCAACCCCACCCGATTCCTGTCGCTAGCCAAGTGGCTGATGCCGCTTTGCTTCTGGAGCGGGCTTGTGCTCGCCGCGGGCGCCGTCGGCTGGGGCCTGCTGATGGTCCCGCCGGACCGGCTGATGGGCGAGACCGTGCGGATCCTGTTCATTCACGTGCCCGCCGCCTGGCTCGGCATGGGCGGCTGGGCAGGTATCGCCATTTCCAGCGCGATGCTGCTGATCTGGAAGCACCCGCTGGCTGCCATCTCCGCGCGCGCGATTGCCGTGCCCGGGATGGTGTTCTGCGCGATCTGCCTTGCGACGGGGTCGATCTGGGGCCGCCCGACCTGGGGCACCTGGTGGGAGTGGGACGGCCGGCTGACGAGCATGCTGGTGCTGTTGTTCCTCTATGCCGGTTACATCGCGCTGTCGCAGGCGGCGAGCCGCGAGGGCACCACGCCGAAAATCGCCGCGATCTTCGGGCTGGTCGGCGCGATCAATGTGCCGATCATCAACCGTTCGGTGGTGTGGTGGAACTCGCTCCACCAGCCGCCCAGCATCACCATGGGCAAGAGCGCGATCGATGCCGCCTATCTGTGGCCGCTGCTGATCGCGGTGGTCGGCTTCTCGCTGCTGTTCGGCGGGATCGTGCTGATGCGGATGCGCGCGCTGATTGCCGAAGCCCAGGTCGAGGCGCGATTGCGGCGGCAGGCGCTCGATGATGACGCGCCGCGCGCTGTGGCCCCCGCAGCGGTGATGGAGCAGGCCTGATGCGCGAGGAACTCAACCAGTGGGATTTCGTGATCCTCGCCTATGGCGTGGGGATCGTGGCGCTGGCGGTGATGATCGTGTGGGCATGGCGCGCGATGGCGCGGGCCGAGGCGCGCCGCGACGCGACCCGGCGGCGCTGAGAAGGAACAGGGCATGAAGGCCAAGCATCAACGTCTCGTCCTTGTCGTTATCGCCATTCTGGCGATCGTCGGCGCAGGGCTGCTGGCAGCGTGGAGCCTGCGCAATCAGGCGAACTATTTCTACCTGCCCGAGCAGATGGCCTCCGATCCGCCCGAAGTCGGGCAGGCGGTGCGGCTGGGCGGGATGGTGCAGGCCGGATCGATCAAGACCGAGGCTGACGGGGTGACTGTCAACTTCATGGTCACCGGCAACACGGCGGATGCCATTCCGGTGCGCTACAGCGGCATCCTGCCCGATCTGTTCGTCGAGAATTCGGGCGTGGTGGCCGAGGGCAGCCTCGATGCGAACGGCGTGTTCATCGCCACCAATCTGCTCGCCAAGCATGACGAGAATTACGTGCCCAAGGAGCTCGAAGGCATGGGCACGAAGCAGGCTGCCAAGGTCGCCGAAGAAACCACGGTCGGGCTGAACTAGGATCGTAACAGGGTGAGGGCCAAGCAATGATTGCCGAAATCGGATTGGCCGCCCTGTGGCTCGCCGCCGCGCTGGCGGTGCTGCAGATGGTGTCGGGCGGCTTTGCGCTGCGCTCGGCCGACGGCGCCCCCAATCCGCTGGCGATCTATGCCCGGCCTGCGGCGGTGGTGCAGGCGGTGCTGGCGGTGCTGGCCTTCGTGATGCTGCTGTGGGCCTTTGCGATTACCGATCTGTCGATCAAGCTGGTCGCGACCAATTCCCACTCGATGAAGCCGATGATCTACAAGCTCACCGGCACCTGGGGGAACCACGAAGGCTCGATGCTGCTGTGGGTGGGCGTGCTCGCCGCATCGGGCGGCTTGCTGGCCGCCTTTGAAAAGCGCCTGCCGGAACGCACCATGGGCGCGACGCTGGCGGTGCAGGGCTTCGTGGCGCTGGGCTTCTATGCGTTCCTGCTGCTGTCCTCCAATCCGTTCGAGCGGCTGCCGGTGCCCGCGGTCGAGGGGACGGGGCTCAATCCGCTGTTGCAGGACATCGGCCTCGCGATCCATCCGCCGACGCTGTACGCGGGCTATGTCGGCCTGTCGGTCGCCTTCAGTCTCGCGATGGGCGCGCTGCTGACGCGCGAGGTCAATCCGGCCTTCGCCCGCGTGATGCGCCCCTGGGTGCTGGGGGCATGGGTGCTGCTGACGCTCGGGATCACCGCCGGTTCCTACTGGGCCTATTACGAGCTGGGCTGGGGCGGCTGGTGGTTCTGGGATCCGGTCGAGAACGCCTCGTTCATGCCGTGGCTGGCGGCAACCGCGCTGATGCATTCCGTCAGCGTGCTGGCCGCGCGCGATGCCTTGCGCACCTGGACCATCATGCTCGGCGTGCTGGCGTTCTCGATGTCGATGCTCGGCACCTTCCTCGTGCGGTCGGGCGTCTTGACCAGCGTCCATGCCTTTGCGGTCGATCCGGAACGCGGCAGCTTCATCCTTGCGCTGCTGGCGCTCTATATCGGCGGGGCCTTCACGATCTTCGCCCTGCGCGCCGGGGCCGTGGCCGAGGGCAAGCGCTTTTCCGCCACCAGCCGCGAAGGCGCGCTGGTGTTCAACAACGTGATGCTCTCGGCGATCCTTGCCATCGTGCTGCTGGGCACGCTCTACCCGCTGCTGACCGAGGCCTTCGACGTGCGCGTTTCGGTCGGCCCGCCCTATTTCAATCCGGCCAGCGCGATCTTTGCCGTGCCGATGTTCCTCGTCATGGCGGTCGGTCCGCTGCTGCGCTGGAAGGACGACAAGCCGGCCCGCATCCAGTTCGAGGTGATGCTGGTGGCCGCCTTGCTGATCGGCGTGATCGCGCTGGTGAGCTTCTTCGGCAGCTTTCCGTTCCTCCCGCTGCTCGGCCTCGGGCTGGCGGCGGCACTGGGCGTGGCGGCCTTTCTGCCGCTCAAGGGTCGCAAGCTGGCGCGCGTGCCGGTGGCGACCTGGGGCATGGTGCTGGCCCATTTCGGGGTCGCGGTTTCGCTGTTCGGCATGGCCTGCGAAGGCGCGTTCACGCAGGAGCGGCTCGCCGCAGTGGCTCCCGGCGGCACCGAGCAGGTCGGCGATTTTGCGGTCACCCTGCAAAGCGTCACCCCGGTTGCCGGACCGAACTGGACCGCGATCGAAGCGCGGCTTGCCGTGAGCGAGGATGGCGGCGAGCCGGTGATCCTTTCCCCGCAGGCGCGCAATTTCTGGTCGCCCCCGCAATCCACCAGCGAAAGCGCGCTGCTGACCCGCTGGGATGGGCAGCTCTATGCCGTTATCGGCAATCAGGCCGAG